>Ga0302294_10000164_pt1 | contig 20322 bp, 19 predicted proteins | sample III_Fen_N2_3_FD_194550 | JGI IMG/M metagenome (GOLD analysis project Ga0302294, IMG submission 194550) | Peat permafrost microbial communities from Stordalen Mire near Abisko, Sweden - III_Fen_N2_3 | ecosystem: Environmental > Terrestrial > Soil > Wetlands > Permafrost | place: Sweden: Abisko...
TCGCCCACGAAACTTTGATTTTCCAAACCCTCACCTTGGACACGGGCTCGTAGCTCAGTTGGCAGAGCGCCTCAATGGCATTGAGGAGGTCGTCAGTTCGAACCTGATCGGGTCCACCAATGTGATCGGCGGGAAGGGGCGGTTGGGGCAGCTGAGGGCGATGCCCCTACGATAGTTCAACACCAGCAAACCTCAGGCCTCGACGAGGTCTTTTTCAACGCGGAGATTGCCAATGATGAAGTCCTGGCGCTCGGGCGTATTCTTGCCCATGTAGAACGAGAGCAGTTCGTCGCTGTTGTGCAGATTGGCGAGCGAGACGGGTTCGAGCCGGATATTGTCGCCGATGAAATCCTTGAATTCGCCGGCACTGATTTCGCCCAGCCCTTTGAAGCGTGTGATCTCCGCCGTCGTTCCGAGCTTGTGCAACGCAGATTGCTTTTCGGCTTCTGAGTAACAGTAAAGCGTCTGCTTCTTGTTGCGCACGCGGAAGAGCGGTGTCTCGAGAATGAAGAGATGGCTGTTGGTTATGAGTTCGGGAAAAAACTGCAGGAAGAACGAGAGCAGCAGCAGGCGGATGTGCATGCCGTCGACATCGGCATCGGTCGCAACGACGACACGATTGTAACGCAGGCCGTCGAGCCCCTCCTCGATGTTGAGCGCGCTTTGCAGGAGGTGAAACTCCTCGTTTTCGTAGATGACTTTTTTGGAAAGCCCGTAGGTGTTGAGCGGCTTGCCCTTCAACGCGAAGACCGCCTGCGTCTGCACGTCGCGGCAGGCGGTGAGCGAGCCGGCGGCGCTGTCGCCCTCGACGATGAACAGCGTGCTGTCCTCGGCTCGTTTGTCATTTGTATCCAGATGAACACGACAGTCGCGCAGCTTGCGATTGTGCAGCGAGGCTTTCTTGGCGCGCTCGCGGGCGAGGTTGCGGATACCGGAGAGCTCTTTGCGTTCGCGTTCGCTGTCCTCGATCTTGCGCTTGAAGGCCTCGGCCGCCTCGGGGTTGCGATGCAGCCAGTTGTCGAGGTTCTGCTGGAGGAAATTGCCGATGAACTGCCGGATAGACGGGCCGTTCGGACCGATGTCGGCGGAACCGAGCTTGGTCTTGGTTTGCGATTCGAAGACCGGCTCCATCACGCGCACCGAAATCGCTGCGACGATGGACTGACGGATATCGGCGGCGTCATATTCCTTCTTGTAGAAGTTTCGGATCGTCGCGACCACCGCCTCGCGGAAAGCGGCGAGATGCGTGCCGCCCATCGTGGTGTGCTGGCCGTTGACGAAGGAATAATAATCTTCGCCGTAGTGCCCGCCGTGCGTCATCGCGACCTCGATGTCTTCACCTTCGAGGTGGATGATCGGATAGAGCGTCTCGCCGGTGAGTTTTTTCGCGAGCAGGTCGCGCAGGCCGGCCTCGGATTTGAAGGGCTTGCCGTTGAACGTGAGCGTAAGCCCACGGTTGAGGTACGCGTAGTTCCACATCATCTCGTCGATGAACTCGGCGCGAAACTTAAAATCTTTCCCGAAGAGCGCTTCGTCGGGTGTGAACTCGATGATCGTGCCGTTCTTCTCGGTGGTAGCTGTAGCACGGTGATCTTTCTTCAACTTGCCCTGCGCAAACTCGACGACCTTCGTCTGTCCATCGCGCACGGCTTGCGCGCGGTACTCGAACGAGAGTGCGTTGACGGCTTTCTGGCCAACGCCGTTGAGGCCGACGGCCTTCTTGAACGTTTCGCTGTCGTACTTCGCGCCGGTATTGATGACCGAGACGCATTCGAGAAGTTTGCCCAGCGGAATGCCGCGACCGTAATCCCGCACACGAATCGTGCGTTCGACGAGCTCGACCTCGATTTTCTTGCCGAAGCCCATCGTGAATTCGTCGATGGAGTTGTCGATCGATTCCTTGATAAGAACGTAGATGCCGTCCTCGGCGTGCGCGCCGCCACCGAGGCGGCCGATGTACATGCCCGGGCGCAGGCGAATGTGCTCGGTCGAGGAAAGGGTCTTGATGCTCGCTTCGTTATAGGCAGTGGCCATGGAATATTTGCCGCAAGCGTCGGGCACTTAGCGGGCGTGACAAGCGAAAATCATCGTGCAATTCTTTCGCTGCACATCTCTGCGCCGGCGCTGTCTGCGTGGGCGCAAGCTCTGTATCCTTCCCATGAAAAAATTACTCTACATTCTCGGCGGCCTGGCGGCCCTCGCGGTCATCGCCATCATCGTTGTCATATTCACGCTCGGCTCGATCGTGAAAGCGGGCGTCAACCGCGTTGGCCCACAAATCACACAGACGACCTTCGTGCTCAACAGCGCAAAGATTTCGCCGTTCTCCGGCGCCGGCACGTTGAAGGAACTCACCATCGGAAACCCCAAAGGATGGACGACCGAACACGCATTTTTCCTGAAGGAAATCTCGATCAATCTCGTGCCGGGATCGATCACCGGCGACCACATCGTGATCAACAGCATTGTGATCGACAACCCCGAGATCATTTATGAGACGACCATTACCAACAGCAATCTCCAGGATTTGCTGAAAAACATCCAGCAGTCCACCGGTGGCACCGCCCAAAGCGCCCAGCCAGAGACAAAACAACCCGAAGCCAAACCAGCCAAGGAGACCAAGATCGAGATCAAGAGCTTCCGCCTGGCCAATGTGACGGTCAAGGTCGCCGGTGCCGGCAACGTTTACTCGCTCACCCTGCCTGAACTCGTCATGGAAAACCTCGGCACGCAGGAAGGCGGCCTCACACCGAACCAGCTCGCAACGGCAATCGTGAAGGAAATCTCCACTCAGGTCGCCAAAGCCGCTCTCAGCTCCGCCGCAAAAAAAGGGCTGCTCGACAAAGCCGGCGAAGGGCTGCGCGGCCTGCTCGGCGGAAAAAAGTAATCCGTCGGATTTGCCTAAAAGGTAGGGCGGATATGCCTAATCCGCCGCCGCAATCACGCAACGGAACGGCGGACTACGGATAGTCCGCCCTACCCTAACCAAAAACGCGACCACCCAAGCTGTCATGAAAATCACTTACTTCGTCGAGATTATGTCTTCGTGGTGCCACTGGGCGGAGCCTACCTGGCTGGAGTTGAAAAGCCGCTACGCCGGGCGCGTGAATTTTCAGTGGAAAATCGCGTTAATGCATCCCGGAGATTTCCCTGTGTCGCGCGCGCAATGCAACTGGTTTTACCAGCGCAGCGGCACGATCACGCGGTCGCCTTACATGCTCAACTCCGGCTGGTTTGAGGCGGAGCGCAAAGGCGACTATAACGCGCCGAACCAGGTCGCAGAGGCAGGCAAGGATTTGGGCATCACCGACGACCGTCTGCGGCTCGCACTCACGCACGCGGCGGTGCGCGAGGGGCGGCGGATCGGCGGACTCGATGAGGCGATCGCCGTCGCCGCCAAAGCCACGGGGATCGAAGTGGCAAGACTCCGCGCCCAAGCAATTTCGCCCGAGGTGCAGGAGCGCGTACGCGCCTCGACCGCGGAATTCCATGCGCTTCAGATCACCCAGCGTCCGGCATTTTTGCTGGAAGACCCGATTGGAGATCGTGCGGTTTTTTCGGGGCTCGTGGGACTCGCGCCGCTCGCCGCCGCGATCGACGCGATGCTGGCTGATACGGCAGCCTACGCGACCCACGCAGCCCACTTTGGCGCCCCACCCAAGGGATAGCGCCGCTTCATGCTCGGCACCGTAAAAACCTGCCGGATTTAGACAGAATGACCGAATTGACCGAATAATCTATCCCCCTCTCAGGAGTATTCCGTTCATTATGTACATTCTGTCAAAAACCCTCCCTCCGTTCCAGAGTTCCCGAGTTCCAGATTCAATTCGCTCTTCCTAGCTGTCACCGGTTTCCCGATACAATCAGCCCATGCAACTCAAATGGCTTCTTTCCCACGCCCGCGGCTACCTTGAGCTCGGCATGGTTGAGGAAGCAGCCGTCGAATTGGGTCGAGTGCCGATAGAATCGGCCAGCGAGTTCGACGTGCGGGTGTTGCGCTCGCTGGTGTTGCAGGAGCAAAAACATTGGGTGCGCCTGGTGCCGCTCGCCGCTGGGCTGGCAAAAGAAAAACCTGACGACCCAGGCTGGTGGATCATGTGGGCCTATGCTACGCGGCGCGCCACGACGCTGGCGGAAGCAGAAAAGATCCTGCTTGAGGCGGAAACGCACCACCCCAAAGAAGCCACGATCCAGTTCAACCTCGGTTGTTACGCCTGCCAGCGCGGCGACCTCGCGGAGGCAAGAACGCGTGTAGCTGCGGCGATCGCACTCGACAGCCATTTCCGCGATGCGGCGGCGACCGATCCCGATTTGGCTCCGCTACGGGAAGACAAAGCCCCTTCCTGAGAGCAGCTCTAGAAAAACTGCATCCGTTTTCGGTAACCGGTACCGCAGGGCGCGTGCTCTGGTTGTGACCCGCGGTGCCAGAAATATTGAACCGCAATGGGCACCGCTTGACCCAAAACCCAAGATCGGGCCATTGTAGCAAAACTGTCTGCCCCCCGTACGTCGGATGCCCACCTCACTCGATCCACTTTCCACTCCTAAGCCGTGGTTTCGCACCATCCGCCCCGTCGATGCCGTGCTCTGCGCGCTGATCGTGCTCGGCTGTGGGCTGCGCATTTATAACGCCATTGCGCATAATCCGGTCGACCATCTCTGGAGCGACCCGCAACGGCACTGGGATCATGCAAGCAAGCCGCTCGAACCATCGCCGATGGCTCTGTTTGACCCACTGGTTTACCAAACCTGGCTCAGCGTTGTGCAGCGCGTTACCATGGGAATTCCGGGCCTCGTCGCTGTTTATGCAGCCGCGCTCTCTGTCGCTACCCCTTGGTTTTGGTACCGTTTTTTGCGGGAAACCGTAGCCTCCCGCACCGTCGCGCTCGCGGGCTGGGCGGCGCTCGCACTGTTGCCGACCTGGATCGGCATCTACAGTTATTTCATGACCGAAACGCTGTTGCTCCCGATGATCGGGCTGAGCCTCTGGATGACCCGGCGGGCGCAACGCAGACCGACGCTTCAGACCTTCCTCGCAATGGTAGTGGCCTGGCTCTTCACGGGGCTGACGCGGGGCGTAACCATTCCCCTCGCTGGCATCGCCTGTGCCCTGGTCTGGTTTTGCCATCCACAAAAACTCCGGACCGCGCTTTGGTCATCACTCATTCTTGCGGTCACACTCACACCCATCGCTATCCGCAACTACGCCTTTCTCTACCTCTGGGCACCGCACGGCAACGGTTGGCTGACGCGCATCTACGCTGAATCCGGCAAGCGTGAGATTCTTCTCCATTTCGTACGCAATGGGGCGCGCTGGGAATACGGATTTACCTCGCCCATGGTGGACGAGAAGCCCTTCGACTTCACTTATGACTGGAATGACAGTTTGCTCAGCGGCTGGAGAGAGTGCCCTTCCTTTTTGCGTTCCGAGTGGAAATCCAGCCGCACCGGAACCGTGGACGTGTACGTCGATTTTACTCACGGCTCGCGCGACTGGGCGAAGTCGCTCGAACAAAATGCCCTCGTTGGCTCGGCCCGATGGAAACTACGCGCTGAAAACATGACGTACCTTTTTCAAGGCAACTCCTGGCCCGACAACAACCGTGCGTACTTCATGGGCTGGCTGGCAAATCTTTCACGCTGGCTGTGGATTCCGTTCTTTGCGGCGGTCATCCTCGTCAGTGCCTGGAAATGGCGCTGCTGCCTCGAAAAACCTTTGCTGCCGCTGCTCATTGCAACCTGGTTTTTTTTCCAAGCCTGGCTGCTGGTTTCGGTCAACGAGGGTCGCTATCGCAAACCGATCGAAGGTCTGCTCATCGCTCAGACCTGCATCCTTGTTGACCACCTCTATCGAGACAGACAAAAGAGGCAAATATCGCCAGCTGCTGAGGCAGAACAACCATGACCTCCGTCCTTCAACCCCGTCCAGTCCCGGCGCTCCTTAGCTTTGTTTTCCCGGTCTTCAATGAAGCCGAGGGGCTGCCCCACCTGCGTTCTGCATTGGAGTCATGGTTAAAGGATTTTCAAAACCCAGTCGAAATCGTCTTGATCGACGACGGCTCGCGTGACGGTTCCTACGAATTAATTCAGGACTGGGCGGCAGCCGACCCGCGCGTCCGTGGATTGTCGTTCAGCAAGAACTTCGGCCATCAGATGGCCGTCTCGGCTGGCCTCGCGGTCGCCCAGGGCGACGCCGTCGTCATCATGGACGCCGATCTGCAAGACCCGCTCGAAGTCGTGCCAGAGATGGTCGCCCGCTATCGGGAAGGCTACGACGTGGTTTATGGACAACGCGCCGAGCGGGCCGGAGAGACCGTCTTCAAACGCGCCACCGCCTGGGCCTTCTATCGATTGATGCGCCGGTTTGTGCATCCAGATCTTCCCGCCGACACCGGCGACTTTCGCCTAGTTTCACGCCGCTGCCTCGACGCAATCCTCCGCATGAACGAACAGCACCGTTTCCTGCGCGGTCTTTTTGCGTGGGTAGGTTTCCCTCAGATTGCGGTGCGCTACAAACGAGACCCGCGCCGGTTCGGCGAAACAAAATATCCGTTTTTTAAGATGGTGAAGTTCGCGTGGAACGCGGCGCTTTCGTTTTCCACCTTCCCGATCAAACTCATCACCGCAGGCGGCTTTGCCACTGCATTTCTCGCCTGCGCGTACGGCATCTATGCTGTGGTGCAGAAGTATTTTTTCCACAACACCGTGCAGGGTTGGACTGGTCTGGTGGTTATAGGTGGTCTGATCGGCGGCATGATTCTCGTCAGTCTCGGTATTATCGGCGAATACGTCGGCCGCATCTTCGAAGAGATCAAACGGCGCCCGCTCTATATCGTGAAGGACGACACGCGTAACAGCAACCCGTACGGCCGATCCTGATGGCCTCTGGACAACGATCGGAGGTTCTGTGGTGCAAGGGAAAAATGGTCGGCGGAAAACGCCCCATGGTTTCCCCCTCTCTGCCTGTAGCCAAAACCTCAGCCCCTTCTCGCTGCTCCGATAGGCCTGTGCTTAAATTTCCATGAGTAAAACCGCAGTCATCATCGGTGCGGGTCCCGCCGGCCTGACCGCAGCGTTCGAAATGCTGAAACAGGAGAGCGGTTGCATCCCCATCATACTCGAGGCGACAGATCGTATCGGCGGCATCTCGTGCACCATTGAGCATAATGGCAACCGCATCGACATCGGCGGCCATCGATTCTTTTCCAAGAGCGACGTGGTGATGGACTGGTGGGCAGCGCGCATGCCGCTGCAAGGTGCGCCGTCGAGCGACGACCTCCTGCTTAACAACAAAAAGCCTTGGGCTCCTGGCGGGCCCGACCCGCAGCAGAGTGATCGCGTGATGCTGATTCGCGAACGCATCTCGCGCATTTTCTATCTGAGAAAATTCTTTAACTATCCGATTTCGCTAAAGCTGGAAACCATCATCAATCTCGGCATCTTTCGCACGGCTTGGGCTGGATTGGGATACATGGCATCGCAGATAAAAAAGCGCCGGAATGAATCTTCGCTGGAGGACTTTCTGGTCAATCGTTTCGGCGTTCCGCTCTACCGGATGTTCTTCGAAGATTACACGGAGAAAGTCTGGGGCGCGCAGCCACGCCGGATTTCAGCCGAATGGGGAGCGCAGCGCATCAAGGGGCTTTCGCTTTCGAAAGCCGTGTTGGCCGCCTTCAAGAAACTGCTGCCCGGTCGCAAAACCACCGACTTGCGCCAAAAGGAAACCGAGACCTCGCTCATCGAGCAATTTTTCTACCCCAAACTCGGGCCGGGCCAGCTCTGGGAATTCGTCGCCAGCGATGTGCGCGCCATGGGCGGCGACATCCGCATGCGGCATAAAGTCGTCGCAGTGCAAATCAAAGACGGACACATCGTGGCAGTGACCGCCGAGTGCGACGGCGTGCGGACCCTTATCGAGTGCGACCACTGTTTTTCCACGATGCCCGTCAAAGACCTCGTCGCCGCCATGCAAGGCGATCCGGTTCCCACCGAGGTCAAACGTATCGCCTGCGACCTGCCCTATCGCGACTTCATGACCGTCGGCGTGCTCGCCAACAAACTCAAGATCCGCAACACGACCAAAATTCGCACAGTCGGTAATATCGTACCGGATACATGGATCTACATTCAGGAACGCGATGTGAAGCTGTGCCGCTTGCAGATATTCAACAACTGGTCGCCGTACATGGTCAAAAATCCGCAAACCACCGCCTGGATCGGACTCGAATACATGTGTTCCGACCAGGACGAGATCTGGAAGATGAGCGACAAGGAATTCATCGCTCTGGCCGTTGCCGAACTGGCTAAAATCGACATTGTCGACCCCGCCGACATTCTCGACACCTGCCGCATCCGCATCGAGAAAGCTTACCCTGCCTACTTCGGCACTTACGGGGAATTCGCAACCGTGAAGACCTACCTGGATTCGATTGAAAACCTCTTCTGCATCGGTCGCAACGGCCAGCACCGCTACAACAATCAGGACCACTCTATGCTCACCGCCATGCAAGCGGTGCGCTGCATGAACGATCCCGCTGTTCCACGCAACTCCCTCTGGTCGATCAATAGTGAGCAGGAATATCACGAGACCAAAGAGGAGCCGAACCGATGAAACTCCCTAGCCGTGCGATGACCGCGTCGCGATTTCTGCGCTCAAACCCCGCCTGTCGCTTTGTGCTGAGCGTCGTGATCACGGCGCTCGCAGTGAGCGCGGTACTGGGATTGGTTTGGCCGAAGCTTTCTGCGCGTGCGCAGTTCCCGGGCTCTGCGAACGGCGCCGTGGAGATGCCTTGGCAGTTTCATCACACGAGTCTGGGGAACATTCTCAACGTCGACCTGGACGTAGGTTGGCTCACGACACGCGCCTGGCAGATCATCCCCGATGACGACCTGCACAGCATCACCGTCAACGGCAGGTCCGTGGCACTCAGCGGCGTCCGTCCCGGCGGCTTGGGCGACTACACCTACGGCTTCGAGATCGACCTGAGCGACTACCTCATGGATGGGCACAACGAGATCGTGTTTCTCATCGACAACCACGGTGGTGACGGCGGCCTCAATCTGCGACCGGTGCTTGGACCGGTGCGCTGGAGTTTCATCGGCCTCGCTTTTTTGCCACTCTTATTGGGGCTGGCTCGGTTGTTTCGGCTGCACTTCGCACAGACCATCGCACTCGGCTTCGCGCTTATCGTGTTGTGCTGTTATTGGGCCGCAACTCCCTGGGGTATGCGCTCACACGATGTGGGAGGAGGCGGACATCTGGAATACGTCACCTACGTTGCCACCCACCACGCGCTGCCAAATCCCATGCAGGGATGGACCTTCTATCACCCGCCTCTCTATTATATCTTCGGTGCACTGGCGTGGACGTGGGCGAAGTGGCTGTCCTTGCCCGCCCCGGAGTGCGTACAGGCACTTTCCGTCGCGCTATGGCTGGTGTTTCTCACCGCTTCGGCGGGTACGTTGCGACTGGCACTGCGTAATCGTCTCGGAGCACTCTTCCTCGCCACGGCGACCGTGGCCTTCTGGCCATCCGGCATCATTCACGCCCTGAGAATTGGCAATGACACCACACTCTACGCCACGGCTGCCGTTGCCACCTGGTTCATGGTTCGGTGGTGGCTGGCGCGACGTCGCTACGATCTGTGGGGCATGTCCATCGCCATCGCCCTGGCGCTATTGAGCAAAAGCAACGCCACCGTGTTATTGGCCGCCGCAGGAATATTGGTGGCCTCGGCCGCCGGCTCTCTCCTAATCCGTCGCAAGAGCCAAAGGTGGCGTCGACCGCTCGTCGACCTCGTGATCTTTTCGGGCGTCACCGGCTTGGGCTTCGCCTTGAGCTTTGCCGTGCGGCTCTACTACTACCTGCACGGTAGCATCAACAACTGGTTCATCTCCAATGTTAACAGCCTGGGCGGCAGCTTGCGGGTCCCTGTGGACGTAAAAAGCTTCCTACCCCTCGATATCCCTACATTCCTGACCCAGCCCTGGCTGGAGACCGGCAACGATGCGACGGGGCGCTCGAACTTCTGGAACTACCTCATGCGCTCGTCGCTCAGCGGCGAGTTCCAGTTCCCGGGTAAAATGCATCGCGTGCTGGCAATCCTGATGGGCGTCGTGCTGTTCGCCTTGTGCGTGTCGGCACTCCATCGCTTCGCCCAAAGCATCACAAAACGGCAAGCCAGGACGATCCACGTGCAGCGTCCCTGGCTGCTGCTCACCTTCCTGTGGATTGCGAGCGTGGCCGCTTTGCGAGTGAAAGCTCCATTCGCCTGCAGCAATGACTTTCGGTACGTCCTCCCCGTGATCGTACCCGCAACCCTCTATTGGAGTGGATGCGGGCCGTTCACGAAGATTTTGATGGCGGTGATGACGCTGCTTTCAGTCGTCTTCTTTGTCGCGCTCTAGGCAGCTCTCATACCATTGCTCTTTCAAACGCATAATAACCTCTGGCGTTCGGAGGTAGGGACGGACCGCCGGGCCGTCCGGTTAGAGGTGGGCCGCTGGCAGGCGGCGTTGCGGACGACCCGGCGGGTCGTCCCTACCTCTGCCTCTTTTCGTATGTTTGAATGAGAAACGATATCAGTGCTTCACCGCGACCTTGGCACCCTTGGCCTGGCCGATTTCACCGAGCAGCGTGCCGAACCACGGTAAATCGACATTGAACGGCTTGCCGCCCTTGATCCGCGGAAATTCGATCGCGCGAAGCACGCCGCCCTTGTCTTCGTCGTGGCCCATCACACCGCTTTCGCGACGCATCGCGCACTCGACCGCAAGATCGGTGCAGCTCTTGATCAGGCGCAGGTCGTCGATGTTGGCGGCGGCAGCGCGGGCAAAATACCCGCTCTTTTGCACGAGGGTCTTTTCGGCACCGAGCATCTTGGCAAACTGTTCGCCGAACCACTTGCCTGGATTAATAGCATCGAGCTTCAGGTGGCCGAACGCATCGCGCGGCACTTCCTGGCCCTTGGCCTGCATCTCGGCGACGATGCTCTCAACGCCCGCACCTTCGGAGATGAAAATATTAACGTTGCCCACGCGATCCATGACGCCCTTCAAGCGGGTGGCTTCCGCCGCCAGATCAACCGCCATTTCGGGAATGAAGACCGCGTGCACTTCCAACCGGTCGCGCGACAGACCGATGCCGGGAACGTATTCCTGACGGTCGAGCAGCTTGCGATATTCAGCCGCGGTCGCAGCGGTGAGCCAGCCACAGTTGCGGCCCATCACTTCGTGAATGATCAGCATGCGGGGATTGGCCCCGTGCTCAGCCACGACATTTTGAAAATAGCGCGCGCCCTGCTCCGCTGCGGTCCAGGCACCGAGCGACTGGCGAATCGGGAAAACGTCGTTGTCGATCGTCTTCGGCAGGCCGATGACGGTGAGGTTGTAATTGTTTTTTGCGAGAAACGCCGCGAGGTCGGCCGCCGCACCGTTGGTGTCGTCGCCGCCGATAGTGTGAAGGATGTCGACGCCGTCCTTCACGAGCTGGTCAGCCGCGACTTTCTGCGGGTCCTGACCTTCCTTCACGAGACCGCGTTTGATGCAGTCTTTCACGTTGGTAAGCTTCACGCGGCTGTTGCCGATCGGGCTGCCGCCGTAGCGGTGCAACACATGCGCCTGCGCGCGCACCTCGGGGGTGATCTTGTAGCTATCGCCAAGCAGCAGGCCTTTGTAGCCGCCGCGATAGGCGATGATTTCGATGTCAGGCGCGATTTCCGTGTAGCGTTCGATCAGGCCGCCGATGGCGGAACTGAGGCACGGGGCGAGACCACCGGCAGTGAGCAGAGCAACTTTGCGAGGCTTCGAGGGAGATGACATAACGTAAATATTGAGTGGTGATCATCGCCCTTTCCACCCAGCCAAGTCGAGTCAGGAGCGTGTGCAGCCATTGGCTATTTTTGCGCGCAGTTTGCCGACACTTGCAGGATCAACCACGGTGAACAACGTGCTTGCGTGGAAACAACACCTGATCCGGTTCAGCACGCCACCGCCGCGCAGCGCTTTGAATTGCACGCTGAAGGCGTGACCGCCCTCGCCGAGTACCAGCGCGAAAACGGCCGCGTGGTTTTCACCCACACTTTCGTGCCGCCCGAGATGCGCGGCAAAGGACTCGCGGAGTCACTGGTCCGCGCCGCGCTGGCCTGGGCGCGCGCCGAAAAACTGAAAGTCGTGCCGCAGTGCTCCTACGTCGCGCGCTTCATCGAACGCCACGCCGAATATCGCGATCTGCTCTAAAACCAACGTAAACCGGGAATTGCTGACCTTCTTGGTCTTCACGCCATTTCCTCTTCTAGAAACATAATAATCCACGGTCCGAGGTAGGGACGGGCCGCCGGGCCGTCCGGTTGGATGTGGGCCGCTGACAGGCGACGTTCGCGGACGACCCGGCGGGTCGTCCCTACCTCAGGAACCGTTTTTGTACCTTCGAATGCAAAAGCTATCAGGCCAGTTTCGCTTTGGGCTGTGAGCCTGAACCACGACAAATGCGCCGCGCCAAGGGCGTAAGCAGGCCATGATAGATCGCGAGGATCACCACCACTCCGATTAAGGCGTAGAGCAGTCCCTCGATCGTAGTAGGCACCGCCGGCTTAAAGACCCCGGCTGTCCCATTGGCGATTTCGCCGTCCAGATGTCGGAGAAACACGAATGGCCGTTCCCACACCGAGGCATCGCGCAACGCCGCCTCGGATGCAGAAAGCGCACTCACCCGCTTCTCGGTATCGCCCATCAGGCGCCCCATGCCTACGACGGTTGGATCGGCATTGGTCGCATATTGCGCGACAAGCTCCTGCAATGTGCGCCCAGCCTGCCGGGCAACGTCCTCGAACTGCGCGAGCTGGCGGCGCGCCTCAGCCAGATGACCGCCGAGCCGCTGCAAATATTGCTGCATGAATTCGGGTGCCTGCGAAAACAATACCGCGCCAGCCACGCAGAGAATGCGGTCGATCAATTTTTCGCCCGCAGTGTAAAGTGGCTTGAGCACGCGCATGGCAAAATGCTCACGCGTCCTTCAGTCCCAGCGCAAGCCCGCAAACCGAACCACCACGCAAAAACATCGCTGAGCTTACGACGCGTCAGGCAACTCAAGTCCAAACTCAGCCCAGGCAAGTTCGATGAGGTCGTCATGTACGCCAGCGGCACCCGCGGCCCGAAGTTGTTCGGCATCGTGCGTTCCGGTCACCACGCAAAAGCAGGAAAAGCCACCGTTGCGTGCCGCTTCGACGTCGTAGGTCGAGTCGCCGACCAGGCACGTTGTCGCGGGTTCCGCGCCGAGTTTATTCAACGCATATTCGGCAAATTCGCGTTCGGGTTTGAGCCACGGCGTGTCGAATGCACCAAAAACACCGTCGAGCAGCGGCATGATTCCGAGATGCTGGCACACGTCGCGCGCGGAAGGGCCATGCTTGTTGGTGAAAACGCCGCAGCGCACACCGCGAGACTTTAACGCCGCGAGCAGTTCGCGCGCACCGGGCAGCAGCGTGACGTCGTTGAATAAATTCCTAGACCAAGCCTCGCGGTAAATTTCGATCGCGCGCGGCAGCAGTGCTTCGTTGCCCGCACCCAGCATGCGTTTTACCGCAACCTCGAAACCGCCACCCACCGCGCGATGGACCTGCGCCATGGTGGGCGCAGGCAAACCGAGCTTTTTCAACATATACGCATGGCTGGCGTAGATGGCGCCAAAATGGTCGAGCAGCGTGCCATCGAGGTCGAAAAGGACGGTGTGATAACGATTCACGCAACCAAGTTGCCGCACCCCAGACTAAAGACACGGAAAATTTTTAGGTTTTGCTTTCCAAACTCTGCGCTACAAACAACGCGATGCCCACCACTTCAGATGTTGCCAAAGCCCGCGCGACTTCGCGCGTTGAAGGCAATCTGCTGCAGGTTGAGCTCGGTGGCATTTGGGAAATCACCAAGGCCTGTCCGTCGTGGAACGATATTGTGGGCAAAGCGAAACCCGCCCGCGTTCAAATCACGCTCGTCGAACTGGAGAACTGGGACAGCTCGTTGCTCTTGTTTCTCTTTGAGGCGCAGAAATGGTGCGTTGAGGCCAAGGCCGCGCTCGACGCCTCAGGACTGCCGAAAAATGTCCGCGAACTGCTCAACCAGATCGTAGCGGCCCAAGGCAAAGATGTGCCGGTCGACCGTTTTGAGAACCCTGTCACTTTGGTCGGCCAGGCCGTTTTTGACGTGTGGGCGAAGATTAAGCAAATCTCCCACTTCGTCGGGGAATGCACGCTGGCCTCGATCCGCCTGGCGAAAAATCCGATCCGTTTTCGCTGGCGCGATTGCATCAGCGAAATGCAGCAATGCGGCGCGATGGCGCTGCCCATCGTGGGATTGATCGGCCTGCTCGTGGGCCTCACGCTGGCTTACACGGCAGCCGTGCTGCTGAGAGAGTTCGGCGCCGACATCTACGTCGCGAATTTTGTCGGTCTCGTCATGGTCCGTGAAATGGGCCCGATGATGACGGGCATAATTTTGGCGGGACGTACCGGTGCGGCTTTTGCCGCGACCCTCGGCAACATGAAAGCCGGCGAGGAAATCGACGCCTTCGAGACGTTCGGCATCCGTTCGGTGGATTTTCTGGTGATGCCAAGAATGATCGCGGTCACGCTGATGACGCCGCTGCTCACACTTTACGCAAACATGCTCGGCATCGTCGGCGGCCTGATGGTCGCGTCAGGCGTGCTTTCGATTCCGCCCACGGCCTATTGGATACAGATGCAAACCTCGGTCGACCTGTCGGATCTCTGCTCCGGCGTGATCAAGTCGATCACGTTTGGCGGTATTATCGGGTTGTCAGGCTGTCTGCGCGGGCTGCAAAGCGAACGCAGCGCGATCGGCGTCGGCCGCGCCACCACGTCTGCCGTAGTCACGGCGATCCTGCTTTTGATTGTCGCGGATGCGATTTTCGCGGTGCTCTTCAACATGCTGGGAATCTGAGCCGTGGCGCAACCATCGACATCTCCAAAACAGCCGGCGATCGCCGTGGACGACCTTGAGTGCGGCTATGACGGGCGCGTGCTGTTGCAGCACGTGTCATTCACCGTGCAGCCGGGCGAACTTTTTTTCGTGATCGGCGGAAGCGGCTGCGGGAAAAGCACGCTGCTGAAACATATGATCGGACTGCAGCGTCCGACCGCGGGCACGATCCGGTATTTCGGTGAGAGTTTCACCGACGCAGCGCCCTCGCGACGTCGTGAGCTGTTGCGGACATTTGGCGTGCTCTACCAAAACTCCGCGCTGTGGAGTTCACTCACGTTGCGCGAAAACATCACGCTGCCGCTGGAAGAATACACGCCGCTCTCGAAGCATGAACGCAACGAACTCGCCGCGCTCCGTCTCGCGCAGGTGAGCCTGAGTGGCTACGAGGATTATTATCCGTCAGAAATCAGCGGCGGCATGAAGAAACGCGCCGCGCTCGCCCGCGCACTCACGCTGGACCCGGCGATTGTGTTTTTTGACGAACCATCGGCCGGGCTCGATCCGGTGACCTCGCGCAAACTCGACGAACTCATCCTGCAAATCCGCGAAACGCTCGGCACGACGATGATCATCGTTTCACACGAACTCGACAGCATCTTCAGCATCGCTGATCGCGTGATCATGCTCGAACGCGAAGCGAAGGGCATCATCGCCGAGGGCAAACCGCTCGAACTGGCGCAGACCAGCCGCGATCCGCGTGTGCAGGAATTTTTGCAGCGTCGCGCCGTGTTACCGGCAACGGGTGCATGACATCGTTGTCAATCAACCAACCTTTGCTTAACCTCCTCTTTTATCCGTGAAGACCAAGATCAGCCCAACCATCGTCGGCATGTTTGTCATTGGCGCTGTCGCGCTGGTATTGATCGCGCTGCTCTCGTTTGGCGGCATCAACTTTTTTTCCAAGCCGCAGCGGTTTGTCGCCTATTTTGACGAGTCGATCCACGGTCTTGATCTGGGCTCGCCAGTAAAACTACGCGGCGTGCGCGTCGGCCGCGTGGTCGACCTCAACGTGCAGTACGACGCAAAGAACAAAAAATCCGTCGTCGAGGTGATCTGCGAATTCAGCCGCAGCACGATCAAAAACGAGAGAGGCGCCCCTATCGACGTTTCGAGCCGCCAAGAGCTGCAAAAGCTGATCGACAGTGGCCTGCGCGCCCAACTCGGCGTTTCGGGTCTGGCGACTGGTTTGCTGTTCGTGGAACTGGATTTCGTAAACGAGAGCGATCCTCCGGCGGTGGCAGCCATTGCAAATTCGCAGTTCGTCGTCGTGCCGTCGGTACCTTCCGCGATCTCGGAGTTTCAGGCGAGCCTGACTGAAATTCTTTCGAACCTAAAACGAGTCGATTTCGCGGGACTCTCGCGCGAGATGAACGGGCTGCTCGCCGACACGCGCAAACAAATCGCCAGCCTCGAACTCGCGAAGCTCTCGTCCGAATGGACTAAGGCCGGCACCGCGATCAACGAACTCGCCCATTCCGCAGACTTTCAGCGCACCTTTATCCACCTCAACGAAACCATCGACCAGGTTCAAAAGATGCTGGCCGGCGTCGACGCGCAGATTCAGCCCGCGGGAGTTAAGCTCAACGAGACGCTGCTGCAGGCACAGGACACGCTGAAAACCTTCAACGAAGCCGCGGAATCAGCCCGGCGTTTCATCAGTGCACAAGGCGGCTTGGGCGAGGAAACGGTCCGCACCATGAACCAGCTCGCTGAAGCCGCCGCCTCGGTACAGCGGCTCGCCGAATTTCTGGAACGCAACCCGAACTCTTTGATCACCGGCAAAAAAGCTCCCCGCTAGAACCGCACGCCTGCCATGAACATCTCCCGCCCACGTTTCTCGATTCGCACGCGCTTAGTGTGCGCCAGTCTGGCTGCCCTGTTATTGAGCGGCTGCAAAATTCTGCCGGAAGCCACGAGCGATCCAACCCGCTACTACGTGCTCAGCGGACCCGCCACAGCCGAACTTTCGGCAAGCAAACCAGCCGGCACACGTCAAATAGGCCTCCGTCCGGTCGAGTTGCCAGGCTACCTGCATAATCACAAGGACATGGTTGTACGCACGGGCGCCAACGAGCTCCGCTTTCAGGAGTTCGCGCTCTGGGCCGAGCCGCTTGAGACCGGCGTTAGCCGCGTGATTAAGGAACGTCTTCTTTCCACCGCCGCAATTGGCGGCATAACGACGTATCCATTTTCCATAGACATCAAACGCGACTACGACGTGGTCGTGCGCGTGCTCAATTGCGAAGGCCTGGTGCACGGTGACAAGCCGGGCGTCGCCCGCTTTGCCGCTACCTACGACATCGTCGCTGCCGGCGCGGGCGGACAAGTGATCGTGAGACGGACCTTCACCGCGCCCGATCAGTCCTGGGATGGAACGAATTTCAGCGCGCTCGCCCGCCTGCTTAGCGACGACATCGCAAAGTTAAGCGAAGACATCACGGCCAACCTGCCGAAGTAATTTGCCAAATAAACGGAGGTAAGCGGATCAATCCGTTCAGCCGCCACGTTTGTCTCGGAACAAAAGGATCGCGCCGCTGGCGGCCAAAATAACGCCGCCGCCCATGTAGAGCATGTGCTTGGGCGTGCGCGAGCCACCATCGAATTTGTTGGCGAGACTCGTGCCGGTTTCAGAGAGCGAGCCCAGCACGGAGTCCTTGCGCGACCAGCCTTGAGCAAACAGCCAGACACCGCCAACCACGAGAAAAACGCCGATAATTTTTGTGAACATAGTTTAGCGAAGGAGACTGGTTTGGCTGAGCATATTAAAGAATCCTAAATTCAGCAATTGAACCGCAGAGATCGCAAAGGCCGCAGAGGAGAAATCAAGGATTCAGGGCATCTGAATATTTCACCCCGCAGGGAAGTGGTTATGAAAAGGGGTTTATTCCTAAGCTATTTTCTCTGCGCGCTCTGTGTCCTCTGCGGTAAAATCAAACTGCGTTTTTTAGGATAATACCGTAGCCGCTGCCATTAAGCAGCGGTGAATCACAGGAGCGTGCAACCCGCGTCTTAATGAACACGGCTACACTATTTTTTGAAACGCTCTACGGCTACTTCAGCGTCGCTGCGATACGTTCGAGCGCAGACACGACATTTTCGCGACTGTTAAACGCGCTGATACGCACATGGCCTTCGCCACAGCGACCAAAGCCGGCACCAGGCGTACAGACGACCTGGGCTTTGTTGAGCAACAGATCGAAAAACTCCCACGAATCACGGCCGACGTTGATCCAGATATACGGAGCGTTGACGCCGCCGACACAGGAGAAACCGAGCTTGGCGACGGCATCGCGGATGAGCGCGGCGTTGCCGAGATAGAAATCAGTCATAGCGCGAACCTGCTTTTTGCCTTCGTCGGTGAAGATTGCGGCCGCGGCCTTCTGCACCGGATAGGAGACCCCGTTAAACTTGGTCGTATGGCGGCGGTTCCAGAGCGCGTGCAACGGCTGGGCGTTTCCGGCCGCATCGTACGCCAGGAGCGACTTCGGAATAACCGTGTAGGCACAGCGTGTGCCCGTGAAACCTGCGGTCTTCGAGAAGCTGCGGAACTCGATCGCGACATCGCGCGCTCCTTCGATTTCGTAGATGCTATGCGGGATCTGCGGATCGCGGATGTAGGCTTCGTAGGCGCTATCGAAGAGGATGACCGCTTTGTTCTTCTTCGCGTAATCGACCCACGCGGCGAGCTGCGCGCGCGTGGCAACGGCACCAGTCGGGTTGTTGGGAAAACAGAGATAGATCAGGTCGGTCGCGACGCTCGGGATGGCCGGGACGTAGCCGTTGGCCGGCGTACAATCGAGATAGGTGATCCCCTCATAGCGGCCATTAATGTTCGCACCGGTGCGACCCGCCATGACGTTGGTGTCCACATAAACTGGATACACCGGATCGGGTATGGCGAGGCGGGCGTCGGTAGAAAAAATTTCCTGGATATTGCCGCAGTCGCACTTTGCGCCGTCGCTGACGAAGATTTCGTCGGCCTCGATTTTGGCTCCGCGCGCCTGATAATCGTTTAGCGCAATCGCCTCGCGTAGAAATGCATAGCCCTGCTCCGGGCCATAGCCCTTAAACGTGGCGCGCTGGCTCATCTCATCCGCGCCGGCGTGTAGCGCCTCCACACATACAGGCGGGAGGGGCTCCGTCACATCACCGATGCCCAACCGGATGATCGCCTTCTGCGGATTCGCCTGTTGGTAAGCCGTCACGCGCTTGGCGATGTCGGAGAACAGATACGATGCTTTGAGCTTGTTGTAGTTTTCGTTGATGCGAATCATGGCGCGAGTGGGCGAAAAACTTGAATAAGTCCGCCCATTATCATTAGTTCAAGCCTAGGGTGCGTTTTCGCCAGGCACCCGGCCCTGTTTTCCACGCGCAACTGTCATGCCCATGCAAAAAGTTACCTCGGTCACAGAAATGCGAACTCTCGCTGAAGAGTTGCGCTCCAAAGGTCAGATCATCGGCCTCGTGCCCACCATGGGCGCGCTTCACGACGGCCACTGCAGTCTGATCAAACAGGCGGCGGAGCAGGCTGACACCGTGGTGGTGTCGATCTTCGTCAACCCGGCGCAATTCGGGCCGAGCGAAGATTTCGCCAAATACCCACGCGATCTGGAGAGCGACCTGAAGCGTTGCGAAGAAGCCGGTGCCGACATCGTGTTCGCGCCGCCGGTCGAGGAAATTTACCCCAGAGGCTATTCTACTTTTATCACCGAGGAATTTGTCGGCAAACCGCTCGAAGGCGTCTCGCGGCCCTCGCACTTTCGCGGCGTGACCACGGTGGTCGCGATTCTTTTCAACATCGTGCGGCCCGATCTGGCGGTCTTCGGCCAGAAGGACGCCCAGCAGGTCGCAGTGATCCGCAAGATGGTGCAGGACCTCCAGTTCACGGTCGATGTTGTAGTGGCCGCCACACTACGTGATCAGGACGGTCTGGCGCTCAGTTCACGCAACCGCTACCTGAGCACGAACCAACGTCAAGAGTCCCTGGCGATCAACGAGGCGCTGCGCTACGCGAAGGGCATGGTCGAAAAAAATGAACTTCGCTCCGACCGCCTCATCGCCGAGGCCACCCACATCCTCGGGCAGAAACGTCGCATCCGCGTCATCTATATCGCGGTCGTTGACCGCAATACGATGGAAGCCATGCGCGACGTCGTGCCCGGCCAGTCGCTCATGAGCATCGCCGTGTGGGTGGACGAAGTTCGCCTGATCGATAACATAGCGCTCTGAAGCATCGCCTCCCTGCGCCACACGCAGGTTTGTCGGCCTCGAATTTAATATGACACGAACCTTTGATGTTCTCGTTGTCGGCAGCGGCATCGCCGGCCT
>Ga0302294_10000168_pt1 | contig 20220 bp, 20 predicted proteins | sample III_Fen_N2_3_FD_194550 | JGI IMG/M metagenome (GOLD analysis project Ga0302294, IMG submission 194550) | Peat permafrost microbial communities from Stordalen Mire near Abisko, Sweden - III_Fen_N2_3 | ecosystem: Environmental > Terrestrial > Soil > Wetlands > Permafrost | place: Sweden: Abisko...
TTGTAACCTTGCGACAGAGCCGCGCCGGGAGTCAAGCGTGCGCCACGGGCCTTCCCGCAAAACCTGCGGCGGTGCGGCGCATGGTATATCGTCGACCGACGGAGCACTGGACTCAATTTTCGGGTAATAGAACTCCTCCCTCAAACGTCTCGATTGAGCTATATTCGCCCCTCGACCCCTTTGCGCATCCGTTCTCGGCTTCGCTTTCAACCCCAATATTTTCTTCGCCATGAACCGTCGGAGTTTTCTCGTCGCTTCCTCTTCACTTGCCGCGGGCTTGTTGCTCACCAAACGTCTTCAGGGTATGGATACAATCGCGCAGGTTAAACCGCAGCCCCGCATCCCCCTTTGGCGCGGATTCAACCTCACCGAACTCACCGGTGGTCAACGTGGGCAGGCGTTTAAGGAATCCGATTTCGCCTGGATGGCCGAGTGGGGCTTCAATTTTGCGCGGCTGCCGTTGTCCTACTGGGCGTGGTCTTCGCCCAAGGACTGGAACGCCATCGACGAAAGTGCGCTCGCGCCGGTCGACCAGGCGATTGCCTGGGGCAAGCGCTACGGCATTCACATCAATCTCTGCCTTCATCGCATCCCGGGTTACAGCGTGAATCGTCGCGAGCTGGAGCCGTTCCAGTTGTTCGAAAGCACGCCGGATTCGATGGCGCGCGCGTTGGAGGCGGCAACGCACCACTGGCGTGTCTTTGCGCAACGTTACAAAGAAATCCCGGCGGCACAGCTGAGTTTTGATCTGCTCAATGAACCTCCGTTCATGCCCGATCAATCGCGTTACGTGGAAGTGATCCGCACGCTGGTGGGTGCGATCCGCGGGAGCCGCGCCGACCGGCTCATCGTGGCTGATGGCGCCGACATCGGGCAGACTCCCGTGTGGGGCGTCGAAGATCTCGGTATCGTGCAAAGCACGCGCGGTTACCTCCCGAAGATGGTTAGCCATTTCACCGCGGACTGGGTGCCACAGAATGAATTTGAGTCCTTTGCGAAGCCGACCTGGCCGATGATTGACAAGCATGGCGTGCGCTGGGACCGCGACAAACTCCGCGCCGAACTCACCGCGAAATGGCAGCCGTTGGTGAAGCTCGGCGTGCCGGTCCACGTCGGCGAATGGGGCTGCTTCGTCAAAACCCCGCACGACGTCGCGCTCGCGTGGATGTCCGATTTGCTCGCGGTTTGGAAAGAGGCCGGCTGGGGTTGGTCGATGTGGAATCTCAGAGGTGCCTTCGGCATCGTTGACAGCCAGCGCGCGGACGTCGTTTACGAAAACTTCCGCGGTCATAAACTCGACCGCAGGATGCTCGAACTCCTGCTTAATTCCTAACCGCGGATATCACGCAGCGTTTCTTCTACGATCCCACACCGTTTCTGACTCAAACTTACCAAAAGAGGCAAAGGTAGGGGCGACCCGTCGGGTCGTCCGTGATCGTTGCCAACCACCAGCCCATATCTAACCGGACGGCCCGGCGGTCCGTCCCTACCATCCAAACGTCGGAACTTGCCATGCATTTTAGCGAGAAAGGGTATAGCTACTGGAAAATTTCACCGTGAAATCCATTTTTTGCCTCAGTCTCCTCGTCGGCCTGCCATCGCTGGTGGCTGCAGTCGAATCGCTGCCCGCTCCCCGCGCGCCGCTGATTCCGGTGGATGCGCAGGCATTGGCGAATTTCTCCGCGCGAGCCGAACAAGAACTCAGCACCAATATTTTGCCGTTCTGGCTCAAGTACGCGCCCAATCCGTCTACGGGTGGCTTCTTCGGCACGGTCAAAGACGATCTCACCCAGGTGAAGTCCGCCCCGCGCGGTTCGCTGCTGACCAGCCGGATACTGTGGACTTTCTCCGCGGCCTATCGTCGTTACCGAAATCCCGCTTATCTGGAAATGGCGCGTCGGGCCTACGACGACCTGCTGGCGCGTTTTTGGGATGAGCAGAATGGAGGCCTGTACTGGACCGTAGCGGCCGATGGGGAACCACGCGATACCAGCAAACAGATCTACGATCAGGTCTTTGGAATCTATGCCTTGAGCGAGTACCACCGGACGACGTCCGACCCGGCGGCGCTGGAGCGGGCGATCGCGCTTTACCGTCTGGTGGAAAAGTACGGGCACGATCCGGTAAACGGCGGTTACTACGAAGTTTTTTCCCGCGACTGGCACCGCGAGCCACCGCGCAAAAGCCCCGTCAACCCGCTTGCGGAAAAGTCGCAAAACACACACCTGCACGTGATGGAGGCGTTCACCAACCTGCTCCGCGTCTGGCCCGATGCCGGTCTGAGAGCCAGACACCGCGCATTGCTGGAGTTGATGCTGACGCGCATCTACGACGCCAGAACGCATCATTTGCGGCTGTTCATGACCGATGATTGGAAACCGCGTTCGGACAGTTTCTCCTATGGTCATGACATTGAGGCCGCGTGGTTGCTGACCGAGGCCGCAGGTGTTTTAGGCGACAGTGATTTGATCGAACGAACCCGGCAGGCCGCGGTGGACATTGCGGAAACAACGTTGAAGGAAGGTGTCGATGCCGAAGGTGCCGTCTGCAACGAAGGAGGCCCGGCCGGCGTGTCCGACCGTCGCCGCGACTGGTGGCCGCAGGCCGAGGCGGTGGTCGGTTTTCTCAACGCGTATCAGATTTCTGGCGACAAGCGCTTTCTCGACGCCTCGCAGCGGAGCTGGGTTTTCATCGAGAAATATTTTGTCGATCGCGAGCGAGGCGAGTGGTTTGAGTCAGTCTCTGCCTCGGGCGTCGCAAGCCACACGCCGAAGATCAGTCTCTGGAAATGCCCGTATCACAACAGCCGTTCCTGCCTCGAAGTGAGCGAACGACTGACGGAACTTGGGGCTGGAGCGAAGTGACGCACGGCGATTGATGCCGATCGTCATGCGAGGCCACCGGATTAACCAAACCTACCAAAAGCGGTAAAGGTAGAGACGACCCGCCGGTTCATCGTCAACGTCGCTTGCCGCTGGCTCAGGTCCGACCGGACGGCCCGGCGATCCCTTCCTACCATCCAAACGTCGGAATTCATGATGCGTTTGAGAGAAAAATGATATGAGGCCTCTGAGGTTGATACCCTCTGGGGCTCATACCGCGAAGATTGCTTCGGCTTGGTTGTAGCCGGCCTCGCTGAGGCCGGTTCCAAAAAGTTCCGGGGTCAGCGACCCCGGCTACACCAAATTGGTTCGGTCGATGCCCTGGAGCTTGCTCCGGGGATCTTTTACTGCCCTTCGCTTCTTCGCAGTTCAACCCCGACGGCCGCTAAGGGCCTACGGAAACAGTGGCTCGATCGTGGTTATCTTTTCGCCTTCGCGCTGCCAGTGGTAGAGAGGGAGTGGCGGTTTGCGATCGAGTTTCTTGTAGAGCGCGGGATCGGTGCGCTTGTAGAGCTTGAGGTCGTTCAGGCCTGTCTTATCGCAGGCGAGTAGATCGACATGCGCCTTGTGGACTCGCGGACGGCCGATCACGCGACTGGCGTCGGACAAGAGCGGCGCGGGCGATGGGCGAAGTCCTTTTTGTTCGAGCACAAGCACGCTGTAAGGCAGGGAGCGGAGATCGACGCCGGCCAGTTGGCCGAATTTAACCCAGTCCGGATCGGCGTAGATGCCGGCGGGCGCCGGGGCGAAGTAGTGGCACCAGTGACGTTCGTTTTGCGCCGCGAAGAGCGGGCAGTTGGCGGCGTGCGTGCAGGGCGCGACGACGTCGAATCGTTCACGTAGTTGATCGCGCAATGCGGCCAGGTCGCGGCTGACGGCGTGCGTGCCGGGCTCGACCCAGATCACGGCCTCGGCCCGATTGGCGAGTGCGAGTAGTTCGGTGCGGGAGCTGGACGAGAGCTCGTTTAGGACATGACTCAGCACCAGCGTACCGACGGGCTTATCGCTGGCATACGGTTCGACCACCAGGCCAGGGAATTCCTTGCGTGCGGCTTCGACGGAAAAATCGCAGGCCAACGGCGAGTGATCCCAGACGCGCAGCGTGGTGAAGCGCCCGACGCCGAATGCGTTTATGACCCGACGGCCCGCGATGCCGCTGCCGCAACCCCAGTCGAGCAATGTTGGCGACGGAGGTGTCCAGCTGCGGGTGTTGAGTTCGGCGAGCACGGCATCCCATTTCCAGCCGATGCGTTCACCATAAGTCAGGTCGTAGTTGGCGAGATCGGAGGCCGATTTCCAGTAAGGGCCTAGCGCGGCGGCAGTGCCCTGGAGAAAGCCCTCGCGAAGACGGCCGAGAGCATCCCAGTCGAGTTGGGTCCAATCCATGACGTTAAACTATAATAATTGGTTCGGTTTAAAGCGTCACGCCGAGCTGGGTCGCGAGCGACTGCGTGCGGATGCCGTAGAAGCGGGCGAAGTCGCGGAGCTTTTCAGCGGTACCGGCGTCACCACAGGGGCGCGATTTGATCGCAGCGATCATCAGGTTCTTGGCGGTGTGTTCCGTCGAAATGAATTCAAATACTTTTGTGCGGTAGCCCGCCCATTCGAGCAGTAGGGCGCGCAGCGCGTCGGTCACGAACTCGGCCTGTCGTTCCTGGAAGATGCCGTGCTTGAGCGCGTCGGCGAGGACGGGCGGGGCGGTGAGTTGTGGGCGGAGTTCTTTCTGGCAGCAGGGCGAGACGACGATCAGCGCGGCGTTGGCCGCGATGCCCTTGGCGATGGCGTCGTCGGTCGCGGTGTCGCAGGCGTGCAGCGCGATCAATACATCCGTGCGTTCGAGCGCAGTCTCGGCGATGGTGCCGGCGGAAAAGCAAAGGTTAGCCAGGTTCTCTGCGGTGGCTACACGTTGGCAAAGCGTGACGAGCTCTGGGCGCGTTTCGATTCCGAGCACCTCTGCGCGTTCACCATAAAACGTGGCGGCGGCGAAGGTGAGGTAGCCTTTGCCGCAGCCCATGTCGACGATGCGGAAGGGCCGGTCGCCGGGCAGTGCGGTTTCTGCGGTCAGGTGGGAGAGCAGCTCGATGAATTTGTTTATCTGGCGAAACTTCCCGGCCATGCCTTCGCGGGGCTGGGCGCGTTCATTGGTGATTCCGAGGGCGTGGAGCCACGGTGTCGTCGGCGCGATGAGGTATTCACGTTCACGGTCGTGGGCGGAGGGTGCGGGAGCCGGGGAACTGCTGGCCGTTTTAATGGAGATGTGTTGCTTGCCGCTGGGGGAGATTTCGAGCTGGGCGGTCTGCATCGGGGTGAAGAGATGCGCGTCAAGAAAGTCGGTACCGACAAGACTCGCGATGAGGGTGAGTGCTTCCTCTGGCGGAAAGTTTTTCGTGATGTCGCGCGTGGCGTGGCGGTAGACAAAGGAGAGCTGGAGGCCGGTCTTGAGCGCGACGGGACGGACAAAAATGTTCTTCAACGTTTCGTCGGCTCCGCGGTGTTTGCCCAAGGTGAGCTTCACCAGGGTGCCATCGCGCACGGCGGTGCGAAGCAAGTCAAAGAAACGGTCACGGGCGAAAGGTTGAGGCATGTGGATGAAAAAGGAGACAGGAGTCAGGATGCAGGAGTCAGGAGGGAAAGGCAGAGGGCGGAGGCCAGTTGTCAGAAGTCAGAGGTCAGAAGTCAGAAGTCGGAGGTCAGATGTCGGAGAAAGAAATTGCGGATTTAATTTGGAGGGATGGAGCACAGGAATGTTATGCCGTCGCTTGAGGCTCGTTCCAGTGTTCCTGAGTTCCAAATTAACAACGCACTAGCGGAAGAGATTGTACTTCACGATCGCGTAGAGCGCACGGAAGCCGTCGCGCCAGCCGATCTTTTTGCCTTCAGCGTAGGTGCGGCCCGAATACGAGACGCCAACTTCGTAGACGCGCAGGTTTTTCTTTGCTATTTTGGCGGTGATCTCTGGTTCGAAGCCGAAACGGTTTTCCTCGATCGCAATGGACTGGATGACTTCGCGCCGGAACATTTTGTAGCAACACTCCATGTCCGTGAGGTTGAGGTTGGTCGCCATATTCGAGGCGAGCGTAAGGAAACGGTTGCCCACGCTGTGCCAGAAATAGAGCACGCGGTGGGCGTGACTGCCCATGAAGCGAGAGCCAAAAACAACGTCGGCTTGATGGTGGATCAAAGGCTCCATGAGCGCTGAGAATTCCTGCGGGTCGTATTCGAGATCGGCGTCTTGCACGATCACGAAGTCGTGGGTCGCGTGTTTGAAACCGGTGCGCAGGGCGGCACCTTTGCCCTGATTCTTCTCGTGGTAAACAATCTTGCTCACGAGCGGAGCGATTTCGCTGGCGAGCACCTCGCGCGTGCCGTCGGTCGAGCAATCATCGACGACAATGATTTCCAGGGGAGCGATGCCGCAATCGCGCACGGCGTCGACGATGCGGCGGACGGTGGTGCGTTCGTTGTAGCAGGGGATTACGACGGAGAGCGAGGGCATGCCAGGTGTGGTTCTGGCTGATTACGAATGGGTGACGACGGAACGCAAGAGTTACGGCAAGTAGCGGGTCGTCATGACTTGCTCGACCGTAAGGCGGTCTTTGGCCAGGATGCCGAGATCTTCGAGTTGGTTGAGTTGGGTCTGAAAACGTTCGGGGCTGATGTGTCCGATCTGCTTGGCGCTGCCATTCTGGCGGCCGATGACCAGTTTTTCTGCGATGATCTTGGCGCGGGAATAGGCGAGAAATTCGTCGGTGTTGTTGACATTGGCCCTTTTCATGAGTTCGTGCGCGGGTTTGGGGTCGCCTTCGAGATAGTCCTGCCAGCCGTGGATATAGGCCTGCATGAACGCACGGAGCTGGTCGGCGTGAGCGGCGGCCCAGGGTTGATTCGCAATCAGCACCGTGTAGGCGTCGAAACCGGCGTCCCAAGCGTAAAGGTATTTTGGCTCTTGCGCCCCGCCTCGCGTGATGTGGTAGGGCTCGGCGATGTAGTAGCCTTGTTGGATGAAGTTTTTGTCGACGATGAAATTGGCGACTGAGAAGTTCTGCGGGATGACTTTAAAATCGATGCCGTATTTCTTTCTCAAATACGGGAGGAAAGCCCATTCAGGGCGGGCCATGATTGACTTGCCGTTGAGGTCTTCAAAGCGGCTGACGGGGTTTTCGGCGTGCAGCATCAAAACCGATGGATCGTTTTGGAAGACGGCCCCGATCGCGATCAGCGGGGTGCTCTGGGCGATCGCGAGTATGGAATTGGTGCTGTCGGCTTGACCAATGTCGGCCTGGCCAGCGGCAATTTTCTGCATGACGTTGGCGTTGGGGCCGCCAGGAATGATCGTGACGTCCAGGCCGGCGGCTTTGAAATAACCTTTTGCCAGCGCTTGATAGAAGCCGCCGTGCTCAGGCTCGGCGACCCAGTCAAGCTGCACGACAATGGCATTGGATTGCCGCGAGCAACCAGCGGTCAGCGTCAATAGCACCATGAACATCGTGAGCGAGAGGTGGATTTTTTTCATAGGGCAAGAGGGCGATCGGAATAGGAAAGGAGGACTTAATCTGGAAAGCTGGAACTCTGGAAGGGAAGAGGTGTGGAATGATCGAGGTTCGTTCCCGTGTTCTTGAGTTCCCCATTATCCTTTTCAGATTGTTATGGGGAACTCAGGAAATCAGGAATCGATCGGGAAGAAAAAAGGCGGGTTGAATTTTGGGAAGCGCGAGAACGAGAAAGATAAAGATAATGAGAACGATTCTGAAGCGGTTCGAGGTTCGTTCCAGAGTTCCTGAGTTCCATATTAATCCTATCATTCAGATTTCAACCGTCGCGTCGTGCATACGAGTCGTGCCAGGTGTGCAGGCAAAGCCACCCGAGGAAATAGACGACGCTTACGAGGGCGAAGCCGAGCAGGCAGCAAACACCGGCGGTGGCAAACAGCGCGGGTGTTTTTAGTTGAGAGCTGTAGATCACCGTGCGGAAGCCGAGTCCGCCGATCCCGCCAGTGGCGCTGCCCGCGAAGAAATCGCCTACGACGGCGCCGATCGGCGCGAGGATGGCTGAGATGCGCAGGCCGGTAAAGAAATAGGGCATGGCCGCAGGTATGCGCAGCAGCACGATCTCCTGCCAGCGCGTGGCCTTACTCATGCGAAACAGTTCGACGAGATTAGCGTCGGTCGAGATCAGGCCTTGGGTGGTGTTCACCACCAGCGGAAAAAAACTCACGAGAAAAGTGATCAGGACGGTGCTGACCAGACCGGAGCCAAACCAAAGTAACAAGATTGGGGTAACGACGACGATTGGGGTCATCTGCAAGGCCATGAGGTAAGGGAAAACGCTGGCCCGAATCCAGGACGACAGGCTGAGCAAAACCGCCATGGCGACACTGGTGAGCACGGCGAGGGGAAAGCCGAGGACGGTGACGAGCGCGGTGTTGCACCCGGCTTCGAACAAGACGGAGCGTTCGTTCACGGCGGCGCGAAGAACGTCGAGCGGCGAGGGCAGAATATAGACGGGCAGGGTGAAAACCTGGGACACCGCCGTCCAAAGCCCGAGCGCCGTCAGACCGACACCAACCGGCAGGAGGAAAGATTGCCAGTGCGGTTTCATGGCTGGGACGATTGTTCGGCGGCGCGCAGCAATCGCGAGACTTCGCGCACCAGATGGAAGAATTCCTCCGATCGGCGCGTCTCCGCGGTGCGTGGATAGGCGAAGGGCACCGTGATCTCGGCGTGAATGTGCCCGGGATTTGGTGCCAGTATGACGATGCGGTTGGAAAGAAAGACCGCCTCTGCGACGGAGTGCGTGACAAAGAAGGCGGTCCAGATCTGTTCCTGGCGGAGCGCGAGCAGTTCTTCGTTAAGGTGGTCGCGCGTGATTTCGTCGAGCGCGCCGAAGGGTTCGTCGAGCAACAGGATTTCAGGCGAAAGCGAGAGGGCGCGGGCGAGCGAGACGCGCATTTTTTGACCGCCGGAAAGCTGTCGCGGAAAGGCAGTGGCTTTTTCGGTCAGCCGCACGCGCTCCAATGCACGCTGGCAAATGGTTCGTCGCTGGTCGGGCGGACAGCGACGCAGGGTGAGCGGGACTTCCACGTTTCTTCGTACGCTGAGCCAGGGGAGGAGCGTCGGTTCCTGAAAAACGAACGCAAGTTCACGCCGGGCGGAGGCGGGAGCCTCGCCGTCGATGAAGACTGAGCCCGCACTAAGCGGACTGATTCCCGCGATAAGGCGCAGCCACGTGGATTTGCCGCAACCGCTCGGTCCGATTAAGCCGACGAAGTCCCCGCGCAGGGCGGTAAAATTGATTCTGTCCAGAACCAGTGGTCCGGTGCCAAAGCGCTTTTGCACCGAAGTGAATTCAACCATGGGCGACGACACTGGCATATCGGCCATACCAGATGCAGCCCAGGCTTTGATGCAAACCATGCGGTCCCAAAAGGGAGGAGGCATGAGTTAACACTGCCGAGCTCATAGAGCGATTCTGCCAGGGAGCTTCGGACTCGGAGTTTCTCACAGAGCGCACTGAGAATCGACACAGAGTTTCACGGAGGAAATCAAGAAACCGGCATCGGACTCAGAGATTTTACTAAAGAAAACGAAGAGCCACGGATTGGTTTAGGGGAAACTCGCGGTCCCGCGTGTGGGCTGGTTCGACGAATCGCGGTCGACTGCCATGGTTGTTCTTTTGCGCGACCGTATGAGATTAGTCGCTTTTCCTCTGTGAATCTCTGTGCTTCCTCTTCCGGTCTCTGTGACCAATGCCTTGTATCTTTCTATTTTAACTTTTGCAGGGCGTCACTCGCTTGGCTGAAGAGGGGGTCAACAGCGAGAGATGCTTCGTAGGCGGCGCGTGCGGCGGGGTTGTCGCCCGTTTTTTCTAGGATCACGCCTATGCGCCACTGAACAAAGGCTTGGCCAGGAGCCTTGGGTGGCGGCGTCAACGTCAGGCACTTTCTGAGTTTGGCCAGAGCAACATCGAGGTTCTGTCCGCTGAGAATCGCAATCCGTCCGTACTGCAGAGAGAGAATATAGTCGTCTGGTTTCTGGCCTAAGCCGTCGTCGCAAAGCTTGAAGGCAGCGGGATAGTCCTTGGCGTTAGTTTTAGTGACGATGGCGAGTAGCGTGGCGCGGTAGGGATCGCGTTTTTGAATTTCTTCGAGGTGTGCACTGGCCTTGGAGCTACTGCCGATGGGCCAAGGCGCCTGCTGGTAGAATTGATAGAGCGCTTCGTGGGCATCGAGGTGGCCAGGATCGAGTTTCAGGACTTTCTCCAGAGCGTCGCGGCCATGATTGGCCGCCCCAAGTGAACGTTTTTTCCCAGCGAGATTGAGCGAGGCCCCGCCGTATTCAAAAAGATAGGCGATGTTTTCTGGTTCGAGCTGAACTGCTTTTTCGAGCCAGACCACGGCGTTTTCCAGAAGGGCGGGGTCGTGGGTACGAATCAGCGTGAGGCCGAGATAATGGCAGGCGGCGGCATTTTGGGGCTCGGCCGCGGTGATTGTCTCCAGCGCGGCACGAGCCTCGGGCAATTTTCTTTCCTTATAGAGAGCAATGGCGTCGTCGAGCGGCGCGGCGGCGGCAAGATTTGCCAATACAAAGAAGGCTAAAGTGGAGAAAATGCCTGCACGCATGGTTACTTAAACAGATGCGTGAGCAAAAAGTTTCAAGCGTTCGCGCGAACTCGGCGCAACTTTGCGCTGGCAACTACTCGTAACGGAGGGCCTCGATCGGGTCGAGTTGAGCGGCTTTGCGCGCCGGGTAAAAACCGAAGAACACGCCTACCGCACTGCTGCAAAGGAGGGCGACGGTGATGGCAGAGGTGGAGACCAGGGTCGGCCAGTGATTAAGGGCGGAAATAAGTTGAGAAGTGCCAACACCAACCAGCACGCCTAAGATACCGCCGAGCAGGCTGAGCACGACAGCTTCTATCAAAAACTGCGTGAGGATGTCGCGGCCATGAGCGCCGATGGCGAGGCGGATACCAATTTCGCGGGTGCGCTCGGTAACGCTCACCAACATGATATTCATAATTCCGATACCGCCGACCAAGAGCGAAACCCCGGCAATGGCACCGAGCAGGAGCGTCATCGTGCGGGTCGTGGCAGTGGCGGCGTTAGCAATCTCTTCCTGGCCACGGATCGTGAAATCGTCGTCGCGACCTCCTTCGAGGCGATGCCGCTGGCGGAGCAGATCGGCCATGTCGGTCTGGATGCGACTGGCGACCTCCGCCGATTCGGCCTGAACGTTTATCATATTAACATTGGTTCGTTTTGAGACGCGCTTCATGGCGCTGGTGTACGGGATCACCACGACGTCATCCTGATCTGAGCCCATCACGGAAAGTCCTTTCGAGGTGAGGACGCCGAGAATCTTGAACGGGATGTTGCGGATGCGAATTGTCTGGCCGATCGGGTCTTCGTTGGGAAAGAGCTGGGTGATGATCGTCTTGCCCACGATGCAGACTTTGCCTGCGCTGCGGATATCTTGATCGGTGAACATCGAACCGCTGGTCAGCGCCCAATCGCGGATGGTCAAATAGTCCGGACTTTCGCCGAGAATGGTGGTGCCCCAGTTGAGGCCGCCGGCGAGTACTTGTTGGCGGTCACGCACCTCGGCGCTGACCGCGGCGACACCGCGCACTTCACGCTCGATCGCGACGGCATCGTCAACCGTGAGCGTGCCGGCTCCACCCCAGCCACTGCGCACGCCACCTGTTGAAAAATTGCCGGAGAAAATCAGGATCACGTTTTGGCCGAGGCTGGCGATTTGCCCCTCGACCTGGGCTTTCGCGCCGTTGCCGATGCTGACCATGGCGATAACGGCGCTGACGCCGATGATGATGCCCAGGGCGGTGAGGACGGAGCGGAGCTTGTTGCGCCGCAGGGCGCGTAAAGCGATGAGCGAGGTGGCGGCGATTCTCATGGCGAGACTCCGATCAGCTTGGCGGCGGCTTCGGCGTCATTTAGTTTTTTCAATTCTTCAATGGCGATCAGGCGTGGATTGACCTGGACGTCGCTCACGACGCGGCCATCTCGCAGGATGAGGTTGCGCTTGCAGAAGTGAGCAATGTCGAGCTCGTGTGTAACCATCAAAATGGTGATGCCCTGTTCGTTGAGCTTTTGGAAAACGCCCATCACCTCGACGGACGTGCGGCTATCGAGATTGCCGGTGGGTTCGTCGGCGAGCAGCACCTGCGGGTTGTTGACCAGGGCGCGGGCGATGGCGACGCGTTGCTGCTGTCCCCCTGAGAGCTGGTTCGGCAAATGGTCGGCGCGCTTGGCGAGGCCGACGATATCGAGCGCCTGCATCGCCCGGTCGCGCATGTCGTGGGCGGTCACGCGTTGCTTGGTGTAGAGCATCGGCAGTTCGACGTTCTCCAGAGCGGTGGTGCGGGCGAGGAGATTGAAACCTTGAAAGACGAAACCTAACTTCTGGTTGCGGATATCGGCGCGTTCGTTGCGATCGAGGTTCGACACATCGACCCCGTCGAGCGAGTAACGCCCCTGCGAAGGCCGGTCGAGACAACCCAGGATATTCATCAAGGTTGATTTGCCCGAGCCCGAAGCGCCCATGAGCGCGACGAACTCGCCTTTTTGGATATCTATGGTGACGCCACGGACGGCGTGAACCGAGATCTCCGTGCCGTTGCCGTAGATCTTGTGGATATCCTCTAGCTTAACTACAGGGGGTGTCATGGCGTCGCGTTAGAACCTCCGCTGACCGCCACCGAAAGGGTTGCTGGCGGGCGCGCTGGCGGTGCCTTTGTTGGCAACGCTGATGCCGGTCACGATGACGTCGCCTTCTTTCAGGCCGTCGATTGCCTCGGTGGCAATGCCGTCGGTAATTCCGAGTTTGACGCTGACTGCCTGAAGTTGCGGGGCCTTTGGATCGGTGCCGACGAGTTTATAAACGGTGCGCGTGACCGGTACACCGGCTGGCGCGCTGCTGCGGTTACTGCCTCCACCGAAGCGGCTGAAATCGATTTCGATACCGCGCGCCTTGGCGAGTTCCTCGGCTTTTTGTTTCATCTCGGGAGACATCGGACCGCTGCCGCGCTGGAAACCCACCTCCTGCATAATCCCCCATATCGCCTTGCGCCGTTCGTCGTCGGAGAGTGGCTTGGCGACCGGCGCGGCGGCCGGGGTCGCACCATCGGCGGCGAGGACCTTAATGCTGTCGGGCACGCGAACGCGTAATGCGCCGTTGGATACTTTAAGCGCGGCGTCGCGGCGGGCGACCACGACGGAGACGTTGGCGGTCATGCCTGGTTTTAGTTTGAGGTCGTCGTTGGAGACGTCGATGATCGTGGAGTAGACGACAACGTTTTGGGACGTTTTCGGTGAATTGCGGATTTGAGATACGCGCCCGCGGAATTGGCGACCGGGGAAGGCGTCGACCGTGAAATAAACCGTCTGGCCGAGATCGACGTTGCCGATGTCGGCCTCAGAGACGTCGGCGTTGATCTGCATGTGAGTGAGATCATTAACGATAATGAACAGAGTGGGCGCGCTGAGACTGGCGGCGACGGTGTTGCCGACGTCGACCTGCCGGGAGATCACGGTTCCGTCGATGGGCGAATAGATCGTGCACCGGGCCAGGTTCACCTGCGCATTTTCCAGCATCGCAGTCTGGATTTTTATCTGGGCTTCCGCCTGCTGTAACTGGGCCTCGGCGGTGTCGAGGTCGGACTGGGTCACCAGGTTTTGTTGGAAGAGCTTTCTTGTGCGCTCGGTGTTTGCCTTGACCAGGTTATAATTGGCTTTGGCGTTCGCCAGCTGGCCCTCGGCTTGCAGCGCGGAGGCTTTGTAGGTCGACGGGTCGAGCTCGGCCAGCACCTGGTCTTTCTTCACGGGCGAATTCCAGTCAACGTACAGCTTTTGTATGATGCCGGAAATCTGGCTGCTGACATTGACGTTGAGCACGGCTTCGAGGCCGCCGGTGGCGGTCACGGTTTGTACCAGTTCACCGCGTGCGATTGTGACGGTGGAGATCTCGGGTGGTTTTTCTGAACCTTTGGTCCAGTAGAAGTAACCGGCCGCGACTGCGGCGATAATAAGCCCAAGGATAATCAAGCCACCGAAGCTGCGATTCTTTGCCATATATGGATTGGAGAGGAAATGAATTTGCCCGGGCGAAGCAACTAGCGCCTTACCGCAGGCGGAAGACACGGAGTTGGATTCGTGTTGGAAGCGGGCGGTCGCAGTGACGTCGAACTTCGGCCCAAGTAACGTGCCGGTTTGGTTTAGCGGGCCTTGAGTGAACGGGGGACGCGGCCCGGGTGGGCTGGCGCAGCGAGTTTTTGGATTGTATGCGGAACGGGTCTTTATCTTCATGGGCGACGGCAATGGATTCTGCCTTCCTGCTTTTCGCGGGTAAACCGCCCGGCTCGCGCTGGTGCTGATGACTCCTACTGCGAACCAACGCACTAGGAATTCATATGTCCCTTTATCTCTGGATAACACTTGGCAGCGCCCTCGGTGGACTCGCTCGCTTCGCCCTGTCCGGCTTCGTCGCCCACCACGTCGGTGAAACATTTCCTTGGGGAACGCTGATCGTGAACGTCTCCGGCTCTTTCATCATCGGGTTCTTTTCTACGCTGACCAATCCTGACGGGCGCTTCCTGGTCAGCGGCACGACCCGTCAATTTGTGACGACGGGGCTGCTCGGCGGCTTCACCACGTATTCGTCGTTCAGTCTGCAAACGCTCTCGCTGGCCCGTGATGGCGAATGGTTTCGTGCCGGGGCCAACGCAACCGCGACTTTCGTGATCTGTTTCATTGCCGTGTGGCTTGGCTATCTGTGCGCAGCGTGGCTAAACTCGTTGAAAGGATACTGATCATGCAACTTCCCACCGAATCCGTCTTGCTCCGCATCTTTATTGGCGAGTCTGACCGCTACGCCGGATTGCCACTTTATGAAGCCATCGTGCTCAAGGCCCGCGAAACCGGGCTGGCCGGTGCCACCGTGCTGCGCAGCCCGATGGGGTTTGGCGCTGCCAGCCGGTTGCATACCACGAAGATTCTTCGCCTTTCCTCCGACCTGCCGATGATCGTCGAGATCGTGGACGAGGAGACGAAAATCAACGCGTTCCTGCCCGTGCTCGACACGATGATCGGCGGCGGACTGGTCACGCTCGAAAAGGTGCGCGTGCTGCACTATCGCCACCAAAACGGCGCTTTCCCGGTGGAGGGCGCAGGACAATGAGGCGGCTCTTCGACTACCGCGAACACCTCGGCAGCATCGCGCAACTTCTGCGCTGGACCCTGCTGGTCGTCCCGGTGGGGATACTGGCTGGTTCGGCCAGCGCATTATTCCTGTGGTCGCTCGACCGGGTCACCGAACTGCGTTGGGCCCATGGCTGGCTGGTCTTTCTTTTGCCCGTGGCCGGACTGACGGTCGGCTGGATTTACCACCGTGTTGGCCAGTCCGCCGAGGGTGGCAACAATCTCATCCTTGACCAGATCCACGAACCAGGCGGCGGCGTGCCGAGGCGCATGGCACCGCTGATCCTCGTGAGCACGCTGGTGACTCATCTCTTCGGCGGTTCCGCCGGGCGCGAAGGCACAGCGGTTCAGATGGGCGGAAGCCTGGCCAGCTTTTACGGGCGGCTCTGCCATTTCGGAGAGGACAACATGCGCGTGCTGCTGATGGCTGGTGTGGCGGCAGGCTTTGGTTCGGTTTTTGGCACGCCGTTGACCGGTGCGATCTTCGCCATGGAAGTGCTGGTGATTGGCCGCATGCAGTACGAGGCGCTCATTCCTGTGCTCGTGGCGAGCGTGGTGGGCGACGTGACCTGTTCCGCGTGGGGCGTGCATCACAGCGTCTACCACATTGGCATAGCCGATGGTGCCGGGATGCACGCGGCCTTCGATGGGCGGCTCGTGGCGTTGACGGTTCTGGCGGCGATGGCCTTCGGACTGACGAGCCGGTTGTTTGCCGAACTAACACATTGGTTACAAAAGAATCTCAAACAACGGGTGCAGTCCTTGCCGCTTCGGGCCGCACTAGGCGGCGGACTGGTCATTGCACTGATGTATCTGGCCGGCACGCGTGATTACCTCGGACTCGGCGTCCATGCCCCCGCCACCGGCGGTGTGACGATCCTCTCTGCATTCACCGCGGGCGGAGCGCAGCCGTGGAGCTGGGCATGGAAACTTCTTTTCACCGTGGTGACGCTGGCAGTTGGTTTTAAGGGCGGCGAAGTGACGCCGCTTTTTTTCATCGGTGCAGCGTTAGGCAACACGTTGGCAGTGCTCTTTGGAGCGCCGGTCGATCTTTTTGCAGGCCTTGGTTTCATCGCGGTTTTTGCGGGAGCCACCAATACGCCGCTCGCCTGCACGGTGATGGGGATCGAACTCTTCGGCGCGCACTACACGGTGTATTTTGCTGTGGCGTGTTTTGTCGCCTACTATTTCAGCGGACATTCCGGTATCTACTCCGCGCAACGCATCGGCGCGGGCAAGCGGCCCCAGGCGAACCTGTCGCCAGATCTGTCGCTACGTGAAGTGCGTGAAATGGAGCAGCCCGACGCTGAGCCTTGAGGTTCAGCGTTTCCGCTGCTCTTGCGCGAAGGCTTTTTTCAACGCTTCGGCGACGTTGGGTGGGACGAAGTTTGAGACGTCCCCACCGTAGCGCGCGACTTGCTTGACGAGATTGGAGCTGGTGTAGCTGTACGATTCGTTCGGCATGACGAAGATCGTTTCAATCTCAGGCTTTAGATGCCGGTTCATCAGCGCCATGTTGAACTCAAATTCGAAGTCGGACAGCGCGCGCAGGCCGCGGATGATCGCGATGGCTTTTTGCTCGACGGCGAAATCCACCAGCAATCCGTCGAAGCTCGTGAGTGAAACATTGGGGAATTGCTCGAGGTTGGGCCGCACGATCTCCAGCCGCTGGGCGGTCGTGAAGAGCGGTCCCTTGCCGGGATTGTCGGCAATCGCGACCGTGACCCGGTCGAACAGGCGGGTGGCGCGTCCAAGGACATCGAGGTGCCCATAGGTGATTGGGTCAAAAGTGCCGGGATATATGCAATGTCTCATCAGGAAGGAAAGGATTCTTGCTCGCGCGGGAAATCTCGGTCGTGATCGCGCATCTAGTTGGAAGATTGCGAACACGATTCACAATTCGACTGACGAAGACGAGTAAGTTTTCACACTGACCAACCACGGCCATGAACCTGCCCAACCTAATCACGCTCTCGCGGATACCGACGATGTTTATCATCGTGTGGTTGATGTATTGTTCGTGGTGGGGTGCAGCGACGCTGGCATTCTGGCTTTTTATTGCTTCTGCGATCGGCGACTGGCTCGACGGCTACCTCGCGCGGAAACGGAACATCGTATCCAACTTCGGAAAATACATGGATGCTCTTTCCGACAAGGTGCTCATCCTCGGGATCATGGTGACATTTGTGGAGCTATATAGCTCGAAACTTTTTCTCGTGATGGTGCTGCTTACGCTATGCCGGGAGTTTTTGATCAGCGGCATGCGAATGATCGCCGCGACCAAAGGCGTGGTGGTATCAGCCGAACGAGGCGGTAAGACTAAAACGGTCATGCAGCTGATCGCCGTGGGATTTCTGTTGTTTGTGCCGGCGATGGAAAATGACTGGGCGCATCTTCTGCCTTTTTCGATCAGCAATTATGGTGAGATGCTCTACAAAACGGGATTGGTGATCTTTATCGTGGCCACCGCTTTGACGGTAAGCTCTGGTGTGAGCTACGGGTTGAAATACCGCCGGGTGTTTGACGATTCTGGAAAATGAGGTTGCGCCAACCGATCTGGCCGCGGTTTTTGCCGACGAAAATCGTACTCGCGATTGCGCGGGTCGGACCGTGCGGGCGCATGCGGCAAGCACCGGGCACCTGGGGTTCGCTGGCCGGGTTGGTCTACCAACTGCTCATTTTTCACTATCAATCGTGGCTGACGGTTGTACTCTTCAGTCTGATTGCGATCTGGTTTGCCGTGGGCATCTGCGGTGAGGCGGAGTTTCGTCTCGGCAAGCGTGATCCTGGCGAAATCGTGCTCGATGAATTTGTAGTGATGCCGCTGTGCTTCATCGGCTGGCATCACATCGCGGATGTGCTGCCGATATCGGTTGCACCAGCGATTATCTATGTCGCGGCGTTTGCACTCTTCCGGCTCTTCGACATCACGAAGCCGCTGGGGATTTTTAAACTGCAAGACCTTGCCGGTGGTTGGGGCGTGGTCTTCGACGACGTGGCGGCGGCGCTGGCGGCCTGTGGCGTCATGCACATTGCGGCGGCGGCTTGGCTGTATTTCCATCACGGGTAAGAGAGGCAAGGTGGCATACGCGCCGAAATAAGGCAGAGGTGGAACGCGCAGTCCCTTGCGCGTTGGTTTGGTTTTGAGGCAGAAATGCCCGCGACGTCGCCTAGCCCGCAAGGGACTGCGGGCTCCACCCAGAGCATTCTTCCACGCGCCCAGCAAGATAATGCCGAACCTTACGGCCTTACGGCAACGCTTCGATATCGTCGAGTGGCACTTTGACCAGCAGCCCTTGTTGCAGGACGTCGACACACAGCACGATGCCCTTGGGGTTATCCGGGTCGTCGATGATGCCTTCCAAGCCGCGGAGCGGTCCGCCGACGATGCGAGCGCGAGCACCTTTCTTCACGAGCGGGTGCAGGCTGAGCATCAGGCCGGAATCGACGAGCGTACGCACGTCCTGAAGCTGGTGCAAAAACTTCGCTTCGTCGTCGATCGTGATCGCGCGGGCGAGCAGCTCTTGCTGGTAAATCCGCGGCTTCAAGGCCACCGGTACCTGGGCAAAAACATAACCAGGAAAAAGCGGCTTGGTGAAGCGCTTCGTCTCCTTGGCATAGCGTCGCACACTCGTGACGAGCGGCAGGTAATGCTCGAAATGCTCGGCGCTCATGAGAGCGGCGAATTTCTTTTCGCAACGGGGTTTGGTGTGGCAGACGAACCAGCACACGTCTGTCGGAGACGGGATCACAGGGGAGGGGAATAGGGCGGCGTTCAACGCTTCAGCAGGAAGCGCACGGCCGCGAAATATCCTTCGAGTCCGAGTCCGCTGATGACCGCGAGGCAGGCCGGCGCGGTGTAGGAAAGATGGCGAAATTCTTCGCGTTTGTAGATGTTGGAAATGTGGACTTCCACGGCCGCGAGCTTTGAGCCGAGCAACGCGTCGCGCAGGGCCACGCTCGTGTGGGTGAACGCGCCGCCGTTGAGCACGACGCCGTCGAATTTTGCGTCGGCCAGCGCGGCGATTTTGTCGATCAGCGCGCCTTCGTGGTTGGACTGGAAAAACTCCAACTGGGCCGTAGCGCCAAACTCCGCGCGCAGCTGTTGTTCAAGATCGGCCAGCGTGGTCGAACCGTAGATCTCCGGCTCGCGTTTGCCGAGCCGGTCGAGGTTGGGGCCGTTGAGAATGGCGATCTTTTTCATGGAAGGAAATTTGAAGCGGAGAAAATGGGAAACTCAGGAAATCAGGAAGGGGATCGGAAGGGCAATACTAGTTCTACCCAGATCCTGCAGGTTAGGGGCTGGATCGTCCCAGTTTTCCTGAGTTCCACATTCATGTATTCTGGCACGGCTTTTCAAAGCGGATTTTCGGTGGGGATGAATTCCCAGGGCAGGCCGAATTTTGCGGACAGCTCGGCGGCGAGTGCTTTCACGCCGTGGACCTCGGTCGCGTAATGGCCGCACAAGTACAGGTTGAGGTGTTGTTCCTGGGCAAAGTTGAACCATTCCTCGCGCAACTCGCCGGTGACGAGGGTGTCGACGCCTTCTCGGCCCAACTCAGGCAGGGCACTATTGCCACTCCCGCTGCAAAACGCCACCGCGGCGGGCTTTTCGGAACCGCATTCGATGGCGATGACACGTGGGTAGAGTTTATTGAGGCGGGCTTTGAGTTCGGCCCGCGTTTCCTTGTGCCCGGCGATCCAGCCAATCGGCTCGCCGTCGCGCACGAGGAATGGCCGTGTGGGAGCCAGGTCGAGCTGGCGGGCGAGCAGGGCGTTGTTGCCAATCTCGGGGTGCCCATCGAGCGGCAGGTGATTGGAATAAAGGGCGCAATTGCCATGGATCAACGTGGCCACGCGATCGTAGGCTGGGCCGGTGAGCGGGCGCGGCATGTCCCAATACATGCCGTGATGCACGACGAGGAAATCGATGCCGGCGGCGACGGCCTTTTGAAATGGTACGACGCCCGCATCGACGGCGGCACCAAGTTTGGTCACGCGGCCGTTGTTGGCGAGCTGCAGACCATTGAAGGCACCAGGCGCATCTTTAAAAGCGGTGCGGCGTGTCCGTTGATCGCAGTAGTCGACGAGTTCTTGCAGCGTGGGCATGGGCGACGGTGGCATCGG
>Ga0302294_10000173_pt1 | contig 19830 bp, 9 predicted proteins | sample III_Fen_N2_3_FD_194550 | JGI IMG/M metagenome (GOLD analysis project Ga0302294, IMG submission 194550) | Peat permafrost microbial communities from Stordalen Mire near Abisko, Sweden - III_Fen_N2_3 | ecosystem: Environmental > Terrestrial > Soil > Wetlands > Permafrost | place: Sweden: Abisko...
CGTGAGAAGCCGCGCTGGTCGGTGGCAGTTGTATCGGCAGAGTCGGCAGCGTCGATCGCCGGCGAGTCGGCCTGTAATGCGCGGGTTTGGGTGTCGCCGTTGTTGTCGGCCAAAGCATCCAAAACGATGGCTGCGGTCTGATCGCCGGTGGTCGTGGCCCGGCCATTCCAGTTGTTGGACAAGTTATAACCCAACGAAGTGAACGAGCCGCCGGTGACCGAAAAGTTGTCCGTGCCGCTTGCGCCGTTGTTGGCGACGATGCTGTTGTTGAGTGTCAGCGTGCCATTGCCGACATAAATGCCGTATTGGGTTCCGCCTGGCCCCACGGTGGCGGTGTTGTTTACAATTGTGCAATAGTTGACGACCGCCTGTCCACTGTTCGAAATCGCGACGCCGCCTCCTAAGGGGTTGAAATCCATGCCGGATGCTTGGTTGCCACTGAGCGTGCAGTTCAGAAGAGCGAGCGTGGCCCCAATGCCGTTTGTGATTCCCCCGCCGATGTTGTTGCTGATCGTGCTATTCTCGATCGTTAGGATGCCACGATTGTAAACGCCGCCGGTGCTGGACATGCCCTGATTGTTTCTCACCGTACAGTTTCGCACGGTCAGCGTGCCATCGTTCGATATCCCGCCACAGGACGCACCACGACCATTGATGATGTCCAGATGAGCAAGTGTCACTGTAAGTCCGGTGCCGACACGCATCACTTGTGTCACGCCGTTGCCGCTGATCTGCAGGTGCGGCTCCAGTGCGCTACCGTCGATCGTGAGACTTCGCGGGATGCTGAGCGTGCTGGTGAGAACGATGGTTTTACCGGACAGGCCCGGGGCCAGGGTGATAATTCCGTCGCTGGCGATAAGTCTGATCGCATCGCGCAGGCTGCCCGCACCGCTGTCGAAATTGCTGGTGACCGTACAGGTGGCGAGCGGGGTGATATAGGTGAACTGGTCGTTCGCTACTATGCCGCTGGTTCCTCCCGCGTTCGTCACGGTGATATCAACCGTGCCCACCGAGCCGGCGGGTGCGATGACGCCGCTGATCGAGGTGTCGCTAACGACCGAGTACGAGATCGCCGGCGTGGCACCGAACTTAACTGCGGAGGCTCCTATGAAATTGGTCCCCGTGATCGTGATGGTCGCTCCACCGTCCGTTCGGTCGACTGACGGGCTGACTGCGGCGACTGTGGGCGCTGGCATGATGACCGTGACTAAAGAGGATGCCGCGACGCTCACGACCGGGTCGCCGGGCATACCGCCGTATTCAACGACATAACCCACGCTCGGGACGTCGCCGCCTGCGATATTATAATCGTTCCAATTAGCGACGCCCAGGAAGATCCCGTAGTCCTCTCCGGGGTTGTAATCGTTGGGTTCGGCATTCCCGATTGTCCTCCAACCGATGAAGGCACCACCGATAGCCGCACCGCCGCCGCCAACCTTGCTGCCATAAACCGAATTGAGACTTGGACTATTGGCGCTGGCCGCATCCTGCGTGAAGAAATGGAGGCCCTGACCGGAATCCAGCAACCCCTCGGGTCCCGTCACCCAGCGCCAGATGCTCTCTTGAGCAACATCGCTTGCACCCATCCAGCCCTGCCCTGAGAGTTTGGTACCAACAAATGTGTTCTCCTCGGCACTCGTTACCGTGACGAGATATCCTTGCAGGCCGTAGAGATTGCGTGCAGCGGCAGCATCGCGTGCGGCATCCCAGGAAATGCCGGAAGCCGGTACGAATTCGTAGAAGTGGCCAGTGCCCGCGAAATACTGTGCAGTGCCAGCATTAAAGGTTACGGTGCGAGGCGTGATATCACCCGAGGTCGTCGCGATCTTCACGGTGCGGAACAACGCCTGCCAATCCGCCGGACTCGCGGAACCGGAGAAGGAAAGCACACCGGTGGAACTGTTCCATGATCCGGTTACGCCGGCTTGCAGCGCGGCGTTGTCGCACGACAAGACGTCGCCGGCTTTATAATTATCGATACGCACCGAAGCGTTGGCGAACGGTAAGTCGCCGGTGACGGCCAAGAGCGGATCCACGACCACGGGAGGGGCGTTATGCGTGACGACGGAGATCGCCCCGCCTCCTGCAGCGATGCTCGGAGCAGCGTGCAAAGCCGAAGCAACGAGGCTGGCAACAAGTGCCGTCAATACGAGTCGGCGGAAGGAAGGCCCAATAAGGTCAGGCAGATATTTCATAGAAGGACGTGAAGACAGTCCTCCGGTCCGACGACAGCTCGCGTTTGCGGCTGTAAGCACACGAGAACGCAGCCCACAACGTCCACATCGCCTCCAACTGAAGCACAAGGTGCAGTCCCAGCAGTAATTCATTTTCTCAAATCCCCCTGACTGGGCAGCAATACCCATTCCCCTCACTCAGGTCTGGCAATGTAGGGATGCGACAAATACAGCGGCCTTGGATTACAATTCCGCCAATCACTTGGCTGGAGCGAATGCAGCCAAGTGGTCACGCCCGCTTCGGCTTGCGTGAAAGATCCGTCGTGCCCCACGAAGTGTAACTGCTGCCGTCGCAGTCGCAGCGTGCTTCTTGACGAGAGCAATGCCGCCGCTTTGATCAACAAGTTGGCTGGGATCGTTGGGCAGCCAGCATTGGGCTGGGCGCTCTCAGCCGCGGCCATAAAGACGCGAGTTTACGTGCTCCTGCGATTCGCCGCTGCTCAATGGCTGCAGCTACAGTGATGACGAATAATGGAAATGTTCTGCGGCTGGAAACGCTCCAAGCGTTTGCTCAATGTTCCGCGATCAAGGCCTCGCTCAGGCCCATGGCGCGGCGGAGGCTGGCGAGCGCTATCGTATGGTTATAGAGCGACTGCACTTCGTTTGTGCGCGCGTCAGTGAGGGCGACTTGGCTGGTCAACACGTCGAGTTGGGTCGCGGTGCCGGCGTCGAAACGGGCTTGCGCGAGGCGCACGCTTTCCTCGGCCTGTCCAACCACGGCTTTCGAGGCGGTGACGAGTTCGATCGCTTCCTGCAAGGTCGAGTGTGCCCGGCGTACTTCAACATCAACCCCGAGTTCCTGCTCGGCCGTGCTGAGTTTGGATTGCTCAAGGCGCGAACGAGCTTGAGCGACGCGACCGGCTGTGGCGCGCCCGTCAAAGATCGCCCAGTTGCCTTGTACGCCCGTGGTCCAGCCGTCACGCGTGGTGCCGAGGTCATTGGTTGCGGCAGATTTCGCCACTTGATAACCAGCATTCACACCCAAAGACGGCCAGTAGTTTCCGCGGGCGGAATCGACTCCTTCTTTCGCGGACTGTTCCAGTTTGGCCAGCTGCTGGAGCTCGGGCCGTTGCGCGCGCGCCGATTCAAGGGCGTTTTGGAGCTCGATGCTGGTTGGTTCGTAGGCCAGCTCGCCAACGATCTCCGGCGTTTTCGTCAGGCTTTCTGTGCTGCGCGTCGTAAAACCGAGTGACTGCCGCAATTCTTCGATCGCGATGCGGTAGGCGTTTCGCGCCTGGATGAGCGGCGGTCGGCCGTTGGCTACGGCGACTTGGGCGCGCAGCAGATCGAACTTGGAGAGCGTGCCCGCGTTGTAGCGGTCGCTCACCGTTCTCGCTTGTTCCTCAAGCAGATTCAGGGATTGCTCGGCCACCTCGATTTGCCTTTTGGCGAGGAGGACACTGTAGAATTTTGACCGGACATCGAACAGTGCGTTGTTGATCACGGCGCGCACCTCGAGCAGGGCGGCTTCGCGCTGGTACTTTTGTGCTGCAATGGAAGAGCTTACCGCGCCACCCGAAAATAGATTCTGGGTGACAGTTAGGTTCACCGCCCAGAGCTGGTCGGTGATGCGTTGATCCGGTTCAAGCCGGCTCTTGGCGAATTTGCTGTAGTAGTAGTCGATCCCTGCGTTCGGCAGATTTCGGGCCCGTATCTCGATCAGCAATCCATCCTGCTGGCGGATCCGTTCGCGTGCCTGGCGGATCGAGAAATTGTTCTCGACGGCGAATTGGAGCGCTCCCGTCAGGTCGAGGCGGGGAGGGACCTCCCGAGCGGGTTCGGGCGCGGCATACAGCGTTACTGACGCTGCCGCGGTGAACGCAAGCAGCGCAGTTCTTAACAAGATGGTGGTTCGCATGGTTCGGCAGAATCGGTTCACCCGACGGTCACTGGCTGTGGTTGCGCGAGGTCGGTGTGTGGTTTTGTCGGTGCCTGTTTTCCCACACGGTGGTCGGTGGCGATCAACATGTAGAAGGCGGGCACGGCAAACAGCGTGAAGACGGTGCCGATGGCCATACCAACGACCAGAACCCAGCCGATGGAATTTCGCGCAGCGGCACCGGGGCCGGTTACGAAGATCAGCATGACGTGGCCAAAAACGGTGGCGGCCGAGGTCATGAGCACGGGACGCAGGCGGGTCGCGGCGGCGCGGCGGATGGCGTCGATTTTAGGGACGCCTTGCTCCTGAAGCTTGTTCGCGAACTCGACGATGAGAATGCCGTTTTTGGCAATGAGGCCGACGAGCGTGATCAGGCCGATCTGCGAATAGATGTTGAGCGAGGTTTTCCAGAGAAAGACCGGGATCATGGCGCCAGCGAGCGCAAGCGGAACCGAACCAAGCAATATAATAAAAGGATCGCGGAAGCTGTTAAACTGAGCGGCCAGCACGAGGAAGATCAGCAGGAGTGCGAGCAGTCCGGTTTTCCAAAGTGCGTTGCCTTCGAGACGGAGCTGGCGCGACTGGCCACCGTAATCGATCGAGTATCCGGCGGGCAGAATTTCGGCGGCTTTGGCTTCGAGCTTCTTCAACGCGTTGTCGATGCTGGGGCCGACGCCGATGATCTTCACGGCGTTTAGCTGTTGGAAGCGGTTGAGCGACCGGGGCTGCACCGTGCTTTTGAGCGTGGCGATGGTCGACAACGGGATGAGTTGGCCGCCGGGGCCGCGGACGTGATAGTTCAATAGCTGCTCGGCGTTCAGGCGCTGCCCGCGCTCGACCTGGGGGATCACGCGGTAGCTGCGGCCGTCATTGACGAACCGGTTGACATAGCCACCGCCCAGCATCGCGCCGAGGTCGTGGGCGATGTCGCTCAAGTTGAGGCCCATCGAGGCAACCTTGTCCTTGTCGATGTCGATCTCGACCTGCGGTACGTCGAACTTCAGGTCGCTGTCGGCAAAATAGAACGTGGGTGCCGCATTTGGCGCATTGGCCTCGGTGTTCGCGTAGATCATCAGCTGCTGGGCGTAGTCGAAGAGCTCGCGATGGTCGGCGGTCGAGCGCACGACGAGCTCGATCGGATATTGCCCGCCTGAGGGGAGCGGTTCGGGTGTGGTGACGACCACATTGACGCCGGGAATAGTTGCGGCGGGCCCCTGCAAGGAATCCATGATCTGCATCGAAGTGCGTTTGCGCTCGGACCAGGGTTTTAGCAGCACGCCGGAAAATCCATAATTTGAACCGGTGAGTTGAAACGACGTGTCGTATTCGGGCACACTCGTGAACACCTTTTGAACTTCGCTGGCGTAGATCATATTCTGGTCGATCGTGGAGGTTGGCGATGGCAGCAGGATGCCGAACACCACGCCCTGATCCTCTTTCGGAGCGAGCTCGCGTTGTGCAAACTGGAAAAACGGCACGACGAGAAGGGCGAGCATCACGGCGGCGGTCAGCACGTATTGCAGCCACGCATACCGGCGTCCCAGCATGAAATCGAAAGCCTTGACGAGAAGTGCGCCCACGACCGAGGCGGCGCACAAACCAATGGCTAGAGGTAGAGCGGCGGCCTTGGCGGTGGAGAGTCCGCCTGCGAGGGCAAAGATGCCGGCGGCCACGGGCCAGACCGGCAACCAGGCGACGAGTGACCAGAGCACCAGCTTCCACGAGATGCTGTCACCGTCACGCACCCGCAGCATCCTCCACACGAGCTTGTCGTAGGCGTTGCGCAGGCGGTCGAAGTCGCGGTTGATGCGACCGGTAAACCCCTTTTCCTCGTGGGCGTGGTCTTTGAGCAGACGGGCGCTCATCATCGGCGAAAGGGTGAGGGCAACGAAGCCGGAAACCGCGACTGCACCGGCGAGTGTCATCGCAAACTCGCGGAACAACGCCCCCGTCAGGCCACCTTGAAATGCGATCGGCGCATAGACGGCCGCGAGCGTGATGGTCATGGAGATCACGGGCGCAACCAGTTCACGCGCACCAAGAATGGCGGCGTCGACCGGCGTGCGGCCTTCGCGAATGTGACGTTCGATGTTTTCGACGACGACGATCGCGTCATCGACGACAATTCCCACGGCGAGCACGATCGCGAGCAGTGTCAGCAGGTTGATCGTGAAACCAAAGGCGATCATCAAGGCGAGCGCGCCGATCAGCGAAAGTGGCATCGCCACGACGGGGATCAGCACCGAGCGGAAAGAGCCCATGAAAAGGAAGATCACCGCCATGACGATAAGCAGTGTTTCAACCAGCGTGGTCAGGATTTCATGGAGTGCGTCGTCGATGTATTTTGTGCCGTCGTAGGCGATCTTTGCGTGCAGACCGGCGGGCAGGCCGCGCTCGATGTCAGGCATGGCTTCACGCACGCGCTTGATCACTTCGAGCGTGCTTTCGGTCGGCAGCACCCAGATGCCCATGAAGGTTGCAGTTTGCCCGTCGAAGCGGACTTCCGTGTCGTAGTTTTCTGCTCCCAGAACCACATCGGCGACGTCGGAGAGGCGGATGATCGCGCCGTTGCGCTCCGCCACGACCATGCGTTTGAAGTCTTCAACGTTCTTCAGGTCGGTGTTGGCGATAAGGCTGACGCTGATCATGGAGCCTTTGGTCGAGCCCACGGCGGAGAGCGCATTGTTGGACTGCAGGGCCTGACGAACTTCCGACGGGCTGAGGCCGCGGGCCGCGAGTTCGTCGGGCTTCAACCAGACGCGCATGGCGAACACGCGGCCGCCGAGCACATCGGCGCGTTGCACGCCCTTGACCGACGACAGCCGGGGCTGAACCAGGCGGCTGAGGTAATCGGTGATCTGGTTCTGGTCGAGACTGTCGGAGTAAAAACTCAGATACATCGAGGCGAACTGGTTGTCGCTCGATTCCACGCTGATGGTTGGCGCCTCGGCCTCCGGTGGCAGCTGGTTGCGCACCTGTTCGATCTTGGAACTTATCTGGGTGAGGGCGGCGTTTGTGTCGTAGTTGAGCCGCAGATACACACTGATCGTGCTGAGCCCGGCGGCGCTCGACGACTCCATGTAGTCGATGCCGTCGGCGCTGGCGATGACCTGCTCCAGTTGCGTGGTGATGTAGCCGCGCACGGTGTCCGCGCTGGCACCATAGTAGAGCGTTGAAACAGTGACCACGGCACTGTCGCTGCGCGGATACTGGCGGGTGTTGAGCTTGAAGTAAGCGACCACGCCGACGGCGAGGATGACGATATTTACCACGAGCGCGATGACGGGCTTGCGGATGAACAGGTCGGTAAAGCTTTTTGACAACATAGGTGTATCCTCCGGCTGACTACGCTCAGGTGTTGGCGGGGTGGGGCGCTGCCTCGCTCGATGGCATCGCGGCGTTGTTGATCTGGACCGCCATGCCGTTGCGCAGCTTGAACACGCCGGCGGAGACAACTTGTTCGCCTGGTTTCACCCCGCCTTCGATTGCGATCAGGTCGCCCTTGGTGGTGCCGAGTTTCACGAATTGCTGGCGCACGCCGAGGTAGTCCTTGCCGTCAGGGCCCTTCATTTGTTCGACGATGAAAACTGAATTGCCGTAGGGCGCATAGGCGACCGCGGTCGAGGGCAGGATGACCTGGTTCTCGCCGGCGGGCAGTTGCACCTCAACCTGGGCAAACATACCGGGCCTTAGTTCTTCCTTCGGGTTAGCCATGGTAGCCTGCACCGAAAAATTCCGGGTGGAGGCATCGACCTCGGAATCGATGGCGGTGACCAGCCCTTCGAAGGCCGTGAGCTTGAAGGCATCGACCGCGACCGAAACCTTTTGACCGATGGAAAGTTCAGCCAGCAGCCGCTGAGGGATTTTGAAATTCACGTAGAGCGAATCAAGTTTCTGCAAGGGGAACAGGGCCTGACCGCGCGAGACGAACTGCCCGAGATTGACCAGGCGGATGCCGACCCGGCCGTCGAACGGCGCACGCACTGTCTTTTTGTCGATGGTGGCTTTGAGGGCGAGGACGTTGCCTTCGGCCTGGTTGAGTTGCGCGGTGGATTGATCGACTTCGGACTGGCTGATGGTGTTTTTAGCCAGCAAGTCGGCGGAGCGTTTTGCGTTCAGGCGAGCCAGCACGAGCTGGGCTTCGGCGGCCTGCAGTTGAGCGCGTTCGACGGCGCTGTCGATTTCCATGAGCAAATCGCCGGTGTGAACCGTGGCACCGTTTTCAACCAGAACGTTGACCACGGGGCCGTCGGCATCGGAGCTGATCGTGACGCCTTGGACCGGTGCTAGCGTAGCGATGCTGCTGATCACGGGCTGCCAGTTTTCCGAACGGGCTTCGAACGTGCTGACCGAGGCCGCAGGCATCCCGTGAGGGTGCGACGACATTTCTTTGATTTGGGCGACCTTGACGGCGCCCAATCCTACCGCGAGCAGGACAAAGACGAGCAGAGTGCTGATGAATTTCTTGAGCATAAAATGTATCGACGAATGAGTGATTAAGAAAAGGACGTACGTTTCAGGAAATCCGCGGGAAGGGCGGTGGCGGTTTCAGACGCCGGGAAATTGATTCGTATTTCTGTCAGTGCGTTCGGGCGGATCGTGTGGATGGTTCGGTGAGAGCGCAGGAGCTAGAACAGGCCAGTAGCAAACGGAATTAACCGTGTGATGGCATCTAATTAGGAGGCTAATTAAAAATCGCAAGCAGGGCTCAAAGATTTTCCTCCATCTATTTTCCCCTTGGTTATCCGAGCAGGATTACTATCGGGAAAATTCATATCCGAGGACGCTGCTCATGTTGATTTCGACTGAAATAACGCCAAAGACTCGCAAGATCGGTGCCGCGATCAGGCGTTTTATGTGAAGGTTTGATCTGGGGAGCTCTTCGGCGTTTGCCAATTTGCTCCGAGGTCCTCTATTTCTTCGCTCTACAGGACAAATCTTAGACTAAGGAGGGCGCGCGTTTGTGTTTTGTCCACTTGACCGTAGCGTAAAACAACACGACCCCACTATTATGACTGCATCGAACCCCGCCATGCGTCATCCTGCGGATAACCCGCATGATTCGGCTGAGGAGAAGGCTATCTTTAACGCGCCGCCGCTCAGTCACGAAAACCGTGCCGAGATGCGCCGGGTTTTCGACCGCGCGATCCGTCTCGCCGACCACCAGCAGTTGCCGTTGAAGGTTCCGCATGAAACGCAGTCGGCGCAGCGCATCAAGGGCATGCATTATCACTACCGCCCGGAGTTTTTCCTTCAATTGCAAGGTTCGACTACGTTTAACTATCCCAAGGGAAGTTTTGTCCTGGGGGCGGACGAAATGTGTATCATGCCGGCTAACCTACCGCACGGCGAGCAGGTGCAGGCGAGTCAGGGGCGTCCCTTCAGGAACCTTGTTGCTGGTTTCTACAACCACACCATCAGCCTCCACTTTGCCTATGAGGCCTCGCCGGGCATTCCAGACATCGAGGCAATCGAGTTTTTCGACGCGCCGAACTTGGAGGTCTTCCTAACTCTGTGCAACGGCATCATCCAGGCGCACGGCATGCAAAGCCCGGCGCGCGATGCGGTGGTCAAGGGCATGATGCTTTCTCTGCTCGGCCTGTTCCGCAATATCGTGGAGACGGGGGCGGGCAGTCTCAACGGTGACATCGGCAAGGTTTATCAGGCAAAGTGTCTCGTGCGGGAGCAGTTCTCCAATTCGGAACTCTGCGTGCAGCACATCGCGGAAAAGCTGACCTGCTCGCCGGATTATCTCAGCCATCTTTTCCACACCGAGACCAAGGAGAAATTGACGCACTACATTCAGCGCATCCGCATCGAAGGCGCGATCCTGGCGCTCGAAGCATCGATGCTGAATGTATCCGAGATTGCTTACGCCAGCGGTTTTGCTGATCCGGCGTATTTTGCCCGCGTGTTCAAGCAGCACAAAGGCGTCACGCCCCAGGGTTTTCGCGAGCAACTCGATGCCCAGCGCAATCAACGCGAGGTGCAACCCAAGACCGTCTATTTTGACCGCCTCGACTTCTCCGCCGGCACGCCGCACTTCAATGCGGCCGAGACCATGATTTCGGTGGAAATCTGAGGAGGATTTATTCTGGAACTCAGGAACGCTGGAACGGAGGACGGAAATCGGAAGAGGATAGAATGGGGAACTCAGGAATTCAGGAACGGAAGATTAAGAGCATTTCAAATTATCCTGAATTCAGCGGTTGGGCCACAGAGAACACAGAGCCCTTCGACAGGCTCAGGGCCCTGAGCGATGCCGAAGCGGCTCCGACACAGAGTTCACGGAGGGAATACTCTCGAAATGGTAGATTACGCCGCGCACCCAGGAGTCGAAGCAAAGGCATGAAATTTTCATTCAACCCCTGATTCGGTTTGTAACGTAATACGTTACAAACTGTCGAATACCGCCAAAAGGCAGGATGTTTCAAATGATGCCGGAGCTGAATGGTTGGGAGATTCGCGAAACAGAAGGTTCGGGGAGAGGGCCCGAGCAAACCCCTCCGGACCTTTGCGTTCCTTCGCGAACTTGGCGTTCAAAATTCCGTATCCGTTTTCATTGCCGACTTCTCCGTAGTGCCACGACTTGCCTATGTGCTGCGCCGCCCCCGATTGCGGGTCGCGGGCGACTATTTCACGAATACGCGGTAAGCCCAGGGGGCTAGTTTTAGTTCGGTCGAAGCATCGAGCTCAATTCGCACTCCGCCGAAATAATCGGTGTACGTCCCGGGAAACAGACCTTCCTCGAATTTTACGATTTGAACTTTCTTGGAGAAGTTAAAGACGGCGAAAACCTTGTTGTGATCATCTTGGCGTACGAAACTGAGCACTGCCTCAGGCGCATTGTTCGGCACGTGAATCATAGTCGCGCCCCAATGCCCGTTCCATAGTGCGGTGTTCGCTTTTTTTAGCGCGAACAGCTTCCGGTACAGTTCGGTAACCGGACTTTCCCTCCACTCGATGGGGTCTTTCTCGAAGAACTTGAGGCGCTTGGATTCGCCGGCTTCCTGCCCGTTGTGGATCAGAGGCATTCCGTCGCCCACGACCGACAGCACGATCGCGGCATTGAGCGCGTCGCCAAATTGTTCAGACTGGGTGCCTTCCCACGCATTTTTGTCGTGGTTGCTGACGAAGGTCATGCGGATGCTGTCAGGTGGGAAAGAGCCTTCGTTGCCCGAATAGTAACCAATCAACGCGCCTAGATCGGCCTTGCCCACCGCCACCTGGTGCATCGCATCGTACCAGCCCCACGCATAGGTCATGTCAAAAGCCTCCGCGTGGAGGTCCCGCGCATCGCCCTCGGCCAGCATGAAGACTGGCTTGATCGCGTCGAGTTCGCGCCGGGCGTTGTTCCAGAAGTCGAGCGGCACGAAACCGGCGACGTCGCAGCGATAGCCGTCGATATCTGCTTCCTTCACCCAATATTTCAGCGCGCCGGTCATGTATTTTCGAAGGCCGGGCTGGCGGTAATCGAGGTTGATGATGTCGGTCCAGTCGAACCACGGCGTGGGGCGGAAGTTTCCTTTCCAGTCGTGCTGATACCATTCTGGATGCTGGGCCGCTAGCGGGTTGTCCCAGGCGGTATGGTTGGCCACCCAGTCAAGGATAACGTGGAAGCCCAGCGCGTGAGCGGTCGCGACAAAGTGTTTCAGATCGGCCAGCGTGCCGAACTCCGGGTTCACGCCGAAGTAGTCGCGTACCGAATACGGGCTGCCGAGCGTGCCCTTGCGATTCTTTTCACCGATGGGATGGATCGGCATCAGCCAGAGGATGTCGACGTTGAGCGCCTTGATCCGCGGCAATTGTTGTTCCGCGGCCTTGAGCGTGCCTTCGGCGGTGAACTGACGCAGGTTGATCTGGTAGATCGTGGCGTTTTTGGTCCACTCGGGGTGGTGGATCTTGACGTATGGGATCGGCTGATACGGATCGGCGGCCGCCGGGGCAAATACCGGGACGAGCAAAACAAACGCGACAAGGGAGAAAATGACAGAGCGCATGGCAGGAGGTAGTTAGGGGTTAACAGTGGGTTTAGCCGTTTCGCCCGGTACAAACGCGAGCGTCAGTGCGGCGGCGATGAACAGGCATACGCCGCCCGCCATTACGGCGTAGACCAGATTTCCGTGAAGGTAATTTTTGACAAGATCACCGAAAAACAGAGCTGCCAGGATTTCGGGCAGCACGATGAAGAAATTGAAGATGCCCATGTAAACGCCCATGCGTTCCGGCGGCAGTGCGCCGGCTAGAATTGCGTACGGCATCGAAAGAATTGAGGCCCACGCCACGCCACCCAGCGCGAGCGCGCCGAGGAGGAAATAACGTTGTTCTTCGCCGTGGATGAAACCGACGGCCAGCAGACCTACGCCGCCAAGCGCGAGGCAAATGCTGTGAATGTGGCGTCGATCCATTTTGCGCGCAGCGGCCATCAGGCCGAAAGCCGCAAGGAACGTCACCGCATCCTTGATCGCGTAACAGACGCCGGCCCATTCCGCCCCGCGTTTGAAAAGGTCAGACGCCGGGTCGTTGCTGCCGAAGATGACCGGCACGGCGTTCGAGAAGTGCAGCCACATGCAGAACAGCCCGAGCCAGGTGAAAAACTGGACCAATGCCAGGCGCCGCATCGTGCCGGGCATTTTTGCCAGCGCATCGGGAATTTCTTTCAATAGATGAAAAAAGCCGCGGCTCTCGGCTTTCTTGCGGCGAAATTCCTCCATGTTTTCGGGCGGATTTTCCTTCGTCGAGAGTACGGTCCACATGACAGCGCTAATGAATGCGATGGCGCCGACGTAGAAAGAAATTTTCACGTTGGTCGGTAGTGCATTTGCGCCGTCGGCCTCGCTGCTCACGTGAAACCAGTTGCGCAGGATGTAGGGCAGCAGACCCGCAACCACTGCGCCGACACCAATAAAGAAACTCTGCATGGCGAAACCCATGCCGCGTTGTTCCTCCGGCAATTTGTCCGCAACGAACGCGCGGAAAGGTTCCATCGAGACATTGATCGATGCGTCCAGAATCCACAGGAGCACGGCCGCAAAATAAAACTTGGGGAGATTCGGCAGGAGCCAGCCCGCGAGCGAACCGGAATTCGGCATCAGCAGCAAAGCGATAGAACTAAGAATTGCGCCGGTCAAAAAATAAGGACGGCGGCGTCCGAGCGGTCCCCAGGTGCGGTCGCTCATCGCACCGATGATCGGTTGCACGATGAAGCCGGTGAGGGGCGCGGCGAGCCAGAGCCGGGATATCTGATCATCGGCGGCGCCGAGGTATTTGTAGATCGGGCTCATGTTGGCCATCTGCAGGCCCCAGCCAAACTGGATGCCGAGAAAGCCGAAGCTCATGTTCCAAATGGCCGGCAGGGAGAGGGGACGCGGTGAACTCATGGGGCAGGGGGTTCGCTGTAGTCACGAAGGATGCGGTCGCCGGCCCGATCGTAAAGCTCGATCCATTGGCGCAAGGTGGTGGTTCGCTCACCGGCCAGGCTTTCGAGTTCGAGCTGGGTGAAACGCCATTGCCAGTTGCCCTCGGTCGTGCCGGGGCGGTTCAGCGTGGCTGACGCGGGCAGATCGAGCAAGTCTTGCATCGGAATGACCGCGAGTCGCGATGGCGTGGCGAGCGCGGCGCGGATCATCGGCCAGGCCGAGTGGGAACCGTTGAGGTTGAAATAGTCGTGCACCCGCGTGGAGTAAGCCAGCGTCAGGTTTTCGAGCCAGCCACGGGTAGTGATGTTGTCGTGCGTGCCGGTGTAGGCGATGCTGTTTTGGGGGTAGAAGTGGGGTAGGTTAACATTGTTGGCGTCGTGACCGTAGGCGAACTGGAGCACCTTCATCCCCGGAAGCCCGGCGGCCCGGCGGAGGTTGACCACGTCGGGCCCGATGTAACCGAGGTCCTCGGCGATGATTCGTGCCTGTGGCAGCGCGGCCTGCACCGCCTGGAAAAACGGAAGGCCCGGACCTTTCATCCAGCGGCCACTGCGTGCGTCAGGTGCGCCGAAGGGAACCTCCCAATAGGTGTCAAAGCCGCGGAAATGATCGAGGCGCACGATGTCGTAGAGTTCAAATGCGGCGCGCAGGCGTGCGATCCACCAGGCATAACCGGTGCGGGCGAGATATTCCCAGTCGTAGAGCGGGTTGCCCCAGAGCTGGCCGAGTGACGAAAAATAGTCCGGCGGCACGCCTGCGACGGCGAGCGGGCGGCCGGTGGCATCGAGCCGGAAGACCGCACGATTTTGCCAGGTATCGGCGCTGTCGAGCGCGACGAAGATAGGAACGTCGCCGATGATGCCGACGCCACGCGCCGCCGCGTAACGGCGCAGGCGGTTCCATTGTGCGAAGAAAACATATTGGTAGAAAACGTGGCGGGCGGCGTCTTGACGCACCGAAGCCGGCAGTTTGTCATGGAGTTCGGGCGACCAATGGCGAAAGTCCTCGGGCCAGAGCGTCCAGGGGTAGCCTCCAAAATGAACCTTTAACGCCATGAAATCGGCAAACGGCTCCAGCCAGCCGGCGTGCAGCAGGAAGAAATCGGTGAGCGAGCCATAACCAGCGAGGCCATCACGACCCGTGGCGGCGAAACGATCATGGGCCTTTGCCAGCACGGGCCAGAAAATTTCATAAAGCCTGCCGTAGTCCACGCCCTCGTTAGGGAGTGCGCGAAGTTCGGCAAGTTCGTCGGCGTGGAGCAGGCCTGCCGCTTCGAGTTCGCCCAGATCGATGAAGTAAGGATTACCGGCGTTGCTGGAAAATAATTGATAAGGCGAATCGCCGTAGCCGGTGGGACCAATCGGGCAGATTTGCCAGTAACGCACGCCGACGGTGGCGAGGAAATCAATGAAGTGCCGGGCGCCGGGGCCGAGGTCGCCGATGCCGTGGTCTCCGGGCAGACTCGATACGTGGGCGAGCACACCGGTGGAGCGGGTGTTGAGCCAGGTGGGAAGAGGAAAATCCATGGGGAAAATGATTTAGTGGAGCTCGAAAGTGTGGGCATGACCGTCGTCGGACAGGCGCAGCGTGATTGTGCTGGCAGCGGCGGTGATAAACCATCCTGCGGTCGGAGACGAACCATCGATCTTCGCCAATGGCTGGCCGTCGATCAGAACGGTGGACGTGGCCAGTGCGGCATGGAGAACAAACTCCAGGTTTCGCGCCGGAGTCTGATAGCTGCCGGTCGGCGCATCGAGCGTCAGCCGGGCATGGCTGGGGTCGGCCGAGAAGCTGAGGCGGGTGCGGCGGAAGACGCCATTGGCGCAGGCCGGGCTCGCGCCATCGTCTTCATACACGGAGCCTGTCGCGTTGCCGGTGGCGTCGGGATAGACATCGAAGCGCAACGGAGACCAGGGCTTTTCGTGAACGTGCTTCATGGATTGGGTTGAGACGATCACGTTGCCACCGCTAACGAAGAGCGGCAGATGATCGAGCGGCGCGTCGAAGCGGCGGAAACCCGCGTCGATGCGCGCTCCGGTCCAGAAATCATACCAGACGCCCTCGGGCAGATAGACTTCGCGGCCACGCTCGCCGGGGCGAAGGATCGGGGCGGCCATGAGCGCGTCACCGACCATGAATTGATCGTCGAGATTGGTGACGGCTGGGTCAGTTTGAAAGGCGAGCAGCAGCGGACGAAACAGCGGCAGCCCGGTGCGATGGGCCTCCTCGATGCAGGTGTAGAGATACGGCAGGAGCTGGTAGCGGAGCTTGATGTATTTGCGCACGATAGCCTCGTACTGCGGGCCGAAGCGCCACGGCTCGTGATCGTATACATCGATCGCAGCGTGGTTACGGAAAAGCGGTGCAAAGCAGGCGACCTGGTAACTCCGGGCGAGGAGTTCGCCATCAACGCGGCCGATGAAACCGGGAACGTCGGCGCCGACAAAGGGCTGGCCGCTGAGACCCATGGATTGAAATATCGGAAGGCTCAGCGCGAGGGAGTCCCAGCTGGCGTTGTTGTCGCCGGTCCAAGTCACTGCGTAGCGTTGGATGCCAGCGTAACCGGCGCGCGTGATCACGAAGGGACGCGCGTTTGGCCTGAGCCGGGAAAGGCCTTCGAAGGTGGACCGAGACATAAGTAAGCCGAAAAGATTTCGGTTCTCACTATACCCACTTTTGCGCCCGCCATCTTCGAAAACGACATTGGCCTGGCTGGCCCCGCTTTTATCGAGGAAGTCCGAGGGCTCGTTCATGTCGTTCCAAAAACCGGCGACCCCTTGGTCGAGAAAAGCGGTGTGCAAGTTGCCCCACCAGAGACGAGTGGGCTCGCGGGTGAAGTCGGCGAATACGGCCTTGCCCGGCCAGACGGAGCCGATGTAGGCGCTGCCATCTCTGCGCTTTAAGAAATGCCCGCCAGCGACGCCTTCGTCGTAGGCGTGATAGTCGGGTTGGCCGCTGGCATGTGGTTCGTACTTTATGCCGGGGTCAACAATGGTGACCACGTGGACGCCCTGGGCGGCGAGGCGATCAGTCAAGCCCTTCGGATCTGGGAAACGGGAGCGGTCCCAGGTGAAGGAGCGGTAACCGTCCATGTAATGGATATCCAGATACACGGCATCCAGTGGCAGATCGTGCGCACGGTAAGTGGCGACAATTTCTTCAACCATGGTATCCGGATAGTAACTGTAGCGACTCTGCTGGTGGCCCAGAGCCCAGAGTGGCGGCATCGGCATATGCCCGGTGAGGTCGGCGTAACGGCCGAGGATGCTGCGAAGGGAAGGGCCGGCAAAAAAGTAGTAGTTGGCCACGCCACCTTCCGCGCAGAAGCCGGCGAATTCCTGATTGAGCCGGCCGAAATCAAAGGTGCTCTTGAATGAGTTGTCGTAAAACAGGCCGTATGCCCGACCCTTGTCGAGGCCGAGGTAGAAGGGGATGCTCTGGTAAAGCGGATCGGTGCCCTCGACGTAGCCGGGCGTGTCGGAGTTCCACATCATGAATTCGCCGCGGCGACGGTCGAGATGGGCGGCACGTTCGCCGAGCCCGTAGAAATGCTCCTCCAGCCCGAGCCGTTTAAAGATGGCGATGCGTTCGGTTTTTGGATCGCGGGCCATGGGACGCTGATCGGCATTGACGACACGGCCGGTCTGGCGGTCGACGAAGCTGATGAGCAGCGGGTCTTTGTTTATGCGCACTTCGAGCTGGTCGCTCATCAGGCGGACCGAGGCGGCATCCTCGGTGAATTTCGTCGCCACGGTTGCCCACTCCGTGCGATCGACCGCCCACGAGTGATTTAGGTCGGCGTTCTGGTTCGGAAAAACGGTGAAAACACGCACCAGATCTTCCGCCAGAAAACTTAATTGCACCGTCGAGCCGTCGGCGCAGCTGATTTTGAGTCCGTGCTCCACGGCTTGCACCGCAGCCACGTGGCCGATGGACGTGAGGCCCTGCGTCTCGAACCCCACGAGCCGCAGGGCCAGTCCTAGAACCACAACACATAGACTGGAAATTTTTTTCATGGTAAGCGCGAGGGCCGGTGCGCGACAGCTGCCCGACGCGGCCAGAACTTTACGGGGTTATCAGGCGGCCAGCAGGAACTGTCCCGCTGGCCGCCCGGTTCACTCTTGTTAGCCGAACCTTGACTTAGAACTTATAGGAGACGCCGGCCGAGTAAGAGGCGCCGTATTTCTGCCAGTTCATCAGCTGGCGTGTGTCGCCATTATTATACTGAATCAGGGCGGCATCGTTCAGGTTTCTGCCCTCCAGATAGAAGGCCAGGCCTTTGAGCGCACTTTTCTTGTCGAACTCGTAGCCGATCTGCGCGTCGATGCTATGGAAGGGTGTCTCGGTGGCGTAACCGTCATTGGGTGTCCCGAAACTGCTCGGATTAGGAACACCGAGGTTGGCTATAAATTCCCTGGTTTCGGATTGATAGTGGACGGAGACGCGGGCCGAGAAACCGTACCGCTCGAAGTAGATGGTGACGTTGCCCGATTTCTTAGAGAGATTTGGCAGCGGCGCGGGCGTACTGGCTGGACCCCAAGGTTTGACGCTGCTGTCCACGAGCAGGCCATTGGCGGTCAAGCCGAAGCCTTTTACTGCGCCGCCGGTGAGCAGCTCGCTGGTAATTTGCGCAGTGACTTCGAGCCCGCGCACCTTTCCACCCTGGCCGTTTTGATACATTGAGGTATAACCTTGGTTAATCAAGGGCGGCTGGGGCGAGGTGTAGGTATAGCCGGTGAAGTCGGTCAGGGTTAGCTGCTGGTAGATGTAATTCTTCAGGTTTTTCTGAAATGCAGCTATTGAAACGTAGCCCTGGCGGTCCGCGAAGTAGTGTTCGTAACCGAGGTCGATGGCGTCGGCCAACCACGGCTTGAGGTTTGGGTTACCACTCGATCCGCCCCATGGGCTAATCGTTGTCGATGTTGCATAGGTTGTGTTGTAGGAGAAATCGCGTGACGCTCTCATATCATACATCCGTGGCCTTTGCTCTTCGCGGCCCAGGAAAAGGCGAACGATGTCCAGGTCGGTGAGTTTGAGGATCATATTAAGGGTCGGCAGCAGATTCGCATAACTGGCCGACGCACTGGCGGGTGAGACCAGCGTGCCACCGCCCGCTGACAATCCGGTCGAGCGCTGCTGGGCAAAGTCTGCCTTGGCGCCAAGATTTCCCTCGTAAGGGATGCTGCCGAATGTGCCTTTGAAGGTGGTTTGAACGTAGGGTCGCGTGATTTTTTCCCAAACCTTGAAATCGTCGCCGACATAGCTGCCAGGATTCGGATTGGGTATCAACGTCAGTGCCTTGCTGGTTACGAGTTGTTCGGCATCCCAACTGATGGGATTGAGATTGCCGGCGTAGGCCAGGCTGGTGGTTCCGAGCAAAGCGGGCAGAGGGGCGGTCGACTGACCACTCGTGTTGACCAGATAGCCGGTCGGATTCTGGGCGGCATATTTGAAACGTTCGGAATAGCTAACGCCCACCTCGACATTCTTGAATATGGCCAGATTCAATGTGTGCGTCACGGAAGCTTTGACCGAATCGGCAATGTCGGACTCGCTGAAATATTTGATATAACCTTCCTGGCCGGTGATGGGCAGCGTGCCGACACCCCAGCCTTGCGGGTCGGTGATTTTGAAAAGGCTGGCGTCGCCGAAGTTTGTATCAGAGTTGACGAGAGCAGGATTTGACCCAGCGGCCTGGGCGACCGTCAGGGTGGCGGAGTTGGTATTCGTTTTGTTGAAACCAAGGCCGGCGTAGGTTTCCAGTACTTCCTCTTTTCGTTTGGCGGACGACCAGCCGGTCTGAACTTTTATCGGCCAATCCGTTTTTGGCCCTAGATCGAGGTTCCAGACGATGGATTTCACGTGGTCTTTCCAGTGAGTGACCAAACCCTCAAGGACCGGATCGACGTTGGTGAGCGTGTAGTTAGTCACCAAGCCGTTCGTAACGGTATACCCGGGTTGCAGGATTGCATTCCCCCAGACGGCCATCGGAATCTGCATGCCGCCAAGGAGTTTGTTTTCATCAAACTGAGAGTAGAAAAGATCAATTTTGCTGTGGATAAAATCGGTGGGTTTACTCTCGATCACACCCACGATGCCATCGCGCTTCAGCAGTTCGGTTTGGGAAAAGACGCGAATGCCGCCGAGGACCAAATCGTTTGCGGCGCCTGTAGTCGGGTAACCCCAGGCTGACCATTGTTTGCCTTGATAAGGTGTTTCCGAGTGGGAATAGCCGATGTAGATGCCCTCGGTTCCATTGGCGAAGTGGTCAATATATGAGGCGGTGTAACTATTGACG
>Ga0302294_10000175_pt1 | contig 19710 bp, 14 predicted proteins | sample III_Fen_N2_3_FD_194550 | JGI IMG/M metagenome (GOLD analysis project Ga0302294, IMG submission 194550) | Peat permafrost microbial communities from Stordalen Mire near Abisko, Sweden - III_Fen_N2_3 | ecosystem: Environmental > Terrestrial > Soil > Wetlands > Permafrost | place: Sweden: Abisko...
GCTCGGTGTGTGCGGGCAATGTGACGGTGAAATCTCGACTGCCCTTAACATCCAACTTCATTTCTCCTTCAAACGCGAGAGTCCGACTCGTGCCCAAATCATTAAACACGATCTTAACTGGACCCGTGAATCGCACCACCGCTGATGGCGGAAATGCACCGACATAGACAGAACCGTCCTCAAGTGTGGCAAACGAGATACGTCCAGCAGGCTTCTTAAGGGCGCCAAACGTATAAACGCTAACTCCTCCATTTTGGACACTGTGAACCCAGCCAGCAGCTTCAGAGCCGTCATATACCCCGCTTTGCGTCACCGACAGGCAACCAGTAAGTAGAAACAGAGCCGCTATGCTAAGGAAAAGCTGAGAATGTCTCATTTTTGCCGAACGTCCCAGGTCAGCCACGACCCCGGCTGGCGCGGGGCGTGCATAAGCACGACACGTGACAGCTGGGGTCGTTGTGCTGTAGCGCCTTGTTAGGCGATCTTCTCGTTCTTTTTTGGAAACACATCGAATCGTTTCTTCCCCTTTTTATCGTCCGCGCGACCAATAGTGATCCGGGCTGAATGCGCTTTGTACTTACCAGCGATGATCGCGTGGCAGTGATATGAATCATGCTCCGGATACGGCTCTTTCTTCTGGTCGAGATCAGCAACATACTCCAGCAGCTTCGCAAGCGAACGTAAGCCGGCAGGATCGCCATAAATAAAAACTTCTCGCTCACCTTTTGCTTCCTCAATCGTGAACGCGGTTTGATAACCTGTGAGTCTCGGTGTTTTCATTTTTTGCCTAACAGTGTTATTGGCATCAACTCAGTTGATGCTTTAGGAGGGATGGATAAAGGGTAATTATAGAGCCAGTAAATTGCATAAGTATTTATTTATAAATTGTTAATATTTTTTGTGCAGGCTCTTTTTGGTTCTTCATGTTTGCGTATCAAACCGGCAAAAGCTCAACTGCGAGTATGGCTTTACACGGTGGGCAAAATTGGCGCAGCGGTGAAATAGTTTCGTTTCCGGGATGGAATGAAGCTCTGTCTGAGGCCAAATTACAGGCCGATGTGGAGGGAAGGTATCGTCGGGTAATCATTAGCTTCCTCCATTTCTGCAAGGCGCATCACGCGCCAGCCTCCATCCTCCTGGCCAAGTCGTATATCGATGAACATGAGGCGCAGGTGCAGCAACGCGATGAGGCCGCGCGCTCGGCGTTGCGGTGGTTCGTCAAGGGTGGAAAGGGGGACATTAAGAAACCGGGTTTGGGAAATACCGCGGGGAAAGTGGTTCAAGGGCAAACCAGCAACCAGGAGAAATTGACGAGCAAAAAGTTTTCGCAAGAAGCAAATCTAAAGAAGAGTTCGGGAGACGTCGTATCCACGAAAGGGGCACCAAAAACAGGCAATTCAGCCCAATTGGAGAATTGCACCGATCTGCGCCGCCGGTCCGATCACGCACCGCTGGCCGCGGCGGATCTGGGTGGCGCGGATTGGGAGCGGGACTTGATTATGGCGATCAGACGGAAGAATTTCCTCTGGCGTACGGAGCAGACTTATCGGAGCTGGGCGACAAAATTTGCGGAGTTCATGCTGCCGGGTTCGCCGTACATCGCGGTGGGCGACGACGTGGCACGGTTTCTGAGCAAGATGGCGGTGGAGCAACGGGCGAGTCCGTCGATGCAGAAGCAGGCGTTGAACGCCCTGGTGTTTTTCCTGCAAGAGGGGTTGAGACGTGATTTGGGTGAACTTAACTTTCGCCGAGCGAAAGCGAGAAAGACGATTCCGTCGGTCTTGACGCAATCCGAGTGTCAGCGGTTGTTCGAGCAGTTGAATGGGACGACGAGGTTGATGGCTGAACTTGCCTATGGCGCTGGGTTGCGGTTGATGGAATTGCTGCGTCTGCGGGTGCATCATCTGGATCTCGAACGGGGGCAGGTGAAGATTTACGTGGGTAAGGGCAACAAGGACCGGGTCACTGTTCTACCTGAGGCGTTGCGACAAAAGCTGGGGGAGCATTTGAAGCGATTGGGTGTGCTTTTTGAAGCCGATCGTAAGGCCGGAATGCCTGGGGTGTGGTTGCCGGAGGGGTTGGATCGCAAATATCCGAATGCCGGGGTGAGCTGGCTTTGGCAGTGGTTGTTTCCCTCGCGGGAGACAGCGGTCGATCCTGTAAGCGGAATTCGGCGCAGGCACCACGTGTTGGACGGGACGTTTCAAAACTCAATTCGCAAGGCGGCGAACCAGGCAGGCATCAACAAGCGGGTGACGCCGCACGTGCTGCGGCACAGCTTCGCGACGCATTTGTTGGAAGGAGGCACTGATATACGCACCGTGCAGGAACTGCTGGGGCACGAAAGTGTTGAGACGACTCAGATTTATCTGCACGTCATGCAAAAGCCAGGCGTAGGGGTGCGCAGTCCGCTGGATGCATTCGGGGGTGGGCCGCAAAGCAAGCTGTAGGGATGGCTTCGCCCCGTCACTTAGGAACGTGATTTTAGCTGGCATCGTCGAGGAGGTGTGCGGTCTAGAGAGCGTGGGCGCAAACGGCGATGGCGCAGGCGTCATCACGCGGTTGTTCGGGGCGGGATTTGCTCAGTGAAGCGTAGACGCAGTGCTGGCGTGGCGTTGCACACTGGCACTCGCACGGGGGTACTTTCCTCACGAAGCTGGACCTACTCCGCATGACAGGACCAAAATGCGTGGTTTTGCGGAAAGCAATTTTAAAGGGGAAAGGAAAACGGAGGGAGGAAGATGGAAGGTGGAGGTCAGGGGTTAGGGGTTAGGGGTCAGGGGTCAGGGGTCAGGGGTCAGGGGTCAGGGGTCAGGGGTCAGGGGGTCGGAGAGCGGAAGCCAGAAGTCAGAGGTCGGAAGGTAGAGCGTTTTATTTGATATAGTAGCGACCATGCTGACCGCTGATCGCCATCACTCGATCCGCTGGGACAACCACTGATGGAATTCCTCAATGAGGAATTCTTTGGAGTGTCCTCCGGCTGATCGCCTGCGGGTATGCATCCCCGGGGGCTGCTAATCGCAGACCAGGAGAGGGGCAGGGAGAAAGAAGAAAGATAAAGAGAACGAGAAAGATTCGTGGCTCAGACTTTCCGGAGCTGGAGCATGCGGACCGATCAGAGCCAAAGAACCGACAGGCCATGCCAGCGGCCGAACAAGTCTGAACCGCCAACTAGAGTATTTCAAAGCTGTCGTAGCCGCGTCAATTGAGACGCGGGGTTCTGCGCTCCTCTGATGACCGCTGCTTAATGGCAGCGGCTACGACCTAATTTGAAACGCCCTAACGTCGGGCGGTGCTTGATGCTCTCGCAGGGGCAGGGTCATTTTTCATCTGACTCTGCCCCGCGCGAAGAAAGCCGTGATCGTTTTCGGAGATGGGAGCCGTTTTAGAACGGGGATGGTATTAATATGGGACTCAGGAACACTGGAACGAACCGGTTTTGTGGAGGGCGCGCTGGTCGCGCCACGTTGCGAGGCAAGCTCGCAACCTACATCGGAAACGAAAAGGAGGGCTGGAGATTGCGCCTTGATCGTCACTGCCGCGCCGTCAGCAATCACGTTACACCGGAAACGAAGCGGATGGCGCAGCAAGCCTGCGCCCCTACAGGACCGGGACCCTAGATTTTCGCCGGCTGCAGTTTTAATTTAGAGCACATAAAGTTAAACCATAGCCGCCTTTCAGAATTTTTTTCACGCAGAGACGCGAAGACGCAAAGAAGCAAGGGAGGGAACGAATTCTCTATTTTGGATCACGGGTTTCGGTTTATGAGAGGACAAACAGCATTGCTGGTTGCGATCGCAATGCTCCTCACTTTGCGTCTTGGCGCCTTTGCGTGAACCGTTTGTTTTGCCGAATTTGCAACCGACCGGCTACGACATTTTTGAAAACGCTATAATCACAAAACCCATTCGGCGAGTATCCCAATCGGTTTTGACGCCAAGGCCGCAAAGGATGAACCTCGCGCTGCTAAAAACCTATTTTTACCGCCAAACTTTGTTGCCGATGTTTGACTAACCCATAGAACCAATTGCTAGCCAAAATCCCGAGTCAAAATCAAAAATCGATCTCAATTCCCACAACGCACCGCCACTCGAAATAAAACCCAAAAACTTATGCGTCTTCTATCTACTATAATTCTACTTGTTGCCGCACCCGTATGTTCACTGGCACAAGACTCTGCTGGCTCTGATGAATTGATTGAGCTCAGCCCATTCACCGTGTCCAACGACGCAGACGCTGGCTACAAAACTGCGAGCTCATTGGCAGGCTCACGGATGAACTCTCAAATTATCGATCCTCGTTCAAATTCGTTTGTTGGGGCTCCGATCACGATTATCCGGCGAGCAGACGCAGTTGCTGTTCAGTTCGTGCTTTCCCACGCGGGAGACAAACAGGACATTCGCAACAAAGAGCTATATTCCTCAGTCGAAGCTATTGAGCAGGAGATTCGGAAGGTGCCTGGGCTCCGAGTGGAGCAACGGGAGGTTAAATTCGCAGGCGGTGACAAAAAGGTATTCTCGTCGATGCGTGGCGGTTCTCCGGTTTCGTTTGCCAGCTTAGTTATCTTCGCCGATTTGCCGTTGGAGGTTAGGGTTGTCGACCGAGTTAAGCAGATACGTGATATCCTCAGTGCCACGAAATTAGCGGGGCAGACCAAGGCAGCAGATGGTTCCGTAGGTTTATACGTTAAAAACCCCGATCAGTACCGGCGTGAAATTCTGCAGAAGGTCGTTGATGACTTTGAGATCTTGAAGAAAGCGTTTGGAACAGAGTTTGAGATTATGCCAAACGGCTTGAATCAAAAAGTGCGGAGCCGTGTATCTGGCGAAGGAGAAGTGGAGCTTTGGATTGATTATAGTTTCACATTCTACTCCATACGCGCACTAACAAATCCTCCCGCAAAACCATAGATATATCCCTATCCATTTTAACGCAAAGATCACAGAGTGCCCCCTCAGACCTTTGCGTTCCTTCGCGACCTTCGTGTTAAAGGGTTCGTGCTTTGTTGATCTGTTTTGAACACCAAGATCGCGAAGCACCACAAAGGAGGATCCACAAACACCGCTCCAGCTCCAATTCTGTTCGATTTTGTTGTGGGCCATGCTTGCGGCCATTTTCTACGCCCCCCCCCAGCGGCCATTGGCCGCCCTCGAGCCTGTTCGCGGCCACGATGAGTCGACGCAACACGCACAAAGTTGCAGCGTTGGTGAAACTCGATGAGTGGTAGCCGCCGCTTCATGAAACAAGGTGCGTGGGACCGCGCCTCCCTCCTCGATTCATGTTCAAGTCAGATTCGTCGGGTCAACGTCGAGAACCTGGATGACGTCGTCGGGCCAGGTGAACTCGTGGCGGAGTTTGGCGAGTTCGGCGACCACCTTCGTGACTTGCGTTGTGAAATACCAGAGCTGCCAGCGGTATTCGTCTTTAGTCTTTTCGGCTGGCGAGGGAGACGCACCACCGTCGTCGGGATGTATCGAACAGCCCTCATCGGCTTCCGATGCGGAATCATTTCCCGCGAAGCCATCCTTGTTTTGAGTTAATCGCTGACGCGATCGCGCCTATTGCCTCACAGTTTAGGCTAATCGCGATTTGGGCACACTGGATGGTTTGGCTGAAAGTGGAACAACCGACGCTATATCGGAAGCGACGCTGGTTCGGCGAATACCGTCGACCAGGGTAAGAAGGTCGCCAACCGCCATGCGGAGGTGATCGGCCTGGCCATTGAGTTCATGGGCAGCGCTCGCGCTTTCTTCGGCGGTCGCGGCATTTGCCTGTGTAAGCTTGTCCATTTGCGTAACGGCAACATTGACCTGAGAGATGCCTTGGTTCTGTTCGCCGGATGCGGTGGCGACCTGCTCAACCAGAGCATCGACCTTGCGAACTTTCTCCACAATTTCGGTCAAAGCATGGACAACCTTGTTGCTTAGGGACACGCCCTGATCGGTCTTCGACTGTGCGCCTTCCACCATGGCCGCAGTTTCCTTGGCGGCCTGGGCACTGCGCTGAGCCAGCGTGCGCACTTCGTCGGCGACGACGGCGAATCCCGCGCCTGCTTCGCCGGCACGAGCAGCCTCAACGGCGGCATTTAGGGCGAGGATATTGGTTTGGAAAGCGATCTCGTCGATCGTCTTGACGATCTTCTGAATGTCGCCGCTGGAGGTTTTTATTCCCTGCATGGCGGTGCTCAATTCCGTCATATTACCCGCCCCGGCTTCAGCCGCAGTACGGGCCTCGCGAGCGAGTGCATTGGCCTGCCGGGCATTGTCGGCGTTGTTCTTGGTCATCGAGGAGACTTCTTCGAGCGAAGAGCTGGTCTCCTCCAGCGACGCCGCCTGTTCGGTGGCACCGTTGGCGAGGTTGCTGCTGGCGGTGGCAACTTGACCGGCAGCGGCGGCGGTCTGATCGGAATTCTGGGTCAATTGGTCGGCAACAACACGGATGGGCCCCGTGATCGCACGAGCAGTCAGCAGGGCAATGATCACACCGGCAGCAAGCACCCCCAATCCGACCCAAACGATGACAATGGTCATGCGCCGCACCGGAGCCGTCAGCTCGGCGTATGGCAAGGTAAGGGCCATGCCCCACTGGAGCTTTTCGCTGGTTCGGAAAATGGCGATTTTGTCGACCCCTTCGAAGGTATAATTTACCTGCCCATTGCGGGCGGACAGGATTTGCTTCCCCCAATCATTATCCTGCAATTTGAATTTCATGATCTTGGATACGTCCGGATGCGCCAAGAGCAGACCGTTTATATCGAACATAAAGGCGTAGCCCGATTCCAGTACATGGAGCGTTGCGATACGTTTCTGGCTGTACGCGCTCAGATCGATGACATTAAAAACCACGCCCCGAACCTCGCTGCCTTGTTTCACCGGGACAGCGACAACTGCTACTGGTTTCCCCGTGCGTCGGCTCAACATGGCTTCCGAGACGGCGGGGGTTCCCGCTATCGCCGTTTTGAAATACGAGCGATCGCCGATGTTCATCTTACCGATCGTCTCCAAGGCCGACGCAGCCACGATAAGCCCGGTCGCATCGGCTAGATTATACCCCTCAGAAGCGCCAAAAGTCTCAAAGCTCCGGAGAAAATCGCCATTCACTTTCGTCAAGGCCTCGGCCGCTTTGTCGGTCTTGGAAAGCGCCAGAAGAACATCGCTGTCACCGGCCAGCTGTTGCAGCTGGAGTTGCTGGGTCGTCAGGCCATTTTCGATCTCGGTAAGCGTGGTCGAACAGGTTTCTGCCATTTGCCTATTCAATGCACGAAGAAGCATGGTTCTGCTCATGACGAACGCCACAACGCCAATCAGTAGTGTGATGATAACGACCAGCGTGACGGTCGGAAAAATGATACGTTTTTGCAGGCTAAAATTCAGTTTCATACGAATCGATTTCAAAAGGAACCTAGCATTATCGACACGTTGACACGAATAGTTAACCGGTTTCGCGAGTTCGGCCTAGGCCCAAGGCCAGTAAAGGCACGAAAACGCCCAAATGCATTGCTGGTAAGCGGCGCGCGCTAGCTGCTCAAACATCCGAAGAAGCAACCATTACGCTGGTAGCGCTTTTTGTGTTCAAAACTCCGTATCTGTTTGCATCAGCAGTCCGCACTTTTCTGCCTAATCAATCCATTTTAACGCAAAGCCCGCCAAGAAGAACACGGACGCAAAGATCACAAAGTAAATCCTCAGATCTCTGCATTCCCTCGCGAACTTCGTGTTCAAGAGTTCAGGGTGAAGCTCATTTAGCGGTACCAATCTATTCGGCCAAACCAACCCGCCGGGAACGTCGGGCCCACAACTCAATCTTCACTCACGTCAGATTCGTCGGGTCGACGTCGAGAACCTGGATGACGTCGTCGGGCCAGGTGAACTCGTGGCGGAGTTTTGCGAGTTCGGCCACCACCTTCGTGACCTGCGTGGTGAAATACCAGAGCTGCCAGCGGTATTCATCTTTGATCTTTTCGATCGGCGACGGCGACGGGCCACGCAACTCTACCTTATCGCCAAGGACCGCCTCGACGCGTTTCGCCCACTGCTCGGAATAGAACTTCAGCTTCTCCGGATTTGGTCCGCGGAAGATATGGTGAATCAGATGCCGGTACGGCGGGTACTTGAAATCGTGCCGCATCTTGAGCTCCGCCTCGGCAAAGCCGACAAAGTCGGCGTGACGCGAGAACTGGATCGCCTCGGACTGGGGTGTGAATGTCTGCACGACGACCTCCCCTGCCCGGTCGCCGCGACCCGAACGACCCGCCACCTGTACGAGGAGCTGGAAGGTGCGTTCGTTGGCGCGAAAATCGGGAACGTGCATCGAGATGTCAGCATCGACCAGTCCGACCAGTGTGACGTTGGGGAAATCCAGCCCTTTGCCGATCATCTGTGTACCAACAAGTATGTCGATCTTGCCGGCGCGGAAGGAGCTGAGCACTTCGCGGAAGCGGTTCTTCTTCGACATCGTGTCAGTGTCCATGCGTTCGATGGTGGCGCGCGGGAGCACGCGGCGGACGGCCTCCTCAACCCGCTGCGTACCGAGGCCGCGCCAGCGGATCTTGGGCGAGCGACATTTTGGGCAGGTCATCGGCGCGGCACGCTCGGCGCCGCAGAGGTGGCAGCGCAGTTTTTCGTCGGTGCGATGATAGGTCATCGAGATGCTGCAGTGTTCGCAGACTTCGACGTGCCCGCATTCGGTGCACATCATCGAAGACGAGTACCCGCGGCGGTTTATGAAGAGGATCGTCTGTTCCTTCCGCTCGAAACGCGCCTGCATGGCGTCGACCAGCTTGTGCGAGAGCGTGGTGAGGCCGCGCGAGCGCATGATCTCGATGCGCATGTCGACCACGTCGATCGCCGGCAAGCTGCGGGAATCGACGCGCTGGGTGAGTTGCAGCAGGCGGTAGCGGCCCGAGCGGGCGTTGGCGTAGGATTCGAGCGAGGGCGTGGCTGAACCAAGGACACAGAGGGCACCGGCGAGTTTCGCGCGCATCACGGCAACGTCGCGGCCGTGGTAACGCGGCGTCTCATCCTGTTTATAGGCGGGCTCGTGCTCTTCATCGACGACGATCAACCGGAGATCGCGCACGGGGGCGAAGATCGCAGAACGAGCTCCCACCACCACGCGGGATTCGCCGGTCGCGAGCGCGAGCCAGCCGTCAAAACGCTCGCCTTCGCTCAGGTGGCTGTGCCAGACAACGGTTTTGTGATTGGGCGCGATGGCTTCGAGCCGTCCGCGCAGGCGGGCGACCGTCTGCGGCGTGAGCGCGACCTCGGGCACGAGAAAAATCACACCACCACCGCTCGCGAGTGCATCGTGAATGGCGCGAAGGTAAACTTCGGTTTTACCTGAACCAGTTACCCCATGCAAAAGCGAAACTCCGAACTTGTGTTCGTTGAGCGAGGACGTGAGCGCGTTGGCGGCCGCGAGTTGTTCGTCATTGAGCGTCGGCGGAAGGGCGGCGACGATCTCGCCGGTCGACCAGTCATCGGCGTAGGCGACGCGTTCGACCCGTTGCACGATTTCGCGCACCGCTCCGCGTTTGACCAGGGCGCTCACGACGGCGGCGGTCACACCGAGACGGGTAAGCACGAGAGATTTTCGCTGCGGCTTGAACTGTTGTTCGAGCAACTGGTAGAGCTTCGCCTGCTGCGGAGCGCGTTTGGCGAGTTTCTCTAGTTCGTCAGGCGCGAGTTTGGCCGCAATGGCGAGGAGCTTCTCCTCTTTGATGCCGGCACCGTTGCGCACCGGCGCGGGCAGCATCGTCTCGATCACGGCGTCGAGCGGACAGGCGTAGTAGGCGGCCATCCAGCGGGCGAGTTCCAGCAAGTCGCGCGGCAGGGCTGGGAACGTGTAGACGAGTTGGACGATGGATTTGAGTTTATCCACCGGGAAATCCTTCGGCGCGCCGATCTCACCCACAAGGCCGAGATGCAGGCGGTTGACGATCGGCACGCGCACCAGCGCCCCCACCGAAATATCGGCCCGCAAGTGCTCCGGCACGCGGTAGTGCAGGAGTTTATCGAAGCCCGCAAGCGGGTGAACACCGACGATCATGTCGCGTATGACGACGCCCGGCACGCGTTGAGGCAAACCGGAAACCATATTAAGCCGAACCGGAGTATTGTCACAGAGTCCACCGAGCTCAGACACAGAGTTTCACCGAGAAAACCAATCAAATCTCGGGAAGGAAGCCGTAGGATTTTGGCTCTGCAGAAAGGCGAAGTCGCCTGATGGTGACGCCGACAAGAAACACGGATACGGAATTTTGAACACGAAGCAGCGAAGGAACGCAAAAGGTCTGAGGGCTTACTTTGTGATCTTTGCGTCCGAGTTTTTCTTGGCGGACTTTGCGTTAAAAAGGATTGGGGTAATTTGGACTGCTTGGCTTGTGTGTCTCAGGCCGCCCTGGGGTCAGAGCTTTGTGGCAAAGATTTGATCTGTTGAGCAAGAAACGCGCAGTGCTCCCGGCGCGCGCGGCTTGACAGCGATTTCTGCCGTACTGACATTGCCCACGTGAGTAACGACGCGGCCCGCGAAAAATACAAAGCCTACCTGACCACCAAAGGTCTGCGCGTGACCAATCAGCGCCTGGCGATTTTCGAAGCAGCTTTCGCGCAAAAGGAGCATTTTACTGCCGAAGAACTGCTCGACCATGCCCGCGCGATCGACGATTCAGTGTCCCGCGCGACGGTTTATCGCAGCATCCCGATCATGACCGAAAGCGCGCTGCTTCGTGAGGTCGATATTGGCAAAAACCTAAAGTATTATCGCCCGAATACCGATAATAACTCACAGGTAGCCCAGGTAATTTGTATGGATTGCGACAAAATCTTCGAAATCAGCGCCCCCTTCATGGAATGGTATGGCAACTCCGTCTCGTCGAAGCTGAACCTCACGCCCGTCACGCAACGCCTGCAAGTTTCAGCGCACTGCAACACCCTGCGTGCAACCGGTACCTGCAAAAACCGGATGCAAGGTTAAGCCACCATGGGACGAAAAGAAGATCCGACCTTCGACATCAATTTCTACGAGTCGATTCTACGCCGCGACCCGAACTACACCGACGTCGTTGAAATCCTCGGTGGCCTCTACACCACAGTCGGTCGCGTGGCCGATGGCCTTAAGATGGATCGTAAGCTCGTTCGGCTCCTGCCCGACAATGCGACCGCGCACTACAATCTCGCGTGCAGCCTCGCGCTCTCCAAGCGCCGCAGCGACGCAATGAGTTCGCTCAAACGCGCCGTCGCGCTCGGCTATACCGATTTCGATTGGATGACGCAGGACCCCGATCTTGAAGATTTGAAAGATCATCCTGAATTCGTGCGACTGCTCGACCAGCTCAAGCCGCAGAGCTGAACCCGCACGGCCTGTGCAAGCGGCTGTCGGCTGCGTTCCTGCGTCTGACCTCGTTCTTGGCTCGCCGACGCCAGTAATTGTTGTTCATCGTTCGTTCCTCCACCCCATTCCTTTCGAGGGACGGGGCGCTTTTATAAATGCGCGCCTTGATCAAAGACATTCTCGACCCAAAACGGCTGCCATGGCTTTACCTCGGCGTCGTGGTTTTTGCTGCCGTGGCTGTGGCGGTTCCGGCGATCCGGCCCGCGCTCGTTTATAATCGTTCGGCCATCGCCCAAGGTGAACTCTGGCGGATCTGGACCGGCCATGTCGTGCATTTTGGCTGGCCGCATGGGCTGGCCGATGGCGCACTTTTTGTGGTGATTGGCTGGGCCTTGGAGCGTTCGCATCCTGTTTTCGGGCGGTGGTCGCTGCTCGTGTTGCCCGCGGTCGTGAGTACCTCTTTGTTCTGGTTCGACCCGGCGATGAACATCTATGGCGGGCTGTCCGGCGTGAATGTCGGGCTGCTCGTGTTCATGGCCTGCCGGGGCTGGCAGAAAGACTGGCTCGATTGGTTTTGGCCCGCGATCCTCATAATCCACGTGGTCGAGGTCTTCCTTGAGATCCACAACCACGGCACCGGTGGCGGGGCGATTCGCTTCGACGATTCCACCATCCACGTCGCCACAGTCGCTCACATCGGCGGCGCGCTTTACGGTGTTTCAGCCTGGGCGTTGCTCGCCCAGCGTGCGAAACCAGTTAATACCGACAAAGCCGAATCGGCCTGACGCGCTCGCGGTAAGCCGAGGGCATTTCAAAAAATGGCGTATCCGTTTTAGGTGGCGCGCGACCGCTGGGCGCGCCGGGTATTCGGAACGGCGCGCCCAGCGGTCTCGCCCTACCCGAGGCAATTGAACCGCAGAGGTCGCATAGGACGCCGCGCCTGAGTGGCCCCATAAACCGGAGCCAAACCACTGGACTGTTACAAATCCGGTGGGACGGTGGCGATGGCTTCCTCAAGCGTGGTGAGGCCTTCCTTCACCTTGAGCATACTGTCTTGATGCAGAGTCTTCATGCCGTTGCGCATCGCGATTTTCTTAATCTCGGCCGACTCCAGCCCTTTGTTGATACCTTCGATCAACTCTTCACTCACCACCATGAGCTCGTGAATACCGAGCCGGCCCTTGTAACCGCTACCGCCGCACTTTGGGCAGCCGCGTGAACTGGCTTTGAAGATCGGGCCGCTCCAGCCGATCGCTTTTTCAAAAATTGCTTTTTCACGGTCGTGCAATTCAGTCTGCACGCGACAGGATTTGCAGACGCGGCGCATGAGACGTTGAGCGCAAACGCAGAGCAAGGACGACGAAATCATGAACGGCTCGATGCCCATGTCGGTAAGACGGGCGATCGTGCTGGGTGCGTCGTTCGTGTGCAGCGTACTGAGCAGCAAGTGACCTGTGAGCGCGGCCTCGACCGCGATGTTGGCCGTTTCCTTGTCGCGAATTTCGCCCACGAGCACGATGTCGGGATCCTGACGGAGAAATGCGCGGAGAGCCGTCGCGAACGTCAGGCCGATCTGCCGGTGCATCTGCATCTGGTTGATACCGGCAAGCGTGTACTCAATCGGATCTTCAGCGGTGCGGATGACGAGTTCAGGCGAATTGATTTCGTTGAGCGCGGAGTAAAGCGTCATCGACTTACCCGAACCCGTCGGGCCGCAGTGCAAAATCATGCCGTACGGCTGGCGGATGACATCGCGATATTTCGCCAGATTCTCCTCGGAGAAACCGAGGGCTGGCAGCGGCAGCGTGGATTTCTGTTTGTCGAGAATACGCATCACCACGCCTTCGCCGTGATTCAGTGGCGCGGTGGAGACGCGCAAATCGATATCGATGCTTTTTTTCGTGAACTGCTTGAAAATGATACGTCCGTCCTGCGGCATGCGACGCTCGGCGATGTCGAGGTTGCACATGATCTTGATGCGCGCGACCAACGCCGGGCCGACCTTGGCCGGGAGGCGCAACTTTTCCTGGCAAATGCCGTCGATGCGATACCGTACGACCACTTCCTTCTCCCAGGGCTCGATGTGAATATCGCTCGTGCCGCTGTAAAAGCCGTCTTCGATGATGCGGTTGGCCAACTGAATGATAGGGCCAGAATCCTCGGCCGTATCCTCGTCATTGAGCTCTACATCCTTGGCCGCATATTGATCGCCCAGCTCGCCGACGACGTCCTCGAAACCCGACGCCTGCGCGGTGACCGCAAACTTTTCCAGAATGTCTTTTTCGCGGGCCAGCACGCGCAGGACGCGCATGCCCGTCATTTCCTGGATTTTTGCCGGCAGGGAGATTTCGAACGGATTGGCAAAGGCAACAATCAGATAATCGCCCACCTGCCCCACTGGCAAAATCTGGTGTTCCTGGCAAAACTCCTGCGGCAACCGCTCAAACGTGGAGGGGTTCACCTTGTATCGGGCCACATGATACGGAGCGAGCCCGAAGGCTTTTCCCTTGGCGACTAGCAGCTGCAGGGTCGTGATTTTATAGTCCGACAACAGGAGCTTGTCGAGGGCGTCACCCGTGAGTTCATCGGGCGTCGACGCGATTTTTTCGCGATTCTCCGCACTCAGCCGCTCCATCTCTTCGAGGGCGGAAATAATTTGGAGTTGGAATTTACCGAGAGGCATGGCCGGGGTCGATGATCAGGTCGCTGGAACAGGGGAATTGGTGGAGGCAGATTTCGCTTCCAGTTTTTCGAGGTAATCACCGAGCATTTCCAACGTCGCGCCGTACCAGAGAATCGGCGCATCCAGTTGCTTCTCCCAAAATGTTCGCACGGCCGGGCTCATGTAATACGCCGTCGCCAAAAAATAAAATCCTTCATCGTGATCAAACGGCACGGTCCAGGTCGCCCAGCACGCGCCAACGTCGAGTTTCTTCTTCAACTCCTCGGAGCCTTCGTAACTGCGCAGATCGACCAGGCCTACGCCATGATCCTCGACCAGATGGTGAAGCACGTCCTCTTCCTTCAGCACCTTCATCTCGTAAGCGAGAATGCCGAGCACCGTGCTCTGCCGTGCGTTTTCGTTGGCCGTAATCTCAAGCAACCGGTCGTTCGCCTCTTCCAGGTCCTGAATCTTGATGAGGTTCAACTCAACCAAATTTGCACCAAGCAATCGGTTGGCGCGCATCATGAGAGAACGGTGTTCGTTGGCCATTTTCGGAGGGGATCAGTTGGCGGGCTTGGCCTTGCGAACGGGCTTGGGGGTGTGAGCGCGAACGCCCTTGTAGAGCAGTTCTTTCAGCTCGTCGAGGCCTTCACCACTGACACAGGAGATTTTGACGAGATCGGTTTTGTAGCGACGCCGAAACTTGACCAGATTGGCCGCGAAAGTCTCGAGATCCATTTTATTGGCCACGACCAGCCGGGGTTTTTTGAGCAGGGCCTTGTCGTACAACTTCAGCTCGCTGAGCAACGTCGCGTAATCGTCGCGTGGATCGCGGCCGTCGACTCCGGCCATGTCGATGAGAAACATCAGCAGCGAGCAGCGTTCGATGTGCCGGAGAAAACGATGACCCAGTCCGCGGTTTTCGCTCGCGCCTTCGATCAAGCCGGGCACGTCGGCCAGGAGGAGCCGGTCATAGTGCTTCGGCAGTTCGATCACACCGATCTGCGGATGCAAGGTCGTGAAGGGATAAGCGGCAGTGCGCGGATGCGCCTTCGTGATGCGGCCGGTGAGCGAGGATTTTCCGGCGTTGGGAAAGCCGACCAAGCCAACATCGGCAATGCTCTTTAGTACGAGCCGGTAGTTCCCTAGTTCACCCGGGTGACCAGGATTGGCGCGTTTCGGAGCACGGTTGGTCGCCGACTTGAAATGGGTGTTGCCCCAGCCGCCATTGCCGCCTTTGCAGAGCACGATGCTTTCGCCGTCGATGATGACTTCAGCCACGATTTTGCCGGTGGTGTCGTCGGTCACGACAGTGCCGAGCGGCACCTTGAGCACACAGTGCTGGCCATCGCTGCCGTGCTGGTCGGCGCCCAGGCCATGCTCGCCACGCTGCGCTTTCCAGTGCGGCTTGTACTTATAATCGATCAGATTGTTCGTATCGTCGTTGCCCACGAGGATCACGTCGCCGCCGCGGCCGCCGTCACCCCCGTTGGGGCCACCCCATGGCTCGTACTTCTCGCGGCGAAAGCTTATACAGCCGTGACCGCCGTCACCGGCTTGAACTTTGATAACACATTCGTCGACAAACATCAGAGAGGAATTAGCAGAGAGAGGGTTCCGGGGCTACAACATTTCACAAACTTACGGCAGTTAGCTGCTTTTTGCATGAAAACTGATTCTGCGGCATGCCGCTGGAGCAACAGCCGGTACGCTAATCTACGGCGCGCTAGAGTGAAATCTTGATCCCTTTTCGCAGGTAAGTGGGCACGTCGAGGTCCTGTCCCTCGAAAAGATTGCGATCGGTCTTGTCGAAGAAACCGCGACTCTGGGCCTCGCCGAACGTAAACTCATCCTGATCAATCTTGGCCTTGGCCAAGGTTGCCGCCTGCTCCGTTTTGGTCGGCGAAGGCTCACTAGCCGTCGTGGTCGCGGACTTCGCCCGCGGCTGCTCTTCAAACGGAAAGCTGGTGACGGAGGCCTTGGCTTTGGGACTGGAGGTGACGCGGCGCGGTACGACACCACGGCCACCGATGTCGGTCGTGCCCAGTACGCAGACCTCGACCTGGTTTTGCAGGCTTTCGTCGATCACCGCGCCCATGATGATATGTGAATCGCGGCCAAATTGCTCGGATACCGCCGTCATAATCTCATTAACCTTGGGCAGCGTGAGATCGGTGCCGCCGACGATGTTGACGAGGATGCGGTCCGCCTTGCGTGAAAACTCCGGCGTGTGCAGCAGCGGGCAAAGCTTGAGGCTGTCAATGGTGTCAGCCACGGCGTTTTCACCCGAACCACTCCCAAGGCCAAAAAGGGTCTTACCGCCACGTTGATAGAAGGCCTGGCGCAGGGTCGCAAAATCGAGGTTGATTAGACCGGTGCGAAACATCATCGCCCAGATGGAGCGTACGGCGCGGCCAATCCATTCGTCGGCGCGGGCAAAAGAATCGAGCGCGGTTTCGCCATCCTCGGCTTCCTGAAGCAGCATGTCGTTCGGCAGCGGGATCACTGCGTCGCAACAACGCCGAAGCGCCATCAGGCCTTCCTCGGCCTGTTTCACGCGGCGTCCACCTTCGAAAGTGAAAGGCATCGTGACGAACGCGATCACGAGCGCACCGGTTTCAGATGCGACTTCAGCCACGATTGGAGCGGCGCCGCTGCCCGTGCCGCCACCCATCCCGGCAATCAGAAAAACAAGGTCGCAACCCTTCACGATGGCGGAAATTTTTTCGCGGTCCGCCTCGGCGGCTTCGCGTCCGAGATCGGGGTCACCACCTGCACCGAGGCCACGCGTGACCGAGGTTCCGATGAGAACTTTATCCTGAACCGGCGACGAGGACAGCGCCTGATAATCGGTGTTGATCACCGCCATCTGGAGCCTGTCCAGATTTTCCATTTTCAGGCGGTCGACCGCATTCGAACCAGCGCCACCAACGCCGATCAATTTGATCGCGATGCTGCGGTCGGCCAGGGCTTCAGTGGTAAGAGGCAATTCGTTAGGATTCATGGCGGAGCGCTCAGGCATTGGCGAACAGGCGGCTGAAAAATCCACTGTTGCGGCGTCGCCCGCTGGCAACGGCTTCCGCGCTGGAATTTAGTCCAAAATAAAGCAGGCCCAACGCCGTGCTGTAACCGGGATCGCGGAGATTTTCGTTGATGTAGCCCGGCGCCTCGCCGAGCCGCGCGGTGACACCGAAGACCTTGGCGGCAGCCTCGGCGAAGCCAGGCAGCTTGGACGTACCACCGGTCAGCACCACGCCGGCCACCATATGCTCCGGCACAAACGTTGCGCCGAGCCGTTTTTTCACCACTTCAAAAATTTCCCAGACGCGGGCCGCCGTGATCTGTTCAATTGCCTGACGCGGGAACTGCCGGTCGCCGATGGCGAAGTCGCCGTTGAGCCAGACTTTTTCGCCCTTGTCGCGCGCCGTCACGGTACCGCGACCAAAACGCAGCTTTATCTTTTCCCCCTGTCCTTCGGTTAGGCGAAGGCCGAGGCTCAAGTCGTTCGTCAGATGACTGCCACCGACCGGCACCACGCCCGTCGTGTAAGCGCAGCCGTCGTGGTAAAGAGCGTAGTCGGTCGTGCCGGCGCCGACGTCGATCACGAGCACTCCATTTTGCCGGTCCTCCGCCGAGGTGACCATCGTGCCCGACGCGAGGCTCGCGAGAATAAGCTCGGCGACCGGCACGTTGAAGCCGCGAATCACATGAATATTGTCGGCAATTTTATTTTCCTGCCCATGCACCGTCCAGTAACCGACTTCGAGACGCTGGCCAACGAGATGCTCCGGATCGGGGACGAGGCGGCCGTCGAGACGAAAGGGCCGGCGAATATTGTGCACGACCATGCGGCCTTCCGGCAGCGCCTTGGCTTTGGCGAGCCGCATGACGGTGTCGATGTCGACCGCGCTTACCATGTTGTCCGCAGCAGAAACATTAACCGCTGCCTCGTTATAAAAACCATCGAGGTGCCCACCCGCCTGTGCGAGGTAAACTTCGTCGATGCGTACACCGGCGTTGCTCTCCGCCGCCAGCAGTGCGCTGTGGGTCGCGTCGCTCGCGGAGCGGAAATCCATCACCGCGCCCTTAAGCACGCCGCGCGACTGACATTCGCCGAAGCCGATGATGCTGAGACTGCGCCCTTGCGACAGCTCGCCGATCATGACCGTGACCTTGGACGTGCCGATTTCGACGGCACCGATGTATTTGGTTCTAGAACTCACGAGAGGGAAAATGGATGTTGGTGAAGAAGGCGGAAGGGCGCTGCGGTTCAGAGCGAATCGTCGAGGGCGGCGTGGCTGACCGGGGCGCAAGATTCTTTTTGTCGCCCGGCGCTGTGCCTTCGGGTTTCTCGAAAACCACTGGCACCTGCACACCACCCACGGCCAGATTGATGGAAACCGCAGGATGATCCGCCTGCACATGCCCCGTCTCAACAATCAGATCCAGCTGGGCGATCTGCTTGAAAAAGTCGCTCTCCCGCGTGCCAAAAGTGATTTCCTTGATGTCCTTTGAGCGCACCACGATTTCCCCATCCAATGCATAGCGGGCAAGCGAAACGACGTTCCAGCCGCTGTATAATGCGGGGATGTTCGCCCGCGCCGTGCTGAGCAGGTCGGCAACTTTCTCCATGCCCTCGACCGGCTGGAAACGGCCCTGCACCGACTTCAACGAAACATCGGCCATATAAGGCAAGGTGGCGATTAGGGTTGGTTCGTAACCAACGCCCTCGTAAATCACGCCGTCGCGGGCGACCAGCAGATCTTTCGCGGAAGCGGCACCGACTTGCGCCCTGACGCGCAGCACCGGCGAACGCTCCTCGATCATGACCAGAAGTGTTTCCGGAAATTTCCGTGTGAGCACCGCTGTGCGCACCTGGCCCGACTCCAGCAACCGGTTCCTCAACGCGTACAAATCCAGTTCCATCAGGCCTGCGGTCTTCGGCAGGGCGAGCGTGCGTGTGACCCAGCTCTTGTCGAGCACGCCATCCGAACGTGAATCGATGTACTTCACCGGCGCGCTTTTCACCGGCGACTTGATCGCCATCGGATTTTGTTCCCAGGTGCGCATCGCTTCGTACACTCCCCAACCAGCAAGACAGAGGGAAAACAAAACCGCCACGGTCTTCACCGTCGCGACCTGCAACCGCTTGCGACCTTCCGACGACATTGCCTTTGGCGCGATCGATTGTTGGATGTCGCGCCAGGTTCGGACCTGGGGAAGTGTGTTGACGTGGGTGCTCATGCAGACGGCTTGATCTTGGCTGCGCGAAAACGCTGCAATGCAGGTAAAACCAGTTCTCGGACCAGCGCAGTAAAGTCGTGTCCGACACACTGTGCGCTTTTCGGCAACAAGCTCGTCTCTTTCATGCCGGGCAGTGTGTTTATTTCGAGTAAAAACAATCCGGTTTTCTCAGAAAAAATAAAATCGACGCGCGCGTAGTCGCGACAGCCACAGGCTGCGAACGCCGCTTCAGCTGCACGGCGCACCCGCGCCGTCACCTCTTCGCTGAGTTCAGCCGGAGCAAAATACTCAGTCAGGCCTTTCGTGTATTTGCTCGTGTAATCATACACGCCCGATTTTGGCCGGATTTCCACCACGCCCATCGCACGTCCATTCAAGACGCCAACCGACAGCTCGCGGCCAAAAATCCTTTGCTCAATGATCCAGTTTCCCGTCGTCGCACGGGTCAGCGCTGTTTCCAGCTCGGCCTT
>Ga0302294_10000176_pt1 | contig 19676 bp, 17 predicted proteins | sample III_Fen_N2_3_FD_194550 | JGI IMG/M metagenome (GOLD analysis project Ga0302294, IMG submission 194550) | Peat permafrost microbial communities from Stordalen Mire near Abisko, Sweden - III_Fen_N2_3 | ecosystem: Environmental > Terrestrial > Soil > Wetlands > Permafrost | place: Sweden: Abisko...
AAAATTCGTAACCTCATCCTATCACCTATGACCTCTCACCCATCACCTACTCGCCGCGGAATAATTTTAGCCGGTGGTTCTGGCACCAGACTTTATCCACTGACGATTGCGGTGAGCAAGCAGTTGATGCCGGTGTACGACAAGCCGATGGTCTACTACCCGCTCTCGGTGCTCATGCTCTCGGGAATTCGCGAAATCCTCGTCATTTCCACTCCGAACGACCTGCCGCTCTTCAAACGTCTTCTGGGCGATGGCCACCAGTTCGGTTTGACACTCTCCTACGCTGAACAGCCCAGCCCCGACGGTCTCGCCCAGGCTTTCCATATCGCAGGGAACACCGGCTTCCTCACCGGTGCCGAACCTGCCGCGCTGGTTTTGGGCGACAACCTTTTCTACGGCCACGATTTTTCCGATTCGCTCATCAGCGCCACCGCGCGCACCGCTGGTGCCACCATTTTCGGCTATCACGTCTCTGATCCCAAAGCCTATGGCGTGGTCGAATTCGCGTCAGACGGCCGCGTATTATCCCTTGAGGAAAAGCCTGCGAATCCAAAATCCAATTACGCGGTTCCCGGCCTTTATTTTTACGACAAAGAGGTCGTCGCCATCGCCCGCGCGCTCAAGCCATCCAAACGCGGCGAACTTGAAATCACCGACCTTAACCGCCTCTACCTCGAAGCAGATAAACTCCACGTTGAACTCCTCGGACGCGGTACGGCCTGGCTCGACACAGGCACGCATGACTCACTGCTCGACGCCGCACAATTCGTCGAGGTCATTCAAAACCGCCAGGGCCTCAAGATCGCCTGTCTGGAAGAAATTGCCTTCCGTCAGGGCTGGATCAATCGCGCGCAGCTCGACGCCCAGATCAAGTACCTCGGAAAATCGACTTACGGCGAGTACCTCAAGAAACTGGTTTGAGTTCAGATTGGAACTGCGAAGAAAAGAAGAAACGAAGTTCCGCTCGTTTCCTCTTTGTTTCTTTGCTTCTTTGTAGTTCAAAATCTGTTCCGTGCGCGTCTCTTTCATCATCCCGCTCTACAACTGCCTGCCCCTTACGCGGGCGATGCTCGCTAGCCTGCAGGCGACGATCCCTGCGACCCTCGACCATGAAATCATCCTGGTGGACGATGGCAGCACCGACGGCACGCGTGACTGGCTTAAGACTCTCGCCCAACCGCCGTTCACCATTCTCCTAAACGAACGCAACCTTGGCTACGCCGGAGCCAATAATCGCGCCGCCGCCGAGGCTACTGGGGAGCTTCTCGTCCTGCTCAACAACGATCTTGAGCTCACCCCGGGCTGGCTGGAGCCCATGCTGGCCGTTCAGCGTGAATTATCGAAACCGGGTGCCATCGGCAATGTGCAACTCAATGCTTCATCGGGTGAGGTCGATCATGCAGGTATTTATGTCACCGCCAAAGGCAAACCCGAGCATGACGTACAGTTTCCTCTCAACCGGAACCTTAAATTATCGCCAGCCGTCACCGGTGCTTGCCTGCTGATCGAGCGTTCGCTTTGGCAGGAGCTCGGCGGGTTTCATCCGCAGTTCATCAACGGCGGCGAAGATATCGACCTGTGTTTCCGGGCTGCCCAAAAAGGACGTATCAATGCAGTCGCGCTGCACAGCGTCATACGTCACCACGTGAGCGCCTCGCCCGGCCGTAAACGTTATGACGAACAAAACGCCTACTGGCTCACCCTGCGCTGGAAAAATGAATTGGTGCACCTCGGTGCCCGCACTTGGTGCAGGCATCATGTTCGGCATACGCCCTACCGGTCAATTTTTTCATTGCCGGTGATTTTGCTGTACCTGCTGGGACTCCGGCACACGCCGCCGGCCGCCGCGCTCCGCGGCGTCGAGAAAAACATCGACCACAGCCTCGTCCTCTGGACCGAATCATTCGGTCGGACGATCTAAGCGCGGCCGGATTGTGGTCTCGAGCCACCCGCATCGTCGCTGTAGGTTGCGAGCTTGCCTCGCAACGTGGCGCGACGAGCGCGCCACCTACAACAAATCCCCGGCAAAATTTCTAGGCCGTCCCTTCCAGCAAGTTGCTTCCAAAATCGGACAGTCGATCTGTGACGTTTCTCCTCGAAGAAACTACGACATCGGCAGCAAAACTGAACCGAAATTATGCAACGACCTTCGCTGGCTTACCGCTAGGTCTGCGATCAGCAGACTCCGAAGCGCGCACCCGCAGGCGATTAGCCGGAGGGCACCTTAAAGAATTCCTCATTGAGGAATTCCATCAGTGGTAACGCCACCGGATCGAAAAGCTGCAATCAGCGGCCGCCATCAGCGGTAAAAAAAACACGGTATCGATGATCAGCTGAGATCGCGGATGCTGCCGAACTCCGGATCGAACAATCTCCGGTAAGTGCGCACAATCATGCCGTCGGTCAGCCCGGACAACCAGTCGCAGATACGACGCGCCTTGTCGTCGAGGTAGGGCTCGCTCGCGACCAACTTTCCCACCGAGGACGGCAGGATGTGGATCACGCGCTCGCTTCGCTCGACATAGTTGGTCCAAGCCGATTCCCACAGGCTGAACAGCACCCGGCGCGCCTTGTGCTCGATCTGCTGAAGCTGCGGACTTTCAAAAATGATATCGTTGGCCAGTTGCTTGTAGAATGCCGCTTCACGTAATGCCTCCGGTGCCACCAGCAGATCAAACCGGTAGCGGTTGGTTTTGGCCGCCATGAAATTGTCGCGTTCGCGCAGCCGGCAGGCACGGATGAAGGCACCGATTTTCTGCGAAAACGCGGCTTCCAGACGATCACCACGGATCGCACCGAAAAGACCATCAAGCTGTTGCTGGCGCTCGGCATCAATTTGCTGCCCAGAAGCCCACGTCTCGATCCGTTCGATGGAGAGAAACCCCGCCTTCACGCCATCGACAATGTCGTTGAGCGAATACGCCGCATCGTCAGCCCAGTCCATGATCTGGCACTCGACGGATTTGAAGCCATTGAGCACTTCGTCGGCGTGCATCTGTTTCGGAATCGCGACCCCATCGAAAACAAAGTCGCGATAACGCACCTGCGGATCGTAGAGGAAGTGGTTGCGCGGCGTCTCCGGGAATTCGCGATAAAGTTTTTTGTACTTCAACACACCGTCGAGCAACGCCCGCGTCGGGTGCATCCCATGCACCGTCGTTTCGTTTTGGTACATTGTCTCTGTCAGCAAGTGCAGGGTCTGGGCGTTTCCCTCAAAGCCGCCGTGCGGTTTCATCAACTCCTGCAACGTCCGTTCGCCCGAATGCCCGAACGGCGGATGCCCCAGATCGTGCGCCAGGCAAACGGCCTCCACCAGGTCGCTATCGATATGAAAATCTTCTGCCAAGGGCCCGCCACGCGACTGAAGATAGTGGCAAATCGAACGCCCGATCTGCGCCACCTCCATCGAGTGAGTCAGCCGTGTGCGATAGAAATCGTATTCGCCCGACAGGAAAACCTGCGTCTTCGATTGCAGTTTCCGGAACGAGTGGGAGTGAATCACGCGATCACGGTCGATCTGGAATGCGTTACGATAATCGGTCTTGCGCTCGCCGCCGAGCGTCTGTGAGTCGAAGTCCGTGTAGAAACGGTTTGGCATGCGATGACCCTGCCGCAGCAAATTCTCATGCACCAGCTGAATCCTGCGGGCACACGTCATAATAGAAACTGAAAAGGACTTGGCGTGGTTGATCAGCCAACAAACCTGCTGCACGCTACCTTCATGAGCGCTGTTTCATTCCCCTCTTCTTTCGGTCGCTGTGCAATCACATGGAGCGACAACGGCCTGACCAGTTTCCACTTACCCGGCGACAAAACCGTCGCTGTTTCCGACAGTGCCATCCCCGACTGGATCGCAGCCATCATTGCACGCGTGCAACGCCACTTCGAAGGCAACTTGCAGGATTTCGCCGATCTTCGTTTCGACTTTTCCTGCGTCACGCCCTTTCAACACGCCGTCTACGCCGCTGCGCTCGCGGTCAAGGCAGGCGAAACTCGCACCTATGGCTGGCTCGCCGAAAAGCTTGGCCGCAGTCCCTCTGCCAGCCGCGCGGTCGGCACAGCACTTGGGCGTAACCCTTGGGTGTTGCTCGTGCCCTGCCACCGCTTTCTCGGAGCGAACGGAAAGCTCACCGGCTATTCCGCCCCTGGCGGCATCGCAACCAAAGAACGCCTGCTCGCCCTCGAACTCGCCGAACTGCCGGTGGCCTACGCACCACTCTGATTTTCAAGGCTGCGTTCGAAGGTTTTCTCTGTAACGTCAGATGCATGACAAAAACCGCTTCAGCCCTCCAAAGACGTCTTGAAAAGAGCGCCCGTACTGCCGCAAAGAAATCCTATTCCCCGTATTCAAATTTCCCCGTTGGTGCAGCGGTGCTGACGGGTTCGGGCAAGATTTTCACCGGCACCAATGTGGAAAACGCCTCGTTCGGTCTCTGTAACTGCGCCGAGCGGACTGCGATTTTTTCCGCCATCGCCGCCGGTGAAGACAAGTTGCGCTGCGTCGTTGTGTACACACCGACCGAATCCGTCACCACACCCTGCGGTGCCTGCCGTCAGGTCATCAACGAGTTTGGCCCGGAAGCCCGAGTCATCTCCATCTGCGATTCGTCGGACCGTATCGAAACGTCACTTTCGGCGCTGCTCCCCGGCGCTTTCGGGCCGCAAAATTTGGTCTAGATTCTCGCCCAGGGTCCGCGCCTTAATGGGCGCGGCTACAGTTCATGTCGCGCCGTTTCGATCAGGCCTCGTAGCCGCTGCCATTAAGGCGCGGCGCGTCGAACCTCACGATAGAATTTCTATTCCTGCGAGAAGAAGTCGCGCACGGTCGTGAGCACTTGATCGCGGGCAATCTCCTGCTCCGTCCGGCTGGTCAGGTCGCGGATTTTCACCACACCTTTCGCGAGTTCATCGCCTCCATAAATCAACGCGAGCTTCGCGCCAGACTCAGCGGCAGCTTTGAACTGCTTGCCAAACGCCAGCTCCTTCATCGGATAATCGACGCGGAAGCCAGCGGCCCGCAACGCATGAATATCGGCAAAAGCGGCGAGCCGCTCTTTTTCGCCGCCTATCACCGCATAAACGTCAGGCGCCTGCACCAGCGTCGGCATCAGGCCGCGCTGTTCGAGCAGCAGCGCCACCGTCATGTCGCCAATCGCGAAACCCAACGCCGGCAATTCGCCGTAGCCAAGTTTCCCGACGAGGTTGTCGTAACGTCCGCCGCCCGCCAATGCGCGCAGTTCGCCCTTGCGATCAAACGCCTCAAAAACAAAACCCGTATAATAGGCCAAACCACGCACCACCGCCAGATCGACTTCGATATAGCCGCCTAAGCCCATCGCTTCAAGGTTGCCGAGCAGACGGCGCCAGTCGACCAGGCGCGCAGCAAGTTTTTCGCCAGGTGCCGATCCGAGAATGGCTTCGAGCGCGGCGAGGGATTTTACCTGGAGAAACGCCAGCACTTTTGCTTTCAGCATTTCGTCGAGCGCACCGAACTGGTCGCTATAACCTTTAAACGCGTCGTCGCCCAACTTTTCAAATTTGTCGACCGCGCTGAGCATCGCCCGGATGCGCGCGTCGTCGAGGCCGAGCGTTTCGAGATAATAAAACCAAAGGTTGCGATCGCTCAGCCGCACGTAGAAATCCTGTTCGCTCAAGCCGAACGCACACAGGCATTGCACGAGCAGCGCGATCAGCTCGGTCTCGGCTTCGATCCCGGGCTCGCCAAAAATATCGGCGTTGAACTGAAAGAAACAACGACCGCGCCCTTTCTGCATGCGCTCGTAACGATAAAATTCAGCAATGCTAAACCATTTGATCGGTCGCTTAAGCGCGCTGGCTTTTTCGCCAACCAGACGGCAGACCGTCGGTGTCATCTCCGGGCGAAGCGCGACTTCACGTCCGCCTTTGTCCGTGAAACTAAAAAGTTGGGCTTCGATTTCTTCGCCCGATTTTGTCTTGTAGAGATCGAGCGGCTCGAGCACCGGCGCGTCGTATTCGTTGAAGCCAAACGTCGTCGCGGTTTGTCTCCAAAGACGGAATACATGATTCCGACGTGCGAGAGCGTCGGGATAGAACTCACGGAAGCCGGGTAAGGTCTGAAACGTAGCCATGGGAAAACAAGAACTTGCGAACGCGACGCGCCGAGCGCGATGCGAAAATTGTCTGGTCAGATTTTCTGTGAGCGGAGCGTGCCGGCATCGGCGCGCCTGGCTCAGGAGCAATGCGTAATCACCGGCAACGCCATTCAATGCGCCGAGGATGTCGCGTTCCGCTTCTCGTCAGTACACACAAAAAAGCCGGGCGAAAAAGCCCGGCTCGCGAAAAGGAAAACTGAAATTCTCAGAGCGTGGTGATGTCGAGTTTCTTGAGCAGTTGCTTGAGGATCTTGCCGGACTTGAACTTGACCACGGCGCGCTCGGGGATAACGACTTCGGCCTCGGGCTTGTTGGGATTGCGGCCGATGCGCGACTTGCGTTTCTGCACTTCCAGAACGCCAAAATTACGCAGCTCAACATTGCGACCTTCAGCCAGTGCTTTCATGATGATGTCGAGTGTCATCTGCACAGTTGCCACGACTTCCTTTTGGGGGAAGCCCGTCTTCTCGTAAATCTCCAAGACAATCTCGCGTTTGGTAAGGTTAGTGGACATGGTAGTTTTCCTTTGTATTCGTCTCAATTCGGACGCACATAAGTAATTTTCACTTCTGGCATTACGTCAACATGACAGACCACATTTTCAATAAAAAATGAGTGAAAAGGATTCGCAACATTCCGCAGACCAACTGCCTAAGGAAGTTCAGGAGGCGCTTAAAGGAACTCCCTTTCATGCCTTTTTCCCCAACCGATCTACCTCTCCCAGTGGAACTTCCACTACAAGTACGTCTTCAGATGAGACCGAAAATGAGCTCCTGAAACGCATCCGTGAATTCAGCCTCAAACCACGCGAGATCCGCGATCACTTAGATAGGTTTGTCATCCAACAAGCCGAGGCCAAGAAGGTGCTTTCGGTTGCGATCTGCGATCATTACAACCATGTCCGCGAATGCATCGCGACGCCGGACCTGCGCGAACGCGACTACGCGAAGCAAAATATTCTGCTGCTTGGACCGACGGGCGTGGGTAAAACGTACCTCATGCGCTGCATCGCGCGGCTCATCGGCGTGCCGTTTGTGAAAGCAGATGCGACCAAGTTCTCAGAAACTGGATACGTGGGCGGCGATGTCGAAGATCTCGTCCGCGATCTGGTCAAAGCCGCCGACGGCGACGTCGAGCTCGCCCAATACGGCATCGTCTACATCGACGAAATCGATAAAATCGCTACATCCTCCAGCGTCGGCGGAGGCCGCGATGTCTCGGGGCGCGGCGTGCAAATCAATCTGCTGAAGCTGATGGAGGAAACCGACGTCAACCTCCAAAGTCAGACCGACCTCGCCGCGCAGATGCAGGCCATGATGGAGCTGCAACGCACCGGCCGTCCGCGAAAACGCACGATCAACACACGCCATATCCTCTTCATCGTAAGCGGCGCTTTCGACAAACTTGCTGAACAGGTGAAGCGTCGCGTCCAGAGCAGCCAGATAGGTTTCGCTGCCGCCGGCAAAGAGCGTCCCGCGCACGACAGCGAATTTCTCCGGCTCGCCCAATCGCGTGACATCATCGACTTCGGCATGGAGCCAGAGTTTGTCGGCCGCATTCCAGTACGCGTCGCCTGCCAGGCACTCACACCGCCAGATCTCGAAAAGATTCTGCTCACGTCGGAAGGCAGCATTCTCGCGCAATACCGCGCCGATTTTTCCGGCTACGGCATCGATTTTGAAATCACCGCCGACGCGGTGAGCGAAATCGCACGCCGTGCCCACGAAGAAAATACCGGCGCGCGCGGACTGATGACGGTGCTCGAACGCGTTTTCCGCGACTTTAAATTTGAGCTGCCCTCGACCGGCCTGAAAACATTTCGAGTCGACGCAGGTACGGTTGCCACGCCGGGCGACACGCTGCGAGGGATGCTGCAGGCCAATGCGCTCCAGCAAAAAGAAGTCCTCCGCGCCGAGGTCTTGGCTTTCGCCAGCCGCTTCCAACAAGAACACGGCTTCGAATTGATCTTTGATGAAGGGGCTTTGCTGGCTCTGATCGACGAAAGCGTGACGACCGACAAAACGATCCGCGCGCTTTGTGAAAACAAATTTCTCGATTTTCACCATGGGCTAAAACTCCTTGTCCGCGAAGGTGATGCGCCTCGCTTCACGATCACTCGAAGCGTTATCGAGAATCCGGACAAGGCGATTTCGCAATGGGTGATTGAGCGATTCAAGGCCCGCACTGCAGCTCCGACTGCCTGACCGGAGCAAGTGATCGCGGTTTTGTCTGGTGACTGCGGCGGGAGCGTTTAGCAATACCGGCTCCGCTTCGCATCACACATCATGCCAGATCCCGCCGCAGTAAACTCCATGTTTGCCCGCATCGCGCGTCGTTACGACGTGGCGAATCACCTGCTCAGTGCGGGCGTGGATATTTGCTGGCGGCGCCAGCTCGTCAAAACGGTGCGTCGTGCCGAACCGAACGCCATCCTCGATCTGGCGACCGGAAGCGGTGACGTTGCTTTCGCGCTCAGCCGCGGACTGCCTGAACAGGTTCAAATTCTCGGCATGGATTTTTGCCAGCCCATGCTCGACGAAGCGGAGATCAAGAAACAGACACGGCACTCGGCCAATGTCACCTTCCAGCAGGGCGACGGTCTCGCTCTGCCGCTGGCGGACAACTCGTTTGATGCCGTGACGATTTCGTTTGGTCTGCGCAACATGGGTGACTTGAAAAAATCGCTGGGTGAAATGCGCCGCGTACTTCGGCCGGGCGGGCGGATGTTCATTCTCGAATTCTCGAAGCCCTATCGCTGGTTCAAGCCTGTGTATTATTTTTATCTGCGCCGCATCCTGCCTGCCCTCGCACAATTAGTGACAGGCGATCGCGCCGCCTACGTCTACCTCAACGAGACGATCGAACAATTCCCCGACCGCGATGCGTTGAGTGCAGAAATCCGCGCTTCAGGTTTCAGCGACGTCAAAGCCTGCAGCATGAGCCTCGGCATCGTCGCCCTGCACGAAGCCGTGAAGTGACGCGAGCGCCGCGCGGCCTCTCAAAGCAGCGCCGCGAGCGCTAAACACCTCGCGTTAACTAAACGATTTTCCGCAGCCACAGGTGCTTTCGGCGTTGGGATTTTTGATCTCGAATCCTTTGCCGTGCAGACCGTCATCAAAATCAATCGCTGAACCTTTCATGTACGCGATGCTCGCCGGGTCCATGATCACGCTCACGCCTTCACTCTGAAATTCGGCATCATCGGCCTTGGGCTCGTCGAACGACATGCCGTATTGAAAACCTGAGCAACCGCCCGACTCGACGAAAATCCGCAGTCGTTTCTGCGGAGCGTTCAAGTCGTTTTGCATCGCACGAACCTGCGTGGCGGCACGAGCACTGAGTGTAATCATGGCGGAAACGTGCGGCGCATCCCATCGCTGTCAACCGGTCACAAAAATATTACAGCAATTTTCATGCTAGATATCATCTGAGTACTTGCCAGTAACTGCGACCTGCCTTTTTCTTCATTCAGATTGGCATCCCTCAAACACATCTTCAACGAGCTGCACTACGAGCTTACCCGTAAGATCGCGGAGGGAGGCATGGGCTTGGTTTACGAAGCCGTCCAGCGCGGCGCTGGAAATTTCCGCAAGAACGTCGCCGTTAAGCTCATCCGCGAAGAGTATTCGACGATTCCGGAATTCCAGAAAAATTTCATCGGTGAAGCCCGGCTGGTAGCCGATTTGATCCATACCAATATCGTCCAGACCTACCACCTCGGCCAGGTCGGCGGACAATATTTCATGGTGATGGAATTGGTCCGCGGCGTCCATCTCGAGCAGTTGATCGAGCGTCACCGCGTGCTCAAACGCCAGATCCCGGTCGACATCGCCGCCTTTATTATTTCGCGCGTCGCCCGCGGCCTCGCCTACGCCCACCAGAAGTGCGACGTCGAGGGTCGCCACCTCAACATCGTCCATCGCGACATCGGCCCGAAAAATGTGCTCATCGCCTACGAAGGCGATGTGAAGCTGACGGACTTCGGCATCGCGAAGGCCCTCGACCTGATGTACAACGAGGAAGGCAAGGTCATCGCGGGCAAAGACGAATACCTTTCGCCCGAACAGGCCAGCTACGCCGTGACCGACGCCCGCGCCGATCTCTTCCCTCTCGGCATCGTGCTGACCGAACTATTGCTCGGAAGGAATATCTTTCGCTCGTCGGACCGCCTCGAATCGCGGCGCAACATCCTGACCATGCCGATTCCGAAGTTCGGCACGCTGCGCTCTGAAATCGACGCCCCGTTGGAGGCGATCATTCAGAAAGCGCTCCAGCGCGATCGCGACAAACGGTATCAGACCGCCGCCGAGATGCTCACCGATTTGGAAGTCTATTTGTATAGCGACCGCTATGGTCCCACCAACGAAAAACTGGGCGTTTATCTCCGTGAGTTGATGGATCATCACGAACCAGGCACACCGCTACCGCCGTTTTCCCGTTCCCCTGCCCCAACCACCTGATGCACCTCAAAACCATCATTGCGGAAGCAGACCATGAGCGGACCCGGATTTAGCCAAGATTTACGTCAGCGTCAGACCCAGTCGATGGTGCTCGCACCTCAACTGCGGCAGTCGTTGAAGATTCTGCAGGTCGCCGCGCTCGACCTGCGCTCGGTCATTCAGGAGGAGCTGCAGAACAATCCGACCCTCGAGGAAATGCCGATGGAGGGCGTGAGCCTCGACAAGGAACAAACCGATAAATCCAACGAGTCCGGCGAAAACGGTTCGAGCGAGACGCCCGAGCAGCATGAGGAAATGGATTTCTCGAACTCCAAGGAGTACGAGATCCTCAGCAAGCTCAACGAAGACTGGCGCGACCACATGGCGCAGGCCGGCGGTTCCCAGCCTTACACGTCGGAAGACGCCGAAAAACGTCAGCACTTCTTTGATTCGCTCGTGACCGAGACCTCGCTCCAGGAACACCTGATGCAGCAGGCCGATCTCGCTGACATTGAGCCCAAGGTGCTCGAAGCGATGCGTCATCTCGTCGGCAGCCTGGATGATAGGGGGTTTCTGACTCAGTCCGCCGCCGACGTCGCGCTCCAGACCAACCTGCCGCTCGAGGTCGTTCAGCAGGCGATCAAGCTGCTCAAGACTTTCGATCCTCCCGGCATCGGCTGCCAGAACATCGCTGAATCCCTCATCCAACAGCTCATCGCCAAAGGCCGCAGCGACTCGCTCGCCGCCCGCATCCTTCGCGATCATTTCACGCTGCTCTCCCGCCGGCGCATCCCCGAGATTGCCCGCAAGCTCGGTTCCCACATGGACGACGTGCAGGTTGCCATTGAGGAAATCGGCACGCTCGACCCAGCGCCAGGACGTCGGTTCGCCGACGATAACAACCGTGTGGTCGTGCCCGATGTCACCGTTGAGAAAGACGGCGAAGAGTGGAAAATCATCCTCAACAGCGACTATATACCGCGTCTCCGGATTTCGAGTACCTACCGGGAGCTTATCGCCAAAGGCACCCTCAATAAGCAGGAACGGGAGTACCTGCGCGAACGCATGCGTGCCGGCAAGTTTCTCATCAACTCCATCGAACAGCGCCAGCAGACGATTGAGCGCATAACCCGGGAAATCATCAAGGTGCAGACCGAGTTTTTCGAGAAAGGCGTGTCAAAGTTGAAGCCGCTCACCATGACGCAGATTGCCGACGTCGTCGGTGTGCATGAGACGACCGTCAGCCGCGCCATCGCCAACAAATATATCCGCACACCTCACGGCGTTTTTGATTTCAAATATTTCTTCACGCCCGGTTACCAGGCCGACAGTGGCGCTTCTGTTTCCAACACCAGCGTCAAAGATATGATCAACGACCTCATCGAAGGCGAGGATCGCAGTCACCCCCTGAGCGACCAGGAAATCGTCGGCAAGCTTCAGGAAAAGGGCATCAACATCGCCCGCCGTACTGTCGCCAAATACCGCGAAGAACTCGGCCTGCTGCCGAGCAATCTCCGCCGCGACTATACCTGATATGGAGTCCTTACAGATTTAAATGGGGAACTCAGGAAAGCTGGAACGGACAGGGCTCTGCACTCCAGCACTCTTCGCTTTCCCCGTTTTTCTGGGTGTCAGACTGTCACTTCGCTTGGTACCACATTCAACGACCGGGATCGCCGTCATTTGCGGTGCGCCCACCATGTCATGATTTGAAGCGCCACCACTCGCAAAAGAGAAACTGGCTGAGCTTAACCAACAGTACTCACTCAGCCGGCCTCGTTTGATAAATGCGGGCGGCGACCATTCTCGCCGCATCCGGCAAAGGAATTGAAGCGGTGTTAATCACAAGGCTATAGGCCCCCGGATCCGACACCTTGGCACCGAAGTATGCTTTGACGTAACTCTTGCGGGCGGCCTCGCACTTCGCGTTGAAGGCCAGCGCTTCCTTTTCGGGAACATTGTAGCGCGCTGAAAGGTAGCGGGCCCGATGCTCGGGCGGCGCGATCAACCTTACGTGCGTGCCATGGGTAAGCCCGGCGGTCGCGAAGTTCGCGCCGCGCCCCACAAGAATGACGTGCCCATGGGCAGCCAGATGCCGCATGGTTTGATTCGTTTTCTGAACCAATTCCCAGAGGTTAGGATGCAAGCCAACGAGTTCGCCGATCAAGGCGCCAGGCTCCGAAACCCGTTGCTCAGGCAGGAAACGAGCCAGGCTCAATGGCAGTCGGTTTTCCTCAAGCATCTTCGCGATGAGATTGCCTTCGTACACACGCCAGATCACGCCGTCGGGACTTTCGGCATTCAGTTTGCGGGCCAGCATACTGCCAAAACTGGCGCCGCCCGATCCTGCTTCGCGCGAGATCGTGATGAACGGCCCGGCGGAATCTTGGTTAATCCAAGGCGCACGCGATCCGTGCCACTCTGAGTTTAAGTACGGATCGACGCGTTCAACGGAAAGTAGGGTGTTCATAGGATGCGAGCGATGTAACCGTAATTACTTTCTTATAGCATGCAATATGCCGTCTAATGGCATGTATTCAGCCTTTCTGCTCCTGCGAGCGCCACGCTTATGACAAACGCGGGGCTGGCGCCTTTGAGCACTCGTCATGACGAACACCAGTCCCACTCGAACATTCAGAAAAAAGGGCAAAGGCAGGGACGAGCCGCCGGATCACCCGCAAGCGAGGCTTATCTGCCGCTCCGCTGCTCAAATCGAACCGGACGGCCAAGGCTGGCCGTCCCTACCCTCCCATCGCCAGCTGGTACTCTACGTTTGACGGAGAAACGGTATCGCATGCCGTTCAAGCCGGAGCACTCAGTCCAACTTACTGTGCCGTCGACGGTCCCGCTGGATTCTCGCTCAACGGCGCCGAGGATTGAGTCAACGCCGGTTGAAGGACCGGGAGCCCGCTCCCAAATTTCATCGTCAAGGTGGTCCCGGTGAATTTAACCGATCCATCCGGCTCGGCCTTCAAAATTCCGTCCGAGGTTTCGAGCAAAACGTCTTTGGCTTTGATGCTTAGGTCGCCACCGACAATTTTCTGCTCGGAGTCGGAAACCATCAACCCGCTCGGCGATGAAACCTGCAGGTTCTTCCCGAATTTCAGCAGCGCATCCGGGCTGTAAACAAACGTGTCGTTTGCGCTGACATAAGTCCCGCTCGCCAGGACTGTGGGTGCGAGCCCGGTTGAGTTTTCCGCCAATGGTTGTTTTATCGATCCATCCCTTATCTCTAATCCGTGTTGGGCAGCGATCTGCTCGCGTGCCGTTTGCAGCTCTTGCTCCATGCCCATTATACGTTCGTCAGCCGCCTTAAGCGATGCCTGTGCCGCTTCGAACTGGATTCGCGGTATGCGCTGATTTTGCAGCGTTTCTATCTTATGTTGAGCCTCTGCCAAATCTGCGCGGGCGGCGTCTAGCTCGGATTTTCGCGCACAACCGCCGAGCAAGATCGATAAGGCTGCAACGAGGGTCGTAATGGTTTTCATGCGCACTTCAACGGTGTCTTTTGATGAATCTACGCCCGAGGTCAAAGCCTCACGTTATTCAACCGCTCCCGCGTCCGCCCCTTGCCCTTCGATTTAGCCAATCGCATCGCCCGCTCTCGCGGTGCCACTGCCTCATCTCGTCCTAACCAACGGGCGCAAGGGCAAGCGCGTGCGAGCATCATCCTGCCAGGCGATGTCGGGTTGTGGCGGCTGACTTAGGTCAAGCCTGGCGTGCGCACCCGCCACGGTGCCAGTCCGGGGCGACAGCGGCAAAAGACTACGCACGCAGGTCAACAATTCGAAAAAGGAAAACGGCTTCGCCAACGCCATCCCTGGCCGGACCAGATCCAAAAGGTCGTCTTCGTCCCAGGGCATTTTCCCTGACATCAAAATGCAGGGCAGCGCGCTAAGCGGACCGGATCGCACGCGCCGGATCAGTTCCAAACCCGTGAGACAAGGCATCGAGTGATCAGTGATCAACACGTCAGCCTTGTCGGCACAAAGCGTGACCCAGGCTGCCTCTCCGTTGGGCGCACAGGTGACGCGATATCCAGCCCTGCGCAACAAATTCGCCAACATGTCACGAACAACTGCATCGTCGTCGGCGATAAGAATGTGACTGCTCGCCATTGCACGGTCAGACTCTTCAGGCAAAAATGGCGCCGCGCTTTGCGCCGGCATCGTGCGGGCCGTGGCCGTTCGCCCTTTATGAGTAATGGAAGGAGAATTCATGCTTGGTTTCGTTCAGTGCCGAAAAATGAAACCGGCGCGCTATGGACTCCCGAAACTCCCTTCGGTGTCGAAAAAAGATTTTGCCCTCTCCCCCGTGCGCCAACCGTGAGATCAGCCCGCCGACTGTCGAAAAAAACCAGCCCCAAGTAACAAATCTCCTTCCACGCAAGACCTTAGCAGCCGTGTGGAAAACGCAGTGAGTTATTTCAACCCACTGGTATTTTCATCAATCCTGAAAATCGCCAATGCGGAGCAACAACGGCGGTTCGAGCACGCATTCGAGTTTGGCAATATCAGTGAGCGTATGACGAATCGCACGTTCATCGCTCTGATGCGTGGTGAGAATCAGTGACGCCGCGTCAGGACGCTCTGCCGGCATCTGAATGACCGTCGCTATGCTAACACTGCTTTCGGCCGTAAGCGTGGCGATTTGGGCCAGTACACCGGGTTCATCCTTAACCGTCATCCGTAGGTAATAACGGCTGCGAATATGGCCGAGGGGGGCGAGCTTGGGCGCTTCAGAACCGCCACGGAGGGGGTTTTCACAGGGCGCGCAAGCCACAACCACCTTGCCGGCCGTGAGCAAAATCACCGCGTCGGCAATGTCGCTGATCACGGCACTGGCGGTGGCATCTTGACCGGCACCACGACCGATGTAGGTGGTTGCACCCACCACGTCGCCGGTCACTGAAATTGCGTTGAACACGCCATTCACGTTTGCAAGCACGGCGTCTTTCGGCAGCAAAGTTGGATGTACGCGGACGGCAATTTCGTTGTTCGCAAAATCACGCGTAATAACCGCAAGCAATTTGATGCAATAACCAAGCTGCGCCGCCATTTTCAAATCGGTCTGGGTCAACCGCGAAATTCCGTCGACGATCATCTGGTCGGTCTTCACCCACACACCGTGCGCGAGAAACGTCAGGATCGAAGCTTTGTGCGCAGCGTCCCAGCCTTGCACATCGAGCGCTTCATCGGCCTCGGCAAAACCGAGACGTTTGGCATCGGCAAGAACCGCGGCGTAGGGCGCTCCTTCCTGCACCATCCGGGTGAGGATGTAATTACAGGTGCCGTTGAGGATGCCGTAGATCAGCTTGAAATGGTTCGCGATTAATCCTTCGCGCAGCGCTTTGACAATCGGTATGCCACCGGCGACCGATGCTTCAAAAAAGAAATGGCCACCATGTTTTCTCGCCGTGGCGAAAATCTCTACCCCGTGTTCGCAAAGCAACGCCTTGTTGGCCGAGACAACGATTTTGCCGGCCTTGAGCGCAGCGAGCGTGACCTCGCGGGCGAGCGTTGTGCCGCCAATAAGTTCACAAACGATGTGTACGGCCGGATCAGTCGCCACCGCCAAGGCATCGGTCGTGAGCTTTGCCGCCGGAATATCCACCGAGCGTGGTTTACGCGGATCGCGCACCGCCGCACGGTAGAGTTCGAGTTTCACTCCGAAGCGCGCCTTAAACTCCGGCAGCGAGCGCTCAATGTGTTTCCATACGCCCTGCCCAACCGTACCTAAGCCACAAAGACCGATGTTGATGACGGCGGGTTTGTTCATGGTGCGGGCGGTTGAACTGGGTTGGAGGTTCTGGCGAATTTGTTTTCCGTGCCGTTCGCCAGGCGAACGATGTTGGTACGATGGCGTAGAACCACGAAAGCCGCAATCGCGACCGCGAGTCCGAGCAAGAGCGGGGGTTGACGCAGGAAAAAGGCCGCGACCGGCAACGCGACTGCGCCCAGGATCGAAGCCAGGGAAACGTAACGCGACGCATAGAACGTGATAATCCAAACCAAGAGACAAACCAGCATCGCATACGGCATCAGCACCATGAAACCGCCCGCAGCGGTGGCGACGCCTTTGCCGCCTTTGAAATGGGTGAAGCAAGAGAAACTGTGACCGACCAACGCGGCGACGAGACCGGTGATGGCACAGGGAAGATTGACGGTGCGAAACGTCTCTTCCGGATTCATCGTGATTCTGCCCATCACCCACAGCGGCCAGCCGGTCGCGACTGCGCCTTTCAAGGCATCGAGGAAAAACACAAGGTTGCCGAGACGCTTGCCGGACGGACCGAACTTCTCGCCAAGGACACGTTTTACATTCGTCGCGCCGGGATTTTTGCTGCCGTGCTCGAAGATGTTTATGCCTTTCGTGCGTGCAACGAAGTAGCCAAATGGCAGCGCACCGAGAACGTAGCCGATCACAGCGGCGATAAGAAGCGGGACGAGCATGGGATTTTAGTGCTTTAAGAGTCGTTGTAGCCGGGGTCGTTGACCCCGGCCGCAGCGAGGCCGGCTACATCAGACAACAAACGCGGCGCGCTCGGCGGTCGCGCCCTACCGGTATCAATTATAGTTGTACGAATTTCGCCATTTTGATGGCGGGATTGTCTTTGATTTCTTTGCGGGCGGCTTCGCTTGGTTCGGTATCGACGCGCACCACCATGTAGGCCGTGCCGCCGGGCGTGAGACGCGAGAGCGACATGTCGGCGATGTTGACGTGATCCTTGCCGAGCAAGGTGCCAATCAGACCCACCATTCCGGGTTGGTCGACATTTTCGAGCACGAGGAGCTTGCCCTCGGCGGCGACTTCAACTTCGCGGCCGTTGATGCCGACGATGCGGGGTTGCGCGGATTTGCCGGTGAGCGTGCCTTGTGCGGAGAAGACAGCGCCGTCAGCAGCAACCGCCTCGACGCGGATCAAATCGGTGTAGTCGCAATCGATGTTGGACTTCACGATATCGACCTGCACACCGAGCCGCTGGAGCATAAAGGGCGCGTTGACGTAGTTGACCTCTTCGCCGCTGATGCGACGGAGGAAACCGCGTTCGACGGCGCGCGTGACGGAATTGACGTCCACGTCAGCAACTTTGCCAAAATAGGTGATGCGCAACGAGGCGATCAGCTTCGGCGCGATCTGCTGCACGAGCGTGCCGAGCTTGGTGCCGAGATCGAGGTACGGCCCGATGATCTTGAGCGCAGCGGCGTCGATCGAGGGCATGTTGACGGCGTTGCGGATGACACCACCGGCGAGAACGTCGGCGATCTGCTCTGCGATTTCGATGCCAACCGATTCCTGCGCTTCGGCAGTCGAGGCGCCGAGATGCGGCGTGAGCACGACGTTCGGGAGCGAGCGAAGTTCGCTATCCTTGGCGAGTGGTTCGTCTTCGTAAACGTCGAGACCGGCGGCGGCGACTTTGCCTGATTTCAGCGCGGCGATCAGAGCGGTTTCCTTGATGATACCACCGCGGGCGCAGTTATAAATGCGCAGGCCTTTTTTGCATTTTTCGAAGGCCTTTTCGTCGATCATGTAATGCGTATCGTCGGTCAACGGCATGTGAACCGTGATGTAGTCGGCGTGCGTGAGAACTTCGTCGAGCGTGGCGGCTTCGACCTGCATGGCCTTCGCACGGCTGGGCGCGAGGTAAGGATCGTAGGCGAGCACCCGCATGCCGAAGGCTTGGGCGCGCTTGGCGACTTCGCCACCGATGCGACCGAGGCCGACGATGCCGAGGGTTTTGCGAAACAGTTCGACACCGCTAAAGCTCTTGCGGTCCCACTGGCCGGCTTTCATCGAGGCGGCGGCCTGGGGCACGGGGCGCGCACCGCAGAGGATGTGCGTGAAAGTGAGTTCAGCCGTGGCAATGGTGTTGCCTGACGGCGTGTTCATGACGACGACACCACGCTCGGTGGCGGCTTCGACATCGACGTTGTCCACGCCGACACCGGCGCGACCGACAACTTTGAGCGACGGCGCGGCGGCGAAAACCTCGCGCGTGATCTTGGTTTCAGAGCGGACAGCGATGGCATGCACGTCCTTGACGAGCTCGAGAATCTTAGCGGGCGTAGACCCGTAAGCTTCGATGACTTCGAAACCTGGCTGCTTGCGCAGGTATTCAACTCCCTTGGGCGAGATCTTGTCGGCGACGAGGACTTTCATGGGAAAGGCCAAAGGAAAAGGCGGGCGGGAACGGGAGCAAGGAAAACGTGCGCGAAGAGAAGCCGGTCGGAGTCCAATCATCTGCCTAAATACGAGGTACAGCTGCAAAGATCGTCGAGAAACGCCTTCAAATAACCTCGGCGGGGGGGCGGCACTCACGCGTTTGCACGCACAACTCGCTGAATCAAGAGCATCAAATGGCCGCCGCCGTCGTAAATGACCCATGAGCGACGGGGCTGGCACGCGAATGGCTTACCTCACGAAAACAATGTTCGTCGCGCACCGAACACCTGAAGTCGAAATACACGCCGGTTCCGCACAGGACGCGGCGGGCGGGCGCCTCATTTACCTCGACGCACTACGCGGGCTGCTCTTGGTGGTGATGGCAATCAATCATGTCCCGAACGACCTGCACGTTATAACCGACCATCCCTTCGGTTACATGAGTGCAGCCGAAGGTTTCGTTTTTCTATCAGGTTTGATGGCCGGCTTAATTTATAGCCGACGCTTTTTACGCGGTGGCGCAGGCGAGTTGCAACGCAGCTGCTGGGGCCGCGCCCGTACGGTTTATTTTTTCCACCTGGTCGGATACATCGGTGTTTTTGCCTTTGTCATAGTTCACCGGACGTGGACCGGTGAGGTGTTCCCCAATGCTCCGCTTCAGATGGCGATCCACCCTCTGCGCGCGCTCCTCGTCGGGCCACTTCTGCTTTCGCAACCCTCGCTGCTTGATATCCTGCCGTTTTATTGCGGATTCATGCTGCTCTGCCCTATTCTGATCAAAGCCTACGAAGTCGGCCGCCGCAGGCATGTACTCGCAATCAGTTTCGTCGTTTGGGCAGCGGTTAACTGGTTCAGCCCTCAGCAACCGCTGCTGAACACACCGACCTTCAACTCAGGCGCTTTTAACATTTTCGCCTGGCAAATCCTTTTCGTCGTCGGC
>Ga0302294_10000177_pt1 | contig 19666 bp, 12 predicted proteins | sample III_Fen_N2_3_FD_194550 | JGI IMG/M metagenome (GOLD analysis project Ga0302294, IMG submission 194550) | Peat permafrost microbial communities from Stordalen Mire near Abisko, Sweden - III_Fen_N2_3 | ecosystem: Environmental > Terrestrial > Soil > Wetlands > Permafrost | place: Sweden: Abisko...
TCATATGATATCCTCGATACTTCTGATGATCAGGTTTATAAAGGCTACGACCCCACGAGCCAGAATGTCATCAACGCCGTGGACGCAACCATGAGCGACGTGTTGTATTACAACAACGTACCGCTGCTTTGCTACTATTCTGCGAGCAATGGCGGCTGGATGATACTCCCTTCCGATCGCTGGACAAGCCCGATCTATGACGGCGCCTACAACTACGGTGCCGATCCCTACGACCTGCAAAACCCATCCACACCCGTTGAGAAGGTGTTTATTTCCAATATTTACAGCGATAAGGACATGGGAACCGCAGCGTTTTCGTTTATCGATTCCCGATTGATGGCGGCGGTAGCAGCACGCGGCGTGATCCCGAAAAACTATTATTTCGGTGGAGTACAGTCGATTGACAGCGTAACATCCTCCGGAACGGGGGGCTATGCCGATGATCTCAATCACCTGAATATCACCGTGACGGCAACGGTTCGGGCAAAAATGCTCGAGTCGCTGATTCCTTCGCCCACACCCACCTTTGCGCCGACGCCTTCGCCAACACCGACTTTTGCGCCGACACCGTCGCCAACCCCGACTTTTGCGCCAACACCGAGCCCAAGCGCGACACCGGCAGACATGACGCCAGAGATTCTACCGGAAGGAGTAACGCCCAGCCCGACACCGACAACGGAACCGACCCCTACGCCAACCCCGACTTTTGATCCGACGCCTTCTCCAACCGCGCCGTTTGATCCCACACCTTCGCCGACGCCCGCCATCGAGACGGTGAAGACGAGCCAGGTGAGCGTGAGCTTTACATTTGATGATATGGTTGCGGCGGGGCTTTATAGTTCCCAGATACTCAAGATTTACTATGCCGCGCCGACCACCGGAGGCTGGTATCTCTACCACGCCCGCTATGGCCACGGCGTTGGCATGAGCCAGCGCGGCGCGCAGTATATGGCAAATATCGGCAAGACCTACCGCGACATCCTCTCGTTCTATTATCCGGGCGCAACACTCGGCACCATGGCATATGTGTTCCCCGAGACCGTCGGGGCGACGCAATCTTCATCCGCACTCACGGCCTCCTCTACCGGAAAAGTGACCGGCGGCTCGGTCAACGTGCGCTCGGGCGCCTCCACCAGCGGCAGCGTAGTCGAGACGCTCACGGTTGACACGCAGGTGACACTGCTTGGCATGACGGGAGAGTGGTACTATGTCTCCACCGCGAGCGGTAAGATGGGCTACATTCGTTACGACTATATCATGCTCACCGGATCTAGCTTGATTGCGCAGGGCAAAGTCTCCGCCAGCGCGGTAAACTTCCGCACGGGGCCCGCGACGAGCTACGCAACAGTGGGTCAGCTCTCGCAGGACACGCAACTCGGCATCTACGGCATGGTCGGCGGTTGGTATAAAATCAAAGCCATGTCTACCGGGCAGGATGGCTTTATCAGCAAGGATTATGTAATCATCACGCAAGCAGTTGCGAGCAACACGGGGACTATCCCAACGCCCACACCGATTGCAGTAACAGCAACGCCCGCACCGACCGCGATTCCGGACGGCACAACGCCGACGCCAACGGCAACTCCGACGGCGACCCCCACCGTTGCGCCAACACCGACGCCGACGCCGGGGCCGACGCTCTCGCCGAATCTCGTTGCGGCGGGTGTGATGACCGCAAACGGCGTCTATATCCGCGCGGGCGCAAGCACATCCAGCAAGAGCTACGGCAGGCTGATGAAAAACACCGCAGTCGGTGTTTATGACAAAGTTGGTTCGTGGTATCACATTCGCGTGACTGCTACGGGTCTCGATGGCTATGTTTACGCCAAATACGTCAAGCTCACGCAGCTGAGCAACACCAGTAGTTCCGGCGTCTCCTCCAGTTCGGGCTATATCAACGCCTCCGGCACCATCCTGCGCTCCGGTCCGGACACGCGCTTTAACAGCCTCGGCAAACTCGGGCGCAACACGACCGTGAAGGTAACCGGTTCGTTCGGTGGCTGGTATGCAATCGAGATACCGTCCGCAAAGCTCTCTGGATACACCCTTGCTAAGTATGTAACCCTCTCGAACACGACAAAGACGGATTCCACCATCGGCGTGGTCACAGGCTCCCTCTACCTGCGTACGCAGGCTTCGTCGAGCTCCAGCTCCAAAGTCCTGCTGACGATGAAAAAAGGTGCTACAGTCACGATTTACTCTACGGTAAACGGTTGGTGTTATGTGGATTATCAGGGCACAAAGGGCTATTGCTCCGCGTCGTATCTTAAGCTTGGTTGACGCGACGGCCTAGATCGCTTTTTCGCCTACGCGTGATTGCCGCTTCGAAAGGAAACAAACGAGCAATATTGGATAAAAAACTCCTCAACCGCATCTTTTTACTCTCGGCGGCGGGCGTGCTGCTCGTACTCGGCGCCATCGGTGCGCTGCGCGCAGCCCGGCCGGTGGTAGACTCAGGCCCGGTGGTCGTGGAACAAGCCGTGACGGATTTGGTCGACGTGGAAACCGTGGAGGTGACGCCCGCTCCAACACTTGAGCCGATCACCTATGAAAACACCGTAACGCTCCTGGTCGACCGTGTGCCGGTGATGACGTTCGCCTCTGAACTCGCGGCGAAGCAGACGCTCTGGGAATATCTCACGAGCAATGCCATCTCGCCGGAGGGAGAGACGTTTCTCTCTGCCAAATTTGACTGCGAGCTGATTTTGACGCAGGGCGACCCCACCGTAAAGCCACTGGAAGCGGGGGAAGCGCTGAATCAACTTGCGCAAAATCCTGCCATTGTACCCATCCGCGTCACCACACTGCGCACCGAGAAGAGTGAAAGCAGCCCGGAGATCACGCAGGATGTCGAGACGGCGCTGCCCAAAGGCGCGCGCATCATCAACCAGCTTGGCACCGGCACGGTTACGCAGACGAGTTTGCAGGTGGTTTACCGCGCGGGCGTGCTGCTGGAAACGGGTGCGTCGGACACAAAGACGCTGCGTCTTGCGCGCGCGACCATGGTGCGCACGGGAACATATACAAAGGCGGACACATCCGGCACGCCGGATCGGTTAGAGGGCGTAGAGGGCAAGAGCAAGGGTGACCTGAAGTTCGGCTACCCGATGCGCGGGCAGATCGTGCACTATTTTGGCTATGTCAACGGCAAGATGAATTACGGGCTGGAGATCAGCAACAGCGCGGGCACCAACATCGTCGCCCCCGGAGAGGGCATTGTGGTGTACTGCGGGGAGCGTGGCGCATATGGCTTCGTCGTGGACATTGACCACGGCAACGGCTTTGTATCGCGGCTCACGCACCTAAGCGACGTGCAGGTGGAGATGAACCAGCGCGTGTTCATCGGCGATGCGGTGGGTAAGCTCGCGGAGGACGCAGACGGCGGCAAACCCGTTTTGCATTATGAACTCATCATCGACGGCATTCCGTATAACCCACTATTCTATATCGACTAAACTTTTTCGAGATAAAAACGATTGACACATAAAAAACAGGATGGCGCGTGCCATCCTGCTTTTTTGCATCCTGTGTTGGGGAATCGGGGCGAAGCCCGAAAGAATTCCCTACATCATCTCTTTTAGCCTTATTTCCAGCTTCTTCTTCACCCGTTGAATGGCGTTGTCCACGCTCTTGGTCGTGATTTGCAGATGATCCGCAATCTGCTGGTAGGAGTATCCATACAGATACAACCCCAGCGCGCTGCGTTCGAGCTTGCTCAACGAGTGCTCGATGCTGTCCGCCACCGCCGCATAGTTCTCTCTGCCGATGAGCACCTCCTCCGGGTCGCTGATGCGGGTGCTTGTTAGCACGTCGATCAGCGGACGCTCGGTTTCGCCTTCGTACACCGAGCGGTTGAAGGAGATATAGGTGTTCAGCGGGGTGTGCTTCTTGCGTGTCGCCGCCTTGATGGCGGTGATGATCTGCCGCGTGATGCAAAGCTCGGCAAAGCCGCGAAAAGACGCCTGACGGTCAAACTGATAGTCCATAATCGCCTTATACAGGCCGATCATACCCTCCTGAATGATGTCTTCACGATCCGCGCCGATGAGAAAGTACGTGCGCGCTTTGCTGCGGACGATCTGCTTGTAGCGCGCGTAGAGCGCCTCTTCGGCGCGCGCGTCGCCCGCGCGATGCAGGCGGAGCAGATCCTCGTCACTCAGCGTCTCGTAATTCGTCATTCTGCCTCTTTCGATCTATTGTTCTTTGGGATACTGCGCTTTTACACGCTTTGTTCCGGTTTGTCCTGTCTCTTTTTCTCAAACATGAGAATACCGGCGGCAACGCCCGCGTTGAGCGAGCCGATCTGACCGTATTGCGGAATCGAGATCAGGAAGTCGCATTTTTCCGTGACGAGCTTGCTTAGCCCATCGCCTTCGCCGCCGATGACCAGCGCGAGCGGGCCGTTGAGCCCCTGCTTGGTCATGGGCTGACCCTTCATGTCCGCGCCCGCGACCCAGAGCTTGGCGCGCTTGAGTTCGTCCAGCGCAGCGGGGATATTCACCACGCGCGCAATTTTGACATGCTCCGTTGCGCCCGCGCTGGCCTTTACGGTAGCGGCGGTGACGGAGGCGCTTCTGCGCTTGCCGATGATCACGCCATGCGCGCCTGCGCATTCCGCGCTGCGGATGATGGAGCCGAGATTGTGCGGGTCGAGAATGCCATCGAGCACGACGACGAACGGTTCTTCGTTCTTTTCGCGCGCAACGGCTAGGATATCCGCAACGGTGCAATATTCAACGCCCGCGGCATAAGCCACGATGCCCTGATGGTTGCCGGGTTTGCCGCCGTGCCCGAAAGGCAGGCAGATTTCGTCGAGATGGCGCTTGTCCACCTCGCGGATGACGAGCTTGCGCTCACGCGCGAGACCGAGGATTTCGCGCAAAGAACCATCGGGTTCGCCGACGACTTCGACACGGTCAATGCTGCGTTCGCTCTTGATGGCTTCCTTGACGGAGTTGCGGCCGAGGATGAGGAATGGCAGTTCGTCCGGCTCCTGCGCGTTGGGTTCTTCCTCAACGGGGTTGTTGCGCAGGCGCATATCTTCGCTGCGGCGATCTTCATAAGCGAATGTTTTATTGTAGGGCTTTTTCTCGTAAGGTCTGTTGCCCTGATAGCCCGTGCCTTGCGGTTTATCGCCGAAGGAACGATTGCCCTGATAGCCCGTGCCTTGCGGTTTGTCGCCGAAAGAACGGTTACCTTGGTAGCCAGTGCCTTGCGGCTTGTCGCCGAAGGAACGGTTGCCCTGATAGCCAGTGCCTTGCGGCTTGTCGCCGAAGTCGCGCTTGCCCTGATAGCCGGTGCCTTGCGGTTTATCGCCGAAGGAACGGTTGCCTTGATAGCCTGTGCCTTGCGGTTTGTCACCGAAAGAACGGTTGCCTTGGTAGCCAGTGCCTTGTGGTTTGTCGCCGAAATCGCGCTTGCCCTGATAACCGGTGCCTTGCGGTTTGTCGCCGAAAGAACGGTTGCCTTGGTAGCCAGTGCCTTGTGGTTTATCACCGAAGTCGCGTTTACCTTGGTAACCGCCGCCTTGCGGACGATCGCTGTAGGGTTTCTTCCCCTGATAGCCGCTGCCTTGTGGACGATCGCCATAGGGACGATTGCCCTGATAGCCCGTGCCTTGCGGCTTATCACCGAAGTCGCGCTTGCCCTGATAACCAGTGCCTTGCGGCTTGTCGCCGAAGGAACGGTTGCCCTGATAGCCCGTGCCTTGCGGTTTATCGCCGAAGGAACGGTTGCCCTGATAGCCTGTGCCTTGCGGTTTATCACCGAAGTCGCGCTTGCCCTGATAACCAGTGCCTTGCGGCTTGTCGCCGAAGTCGCGTTTACCTTGGTAGCCGCCGCCTTGCGGACGATCGCCATAGGGGCGGTTGCCCTGATAGCCCGTACCTGCGGGCTTGTCTCCGAAGGAACGGTTGCCCTGATAGCCTTCGCCAGCGGGCTTGTCGCCGAAGTCGCGCTTGCCTTGGTAGCCGCCGCCTTGCGGTTTGTCGCCATACGTTTTTTTGCCTTGATATCCACCTTCGGCTTTTGCACCGAATGGTTTTTTACCCTGATAGCCGCCCGCCTTCGGGTAGCCGCCCTTTTTCTCACCAGAGCGGGGAGAAGAGCCTTTATTTTGGCCACCTTGGCCGGAGCCGTACTGTTTCTGCGGCATGGAATTGTTTCCTCATTTCAATATTAAAGTAGTTCAGTTTGTTTTCGATGGCTCTTATTGCTCCAGCATCTTCTCCGGCTGAAAATAATACGTCATCATTTCGTTTAGCCTTGTATCCGCGCCGCTTAAGAAAAGCCAACCGACCATTGCCTCTAGCCCTGTCGCCGTGTGGTAGTCCGCGGCGGAGGCATTTTTGGGCATGGTGCCGCTGTGGGCGTTGCGCCCGCGGCGATAGACTGCGGTTTCGTCGTCGTTCAGGTGCGGTTCCATTCTTCGGAAGGCAGCGGCCTGTCCCGCCGCGCAAACAAATTTGCTCGCGGCGAGGTGAAGCTCGTGCGGAGAGCGCGCGAACTGATCATTGAGGTAGATACGCGCGTAAAGATCACACACGGTGTCGCCGATTTGCGCAAGCGCCAGCGGCGCAAGTTGCCGCGGGTTTGCGCAGGCTTCCGCCCGTGTGGCGCGCCTTATTTCATCAATCATGGCCATACGGAATTATTTTATCCTTTTGTAAAATACAAAGCAAGAACAATCGCTATTACTGCGGCACGTTTCCCGAAAAAAAGCGTAATATCGGATATATTTTACTTGACAAAGGCGTACGCAGTGATTAAAATAGCAAACAATATATCATATACCCAAAAGCAGTGAAGGGAACAAGACGTGGCTCTTCCGCTCAGAGAACCGGTGGTTTGGTGCGAACCGGTGCGGCAGTCCATGTGCATGGCTCATCCCGGAGCTTTTCGCCTGAACAATTCTGTTAGGGTGAAACGACTGACCCCGTTAGCGGTCCAGGCCTTGTTGGAGGCTGTTGAGGGCTATTCGGGCAACCGAAGGCCGAACCAGGGTGGTACCGCGTGAACTCACGCCCCTGACCAAAACGATTTGGTCAGGGGCGTTTTTCTATCCTCTGACCGCCAAAGACGAAGATTTGGTCAGGACGTTTCGTGTTTCTGACCGCCAAGCAGAAGGAGGAGTTTGCCATGAACAACACATTTGAAAAGTACATTCCGTTTGTACCGATTCAGCTACCCAAGCGCACGTGGCCCGACAGGCAGATCACCCAGGCGCCCGTGTGGTGTTCCGTCGATCTGCGGGATGGCAATCAAGCACTCGTCGACCCGATGAATGTTCAGGAAAAGCTGCAACTGTTTCACACGCTCGTTGAGATCGGCCTTAAAGAGATCGAAGTAGGGTTTCCTTCGGCTTCCGAAACCGAGTTTGCGTTTATCCGGACGTTGATCGAGGGTGGCCACATCCCCGACGATGTGACGATTCAGGTACTTGTGCAGGCGCGCGCCCATCTGATCAAGCGGACGTTTGAAGCCATTTCCGGCGCAAAGAACGTCGTTCTGCACTTTTACAACTCTACCTCTACGCTGCAGCGCAAGGTCGTGTTCCGCATGGAGATGGACGGCATCGTGAATATCGCGGTAGAGGCAGCACGGCTGATTCGCAAGCTCTCCGAGCCCGTGATCAAGGCGGGCATCAATCTCCGCTATGAGTATTCGCCGGAATCGTTTATGGGAACCGAGATGGACAATGCGGTCCATATCTGTCAGCGCGTGATGGAAGAACTCCATGCGACGCCGGAACGCAAGGTGATACTCAACCTCCCGTCCACGGTTGAAAACTGCATGCCCAATTATTTTGCAGACGAGATCGAGTATTTTATTTCCAACTTGCCAAACCGCGAAAGCGCGATCATCTCCCTGCACCCGCACAATGACCGTGGCTGCGGCGTGGCAACCGCCGAAATGGGCTTGCTTGCCGGGGCGGACCGCGTGGAAGGCACGCTCTTTGGCAACGGCGAGCGCACGGGAAACGTAGATCTCGTCACGTTGGCGATGAATCTCTTTACCCAGCGGATCGACCCGAAGCTGGACTTTTCCAACATCAACAAGATCAAAGCGGTCTATGAGAGCGTCACTAAAATGAAGATTGGCGAGCGCCAGCCTTATGTGGGAGAACTCGTTTTCACCGCGTTCTCCGGCTCTCATCAGGATGCGATCAATAAGGGCTTCAAATACATGCAGGAATCAAAGAGCCCGCTTTGGGAGGTGCCCTATCTGCCCATCGATCCCGCGGACGTTGGCAGGCAGTATGAGCCGATCATCCGCATCAACAGCCAGTCCGGCAAAGGTGGCGCTGCGTTTATCATGGAGCAGAACTACGGCTTTGATCTACCGAAAGCCATGCACCCGGAGTTTGGCACGGTGGTGCAGAAGGAAACCGACAAGGTGGGAAAAGAGCTCAAGGCGGAGCGGATCTACGATCTATTTAAGGCGGAGTATGTGGATATCGACGCGCCATACCGGCTGGTGCGGCATTCGTTTTCGGAAACAACGGACGCCCAAGGAAACTCGCATGTGTCTTTTTCCGGCACGCTGTCGCACAAAGACACGGTGTTCGAGGTTACAGGCGAAGGCAACGGCCCCATCGACGCGTTTTTCAACTCCATCCGCGGGCAAAAGATGGATCGCTTCACCTTCGTGGACTACAGCGAACATGCAATCCGGAGCGGGTCGGATTCCATGGCGGTGGCGTACATCCATCTGCGGAGCAAAAGCGGCAAGGATGTGTTCGGCGTCGGCATTTCGCATAACATCAGTCTGGCACCGTTACGCGGCATTCTCTCCGCCATCAACCGCGCCAAAAGGCTGGAGATCATTTAAGTAATATAGAACAAAACGGCAGGCTATTATGCCCGCCGTTTGTTTTTTTGGTGGAATGATTTGGGAGTTTGAGAGCGAAGCCCTCAGCTAGCCCACGGTTAAACCATCAGTTCACAGATGGCATTGCTGAATGCGACAGGGTCTTCGATGGGCAACCCCTCGATTAAGAGCGCCTGATCGTATAGCAAGTTGGCGTATCGCGCCACGCGCTCGTCGTCCGCGCCGAGTTTGGCGAGTACGGTGAACACCGGATGCGCGGGATTGATCTCCAGCACGCGCTCGGCCTTGACCGTGCCATCCGACACCGGCATGCTGGCGAGCACCTTCTCCATTTCGATGGAGAGCGGACCGTCGCTGGTGAGGCACACGGGCGAACTCTTGAGCCGGTCGCTCAGGCGCACGTCCTTGACCTTGTTGGAGAGGGCGGCTTTGAGTGCAGCGAGAATATCCTTATTCTCTTCCTGTGCGCGCTCCTGCGCACGCTTTTCTTCATCCGAAACAAGCTTGAGATCCGCGTCGGACACCGACTTGAAGGTTTTCTCCATGTAGGTGGCGAGCATGCGCACGGCGAATTCATCCACGTCATCCGTCATGCAGAGGATGTCGTAACCCTGATCGCGCACGCGCTCGGTCTGCGGCAGCTTCATGGCGCGTTCAACGGTCTCCGCGCAGACGTAGTAGATGTGCTTCTGATCTTCCTTCATCGCGTCTACATATTCTTTGAGCGAGACGAGCTTGTTGAGCGCCGCGCTGTGGTAGAGTACGAGATCGCTCAGGAAGTCCTTGTTCATGCCGTAGTCGCTGTAGAGGCCGTATTTGATCGGCAGTTTAAAGCTCTTGTAGAACTGCTCATATTTCTCGCGATCATTGTCCAGTAGCTTTTTGAGCTCGGTCTTGATCCGCTTTTTGAGCGTGACGGCGATGGTCTTGAGCTGACGGTCGTGCTGCAGCAGCTCGCGGGAGATGTTCAGCGAAAGATCGCTGGAGTCCACAAGCCCGCTGACAAAGCCGAAATAATCCGGCAATAAGTCTGCGTTTTTCTCCATGATCAGCACGCCGCTGGAATAGAGCTGTAATCCGCGCTGATACTCCTTGGCATAAAAATCATACGGCGGATTTTTCGGGATAAAGAGCAACGCGTCATAGTTCACCACGCCCTCACCGCTGAAGTGAATGGTGAGAAGCGGGTCTTCATAATCGTGGAACTTGCTCTTGTAAAACTCGTTGTAGTCTTCGTCCTTGAGTTCGCTCTTTGGCTTTTTCCAGATCGGAATCATGCTGTTGAGCGTTTCGTCCTCGGTGACCGTCTCCGTGTCTTCCGGGTCGCCGTTTTTCGCGCGCGAATGCGAGGACTCCATGCGGATCGGGTAACGGATGTAGTCCGAGTATTGTTTGATCAAAGAAGAGATCGTGTGTTGGCTTAAGAAGCGGTCATACTGCTCGTCCTCGGTGTTGGGTTTGATCACCAGCGTGATGATCGTGCCGCATTCCGGCTTTTCCGCTTTTAAGATGGTGTAGCCTTCGCGGCCCGCGCTCTCCCAGAGCCAGGCTTCGTCGCTGCCATAGGCACGCGAGAGCACCTGGATATCGTCCGCCACCATAAACGAGGAATAGAACCCAACGCCAAACTGACCGATGATGTCCACCGCGTCGCTTGTGTCGTGCTCTTTTTTAAATGCGAGCGTGCCGCTCTTGGCGATGGTGCCAAGGTTTTCGTCCAGCTCGTCCTTCGTCATGCCAATGCCGTTGTCGGTGATGGTGAGGGTGCGTTTGTCCTTGTCCGCCGTGATCCGAATTTCGAAATCTTCGCGGCTTTTGCCGACCTTGTCGTCCGTCAGCGAGAGAAAGTAAAGCTTATCGATCGCGTCGCTGGCGTTGCTGATGAGCTCGCGCAGGAATATTTCCTTATGCGTGTAAATACTGTCGATCATCAGGTCGAGAATGCGCCGCGATTCCGCCTTGAATTGTTTTTTTGCCATGAAAAGTGCGCCTCCATCATGAAATACAAATTCTTTGTTAGCACTCAATATCAGCGAGTGCTAATCTAGCATACTACTCTAGCGGGCTGTTTTCAAGCGCGGACGCGCGCTTCCACAATATTTTCACATTTTTAGATTGCGCTGATGCGAAAAAAAAGACGGGGAGGATTCCCCCGTCTATCGGATCGGTTTTTAAGCGGTGAGTTGCTCTGTTGCCTCGGGAGAGAACTCTTTTAGCAACTGCATGAACTCTTCGCCTGTGATGGTTTCGTGCTCCAGCAGGTGCGCCGCGAGCTGATGTAGCGCGGATTCGTTTTCCTTGAGAATTTGCTTTGCGCGCTGGTGCGCGCGCTCCACGATAGCGATGACTTCCGCGTCCACGCGCGCCGCTGTGTCCGAAGAGCAGGTCATGGCGCTGTCTGAGCTCAGATACGGATTGTTCTGGCACTCGAGGGCGACCATGCCAAATTCGTCGCTCATGCCGTATCGCACGACCATTGCGCGGGCGATGCGTGTCGCCTGCTCGATGTCGTTGCTGGCTCCCGTGGTGATGGTGCCGAACACGATTTCTTCCGCGGCTCTTCCGCCGGTGAGGGTGGCGATTTTATTCTCCGCCTCTTCTTTCGTCATGAGGTAGTGTTCGCTCTCGTCCACTTGCATCGTATAACCCAGCGCACCGCTTGTGCGCGGTATGATGGTGATTTTGTGGACAGGTGCGCTCTCCGTTTGTTTGGCAGCGACCAGCGCGTGACCGGTTTCGTGATAAGCGACGATGCGCTTCTCCTTGGGGGAGATGACTGCGTTCTTTCGCGCGTAGCCGGCTATGACCACCTCAACGCTCTCTTCAAGGTCCGACTGATCAACAATTTCCCGCTTCAATCGCACGGCGCGCAGGGCGGCTTCGTTGATGATGTTGGCGAGATCTGCGCCGGAGGCGCCGCTGGTTGCGCGCGCAATCGCCTCAAAATCTACCTGATCGGAGATTTTTACACCGCGGGCGTGTACTTTGAGTATATCCGAGCGGCCTTTGAGGTCCGGCAGCTCCACGTGGATGCGCCGATCAAAGCGGCCGGGGCGCAGCAGCGCGGGGTCAAGCGAGTCCGGGCGGTTCGTCGCGGCGAGGATGACGACGCCTTTGCGCGCGTCAAAGCCATCCATCTCGGTGAGCAATTGGTTCAGCGTTTGTTCGCGCTCGTCATTGCTGCCGAGTCCGTTGTCGCGGCGTTTTCCGATGGTATCGATTTCGTCGATGAACACGATGCAGGGCGCTTTCTGCTCCGCCTGGGAGAAGAGGTCGCGCACCTTCGCCGCGCCCATGCCGACGAACATTTCGACAAACGCGGAGCCGGAGATGCTGAAAAACGGCACATTCGCCTCGCCCGCAACCGCCTTGGCAAGCAGCGTTTTTCCCGTGCCCGGAGGGCCGACAAGTAGCGCGCCCTTGGGCAGCTTTGCGCCGATTTCGGCGTAGCGGTCAGGGTTATGCAGAAAGTCTACGATTTCCAGCAGCGCATCCTTTGCTTCATCTTGACCCGCAACGTCGCCAAAGGTTTTGCCGGTTTGCGCCTCAACATAGATCTTGGCGTTGGCCTTACCAAAGGAGAGGGCGTTGCCGATGCCGCCGGGCATACCGCTCTGCATCCGCTTCATCAAAAACTGTCCGATGCCGACAAACAGCAAGATCGGCAGCACCCAACTGATTAAGAAGCTCATCAGCGGAGACGTTTGCGTAGGGATGCTTGCGGTGAATTTAACACCCGCTTGATCGAGTCGGTCTACGAGGGAATCGTCCGGCCAGATTCCGGTTTTGTAGTATGTTGTTTTGTCGCCTTCTACGCTGGTAAAGGTGATGGTCTGGGTCGCTTCGTCGCGAGAGACCTCGTTGATCTTTCCATTGTCTACCATGGAGAGAAACTCGTTATAGCCGACCTCTTTTACTTCGTTTTGCAGCAACTGAGGAAACACAAACGCATTGAGCAGCAGCAGCGCGATCATCGCAATGATGGCATAATAATAGATTGGTTTTTTGGATGGTGTATGTTCTTTCATTTGGTTATTCTATTTCCTTACAAACGGTACATTCTACCGTAACAATTTTAATTCAAACGCATGAACTCAAAGAAAACTGCGCATCAGCATTAGCGCCCCATGCCATACAGCACGAGTTGCTCCGCCATGGCGGCCATTTGCGCGGGCGTTTCCTTCATGTCGCGCGTAAACCACTCGCGGATGATGCCGATAAAACCGGCGGCGAGGAAGGAGAAGTAGTAGTCGAACTGCTCCGGGTCCTTCTTCTGCTCTTTTAGCCAATATTCCACCACGCGTTCGCGAATCAGCGAAATGAGCTTGTTAAAAAACGCCATGTCGCCGTTTCCGCCGAGAAAAGCGGCGCAGAGATCCGAATTGGTGGAAAAGAATTCGAAAAGATCGAGCAGCAGGGAAATCGGTTTGTTTTGCAGCTCGTCGGCTGGGTGCGCGCGAACAAGCTCCTCAAACTCGTCAAAGACTTCCTGCTCAACCTGCTCCACCATATCGTAGATATCGCGATAATGCAGATAAAACGTGCATCGATTGATGTCAACCAATTGCGCGAGCTCGCGCACGGTGATGTCCTTAATCGGTTTTTCGTGCATGAGTTGCGTCAACCCGTAGCGAAGTTGCATGCGGGTCTTACGAACGCGGCGATCCATTTTCTTATTTTCCAATGGAGATAACCTCCGATATTAGATTAAGTTGTCTCGCATCGAATAGTTAGACGCATAGACAACTGTACCCAATATATACGAATGCCACTTATAAATCAACATAAGTTGATGAAAATGGTGTTAACACAACGTGAATTCGAACAGATTGCACAAGAGAAACGCGTAAAAAAGAGACGGCCTAAACCGTCTCTTTGCGCTTTGATCGCAAATTGCATTATTTCGGGTGATTTTGCTTGTACTCTTTCACGCGCTGTCTGTAAGTTTTAATGTTGTCAAACGAGTAACCGATCAGGCAATTTGGGTTTGCTGTGTAGATGGCGCGCGCCGTTTCGGTGAGCAAAGCGTCGTTGACATATCTGTTGGCGAGTACGACCGTCTTGCCATTGATGAGTCCTGCAATGATTTGCTTGCCAACGGCTATGCCATAGCTGCGCTGTGTGCGCTGATAGGCCAAGTCTATTTCTTCATAGGGGAGAACCCAACCGCTAGAGCCGCAGAAGACAAACTGCTTGGAAAGAATCAGCTTCGCCTTGGGGAAGCGAACGCTCTCGGTAGAAGAGAATTCCGCTTCTGCGTCAACCGTTTTGCCGAGCTCGTAGAGGCGCGTATCGCTCTTTTGATAGTTCTTTCGCTGTCTGCTGCTTTGCAGAATCATAGTGAGGAATAGGAGACCAAATACGAATGCGCCAACGAGATATAAAACGGCACCTTCCGAACTGTTACTCACGCCTTCGCTGAAGTAGTATTGACCATAGAAGTTGATGACAGTATCGCTGGTTACGTTATCATAGATGCTTGCAATCTGTTGCGCGTCATCCGTATCCAGCTTGTACGTCATGCCGGTTAGGCGAATTGGCGCGGGTAGCTGGTTCGTCTGTGAATCGGGATTATAAGCGTTATATGCCGCATACTGCGCCGAAAGCTGCGCATAGGCATCGTCATCGAGGCCCAAAAGATACCAGTTCTCGTCCGGATCCATCGCCTCATAGAGCGTATACTCTTGCTCACCGGTCACCTTGAGCAGCCAGTTGGAAACCATCACGACGTCGAGGTAACAGTAGGTGTCCCCACTGAGCGCGGTACTCATGCGCACAGGTTCTGCTTCCGGCTTGGTAAACTCATATACCGCGCCGATAAGCATCGCTGAGAGCAGCACCGCAAAAATGATCTGCCAAACGCGCATCGCTTTGCCGGGCGTCATAAATTCAGAGAGCGTTTGTTGCTTGATTGGTTGTGTCTCCACCGTAAAATTCCCCCCAAGGTCAATATCGTTATTTTAGTATACATGATGCGCGCGTTTGCGTAAACAATGATACGTAGTTGAGCGGTGCATATGGCGGGGAAACATACACTGTGCTAAAATGTTGGTGGAGGAATCAATGTCATGCTGAAAATTGCGCAATGTTCCGATTTATTTTATCCCGTATCCGATGGCGTGAGTCGCGTAGTGAATGCCTACGCGCGTGAATTATGCGCGCGAGGGCAGGAAGTATATGTCATTACGCCGTTGATCACGCAGGGCTATCGCGGTAAACTCCCCTTTGAGATAATCGATTATATCGCACTGAACATGCCCGGCGGCACGCAATATCGCGCGACTGCCGCGTCGCTGGATATGCATTATCTTACGCGCATCAACGCGCATACGTTTGACATTGTACACGCGCATAGCCCCGGTTCCGCCGGAATGGAAGCGGTGCGGCTCGCGGATAAATGCCATGTGCCGCTGGTCGGCACCTTTCACACGAAATATATCCGCGAATATCTGCTGGACAAAAAAGATGAGCGGCAGTACCAACTGTCTAAATTTCTCGCGTTTGATTTTTTTAACCGCTGCGACGAGATTTGGGTCGTCAGCGAGGAGGCGAGATCCTTCCTCTACGAACACGGATTCGAGGGAAATATTGAGGTATTTGATAACGGAACAGAGCTGGACGAGGCGGATGAATCCGTCCGCCAGCGCGCCCGCGACCAGTTTCACTTAACTGGCACGCCTGCGTTGCTGTTTGCGGGCAGTCTCGATCAGCAGAAGAATTTAGCGCACGTCTTCGAGGCGGCAGCCTTGCTGCGTCAGCGCGGCGTGAGTTTTCAGCTACTCATCGCGGGCAGTGGGCCGGAGGAGAAACACGCGCGCGCAATGGTCCGTGAGCTGGGGCTCTCCGGTACGGTTCGTTTTCTGGGGCAAATTGCGGACGAATCTCTGCTCAGTGGGCTTTATGCCGAGAGCGCGCTTTGCCTCTTTCCCATGCAGCGCATCAGCGCGGGGCTTGTCGTGCGCGAGGCTGCGGTACAGGGTACACCCTCGCTTGCTATCGCAGGCAGTTTTCCGAAGGAACTGATCAATGACGATGTCAATGGCTTAACTTGCGGGGACACCGCGGAGAGCATGGCGGACGCGATACAGAGTTATCTAGGCGATCCGGCGCGCATTGCAACGCTGCGGGCCAACGCGCGTGCCATGGCGCCGGTGCCTTGGGACGCGACAATAGCGCAAGTGAACGCGAGATATGAAGCCCTTGCCGGGATGGAGCGCGCGCAGCTTCGACGCAAGCGCGGCCTCTTCCGTAAAGAGCTAGACAAAGTGGATCTCACGCTGCAAAAGCGCGCGATGGACATGATCTGGAAGTTTCTTTCGCAGGACACATTGCATCTCTATCCGTATGCGCATAGCCAGCAAAAGGCGGTCTTCTTGCCGCAGGTGGACACGAAACCGCTTGCGCGCAGCACGCCGGAGGCGGAGGGGATTTCCTCGCTTTCGATCAACGCGCTGCTAGACGCAATCCATTCGGACGAGGCGGCAAAGGCACACGAAATCATGATTTTGCGCAACGGCAAGGTGATTGCCGAGGCAAGCTGGGCGCCCTACGACAGCAAATTACCACATCAGCTCTATTCGCTGAGCAAGAGCGTCACATCAACCGCCATCGGCATGCTCTGTGACGAAGGGTTACTCGACATTGATGAGCGGCTCTGCGATATTTTCTTCGATAAAACACCGGAAGAAAAGAACCATCCCGCGCAGAAGATGACCGTTCGCATGCTGCTCAACATGAGCACCGGCACCTACTTTAACGAGGCGGGGTCCGCGATGGGCACCGATTGGGAGCGGGATTTTTTACACGCGCCGGTGAAGTTTGAGCCGGGCAGCGCATTTGACTACAACTCCATGAACACCTATATGCTTGCCGCCATCGTACGCAGAAAAACGGGCGATACTTTGACGGACTACCTCACGCCCCGCCTGTTCGAGCCGCTGGGCATCGAGTCCCACTACTGGGAAACCTGCCCGAACGGAACCGAAAAAGGCGGCTGGGGGCTATCGCTCACGCCGGAGAGCGTCGCCAAAGTGGGACAGCTCTATCTCAACAAAGGCGTTTGGCATACCCGCAGTGGCAACAAACGCCTCATCAGCGAGAAATGGATCGAGGAAGCGATACGCTCGCAGATCGACACACCGAACGGGGAAATCACCTACGGTTACGGGCACCAGATTTGGATGACCGCACGGGAAGGCGCGTTTCTCTTCAACGGCGCGTTCGGGCAGTATATGCTCGCCCTGCCGGATCAAAACGCGTTGGTGGTGCTCTTTTCCGGCACCTCGCGCCTCTTTGCGCAGGGCGGCGTGCTCGACTATGTGACCGCTTGCTTCGAAGGAGTCGGCGACAAAACCCTGCCGCCGGATCCGCGCGCGGCGGACGCGCTGGCAGTCACGCTCTCGGCGCTCAGCGCGAGAAATCGTGCACCGTTTTACTACGCCGAACGCAAGAGCATTCCGCTGGAGGAACTAACCGCAAGGCTCGAAGGGCGTGTCTACTCGTTTGCCGCGAATATCGGCGGACTTATGCCGTTTATCCTGCAAAGTGTGCATAATAACTTCACCACCGGATTGCAGCAAATCGTTTTCTCCCGCGCGGAGGGCGGCGCGCTTGGAATCGAGATGGTGGAGGGGGAATATAAGCACCGCTTCACACTCCTGGAAAACGGTTATACGGCTGCCCAGATCTCGCAGCGCGGAGATATGTTTGAGGCGCGTTTCTCCGTGCAGACCGAGATTTCGGATAGCGGCGAACTCTCGCTGAACGTCGTTGCGCACTTTATTGAGACGCCGTTTACGCGGCTGATCCGCATCACGCTGACGGGGGAGGAGACACTCAAAATCGTGTTCGACGAGAACCCAAGCATCCGCGACGCTTCGGAGATGCTCATGGAGCTCACCGGCATTACGCGCATGGATATCGTTCGCAACGTGTTGCCCTTGCTCAAGCAGGAACGGATGCAGCACACGTTACGTACGTTTACCACCGTCACCGTACAGGGGAAACTGTAGGGGGTTTCTGCGCCTGTGGCGCATGCTACCACAAGGGGTAATCCACGGCTCGCATAGCTTGCCAAAATCCTGTGTCTACCATTCGTGGTAATTTTGGTTGTATATGCATTGCTACAGTCGATGACTGCAAGAAAAACTTGAGAATCAACGCAAAAAATAGAGCGGAACCGTCAGGTTCCGCTCTATTGTGTTACTTTCGTTAGGCCGACTGCTTCGATTTCTTAACCGCAGCTTTTTTCTCGCCCGTGCTCTCGACGAGCAGCGGCGGGCAGACCTTGTCGATGACATCCTTCGTGATGCGGCAGTAACCGATATCATCGCGTGAGGGGATATCGAACATGATGTCCAGCATCACGTCTTCGAGGATGGCACGCAGGCCGCGCGCGCCGGTTTTGCGCTCGATGGCTTTCTTTGCCACGGCACGAAGCGCTTCCTCATCAAAGCTCAGCTCGACGCCGTCCATCTCAAAGAGACGCTGATACTGCTTGGTGAGCGCGTTCTTCGGCTCGGTGAGGATGCGCATCAGCGCGTTCTCGTCGAGGTTTTCCAGCGTGACGATGATCGGCATACGCCCGACAAACTCCGGAATCAGGCCGAACTTTAAGAGGTCTTCCGGCAGAATGCTCTTGAGCGTCTCGCCGACGTCCTTTTGCACATTGCTGGTGATTTCCGCGCCAAAGCCCAGAATCTTGTGGCCGATGCGCTTTTCGATGATCTTATCAACGCCCGAAAACGCGCCGCCGCAGATGAATAGGATGTTCGTCGTGTCGATCTGGATGAACTCCTGATGCGGGTGCTTCCGTCCGCCTTGCGGGGGAACGGAGGCGACGGTGCCTTCGAGGATTTTCAGCAGTGCCTGCTGAACGCCTTCGCCGGAGACATCCCGCGTGATGGAGACGTTTTCGCCTTTTCTCGCGATCTTATCGATCTCGTCGATGTAGATAATGCCCTTGCTGGCCTTGTCTACGTCGTAATCCGCCGCCTGGATGAGCTTGAGCAGAATGTTTTCAACATCCTCGCCAACATATCCCGCCTCGGTGAGGCTGGTTGCGTCCGCAACGGCAAACGGCACGTCGAGGATGCGCGCGAGTGTCTGGGCAAGCATGGTCTTGCCGCAGCCCGTTGGCCCTAGCATGATGATGTTGCTCTTTTGCAGTTCAACTTCATCGTCTTTATCTGCGGGTGTATGGATGCGCTTGTAGTGATTATAGACCGCAACCGCCAGCGCGCGCTTTGCCATATCCTGGCCGATGACGTACTGATTCAGCTTGGAGACGATCTCCTGCGGTTTGGGGATGTTCGTTAGGTCGATTGGTTCGGCCTCGACATCCTCCTCGATGATTTCACGGCAAAGCTCGACGCACTCGTTGCAGATGTTCACGCCGGGCCCCGCGATGATGCGGTGAACGTCCTCCTGTGCCTTGCCGCAAAACGAACAACGCACGATGGACGAATCTTCAACTTTTGTCATAACTACCCCTTTCCGGGTTATCTGCGCGGGGGAAAGACCTCATCGATCAATCCGTACGCACGCGCCTCCGCGGCGCTCATGTAATTGTCCCTCTCGGTATCCTGCGTCACGCGCTCCACACTCTGGCCGGTGCGCTCCGCTAGGATTTCGTTGAGTCGCTTTTTCAGCTTTAGAATCTGCTCGGCTTGGATGTTGATATCCGTCGCCTGCCCCTGTGCGCCGCCGCTGACCTGATGGATCATGATCTCGGCGTTGGGCAGCGCTTTGCGCTTGCCCTTTGCGCCAGCTGCGAGCAGGAACGCGCCCATGGAGGCGGCTAAGCCTACGCAGATGGTGGATACTTCGCACTTGATAT
>Ga0302294_10000178_pt1 | contig 19661 bp, 15 predicted proteins | sample III_Fen_N2_3_FD_194550 | JGI IMG/M metagenome (GOLD analysis project Ga0302294, IMG submission 194550) | Peat permafrost microbial communities from Stordalen Mire near Abisko, Sweden - III_Fen_N2_3 | ecosystem: Environmental > Terrestrial > Soil > Wetlands > Permafrost | place: Sweden: Abisko...
ACCATCGATCCAGACGCTGCCAACCAGCAGCCAGAGGCTAAATCAGCTCCGGCCGGCCCGACTGCTAGCCTCCCACCTCCAACTTCTTCCGAGCCTTCCCCCGCTGTCCGCCGCCTCGCATCCGAAACCGGCATCGATTCCGCCAAAATCTCCGGTTCTGGAAAAGCTGGCCGTGTCACCAAGGGAGACATGCTTGCCGCCGCTGAGACAAAATCTTCTGCGTCTACACCTCCACCGGCAATAGCACTTCCGGCGCCCGCTCCTGCTGCCGTGCTCGCCCCAGCGGGCGCGCGTCAGACTCGCCGCAAACTCACTCCCTTGCGCCAGCGCATTGCCCAGCGTCTCGTCACCGCCCAGCACGAAGCCGCCATGCTCACGACGTTCAACGAGGTCGACATGTCCGCTGTCATGGCCCTGCGCGCAAAATACCAAGACGATTTCGTGAAGAAAAACGGTCTCAAACTCGGCTTCATGTCGTTTTTCACCAAGGCCGTCGTTAACGCCTTGAAAGAAGTCCCAGCCATCAACGCCCAGATCGAAGGCGATACCATCATCCAGAACCATTACTTTGACGTCGGCGTAGCCGTCTCGACCGAGAAAGGCCTCATGGTCCCGGTCATCCGCAACTGCGAGACGCTCGGTATGGCAGAGATTGAGAAGAGCATCGCCGACGCCGCCAAGCGGGCCCGCGAAGGCAAGATTACACTCGCAGATCTCGAAGGCGGCGTCTTCACCATCACCAACGGCGGAATCTTCGGCTCGATGCTTTCGACACCGATCATCAACTCGCCCCAGAGCGCGATTCTCGGCCTTCATGCCATCAATGATCGCCCGATGGCGGTCAATGGTCAGGTCGTCATCCGCCCGATGATGTACCTGGCGCTTAGTTATGACCACCGCCTCGTCGATGGCAAAGAAGCCGTCACCTTCCTCGTGAAAGTGAAACAGGCCATCGAAGATCCCGCCCGATTGCTCCTGAGCATTTAACATGAAGTAGCGAGTAGCGGGAATCGAGTAGTGAGCATTTAAAATCCGCCGCGATTCATCCCGAATTTTCGCAGGAATCATACTCGCTCCTCGCTACCCACTACTCTCTTCTCCCTATGGATTCGTTCGATCTCGTCGTCATCGGTGCCGGTCCAGGCGGCTACGTCTGCGCGTTTCGCGCCGCGCAACTCGGCCTCAAGGTCGCCCTCATCGACAAACGCGCCGCGCTCGGCGGCACCTGTCTCAATGTCGGCTGCATACCCAGCAAGGCGCTGCTTCACTCGACCGAACAGTTTGTTTTCGCCAAAGACCATGCCGCTGCGCACGGAATCAAACTCGGTGCAGTCAGCATTGATCTGCCTGTCTTGTTGCAGAAAAAAGATTCCGTCGTAACCAAGCTCACGGGCGGCGTCGCAGCACTCGCCAAAGCCCGCAAAATCACGGTTCTCACCGGCGCAGCGTCTTTCATTTCCGCCAACACCGTCGAGGTGAAGGGCGAAAAAGAAACCACTCAACTCACCGCAAAGAACATTGTGATAGCTACGGGCTCCGCCCCGGTCGAACTCCCGTTCCTGAAGTTCGATGGGCAAACCGTCGTCTCCAGCGACGAAGCAATTGCCTTCACCGCCGTGCCCCAAAAACTCGTCGTCGTCGGAGGAGGTGCGATAGGCCTTGAACTTGGTTCGGTCTGGTCGCGCCTCGGTGCCGATGTCACCGTGGTCGAGTTTTTGCCCAAAATCATCGCCGCCTATGACGACGACATCGTGCGCAACTTTGCGCGTCTGCTCACGAAACAGGGCATCAAAATCGAAACCGGTGCCAAAGTCACTGGAGTGAAAAAGAACGGTGCCAAAACAATCCTCACCGCCGAACGCGACGGCACGCCGCTCGAATTTCCGGCAGACAAAATTTTGGTGGCCGTGGGCCGCCGACCTTTCACCGATGGGCTCGGCCTCGAAAAAACGGGAATCACCCTTGATGAAAAGAAGCGGATCAAAGTTGACGATCACCTGCGCACCAGCGTGCCGGGCGTCTGGGCGATTGGCGATGTCGTCGCCGGCCCCATGCTCGCGCACAAGGCCGAGGAAGATGGCGTCGCCGTGGCAGAGTGGATCGCCGGAAAGGCCGGCCACATCAACTGGAACCTTGTGCCCGCCATCGTCTACACCAATCCCGAGGTCGCCAGCGTCGGCCTCGGCGAAGACGGCGCTAAAACCAGGGGCATCCCGGTCAATGTCGGCAAATTCAATTTCGCCGCCAACGGACGCGCCATCGCAGCCGACGCCACCGACGGCTACGTGAAGATCATCGCCGACGCCAAAACCGACAGAATTATCGGTGCTCAGATTCTCGGACACGGTGCGGGCGAGCTCATCAGCGAAGTCGTCACGCACATGGAATACGGCGGTAGTGCCGAGGACCTGGGCCGAACCATTCACGCCCACCCAACAATGAGCGAAGCCGTCAAGGAAGCTGGCCTCGCCGTAAGCAAAAGTGCCCTGCACGCGTTGTGAGCATGGGGCACTTTGCAGAAACGACCAAAGCTTTCTACTTCGCGCTCGCTACATTCGGACTAAAATCGAAGCGCTGACAGGCACGGGTTGTGACTGGCTGTCCGCGGCGGGTCGGCGGTGTGAAGCGCCACTGTTCGATTGCCTGCAGGCAGGCCGACGTCATTTCCGCATTTTCCTGGACATCCGCTGCCGCCATCCGCGGGCGCCCGGTTTCATCAATATAGAAATCAACGAGTACATTCGTTGTCTGCCCGTTAGTATCAGCAGATCGAACATGGTTTGGAGAGACGACAACCGTTGGCTTAGGAATCGAGTCCAGTTCGCGGGAGGGGCACACCGCCATAATCTGCGGATCGCCAATTATCTTTCTGGAAAACGACTCCGGTAGATCAATGCCGGTCATGGAAACCACCTGACCGCGTGACTCAAAATTGAACACCAATTCGGCACGGACGCCGATCGCTTCACCGTGGTAGATAGCGGGTTTGTACTGCCATTTCTTCACCGCCTCCACCGCAGCATCGACATAACGCTGATAGGAATACTCGAGGACCAGCCAGTCCTCCAGCTTGCCATTTTGGTCGATATTAACGACCAAGCGAACTGATCCAAATGCTGGTAGTGCTTCGCCCACCCTAGGCACCACATTGGGTTCATAGGTCTGAATGATCGTCAATTTCTGATCCAGAGACCCGTCCGTCAGAGCCGACAGCGGCACATTCAAAACTGTCGCGAATCCCGCCACTAACACGAAAAGCCGGTAAAGCGTTTTCATAGGAAGAATGGGTTAAATTCAGTTGAGGTACACTACAGCATAACCCCGGAGCAGACCTTCCCCCTCCAAAATTCCACCATTTCCAAAATACTGTTCGCGTGCTGGAAGCGTTGTTCTTTTACCGGGAGTGCATTTTCAGAACAGTTGTTAAGGAAATGCTTCCCCGCAATTTAGCCAGCCGGCAAAATCGCCCGGGAAGCTGCCCCCTGTCATTGAGGCCTAAAAAAGTTCGAGCGCAAAGCCCGAGCTTTTATGAAGCGTAATGCGATGACGACTTGCCGTCATTCGCTTAGTAGCTATCGGCCAAACTCTGGTTACCGATTTTTAGTGATATGGCTAAAAACCGACCAGCAGCCGACGCCATCGCGCAGGTTCGAATCAACCAGCTGCATCGCGTTCGAGCAGCGCCTTGGCCTGTTCGAAGACCTGCTTGCGGCGTTTCTCAAACTGAGCCGTGGCATCCACGAATTTCTTTTTCTCGTCCTGAAATCCGGTGACCTCGGCCTCCCACAGGCTGCGTTCCTGGGCAAACTTAGCCGATTCCTTTTTGAGACGTGATTCCTCAACCTGAAGACGGCTTTCGATTTCAGCGATCTCAGCCTCGCGCTTGGCCAGGGTCTTGTTGGCGGCATCGACTTTGGCGAGATCTGCTTTGAGTTTGGCTTGCGATGATTCGACTTCGGCGCCGATGCGCTCGATCTCGTCTTGCTCGGCTTTGACCTTGGATTCCATCGCCTTGACCTTCGCTTCGGTGGCGGCAATCCGTTCGAGATCGGCTTTCAATTTCTTCTCGGTCTGGGCAACTGAAGCGCGCGCCATCTCGGTTTCCTCCTCGGCGGCGGCACGTTCCTTGGCAAACTGGGCTTTGTCTTTTGCAATCGCGTCACGCCCGCTGCGGAGTTCCTGCTCAACCCGTGCCTTGACTTCATCCACCGCTTTTTTCGCGGCAGCTTGTTCGCTCGTGAGTTTTGTTTTCTCGGCGGCGAGCGCCGCCATATTTTCTTCGAGGTCAGCCCGCTCTGTGAGAAGTTTCTGTTCGTTCTTCTTTAGTGCCGCTCGCTCCGAAACAACTGCCATCTCTAGTTGAGCCAGTTTGGCCTGTTCCTTTTCAGCTTCCTGTTTGGCCTTGGCGACAAGTGCAGCTGCCTCGGTCTTGGCCTTGTCCATCGCAGCCTGAACCTGTGCTTCCTGTTGCTTGATCTTGGCCTCACGGGCGTAAAAATCGGCTTCACGCGTGGCGAGGACATCCGTCAGCTTCTGAATTTCAATGCGCTCGTTGGCGTAGTGTTGCTCAGCCTTCTTGAGCGTCTCGCGTTCAGTGGTGAGCGAAGCTTCCATCTCGGCGAGCGCTTGCTGCTCCTTATCCGCTTCGGCTCTCGCCTTGGCCAGAATCGAAGTCGCTTCGGCACCAGCCTTCTCCAATGTGGATTTGGCTCTGGCCTCCTGTTCGCGCAGCGCGGCTTCGCGAGTGGCAAACTCGGCCGTCTGCTTTTTCAGCGCGGCCTGCTCGGTCGTGAGGCGTTGCTCGGTCTGCTTGAGCACGGTGCGCTCGGTGAGCAAGGACTCTTCAAGTTCGGCAAGCTTGAGCTGTTCCTTCTCGGAATCGGCTTTGGCCTTTTTCATCAAGGCGTCGGCCTCAGCCTGTGCCTTTTCGAGCGAAGTCTTGGCTTTTGCCTCTTGCTGCTTGATGAGGACTTCACGCTCGGAAAGTGACCCCTCAAGCGATTCAAGCTCAGCCCGCTGCGTCGCGATCTGCTGCTCCGATTTCTTCAACGTCGCCTTGGCGGAGGCCAGTGCTGCTTCGCCTTCGGTGATTCGACGCTGTTCCTGATCGGCCTCGGCATGAGCTTTCTTCAGAATTGAATCGGCCTCGGCCTTCGCGGTTTCGTATTCGATCTTAGCCTTCGCATCGCGTTCGCGGATCGCTTTTTCCCGCTCTGCAAGTGCAGCTTCTCGTTCAACGTAGGTGGCGGAATTCTTTCTGTACGTCGCCTGCTCGACCAGCAGCTTCTGCTCACCCTGTTTCAACGCAGCGCGCTCAGCAGCGAGTGTGGCTTCGGCATCGTCAAAGCGGGAACGTTCCTTCTCTGCTTCGGTTCGGGCTTTGGCGATCAGAGAGGCGGCTTCAGCCTGGGCCTTGGAAAGCTGGGCCTTGATCTGATGTTCCTGCTCGCGAAGCGCGGCTTCGCGCTCGGCGATCGCCGCAGATTGTTGCTCAGCCTCGGCACTCTCGACCGCGATCCGTTGCTCGACCTTCCGAAGTTTGGCGCGCTCAGCAGCAACTGTGCTTTCCGCGTCGGCCATCTCGGCTCGTTCACGGGCAACTTCCTCGCGCACACTGGCAACCAGGGCCTCGGCATCAGCCTTGGCTTTTTCTACAGCAGCACGGGCCTGCGCTTCTTTTTCGCGCAAGGTCGCTTCTTGCTTCGCGACGGCACTGATCTGCGTCTGCAATTCCGTCCGCTCAGCAGCGAGACGCTGTTCGTTTTTCCTAAAAGCTGCCTGATCGGTGGTCAGCGACGCCTCCATATCTGCCAAACGTTGCTGCTCCTGCTCGATCTCTTTCTGACGCACTTCGCCCAACTTGCGTTTCTGATCCAACTCCTTGAGCGCGCTGGCCAAGTTGCCTTGCTCCTGAGCAAGTTTTTTTTGCTCCGCGGCGAGCGCATCGCGTTCCTGCTTGAGCGCTGCGACAGCGGCATCTTGCTGTTTTTGCAGAGCACGCAATTCCTCTAATTTCTTCTCCCCTGACTGAATTTCGGTGCGGGCTTGAGCAAGCGAAGCGCTCTCGGCAGCAAGCCGCTCTTTTTCTGTCTCCAAACGCTGACGTTCGGCCGAATCGGCGGCACTCACATCGGCTTTCTTTTTGGCCGAGCTTTGCTTAATCATCGCCTGCTCTGTATCCAGTTTTTCCTGATCCATCAGGAGTCGCTCTTGAGAAGCGACGAGCGCAGCTTCGCGCTGCTTCAACTTGGTTTCGGCCGATTCAAGATTCGCCAGACGAGCAACTCCCTCAGCCGCTTTGGCGCGCTCCGCTTCGAGCACGACCACACGCTGCTCCAGCTTTTTCGCTTCTTCAGAAAGACGGGTTCGCTCCGCGGCGAGCGAGGCGCGCTCTTTGGCCAGTTCCTCACGGATCGCGTCACCCTCGATCAGGTTTGGCTTGGCGCGTTCTTTTCGCGGCGGACCGGACTTGGTCGAAGCTTCGGGAACTGCCGTGGCATCAGCCGCCCCGCCTTGGAAGAATTCCTCCAATGAACTCCAATCGGCATTGCGCAACGCTTCGCCGGTGCCATCGACCTTGCCAACAAAATCAACGATGCGCTTGGTCATCGCCTCAATATCAAGCGGAGGCTGGAACACATCTTTCACACCCAGACGTATGCCACGCACAACCGTGGGCAGATCCAACCCATCCGCCACAAGAATGACTTTTGCCCTCGGTTGAGCCTTGCGTAATGACTCAACAAAATCCAAACCACTTGCGTCAGAACCACGACAATCCGCCAGTATCACGTCCACCGATTCACGCGCCAAATAATCCCTCACCTGCGATGCTTCGCGTAATGAAAGCGCATGAAAAAACGCCCCGCCAAAAATCAGGGATTTGGCCTGGCGAAGTACGTCACTATGCTGAACTAGCAGTATTTTGGCGGTCACAATATTTTTCAGTGAAAGCATTCTGTCGCAGGAGGGGAACTAGACAACGTCAATCTATCGTAAATCTGGTGAGTTTACCTTATAGGACTTTCAAGCCTATACTTAAAAAAATAACAACGGCACAACGACTTTCACCTTTACAGCAGCATCTTAGGGATTACGCCTCAGGCGAGCGTCTTCCTCAATTTTTCGATTTCCACGTATCCCCAACATAATGAGCGCTTCAGACTCTAACGGTTATTTTGTCGAACTAGGTGAGTATAACTTAATTATAGCTCGCACCACCCTGGGACCACGTCCCCGGACAATTGAAGCCGTACAAGAACTATGGCTCGGTGATGCAGCCGCCCTCGATGCAACCTTGGGCAAATTACGACCGGCCAGTGGCACCGCCAAAACCATCGCCCTGCTCAGACTCAAAAACCAGCAGTCATTTCTGGCTGATGCCGCTCAGGGCAAAAGTATAACCAGTGCAGACGCTGTTGAAAATTTCCTCACTAGCGAACTCGGTGCCGAAAACCTTCCGGCCAGCTGGGCTTGGGTCAACGCAAACAACGGCCAGGCACCGCAAGGCGGCGCACGTTGGGCGCTCGATGCCTCCTCTGCCGCCAGCGCCGAGGAGTCGTTGGGCAAGCTGCGCGGATGGTCCTTTGAATTAGTTCGTTGCCAGTCTGCCTCGCTCACACTCGCCGGTGCGCTCTCCTCTGCCGCCCAGGGCAACCAGGTACTTTTACTCGAAATTTCGGAAGCCAAAACAACCCTTATCGCCATCTCCAACCAGGGTATCACCGCTCTGGCCACTGTTCCGGTTGGTTTTGATGCGCTGGCCGGAGCGACCCAGACTGCGTTGGGCCTGAAATTCCGCGGATCCGCCGCCCGCCTGATGTTCAACGAATCCTATGATTTTGGCGAGACTGCCTCCAGCATCGTAGAACCTCTGGCTAACGCAGTGAAAAACGCTCTGCCTGGTCTCAGCGCCCTGGCCCCAAGTCAGCTGGTCTGCAGTGGAACGCTTGCCCGCCAAACCTGGATCACCCAGTCACTAGCCAAAGCACTAAATCTCGCGCCATTTACACTCGATGCCAATGCATGGGCAGGCACCAAAGGCTTGAGCTTCGGTCCCGAAATCAAGGCGAGCGACGTATCATCATCCTGGCTGGGCGTGCTCAGTGCTGCAGCCGCTTATGAGCCCGCCTCCCCGGGTGCGGCTAAAACATGGAACCCTTTGCTATCGGGAACACCCGTGGCCAGCGCCCCGATCGTTCCTGCGATCGTCATGGACGCCCCAAAAGCGGCCACTCCTCCGCCTGCGGCGAAACCAGCCGTCATCCCCGCGATTATTCAGGAGCCGGCAAAACCGGCCGCGGCGGTCCCAACCAAGCCGGCGATCATTCCCGCGATTCTTCAGGAACCCGCTAAACCAGTGGTACCCGCCAAACCGCCTACACCGGCGGTCCCACCCAAACCAGCGGTCATTATCACGCCGCCATCAAAACCAGTGGAACCGCCCAAGGCTGCGGTTATTCCTGCCAAGCCCGCCACAGTTGTGACGCCGCCTCAGGCCAAGCCTGCCGAGGTAAAACCGTCGACTCCACCAGCGAAACCAGCACAAACGACGTCCGCGAAGCCCTCCCCTGTTCCCCCTTCAGCCGCTAAACCGCCGGGCAAAACGGAGCCGTCAAAACCAGCTCCGACGGCCAAACCCGCTCCTGCTCCAGTCATGGCCGCCAAGGCGGCCACCGCGGCACCTTTTCCGCCAAAGAAAAACAAAATGATGCCGCTTATCATCGCGGCCGTGGTGCTGATCGTCGGCCTCGTGGCCTTCTTTGTCATCAGCGGAAACAACAAGGCGAAGGCCGAACAGGCGGAGAAAGATCGTATCCGGGTTGAAGCCGAAGCAAAAATCAAAGCCGAGGCCCGCGCCCGCGCGGAAGCCGAAGAAACAGCCAAAAAGGAACGCGAAGCTCGTCAGAACGAACTCCAGCAAGCTGAACTTCGCCTCAAAAACGCAGAAGAAGAAGCTAAGAAACAACAGGAAGCCGCTCGCAATAGCCTGCTCTTTGGCCGCGGAAATCTCACTGTGGCTACCGAACCTGCTGGCGCCACCGTTACCGTCGGCGAGCTCAGCCCCAAAACTTCGCCCGTAAGCATGAAGGATCTGCGCCTCGGTACGTATACAGTTACAATTGCACAGGCGGGCTATGACACCGAACACCGCGATATCGAAATCAAGGAGAAGGAAACCACCGACCTCGGCACAATAGCACTAAAACGCCAGGTCGGAACGATCGAGTTGACCAGCGAGCCATCCAGCCTGTCCTTCGAGGTAAAACCGGCTGGCGCGTTATTCGTGAATCCGAGTGACATCCACACCGGTCAGACACCTGCAACATTAAGCGGAATTCCAGCAGGTACATATCAAGTATCAATTAGCCGGCCAAATTGGACTACCTACACCTCCACAATTACGGTCGAGCGCAACGGTACGGCTAAAGTAAACGGCGACTTCCCGGGTGGCACCATTGTTATCAACAGCTCTCCCACCGGAGCCATCGTCACGCGCGACAATAATCCAACGTCGATTGGCACAACACCCCTGACGCTCAACGGTATTCCGCCAGGCACCGTCAATTTCACGGTCAATCAGCGCGGCTACGATCCCGTGGTCGTTACCGGCAAACTTGAAGGAGGCAAAACTCTGACGCTCAACGCCACTCTGCTCGATTCCGATCGTGTTATGAAGCTCAGCGAGCTCGACGAACGTCCTTCTCCCATTGCACAAGCCGACCCTGATCTGAGCGCTTCACAACGCACGGACGGCGGCACGGCGGCCATCTCGTTTGTGGTAGGTAAAGATGGTATACCCACCGAGCTTAAGATCGATCAGGCTTCAAACCCTGTTTTTGGTAAAGCCTGCCTACAAGCCGCCGCCAAATGGCGTTTCAAGCCCGGTGTTGTTCGCGGCAAAACGGTTCGCTGCCGGGTCTCAATCCCTTTCAAAATCCAGCCGGAGTAACCGGCTCCTGCCCTTTAATGACCCAAGCGGCTGCGATATCACGCAGCCGCTTTTTTTTCGAAATGCCAGGTTTACTTGTATCCAAAGAAAACCGAAAATTCTAAGTCTGGCGCTCAACTAGCGATACACGGCCATCTGTAAATACCACCTTGAGATATTCCCTCGAACGGCGGCCGGAATAACTCGCGTAATAGGGATAAAACGAGGGATCACCCCAGCGGCGGTGATAATACCCGCGGTAGAGCAAAACCCCGTCATCAGTCTCGTAGGTCGTGTATGCCCACGCCTCGCTAACTCCATTTGTGTCGGTTCGGGTATAGACACGGTCGGGATCGCCGAGGGCAAGTTTCACCATTTCTGGAGTGAATCCAACCGCCACCTTGCCTTCGCGGATTAGCTGTTGGTCGGTGGTGCTCAGCTTGCCGAACGCCTCGGGTTCTTTGTTGATTCGTGCCTGCGGCGTAGAGCAGCCGGCGACAAGTGCCAGAGCTACGCATGAAATCATAAAAGGGAATAGCTTCATGAACATACTTTATGAAAGCACCTTGGGCTCGCAAGCCGCGGCTGGACGTCGAACCTAAGCACTTACCGTGAAAACGCTTCTTCTCTGGGATATTGACGGCACGCTGATCGATTCGGGTGGCGCGGGCGAACGCGCCCTATGCCGCGCGCTTGAACGCGAATTTGGCATCGAAGACGACCTCGCCTGGCTCGAATACTTCGGACGCACAGACGTGTGGATCGCACGAGCGATTTTATCGAAACATTTTGGTGCCGCAACCACAGAAAACATCCAACGTTTTCTCGAAGGCTACCTCACGGCACTCCCCACGGAAATGGACAATCCGCGCGCTCGTGTCCTGCGCGGTATCCGCACCATCGTCGATCAGGTTGCCCGCAGCGGAGACATCGCCCAAGGCCTGCTGACCGGCAATCTCCGACGCGGAGCGGAGATCAAACTCAGGCGTCTCGACCTCTGGCTCCCCTTCCCCTTTGGGGCTTTTGCCGACGACGCCGAACAGCGCGATCATTTGGGTCCGCATGCACTTAATCGGGCTGGGGCACACCACGGAACTACTTTTTCCCCTGACAACGTGTTCGTTATTGGCGATACGCCAAACGATATCGCCTGCGGAAAAGCCATTGGGCCCAAAACGATCGCGGTCGCCACCGGCCGATACACCGTCGGGCAGCTTCACTCCCACGCCCCCACCATCGTGCTGGAAGACCTCGACGACACCAACGCGTTTTTCTCCGCGTTGGGATGATCAACGTTTCTACACCGCTTAACGGTGACCACGCGTCTCAATTGCCGTCACCCGTCCGCCCTCGAAGACCACGCGCACTTTGTCATCATAACGATCGCCACCAGAACTGAGGGCGACACCGCTTCCCACCATCGTACCGCCGCCACCGCCCACCGCGCCAACACCGATGCTAAAGGAAGGTGTATTGTCCGCATAGGCCCAAATCTCGGATGTACCACGAGCGGTCGTCCGCGTATAGCTCCGGTCTGGTTTTCCCAACGACATCGTCACCTGTTCTTGAGTGAAACCAACTTCGATCTGGCCGGCGCGGATTTTTGCCTGCACGGGGGCCGGGGCAGCATCGAACGCGGCTTGATGACTCTTGATGCGAGAATCGGTCGTAGAACAACCGGCAAAAAAAACAAGGCATACGGACAGTGCGGCGACGAAGCCTGGAGTATTGAATTTCATGGGACTGATTTGACCAATTATTTGTTTGCTGAGGGGTGCCAATAACTAGCATACCGACAATCCCTCACAATACGAGTTCACCGAATGAAGACATACACCATCGCCATCGGGTCCGACCACGCCGGTTTTAAATATAAAGAAAGCATCAAAAGCATGCTCCTGGCCGAGGGCCATACGGTCCGCGACTTTGGCACCTACAGCGACGCGTCCTGCGACTATCCTGATTTCATCCGGCCGACGGCCGAAGCCGTAGCGCGGGGCGAATTTGAACGTGGCATCGTCCTCGGTGGCTCCGGCAACGGCGAAGCGATCGTCGCCAACCGGATCAAAGGCGTGCGCTGTGGCCTTTGCTGGAACGAACAGGTCGCCATCTGGAATCGCTCACACAACGATGGCAATGTACTCTCGATCGGCGAACGCACCGTCAGCGAGGCCGAGGCATTGAAGATCGTCAAAACCTGGCTCACCACCGCATTCGAAGGCGGTCGCCACCTCGCCCGCATCCGCAAGATCGACGGCCAGTAAACCGTCAGTCGTAGGAAATTTTCAGGCGCGGCGCCAGGCCTCGTAGCCACCGCGCAGGCTCCACGCTTGCTTGAAGCCGTGGCGCATCCGCAATTCTACCAGCGCTCGCAAACTGCGCATGCCATGCGCGCAATAGACCACCGTCGGTCGGCCAGGATCGAGCGTTGCCAGAAGCGCGGCCACTGTGCTTCCAGCGAATAGACCCAGCGGCACATGGAGCGACGGCAGAATCGCACCCGCTTCGCGCTCCCATGCTTCACGCACGTCGATCAGCTGAACTTCGGCCAGACGTCGCCGGAGTTCCGGCCCGTCAACTTCGTCGGGGGCTGTATCCATCGACTTGAGACAGGTTTCACCGTAACCCTCAGGCGGTAACTCGCGGATGTCGCGACTGCGCGGATCGGCGGCGAGCGCCACGATTCGCGTGGTCATGGCGAGCGCGTCCCAAAGCAGCAAACGGCCACTGAGCAATTCGCCGGTGCCCGTAAGCAACTTGAGCGCCTCGGTCGCCTGAATCGTTCCGATCAAACCCGGTAAAACCCCGAGTACGCCGGCTTCCACGCAATTAGGCACCGTGCCTGGTTCTGGCGGTTCAGGAAACAGACAGCGATACGTCGGTCCGTCCTGCCAGTTGAACACACTCGCCTGCCCTTCAAAACCGTGGATTGCGCCGTAGACAAACGGTTTCCCGGCGAGCACACAGGCGTCGTTCACGAGATAACGCGTGGCAAAATTGTCCGAGCCGTCGATCACGACGTCGCTGGCCTGCACCAGCTCGAGCGCATTGGCCCGGACAAATCGCTCCGCCCGCGGAATGATTTCGATCAGCGGGTTGAGCGCGCGAAGCCGCCGCGCCGCGGCTTCGACTTTCAGCTGCCCGGTGTCAGCCTCAGTGTAGAGCACCTGTCGTTGAAGATTCGATACGTCGACCCGGTCGGCATCGACAATCGTGATCCGCCCCACGCCCGCGGCAGCCAGATACAGCAAGGCCGGACATCCCAGCCCACCCGCGCCAATCACCAGCACGCGGCCCTGTTTCAACTTTTCCTGCGCCTCCGGGCCGAACCCGGCCAGTGAAAGGTGCCGGGCATAGCGCGCGATTTCGTTATTCGTGAGGTCCATGCGATCCGTTTTCAGAGAAGATACCGAAGAAAACAAAGTGAACTACCCACAAACATCCTCCATCACCTTCGTATCCTTCTGCAAAAAAGGTTTTGTCGCACTCCCATCGTACGATGGATCCCAATCTTTCCAGACGGGTTCGTAACCTTGCTCGCGCAGATAGGCCGCGACTTCATCGCTGGAGCGCTCGTCGCCGACCTGAAATTGCTCAAGCGAATCGGGCTGGGAAGCGTATCCACCCGGATTTGTGCGCGCACCAGCGCTCATCGATGTCACGCCGAGTTTGATCGCGTGATTGCGAAAATGCGGACGTTCCCGCGTCGAGAGCGTCAGCTCTACCTCCCGGCTAAAAAGCCGGTAAGCGCAAAACGCCTGGGCCAGATCCCGTTCGCTCGATGGCGTGACTTCGATCTCCGCGCCGGCGTGCGGACGCAGTCGCGGGAACGAAATACTGTACCGGGTTTTCCAATACCGTTTTTCCAAATAGCGAAGGTGGAGTCCGAGAAACCACGCGTCCGTCCGCCAGTCACTCAATCCGTAGAGCGCGCCGAGGCCGATTTTTTTAAGCCCCGCTCGGCCCAATCGATCCGGCGTTTCGAGTCGAAACGGCATATCGGCCTTTGGCCCCTTCAAATGAAAACGCGCATAAGCCGCGAGGTCGTAAGTCTCTTGAAAAACAATCACGGCGCTCAGCCCTTCACGCGCGAGCGCCGCATAATCCTCTTCGCTGACCGGCTGAACCTCCATCGATAGATTTGAAAAGTAGGGTCGCAGAAGCCGCAGCGCATTTGAAAAATACTCGCGGCCCGCGCGGGTCGATTCACCGGTCACAAAAAGCACGTGCTCGATTCCGCGGCTGCTCAACACCGCCGCTTCCGCCCGGATTTCGTCATCATTGAGAATCTTGCGGGCGATCTTATTCTGAGCGCTGAAACCGCAATACGTGCAGACGTTGTGACACACGTTGGTCAAATAGAGCGGCGCAAAAATCTGCATCGTGCGGCCAAAACGCTCGACCGTCCGTTGATGGCTGAGTTGCGCCATCTCCTCGAGAAAGGGCACCGCCGCCGGCGAAAGCAGTGCCTGCAAGTCGTCAAGATCGAGCCCGCCGCGAACCCGCCCGAGCGCCCGGCGAACATCTGCCGCGGTCTTGCCTTGTATCGTCCGACTGGTTTCGGCGAAATCGTGGTGTTCCCAAACATCGACAAAGCTCATGGGTTGATACCTCCTGCAGGTAGGGGCGCAGTCTTGCTGCGCCCTAGCGTGTGGCCTCCGGAAAGGGCGCAACAAGATTGCGCCCCTACAAATGTGTCATGAAAACTCATGCGCCCACCTCACTCAGAAACGCGGTCAGCGGCGACGTAGCTTGTGCCAGAGATTTCACTGAAAGAGCCGCGAGGCCTGACTCAAAGGACAATCGTCCCGCTTCGACGCCGAGCTTGAAGGCGCGCCCCATTACAACCGGATCAGCCGCCGCCGCGATCGCGGTGTTCACCAAAACAGCGTCTGCACCTAATTCCATCGCCGCCGCCGCATGCGATGGCGTGCCGAGTCCGGCATCGATAACGACCGGCACGTTACTCTGCGCGATGATGATTTCGAGAAAGGCCAGCGACGCCAACCCACGGTTGCTCCCGATCGGCGCTCCGAGCGGCATGACCGCCGCACAACCGGCTTCCTCGAGATGTCTGCACAACACCGGATCGGCATGCACGTAGGGCAATACCACGAAGCCGCGTTTCACGAGTTCCTGCGCCGCCTTCAACGTCTCGATCGGATCGGGCATCAGGTATTTTGGGTCTGGATGGATTTCAAGTTTCACCCAGTTCGTCTCCAGCGCTTCCCGCGCCAGCTCGGCCGCAAGCACCGCTTCCTTCGCGTCGCGCACGCCGGAGGTGTTTGGCATGAGCCGGTAGCGTCCACGATCCAGACGCGAGAGGATGTCGTCGGGGGTGCCGTCGGTATGGACGCGACGCAGCGCTACCGTGACGAGCTCCGTGCCGGACACAGTCAGGCTTTCCGCCATGACGTCGCCTGAGCTGTATTTCCCCGTGCCCAGAAAAAGGCGGGAAGAAAATTCAACGCCTGCAATGACCAGTGCTTTCGAACTCATTGGAATAGTGTCGTGATTTAAACGGCCTCGCCTGCCCAGGCGGCGGCATAAGTTTTGAAATTTGACTCAACCCGTCCGTTGCGAAACAAACCAGACGCCACCGCCACACCGGCTGCTCCGGTCGCACGCACTTCAGGCAGATCAGCCGGCTCGATTCCGCCGATGACCCACGCAGGCAGACCATCGACCATCGCAACGAGCAGGCGTACGCCCGCCGGCCCCAGCACGGGCGAAAGATTTTGCTTCGTGGTTGTGTGACGCCAGGGGCCAATGCCTACGTAATCGAGGCAACCCGCTGTGATCGCGCGTTTGGCATCGGCCTCATTATTGACGGTGCCACCCAGCAACATGCTGCGCCCCAGACGACGCCGGGCCGCACGCCAGTTTTCGTCGTCTTTGCCAAGATGGACGCCATCGGCTGCGGCCGCGATCGCGATGTCCACGCTATCATTGATGATGCAAACCGCACCGTGCTCGCGGCAGATCGAGACCACGGCGCAGGCCGTGTTGAGCCAAAGCTGCGGAGCCACGTTTTTCATCCGCAACTGAAGCCAGCGCGCCCCGGCTTCGCACAACCGTTCGGCTTGCTCCTCAGGCGAAAGAGCGAGGCCATCCTGCGTGATGCACATCACAGAATATCCGTGTGGTTCAAGCGGCATGAGCTGAGATAGATTGTTGTAGTTGTTCGAAAATTCTCAGCGGTGCTGCGGCCTGCCAGAGCGCTCCGAGCAACGCCACACCGTCGAATCCCAGTTCTGCACAGCCAGCGGCGTTCGACGGAGTGATGCCACCAAGCGCGATGACTTCAGTTCTCCGCTCCGCAACCGTGCGCCGAACCAGACGCTCGGCAACAGCGCCATGTCCTAGCGTCGGCTGATAACCAGGTTTTGAGATCGACGGGAAAACTGGGCTTAAAAACACGGCGTCGAAACGCCCCAGTGCCGCATCAAGCGTCGCGAAATCGTGGCAGGACCGGCTGGTGAAAAGGTAGGGACGGCCCGCCGGGCCGTCCGAATTCCTCGGCGCGCCCAGCGGTCGCGCCCTACCCACGGAATCCTTAAAATGCAAACCACCACAACCAAACTTAACCGCCAGTTCGTGACATTGATGAAGAACCAACCGCGACCGCCATTGCGTTGGCACGACGTTCAGCCACGCGGACAATCTTTCCTGCGACCATGCCGGCTTGCGCACGTGATAACGCTCCAACCCAGCAGAAAACAGCTCCGCCAGCACCGCGTGTTCGCGCAGTTCGTCCGACGCTGGTGAAACAACCACGATTTTCATCCGCCTTGCGTCGCCTGAATGACTAGCACCCGATCATTTTCCACGAGTTGACGCGTCGACCACGACGACCGTGAAACCACTGCGTCGTTGACCGCAACGGCCACGCCTCGCCGCTCAGTCAAGCCGAGTTCGCCGAGCAAAAAACCCAACGTGGCGGCACCGCCAATCACGTGTTCTTTATCGTTAACCTGAATCTTCATAACGTACTCCGCGCTTACTTCGGTGCGTTGTAGATCTCGCCGCCGAGTTTGCGAAACTCCTCGGCCTTGGCGTGAAGGCCTGCGATGACCGCCTGCGATTCTTCCACGCCTTGCGACTCAGCGAACTTCCGCACGTCCTCGGTGATTTTCATCGAGCAAAACTGCGGACCGCACATCGAGCAGAAGTGCGCGGTCTTGGCGCTGTCTTGTGGTAAGGTCGCGTCGTGGAACTCGCGGGCTTTCTCCGGATCGAGGCCGAGGTTGAACTGGTCTTCCCAGCGAAATTCGAAGCGCGCCTTTGAGAGTGCGTTGTCGCGGTACTGCGCGGCCGGATGGCCTTTCGCCAGATCGGCGGCATGCGCAGCGATCTTGTAAGCGATGACCCCGGCGCGCACATCCTCCTTGTCCGGCAAGCCGAGATGCTCCTTAGGGGTAACGTAGCAAAGCATCGCGCAGCCATGCCAGCCAATCATCGTCGCGCCGATGGCGCTGGTGATGTGATCGTAACCGGGAGCGATGTCGGTCGTGAGCGGCCCGAGCGTGTAGAACGGCGCTTCGTGGCACCATTCGAGCTGCTTGGTCATGTTCTCCGGAATCATGTGCATCGGCACGTGGCCCGGACCTTCGTTCATGACTTGCACCCCGAAATTCCAGGCCCGCGTCGTGAGTTCGCCCTGGGTGAGTAACTCGCCGAACTGCGCGTCATCGTTGGCATCTGCGATCGAGCCGGGGCGTAACCCGTCGCCGATCGAGAAAGACACATCGTAGGCCGCCATGATTTCGCAGATGTCATCCCACTTCGTGTAGAGAAAATTTTCCTGGTGATGCGCAAGGCACCATTTGGCCATGATCGAGCCGCCGCGACTCACGATGCCCGTCATGCGACGCGCCGTCAGCGGCACATAGCGCAGCAGCACACCGGCGTGAATCGTGAAATAATCCACGCCTTGCTCGGCCTGCTCGATCAACGTGTCGCGGAAGATTTCCCACGTCAGTTCTTCGGGACGGCCACCCACTTTTTCCAGCGCTTGATAAATTGGCACCGTGCCGACCGGCACCGGGCAATTGCGCAGAATCCATTCGCGCGTCTGGTGAATGTTTTTGCCGGTCGAAAGATCCATCAAGGTGTCGCCACCCCACTTCACCGACCAGCGCATCTTTTCAACTTCCTCCTCGATCGATGAGGCCACCGCGGAGTTGCCGATGTTGGTGTTGATCTTCACGAGAAAGTTTCGGCCGATAATCATCGGTTCAGCTTCCGGATGATTGACGTTGAGTGGGATGATCGCCCGGCCTCGCGCCACTTCGCTGCGAACAAATTCCGGCGTGATCTCTCGAGGGATCGCCGCGCCAAAACTCTGGCCCGCATGCTGACGCCAGAGCGAATTGCGCGGGCCTTTCTCCGTCATTTCCAGCAGCTCGCGCGCACTTTGCAGACGCATGTTCTCCCGAATCGCCACGTACTCCATCTCGGGTGTGACGATGCCTTTCTTCGCGTAATGAATCTGAGTGACGCACGCACCGGGTTTGGCTCGAAGGGTTTTGCGACCAGCGCGATCAAACGGTTTCGACGGATTACGTTTCCCTTCCTGCTCGGCCTGCGCGCGGTGCTTCTCCGACATATAACCATCGTCAATCGGCTTGATCGCGCGGGCGGCAATTTCTTCAACGTCGCCGCGTTCACGAATCCACGCTGCGCGGAGTGCAGGCACACCTTGCGTCACGTCGCCGTGAAAGGCCGGATCGCCCCACGCGCCCGCCGTGTCGTAAACCCGGACCGGATCGTTGGGCACCTCGGTGCCGTTGGGCAGACGCGTCGGCGTGAGATCGATCTCGCGCACGGGCACGAGCAGATCGGGGCGCGAGCCTTGCAGGTAGACGCGGCGTGAGGCAGGGAAACAACGATGACCAGCGGAGCCGTTGGCGGATTGGGAGGTTGGCATGGGAGGAGATGAGTTGCGCGCCCGACGCCACAGATCAGGTCGCAAGTTCCGTCGCTTTCGCACACGGTTCCTGTTTTCCCTACGGCGGTGTTAAGCGCATCAGGTTCGAAGACTTTAGGGGCCGATCTTGCCCCAATCTCAGCCCGGAGCTCCGGGCTCGCCTAAACGAGGTGAGCCATACGAAGGATGCGGATCGGCCGGTTTTTCAACTCAAAACGCAGAATTGATCGCGATCCCTAGTCGCCACGCTCCAGCCGAGTACGCTTCGGGCAATCAGGGGGTTTTCCTCATCGCGCGCCTGGCAAAGCCGTTCGCCTGGTAAAAAATAAGTGCATGACTGCGCAACCCGCTGTCGCCCTAAACCCGCGCCGCCAACGACCGAAATACACTCTGTCGCGCTGTCGTCGACCACCATGAAACGCTTAACCTTGTTGTTAATTTTACTGTCTCCCTCGCTGCTTTTCGCCGCCGCGCAATATCCGGAAAAGATACGCATCGACGGAAAGGAAGAGCAGTTGATGGCCACGCCGCTCGAGGAATTCTGGGGCACGGCGCACCCGCGGCCGGAAACACTTTCGCAGACGAGCTGGGCTTGCTGGCGCGGTTACATCGGCATTTGGGAAATCATCGACAACAAGCTTTGTCTGCTTCGCCTCGAACGGCACGAAATCTGGCCCAAGGAGGACACGTTCCAGGAACAAGCCATCGAGATCCCATTGAAACCTTTATTTGGCTCCGAAGGCCCCGTCTCTGCCGACTGGTTTTCTGGCGTCTTGCGTGTGGCCCGTGGCGACGTGCTGA
>Ga0302294_10000180_pt1 | contig 19612 bp, 20 predicted proteins | sample III_Fen_N2_3_FD_194550 | JGI IMG/M metagenome (GOLD analysis project Ga0302294, IMG submission 194550) | Peat permafrost microbial communities from Stordalen Mire near Abisko, Sweden - III_Fen_N2_3 | ecosystem: Environmental > Terrestrial > Soil > Wetlands > Permafrost | place: Sweden: Abisko...
TGGCTCGTTCTCTGCCTTTTCCAAAGCGGTAGGTGAAGACTTGGAAGGTTTGTATTCCATTGTCGAGCACTCCCGCTCCCGCATGCGTTGAAAGCGCCGACCGTTTTAAAGTCCGAGCATCAATTGCAGGTTCTGCACCGCAGCGCCTGAAGCGCCTTTGCCCAGGTTGTCTAGCCTGGCCACCAGCACCGCGTGGCGGTAGTGGTCGTTGCCAAAGACGCGCAACTCCATCTTGTTAGTATCTTTGAGCGTCAGCGCGTCGAGCTTGCCGGAGGCGGGCGCTTCTTCCACCGTCACCCACTGGCTGCCCGCGTAATGCGCGCGCAATGCTTCGTGCAGTTGCGCGGCGGTTGGCTGGCCGGGCAGCAGATCCAGATGCAGCGGCAGCTGCACCAGCATGCCCTGAATGAAATTGCCCACTGACGGCACAAACACCGGGCGGCGGCTCAAGCCGGTGTACTTCATGATTTCAGCCAAGTGTTTGTGTTCTAGGCCCAGCGCATACAGCTCAAAAGCGGGTGCGGTTCCGGCTTCGTAAGCCTCGATCATCTGGCGTCCGCCGCCCGAATAACCGCTGACGGCGGGCAGACACAGCGGGAAATCGGCAGGCAGCAACCCGGCATCGACCAGCGGGCGAATCAGCGCAATCGCGCCGGTGGCGTAGCAGCCCGGATTGCTCACCCGCTCGGCGGCGATCACGGCTTCGCGCTGGCCGCGCACCAACTCGGGAAAGCCAAACACCCAGCCCGGCGCGGTGCGGTGCGCAGTCGAGGCGTCGATGATCTTGGGCTTGTGGCCGGGCAGCGAGTCGATCATGGCCACCGATTCGCGCGCTGCGTCATCGTGCAGGCACAGGATCACCAGATCGACCTGGGCCATCAGATCGCGCTTGGCGGTCGGGTCTTTGCGCAGCTCGGGCGCGATGCTGACCAGTTCAATCTGCGGCATGGCTTGCAGGCGTTCGCGGATTTGCAGGCCGGTGGTACCGGCTTCACCATCGATAAAAATTTTCGGCATAAGAACTTTCAGGAGCAAGAGAGAAAGCAAACATAATTATTTATTTTGGCTCTCTTGCGGGTGTAAGGTGCGCACAAGGATTGCGCGCCGCATCATGATACATTTCTGGGTTGCTGCCTGCAGTAAGCGCTAACAGGCTGGTTTTGAGTCAATATGGCCTGTTTTTGCTTGTCCAGCAGCCTTGCCCAAACCCCTGTGTTGCACCCCCTCTTTTACCGAATTCTGAAGGTTTTTTCATGAAAATTCACGAGTACCAAGGCAAGGAAATCTTGCGTAATTTTGGTGTGCCGGTGCCGCGCGGTATTCCTGCGTTCACGGTGCAAGAAGCGGTGGAAGCCGCACAAAAGCTCGGCGGCCCAGTGTGGGTGGTCAAGGCTCAAATCCACGCCGGTGGCCGTGGCAAGGGCGGCGGCGTCAAGGTTGCCAAGACAATTGAAGACGTGGCACGCATCGCTGGCGAAATCCTGGGCATGCAACTGATCACGCACCAGACCGGCGCTGAAGGCCAGAAGGTCCGCCGCCTCTACATCGAAGACGGCGCTGACATTCAAAAAGAATACTACGTCTCCATCGTGACCGACCGTGCCACGCAAAAAGTCGCTTTCATCGCGTCGAGCGAAGGCGGCATGGACATCGAGGAAGTGGCTCACTCCACGCCCGAAAAAATCATCACCGAATTCATCGATCCACTGACAGGTCTGGGCGACGAGCAAGCCGCCAAGATTGCCAACGGCATCGGCCTGCCTGCTGAATCCACCGCCCAGGCTGTGGACATCTTCCAGAAGCTCTACAAGTGCTACATGGACACCGACGCGTCGCTGGTTGAAATCAACCCGCTGAACCGCAATAGCAAAAACGAACTGATGGCCCTCGACGCCAAGTTCAACTTTGACCCGAACGCGCTGTTCCGCCACCCAGAAATCGTCGCTTTCCGCGATCTGGACGAAGAAGATCCAGCCGAAGTCGAAGCTTCCAAGTTTGACCTGGCTTACATCTCGCTCGACGGCAACATCGGTTGCCTGGTCAACGGCGCTGGTCTGGCGATGGCCACGATGGACACCATCAAGCTGTTCGGCGGCGAGCCTGCCAACTTCTTGGACGTGGGCGGCGGCGCAACGGCTGAAAAAGTCACCGAAGCCTTCAAGATCATGCTGAAGAACCCCGATGTCAAAGGCATCTTGGTCAACATCTTCGGCGGCATCATGAAGTGCGACACCATTGCTGACGGCGTGATCGCTGCCTGCAAGGCCGTGAACCTGTCGGTTCCACTGGTGGTGCGCATGAAGGGCACGAACGAAGACCTGGGCAAGAAAATGCTGGCCGACTCCGGTCTGCCCATCATCGCCGCAGACACCATGGCCGAAGCTGCGACCAAAATCGTGGCCGCCGTCAAGTAAGCCAGGAGAAACACTATGTCGATCTACATCAACAAAAACACCAAAGTCATCACGCAGGGTATTACCGGCAAAACCGGTCAATTCCACACCCGCATGTGCCGCGAGTACGCGAACGGCAAAGAAGCGTTCGTGGCGGGCGTGAACCCCAAGAAAGCCGGCGAAGACTTCGAAGGCATCCCAATTTTCGCCAACGTGACCGAAGCCGCTCAGGCAACGGGCGCGACGGTGTCGGTGATTTACGTGCCGCCCGCTGGCGCTGCTGCTGCGATCTGGGAAGCTGTTGAAGCCAATCTGGATCTGGCGATCTGCATCACCGAAGGCATCCCGGTCAAGGACATGCTTGAAGTGCGCAACCGCATGAAGGCCAAGGAAGCCGCTGGCGGCAAGAAAACCCTGCTGCTCGGCCCCAACTGCCCCGGCCTGATCACGCCTGACGAAATCAAGATCGGCATCATGCCCGGTCACATCCATCGCGCGGGCCGCATCGGCGTTGTGTCGCGCTCCGGCACGCTGACCTATGAAGCCGTGGCACAACTGACCGAAATCGGTCTGGGCCAGTCTTCGGCTGTCGGCATCGGCGGCGACCCGATCAATGGCTTGAAGCACATCGACGTGATGCGCGCTTTCAACGACGATCCAGACACCGACGCCGTCATCATGATTGGCGAAATCGGCGGCCCGGACGAAGCGGAAGCCGCTGAGTGGTGCAAAGCCAACATGAAAAAGCCCATCGTCGGCTTTATCGCTGGCGTGACGGCTCCGGCTGGCAAGCGCATGGGCCACGCTGGCGCGCTGATCTCTGGCGGCGCTGACACGGCAGATGCTAAATTGGCGATCATGGAAGCCTGCGGCTTCACCGTGACGCGCAACCCCTCCGAAATGGCCAAGCTGCTCAAGGCGCTGCTGAAATAAGCGGCGCCCCTGTGCCACGCGCTGGCGAAGGCTGGCGTGCATGGCGCTTGGCCGTCACCCAAAAGACCGCTTGTCAGCATTGGCAAGCGGTCTTTTTTTTGGCAATTCGGCCTGTGTAAGGTGGCATTGAAAAGTCAAAAAGTGCGTGAAACAACTTTCGTCAGTGCGAAACTGTCTGTTACTGTGCTGCGTTTATTCAGTTCGATGTCAGGGAACGTGCTGAGCCATGTGCAAAAATGCCGGACAATTGGAAAACCTGTCAATAAAGCGGCCTAGCCCCCTAGCTGACAGTAAAAATTACAGCGTTTGACAATACCATGATATTTTGAAAGCGTAGCGATGAACGCTGACCGACACCGCGAATCAGACCCGGCACCACGATGATGATGTATGAATTTTGTGCCCAGACCGATCCTGGTCTGGTGCGTAAAAACAATGAAGATACGGTTGCCTTTGATTCGGACACCGGCTTGTGCCTGCTGGCCGATGGCATGGGCGGCTATAACGCGGGCGAAGTGGCCAGTGCTATGGCCGTGTCCTTCATCAACTCTGAGCTGGGGCGCTGGCTGGCGCAGGCTGGTGCGCAAGCCACCGCCAAAGAGGTGCGCCGGGCAATGGAAATCTGCGTGGAAAATGCCAACCATTCGATTCTGCATGCTGCCCGCTCCAACCGCCACTACGAAGGTATGGGCACCACGCTGGTGATCGCCGTTTTTCAGGAAGATCGGCTGGTGCTGGGCCACATTGGCGACTCCCGCTGCTACCGCCTGCGCGGGCGTGAGCTGGCCCAACTCACCAAAGACCATTCCCTGCTACAAGAGCAGATTGACGCCAAGTTGATCACGCCCGAGCAGGCTCTGACAGCACTGAACCGCAACCTCATTACCCGCGCCCTAGGCGTTGATGATGAAGTGTTACTTGATGTGAATGAGTTCCGCCTGGAGCCTGGCGACATTTATCTGATGTGTTCTGATGGTCTGTCGGACATGGCCAGCGATGCTGATATCGCAGCAATTTTGACCAGCACCCGCAGCATGGAGCAAAAAAAGCTGGCACTGATCGAAGTCGCAAAACGGGGCGGTGGCCGGGATAATATCTCTGTTGTAATGGTGCAGGTGACAGAAGATCCAGCCCAGCGCGGCTTGCTGTCGAGAATGCTGGGCAAATAGCCAAATGATTCAAATTTTAAAAATAGACAGGAGTCGGTCATGCCGAAAGTAATCATCTCTATGGAAGGTGTCGTCATCAAGGAAGTCTTGTTGTCAAAAGAGCGTACTTCCTTGGGCCGTAGACCCTATAACGATGTCGTGATCGACAATTTGGCTATCAGTGGTGAGCATGCTGTTTTGCAGTTGGTAGGTCAGGAAGTTTCCATTGAAGACCTCAACAGCACGAACGGCACCTATGTCAACGGCAAGAGCGTCAAAAAGCAGCTGTTGCAGCATAGCGATGTGATTGAAATCGGCAAGTACCACATCCAGTATTTCAATGAACTGCCCCCTTCGCCACCGGAAGGCATTGATGCCACCAGCACTGGAACGGCGCTGATTCGCGTCATGTCAGGCAGTGCGGTGGGTCGCGAAGTCGCCTTGCTCAAGGTAGTGACGACGATTGGCAAGCCTGGCATTGCCGTGGCCGCCATCACCAAGAGGCCGCATGGTTTTGTGCTGGCCCATGTGGAAGGCGCCAAGCGGGTCACACTCAACCGAAGGCCTGTGGGCGATGAGCCGATGGCCATGAAAAACGGCGATGTGATTGAGCTGGCAGGTACGCAGATGGAGTTTTTACACTATTAAAAGGGTGTAAATTGGGTTTCCTTTAACTGAGCAGGTTCAGCGGAAAAATGCCATGAAAATCCGCGTGCTGGGTTGTTCGGGCGCCATCGCCAAGGATTTGCGCACCACATCATTTTTGCTTGACGATGACCTGCTGGTGGATGCCGGCACCGGCGTGGGCGACTTGACGTTGGAGGAAATGCAGTCGGTTGACCATGTCTTGCTGACCCATTCCCACTTGGACCATGTGGCCGCATTGCCGCTGATGGTCGATGCCGTGGCTGCCCGGCGGCGTAACCCCTTGCGGGTGTATGCCTTGCAGGCGACGATTGACGCGCTGAAAATCCATGTGTTCAACGACATCATCTGGCCGGATTTTTCAACAATTCCGACGTCAACCGCTCCTTTCATCCGTTTTTATCCCTTGATGACAGGTCAGACTATCTTGCTGGCCGAAAAGCAGGTCGAGGTGCTGCCTGCTGTGCATAGCGTTCCTGCTGTGGGTTATGCCGTGCGGGGCGGCTCGGGAGGGAGCTGGGTCTTCACCGGCGACACTGCACACAACCCGGCCCTGTGGGTGCGCCTGAACCGCATGGAAGTGGCCATGCTGGTGATTGAAACGGCTTTCAGCAACCGTGAGGCTCGGCTGGCAGAGCGCAGTCAGCACCTGTGCCCCCAGTCGCTAGCGGCGGAACTGGACTGTATTGAAGCGGGCAGGACTTACCCGATTTACTTGACCCATATCAAGCCAGCCGAGAAAGAAATCATCATGCAGGAAATACAGCAAATGAAGCGATCCGGCCTCCTTGATAGCAGCTCTAGCAACCCCATTGCTTGGCTGCAGGCAGGGCAGGTGTTTGAGTTGTGAGTCTTGGGTTAGCGACCCAACCTAGGTCAGTGCATGGCAATGTAACAAAAATGTCAGTCTATTTGGAACAAGACGTCAAAAATGTAACTTTATTTTGCTTTTTTAGTCTAGAACTCCCTTTTTGAGGCCCAAACAGGTTGGCACAAAACCTGCTTATAGGAAGTACCAAGTTTTTCAACCAAGGAGTTTTCAAATGAAGCGTTCTATCCAAAAGGGTTTCACCCTTATCGAACTGATGATCGTTGTGGCGATTATCGGTATTCTGGCTGCCGTGGCTCTGCCTGCTTACCAAGATTACACGATTCGCGCCAAGGTTTCTGAAGGTATGGTTCTGTCGAGCGCGCTGAAAACGGCCATCAATGAAACCTTCCAGAGCAAGGGTCCTAGCACCATGACTTGCACGACCGGGACTGATTGCGCCAACATCGGCGCATCGCCTATGGATTCAGGTACGCTGACGGGCAACAAGAATGTCGCCTCTATTGTTAGCGCCGCTGGCGGTGCCATCACCATCAGCTACAAGCCAGCTGTTGTGCCTACTGGTGCCAATGCGCTGGTGATCGCCCCAGTTGCCAGCGATGGCACTACTGCGCTCGATTTGAGCGTTGCAGCCAACGCTGGCCAACAAGTCAGCTGGATCTGCGGCACGGGCCCTGCAGCAGCGACCACCACGATTGCTTCCAAGTACCGTCCATCTAGCTGCCGCTAATCAGCGGTTTCTGCTGACCTTAAAAGCCGCCTTGTGCGGCTTTTTTCATGTCTTGTCTAGCAGTTTATTTTTGCCAAATATAAAAATCAACCTATTTTGGCGGACTTGAGTCTGCTTGATGTTGCTAAGGATTTTTGTGATGCAGCACTTAATTCAAAAAGGCTTCACCCTGATCGAATTGATGATTGTCGTGGCCATTATTGGTGTGTTGGCTGCCCTGGCACTGCCTGCTTATCAGGACTACTCCACCCGCGCCAAGGTAGCCGAGGGACTGCTATTTGCAACAGCTCTTCAGAGAGCGATCAGTGAAACTTTCCAGAGCAAGGGGCCGGTTGATATGTCTTGCAATAGTTCCGCAAACTGTTCCAACTTAGGCGCTTCGTCTATGGGGGCTGCCGATTTGGTGGGCAACAAGAATGTCGCTTCAGTCACCAGCAATGCAACGGGTCTGGTAGCCATTGCTTATAAGACGTCAGTGGTGCCTGCAGGTGCTGAAACGCTCTACATCGAACCTGTTGATGTGGGCGGTTCGGCACTGAATCTCTCGACAGGCGGGGCTGGGGGACAATTTTTCTGGGTTTGCGGCACTGGTCCAACGACAAGCAGCACACTGGCTTCCAAATACCGTCCAGCAAGCTGCCGCTAAATTTATACAATGAGCCAATGAGTTTTAGTAACCGATTGAAGGCTGCCAGATATGCAGCCATGTGGCATTTGCTGGGCAGTACAGTGGTTTCGCTTCTGCTGGCTGTACTGGTGTTTGGTGTGTGGTATCCGTATCCATACCGTGATTTAGCGGGTGGGCTGGTTTTGTTCGGGCTGGTCGTAGGCGTTGATCTGGTGTGTGGTCCGTTGCTGACGCTGGTGCTATTCAATCCAGAAAAGCGGCATATAGCCTTGCTGTGCGATTTAGGGCTGGTGGTTTCCATCCAGCTGGCTGCACTGGGCTATGGCCTTTGGTCGGTTTCAGTGGCACGTCCGGTTCATGTCGTTTTTGAGGTGGATAGGTTTCGTTTGATCACCGCATCTGAAATTAACGCGGTGGATCTAAGGGAAGCTCCAGAGAGTCTTCGTAAGCTACCTTGGTTTGGCCCTACCCTTATCAGTGTACGTAATCCACGTAATGGTGATGAGTTTTTGAAAAGTCTGGACTTGTCCCTTGCGGGGCAAGAGCCGTCACTTCGACCTGGCTGGTGGCAAGACTATGCCGCAGGCTTGCCGCAGGTCTTACAGCGAGCCCAACCACTGGCAACATTAGTGCGAGCATATCCTGAGAAAAAGGCTTTGTTTGAGGATGTCATGCGTAAAAGTAGCCTTTCTGAGAGCGATTTGCTCTGGCTACCTTTGACCAGCGCACGAACTATGAACTGGGTAGTTTTCCTGAACAGGAAAAATGGAAATCCGCAAGGCTATGCGCCCATTGATGGATTTCTCTGATTCGTTGATAGTGGAATATTCATCTATTTTTGAAAACTCGAATTTTTCACAAATATCTAATTATCAATTGACAAATTTTGAGAAAGCTTTTCCTTGAGTAAATTTCCTATATCATTATTTATAAAATTTCGTCATATTTCAGTTTTGTGGCTGAGTTTATGTTTGATATTACCATGGTTATATGGCTATACAACTTACCCTTCTATTAATGCGTGGCCATGGCTGTTTTCGGCGGTTTGTGGAGTAATTTTGTGGTTATTTTGCTCAAAACTAAGCGGCGATTTGATTGCTATTGGTTGGGTGATCGCTGCCAGTTCGAGTGCAGGTATTGGATTGATGCAGTATTTTGGATTGGAATCGGCATTAACTCCATGGATCATTCCTACTCCAGTTGGTGAGGCATTTGCCAATCTGCGCCAGCGTAATCAGTTTGCCACATTGACCAGCATCGGTTTGATAGCGTTGCTGGGCTGGCTGGCACTGTTAGACAATAGGAAAATCCTACCTGAAGCGCGGCGTGTTCCTTGGTGGGCTAGCGCGCTGGCCGTGTTGTTAGCGCTGGGTAATGCAGCAAGTAATTCGCGTACAGGATTGCTACAGTGGGTGTTGATTGGATTGCTTGCTGCTTGGTGGTTTTGGTTGCAGCGGCGCTATTTACTAGGGCTGGTTTTTCAGGCATGGCTGGCTTATGGACTTGCAATTTTTTCCTTACCTTGGCTGCTAGAGTTCGTGACCAGCATAAAAAGTGATGGCTTGCTTGGTCGCTTAGTGACCAATACAGGCTGCTCCAGTCGAATGGTATTGTGGTCTAACGTGCTGACCCTGATTGGCCAAAAACCTTGGCTTGGTTGGGGTTGGGGAGAATTGGCTTACGCTCATTTTATTACACTCTATCCTGGCGTACGATTTTGCGAAATCTTGGACAATGCACATAATTTACCGCTACATCTGGCGGTGGAATTAGGGCTGCCTACTGCATTGGCTATCTGTGGCATCTTGGTTTGGTTTATATGGCACTCTAAACCTTGGTATGAAACGGAACCGATACGGCAAATGGCTTGGGGGGTACTGGCGGTGATTTTTTTGCATAGCATGCTGGAGTACCCTCTGTGGTATGGCCCATTTCAGATCGCCGTTGGCCTGTGTGTCGGGTTGCTTCGGGTGCATAAAGGATGTGGCCAACGAGCTTCCTCTATCATTGGATATTGGCGGTTAATGATTGCTATTGTTATGGGAATTATTTTGACTATTATATCAATTAATTACTATAAGATAAGCCAAGTTTATCTACCACTCGCCAAACGAAGCGATGCTTATCGTGAAGATACCCTGAATAAGGTACGGGATAACTGGTTATTTCGTCAGCAAGTAAATTTTGCTGAATTGAGTCTGACAAATCTTACTCCCGATAATGCTGCTAAAATGTATGCAATAGCTGAAAAACTATTGCACTACTCACCGGAGTCGAGTGTGATTGAACGATTAATAGAAAGTGCAGTTATGTTGGGCCGCCAGGATGAGGCCCGGAGCTACCTGATTCGTTACAGGGCTGCTTTTCCGGAGGCATATGCTCGTTGGGTAAAGGAAAAAAACGTGACCCAGTGATAGTAACCCGACACCTTGCCCTTGCCTGCGAGGTTTTTCCAGTCACCGTGCAGCGATAGCTCTATTCGGTCGAGCTTAACCACCCACAGATGGCGCCGCATCTCAATGTGGTCATGATCTTTTTTCAGCGTCTCAAACCGGCTTACCGCCAGTGCAAGGATGCCATGCCAACCTGACGGCTACCAGACAACTGCTGGAGTTATGCAGAGTTTCCCTAACGGTCTGAAAAGTAACTTCCAGAGTTTCCCCCGTGCTTTTCCAGCACTTTCACCCCGGTGATTGTCATGCTTCTATCGACTGATTTGCACATGTCATAAATCGTGAGCAGGGCGATGGTAACAGCGGCCAGCGCCTCTATTTCGACACCGGTAGGGCCGACGGTTTCGACAGTGGCGTGGCAAGTCACTGTGCCTGACACATTCGCGCCAAGAGCGACCACACCTGCAGCGGCTACAGGAGATGCTTCAAAATCAAGTGCCACCCGAGTGAGTGCCAGTGGATGGCATAGTGGAATCATATCGCTAGTTTTTTTTGCAGCCATGATGCCTGCGACTCGGGCAATGCCAAGAACATCGCCTTTTTTTGCGTTACCCTGCAGAATCAGCATCAAGGTGGCGGGCCTCATGACAATGCAGCCTTGAGCTATGGCGACCCGGTGCGTCGCGGCCTTGGCTGTGACATCAACCATGTGGGCTTGGCCTTGGGCATCGAAATGAGTCAGGGAGAATGAGGGCGTTGTCATATTGATACAGAACCTTTGCTACAGCCTGCCATCATAAGAGTATGCTTCCATATCCACTGCTTCCTTGAGGTGATTGTCGTTGTTCTCCTCGACTTATTGCAGAAGTGCACCAGTTTCAGTTTTCCCCGTTTGGCGCTTGCTGGCCCTGACACTGGCTACGATGCTAGGTCTGAGCACGCAACCCTCGGCGCTGGCCCAGTCTTCCAGTCGCCAGCCAAGCGCCTCCAGCACCGCCTTGCCTTCGCTGGGTGACAGTTCCGAGCTGTCAGCGGCGACCGAGCGGCGCATTGGCGACCGCATCGCCATCAGCATCTACCGCGACCCGGACTATGTCGATGACGTGGTGTTGGCCGATTATGTGCAGGGTATCTGGCAGCCGCTGCTGGCGGCGGCACGCGCGCGTGGCGGGCTGTCGGCCGAGCTTGATGAGCGTTTTGCTTGGGAAATTTTTCTGATCCGCGACCGCACTGTCAATGCTTTTGCGCTGCCGGGCGGCTATTTTGGCGTGCATCTGGGCCTGATTGGCACGGTCAGCAGCGCCGATGAAATGGCAGCCGTGCTGGCTCATGAACTCAGCCATGTGACCCAGCGCCACATCTCGCGGCTGATGACGCAGCAGTCGCGCCAGACGCCCTGGATGATTGCTGCCATGATTCTGGGCGCGCTGGCGGCCAGCAAACACCCGGACGCGGGCACGGCGGCCATCGTTGGCGGTCAGGCGCTGGTGGCGCAGGGGCAGCTCAACTTTTCCCGCGACATGGAGCGCGAGGCTGACCGCATTGGCTTTGGCGTGATGAGCGATGCCGGCTATGCCAGCCGGGGCGTCTCCAGCATGTTTGACAAGCTGCAGCAGGCCAGCCGGCTCAATGACAACGGTGCGTTTCCCTACCTGCGCTCGCACCCGCTGACCACCGAGCGCATTGCCGAGGCGCAGGCGCGGGTGCAACTGGCGGCGCCCGCCCAGCCTTCGCAGGAAAAACTGGCCGATGAAGGTCGGGGGCAGCAGTTGCACGCCATGATGGCCGCACGCGCGCGCATCCTGGCCGCGCCGGGCGTCGATGGGCTGCGCACGGTGCAGGCCGAGGCCAAGCGCCGCGCTGGCGCGCTGGCGGCCCCGCCAGCGCAGGCGGCGGTGGTTCAGCACGCTCAGTTGGCACCAGCTTCTGTTTCTGCCGCTTCAGCAGCGGTTCGTGATACGGGCGCACTCTATGGCGGGGCGTTGGCCGCTGCCAAGCTGCGCGATTTTGCCGATGCACGCAGCCTGCTCGATCAACTCAAACTATTGGTTGCCAGTACAGCGCAGGCCAGCAAGGCGGTCGAACTGCTGGCCCTTGAAATTGATCTGCTGGAAGGAAAAATTCCGCCTTCTGCCGCTTCTATCCATCTGGAAAAAGCCGCGTCGCGGGCCGAATTGCTGACCCAGGCCAGAGCCTTGATGGCGGCCCAGCGGGTGCCTGAGGTGTCTCAGGCGCTGCGCTTGTGGGTGGCGCAGCACCCGAAAGATGCGCTCGCCTGGCAGTTGCTGGCGCAGGCCTACAGTCAGCAAAACCAGCCGGTGCGTGCCATTCGGGCCGATGCCGAAAGTCGGGTGACGCAGCTCGAATACGCCGGGGCGCTGGACCGCCTCAAAGCCGCGCAAAACCTGATGCGCAGCCAACCGGGCAGCGCCGATTATGTGGAGGCATCCATTCTCGACACCCGCACCCGGCAGATTGAGCTACTTGTGAAAGAGCAGGCTGTCCAGGATAAAGCCGATGAAAAGCTGTAGCACCGAATAGATCAGCGAGCCAATCAGCGCCGCGCCAAAACCCCTGACGGCCAGGCCGTTCACCAGGCTGGCAGCAGCCCAGAACATCAGCGCATTGATGATGAACAGGAACAGCCCCAGTGTGATCACCGTCACTGGCAGCGTCAGCAGCACTAGGATGGGTCGAACGGTCAGGTTCAGCGCGCCCAGCACCGCCGCCGCGATCAGCGCGCTGGTGAAGCTGGTGACGCTGACGCCCCGGTAAAAATAGGCGACGGTGAGCAGGGCGGAGGCGCTCAAGAGCCAGTGAAAAATGAGTTTCATGGCTCAACCATACCACCGCCATGCCGATGCGTGCCGCAGCCTACACGCGGTAAGCGGCGTAAAAAATGGCTATTTCACCCGGAAAAACCGCAGGATTCTCCGCGCCGCCGATAATCAGACTCCCGGCTCCGCCGTCTTTCTGAGCGCCCACAGCGCAATCTTTTTCTTTTCCGTTCATGCCTGGCATCCACATCACCGATCTTGAAGCTGCGATCAATTACTGGCGCGGCAAACTTCCCGCGCCCGACGGCGTGACGCTGGCGCCCGAGGTACGGGCGCTGGCTGAGGCCTATGCATTGTTGGTGTTCCGGCGTGAAGAGGTGGTCGATGCAGCCGCTCTGGCGCCGCTGGCGCTGGCCGCTTGGCACGCTTGGTACGACAGCACGGCAGATACGCCCTGCATTGCGATTTGCTCGACCAGTCAGGGCGATGAGTGCTGCAAGGGCTGTGGCCGCACCTTCGGCGAGGTGCAGCACTGGCTGGCGATGAGTCCGCTGGAAAAGCGCCGCACCTGGCGGCGCATCACCAAAGAGGCGACCGCCTGGCGCTTTGGTCGCTATGCGGACCGGGCGCTGGAAAACTGCTAGACGCGCCGCGCCAGTTCGGCGGCCATGCCGACATAGCTGGCCGGGGTCATCACCAGCAGGCGTTCTTTTTCCGCCTCGGGGATTTCCAGCGAGCGAATCAGGCCGTGCAGGTCTTCGGCCTTGACCGTCTTGCCGCGCGTGACTTCCTTGAGCTTTTCGTAAGCGCCCTGCACGCCGTAGCGGCGCATCACCGTCTGGATGGGCTCGGCCAGCACTTCCCACGAATTGTCCAGGTCGTCGGCCAGCGCCTCGTGGTTGAGCTCTAACTTGTTCAGCCCGACAGACAGCGAGTTGTAGGCCAGCACCGCGTAACCGAGCGCCACGCCCATGTTGCGCAGCACGGTCGAGTCGGTCAAATCGCGCTGCCAGCGGCTGATCGGCAGCTTTTCGCTCATGTGGCGCAGCATCGCGTTGGCCATGCCGAGGTTGCCTTCGGCATTTTCAAAGTCAATCGGGTTGACCTTGTGCGGCATCGTTGACGAGCCGATTTCGCCTTTTTTCAGGCTCTGCTTGAAGTAGCCGACGCTGACATAGCCCCAGATGTCGCGCGACAGGTCGATCAAAATCGTGTTCGTGCGCGCCACGGCGTCAAACAGCTCGGCCATGTAGTCGTGCGGCTCGATCTGGATGCTGTAGGGCTGGAATGTCAGGCCCAGGCCCAGCGGCTCCGGCGTTTCAATCACATGGCGGCTGAAGGCTTCCCAGTCAAAATCTGGCCAGGCTGACAGATGGGCGTTGTAATTGCCGACGGCGCCATTCATTTTGGCCATCAGGTCGATGCGGGCAATGGTTTCGCGGGTCTTGACCAGACGCACCACCACGTTGGCGAACTCCTTGCCGACGGTGGTCGGGCTGGCGGTCTGGCCGTGGGTGCGACTCAGCATGGGCTCGTCGGCGTACTCATGCGCCATCTGGCGCAGCTTGTCAATCACCTTGTCCAGCGCCGGCAGCAGCACCTGCTCGCGGCTGTATTTGATCTGCAGCGCCTGGCTGGTGTTGTTGATGTCCTCGCTGGTGCAGGCGAAATGGACGAATTCGGCGACGGCCAGCAGTTCCGGGCGGGCGTCAAACTTGGACTTGATCCAGTATTCGACGGCTTTGACGTCGTGGTTGGTGGTTTTTTCAATCGCTTTGATGGCGTTGGCGTCGGCTTCTGAGAAGTTCTTGACCAGGCCGAGCAGGTAGGTGCGTGCGCCGGGACTCAGCGGTTTGAACTCGGCAAATTTGGCGTCTGACAGCGCGATAAACCAAGCGATTTCGACCTGAACCCGGCGGTGCATATAGCCCTGCTCGGACATCAGGGGGCGAAGATTGGCAAGTCTGCCAGCGTAACGGCCGTCCAGCGGCGACAGGGCATTGATGGGTGAAAGGCTCATGGTCGCCATTGTAGGCTGGGCCCGTAGGGCGTTCAAGACTGGCGTGCCAGACCCGCTAGCGGCTTGTCTTCATGCCGATTTCTCAATGAGTCGATAGAATGCACTTTTCCTCCCGGACCTCAGTCCAGACTTCACCCTCATCATGAAACTCATCGGATCAGTCACCAGTCCTTACGTGCGCAAAGTTCGCATCGTGATGGCCGAAAAAAAGCTGGATTACCAATTTTTACTGGAAGATGTCTGGGCCGAAAATTCGAGTATCAGCGCCTCCAACCCGCTGGGCAAGGTGCCTTGCCTGATCATGGAGGGCGGCGATGCCATTTTTGATTCGCGCGTGATCGTCGAGTATCTCGATGCACTGTCGCCGGTGGGCAAGCTGATTCCGGCGCCGGGCCGCGAGCGCGCCGAGGTCAAAACCTGGGAGGCGCTGGCCGACGGCGTGATGGATGCGGCGATTCTGGCTCGGCTTGAAGCGACTTGGGACGGGCGCAGCGCAGACCAGCGCAGTGCTGCCTGGATAGCGCGTCAGATGCAGAAGATCAACCACGCCCTTGATGCCATGAGCAGCGGGCTGGCGGATAAAGCCTATTGCAGCGGTGTGCATTTCAGCCTGTCGGATGTGGCGGTCGGCTGCGCGCTGGGCTACCTAGATTTTCGTTTCCCGGAGATTGCCTGGCGCCAGCGCCATCCCAATTTGGCCAAGCTACAGGATAAGCTGGCTTTGCGTCCGAGCTTTGTAGAAATCAAGGCAAGCTGACAGATTGAGAGGGTAAAAATGCTGCGAAGCGTCCCAAGGCGAACAAGGGCAGAGGGAGCAAACCGCCCCGGATAGATAATCCGGCCTCGGTGATCAGAAGGCTTCGCAGCAAAATGCCATTCTCTGTCAGCCCGCGCCGCAATGCAAGATGGAATTTTTGATGAATCCCCCCGCTTTTCTGGAAAAAATCACCACGCGTGAAGATGCGCAGGCCCGCGTCGCCGCGCTGCCGCGCCCCGTCGTTTTCACCAACGGCGTGTTCGACGTGCTGCACTGCGGCCACGCCACTTATCTGGCGCAAGCACGCCAACTCGGCGCCAGCTTGGTGGTGGCGCTGAACACCGACGCCTCCGCCCGGCGCCTAGGCAAAGGCCCGGAGCGCCCGCTGAACCGCCAGCAAGACCGCGCCGTGCTGATGGCGGCGCTCGAATCAGTCAGCCTGGTGACCTGGTTTGACGAGAACACGCCGCTCGAACTGATCGCCGAACTTCGCCCCGACGTGCTGGTCAAGGGCGGCGACTACGACATGGATAAATTGGCTGAAACGGCGCTGGTCAAAGCCTACGGTGGTCGGGCGCTGGCGATTCCGTTTGTCGATGGCTACTCGACCACCGCGCTGGTGACAAAAATCCGCGCTGGAGGCTGAGGCCAAGTTTTGCGGTGGCCGCAGCGCGGCAACCTCAAGCCGCTTTGGCGATCAGTACAGCGTTGGAGCCGCCAAAGGCGAACGAGTTCGACATCACGACCTCCAAGCCGGGGCAATCCCGTGCGATCAGTGGAATGTAGTCCAGATCGCAACGGGGATCCGGGTGTTCAAGAAAAGCCGTAGGTGGCAGCTTGCCTGCCCTTAACGCGAGCAGGCTGGCAATAAATTCCATCGCGCCCGCTGCACCCATCGCGTGCCCATGCAGCGCCTTGCTGGAGCTGACAGGCAAGTGGGCGGCAGCCCCTTCAAATGCCAGCTTGATGGCACGGGTTTCCACCACGTCGCCGATGTCTGTGGCGGTTCCGTGGGCGTTGAGGTAGCCGATGGCGCCAGCTTGCAGGCCCGCATCCGCCAGCGCCAGTTTTATGGCCTGTGCCTGGCCGTGCGGCTCGGGCTGGGTCAGGTGATGCGCGTCGGTGCTTGAGGCGTAGCCCACCAATTCCGCCAGAATGTTGGCGCCGCGTGCTTTGGCGCTGTCCCAGGCTTCGAGCACCAGCATGGCGGCACCTTCGGCCAGCACCAGGCCGCTGCGGTCCTTGGAAAACGGCCTGCAAGAGGTTTCTGCGCCATTGGCATGGGGCGTGGCCAGCGTCTGCATGGCCTGCCAGGCCTTGGCGGTGCCCCGGTTCAGCGGCGCTTCTGCACCGCCCGCGAGCATGACATCGGCGTAGCCGTGGCGAATTTGCCGAAAGGCCTCACCGATGGCATTGGCCGAGGATGCGCAGGCATTGGAAATGGTGCTGCTCGGACCCTTGAGGCCAAACTCTATGGCCGTATGGGCGGCAATCGCATTGCTCATGGCCAGCACCACGGTCATGGGGCGCAGGCGCGCCGCTTTTTGTTCCAGCAAGGCGGTGTAAGCCTGATCGGTGGAGCCAGCGCCGCCGCTGCCTGTTCCCATGCAGACGCCAAAACGCTCTGGCGCCATGCTGGCTGGCCAGGCAGCAGGGCTGCCCAGTCCGGCCTGGGCCATCGCCTCGCGGCCCGCGACCAGCGCCAATTGACTGACGCGGTCCATGCTCATCAGGCGTGAGCGCGAAAAATGCGGGTCCGGGTCAAAGTCAATCGCACCGGCGAGAATGCTTTCTGCGCCCGTGGGAAAGGCCATGTCCACCAGACGAATGCCCGAGCGCGCAGCAAGCAGTGATTCAAAAAAGGCTGCCGTTCCCGTTCCAATCGCGGAAACAACGCCAAGACCTGTGATGGCAACGCGACGCATGATCTGTACCCGTTGCCGTGCTCAGGTCGCCGACTTGCCTGCTGGCAGCAGCGGCTCAACAAGCTGCATCATCTCTTGCAGCGTGCGCGGCGGGCTGGTCTGGTCGGGAATCTGGATGCCAAATTTGTCTTCGATTTGAAACATGAATTCGATGATCGCCAAGGAGTCGAGCCCGAGGCTCTCCAGCGTCGCAGCGGGCAGCAATTGATCTTCCTTAATGCCAAAGGTTTCGACAAAAAGATGGATTAAATCCGAATTCATAATGTGACTCTTAATTTTTTGACCGGGACGGATTGTCCGCTATCGAGGCGGGTAGGAAAAACTCCCGAGATACCGTGCAGTTTTAACTCTGCTCCAGCACAGGCCTGAACGCCACGTCATCGTTGTTCGATAAAAATCGAATCATTTCAAGGATGACAAGGTCTTTTTCCTGATCAATGCTAATCATATGGTAGCTGTTACTCAAAATAACAAGATGAATTCGGGCGGCGCTGACACGGTCTGCGACTTCAAATGCACTTTTTGTCGAGGCGCATTCATCTTCTTTCGCATGAATGAGCAAGGTCGCACATTGGATTTGAGGAAGTGACTGGCGCGCCAGTGCAATCAAATCTCTGGACTTCAGGAGGTCGCTGACGCGCAGGGAGGCGGCGCCCGCATTGGACTGGCCAGCCAATTCCATTTGCTGTTTGATCCGCGCGCGCATTCTTGTGTCTTTGACGCCATAAGGCTCTTTTTCCTGAATGGCGATGCGTTTGGCAAAGGGCAAGCAGCGGGCCAGATTGAGCAGGGGGGTGTACCAAGGGTTTCCCCAGCCATTAAAGTGCAGGGCTGTGGACAGCGCCATCACGGCGCTGAGCTGGCCGGAGCGCAGCGCTGCCACTCTGAGGGCTAGCACGGCCCCAATGCACAGTCCTCCGACGGAAACACTGTCGCATTGACCGGCCAGCCAGTCCAGCTCGCTCAAGGCGGTGCGAATCCAGTCTTGTGCGCTGTAGCGGGAAGCATGCTTTTGAGGCCCTGAGTAGGTGTAGCCAGGAATAATCGGCGCATGCACGGTGTAGCCTGCCCGGTGTAGCCCCCGGGCGACGAACTGCAGCTCCAGCGGGCCGCTGCTCAGGCCATGTAACAGCAAAACGCCATGCCGTCCACCGGCAAGTGTCAGCGGCTTGAGCGTGGTGAAGGCGGCGCTGGTTTCAGCGATGGAATCGTTCATTGAGGACAAAAAGGGGGTGATGGAGCGCGCCCGACCCGCAACAAAAATGCCCGCCAGCGGCAGGCACATGGGTGAACAGAGGGGGAATGAAGGCGTCAGGCGGAAGCTGTGAATGTAGCGCACCACAGCGCCAGGATGGCTTGGCGCTCTTGTTCAAGTTCTGGCAGTTGCACTTGCGTTGGCGCTTCGTTGAGCCGGGCGATGTGCTGCACGCGGCGCAATTCGCGGTAGGCGTCAGCGGCGTGCTGGCCCACGCCACCGGGCAGTAGGCCGACCGCTTCGGCGCGCTGCAACAGCGCGATGTTGCCGACGTTGTCCCGCAACTCGGGATGCGCACCTGACTGCGACAGCACCAGAAACTGCACCGCAAACTCAGCGTCCACCATCGCGCCCGCGCTGTGCTTGACATCGAACATCTCGCCTTGGGGCGCGGTCGCATCTGCCGCGTCTGCTACGCCGCTGGCGGGCGCGGGCATTGGCGCGCTCTTGACTGGATGGGCTTTGCGCACTTTCTCGCGCATTGCGGCGATTTCGGCGCCCAAGGCGGCTGCATCACGCGGCGCGCTGATGACGCTTTGGCGCACTTCGTCGAAACGCTGGCGCAGCGACGCGTCGCCGAGCACAAAGCGGGCGCGCGTCATGGCCTGATGCTCCCAAGTCCAGGCGGTATTGCTGCCGCGCTGCTGCTGGTAGTTGGCATAGGCGGCGAACGAAGTCACCAGCAGGCCGGAGTTGCCGTTCGGGCGCAGGGCGGTGTCGATTTCGTACAGGTCGCCCTCGCCGGTCTTGACGGTCAGCCAGTTGATCAGCTTGCGCACGAAGGCGGCATAGACCTCGGGGGCGCGCTCGTCCGCGTCTTCATAGACGAACACGATGTCTAGGTCGCTGCCGTAGCCCAGCTCTTTGCCGCCGAGCTTGCCGTAGGCAATGATGGCGAACTGCGGGCTGTCGCGGTGGCGGTTTTTCAGGCGTTGCCAGCACCAGTCGGCGGTGACGGCCAGAATGGTTTCAGCCAGCGCGCTCAGGTCATCGGCGACCTGTTCGACGCTGAGCACGCCTTCCAGATCGCGCGTCAGCGTGCGAAATACCTCGGCGTGGTGGGCGCGGCGCAGCAGGTTCAGGCAGGCTTCCTCGTCGTCCTCGCCGGTGCGCTTGAGGGCGGCCAGGCGCTGCGCCAGCTCTTTCTGGAACACCGTCCGGTCAAAGCGCTCGTGCAGC
>Ga0302294_10000182_pt1 | contig 19424 bp, 17 predicted proteins | sample III_Fen_N2_3_FD_194550 | JGI IMG/M metagenome (GOLD analysis project Ga0302294, IMG submission 194550) | Peat permafrost microbial communities from Stordalen Mire near Abisko, Sweden - III_Fen_N2_3 | ecosystem: Environmental > Terrestrial > Soil > Wetlands > Permafrost | place: Sweden: Abisko...
GTTCGTACAATGGATGCTCGATGAGCTTTGACTCGACCTCCTGAATTTTCCCTGGATCGACCCAGAGGTTTTTATCAAAGACAAAGAACCAATCCGCACCTGCATCGATTGGGCGATTTTCAAAACTCCCTGGAATTAAGGGTCTATTTGATACAACAGGCGGATTTTTCTTCACCTTGGTCGTTCGCATCAGGCCCTCCCTTCCTGCGAGAATAGCTTTTGCTCGCCCCTCATAGTCACCGAGCCAAATTTCTCGGCTATGGAGCTCGTCTTGGGGGCGATAGGCAGGCGCCCAATATACTGGCGTGCCGAAACCCTTGCGTCCACAGATCTGAAATTCTCCGATTGGTGTGGCAACATGGTAAAAGTGGATGGGGATAAACTGTCCTCTGTAGAAGAGAGCGCCGGTGATTGATTCGCCCGCCGGACCTGTTCCATGGAAATTGTATGCCCATGGTGCGGTGACGTAATCTTCACCCGTCTTTTGAGTGATTGTTGCGGGCCCCTGCGGTAAAGGAGCTTGTGAAGCCCCGAGAGCGAGGCGGAAGCCGAGGCCGCTGCGCCGGTAGCCAGGCTCGGCGCCATGCCGATCGGCGGAAGGCCAGTTGCGTGCGGCCTGGTACCAACAGCAACCGCGAAAGACACGGTAATCGCCGTAGGGGCACCAACCCGGCCCGGTAGGATCAGTCACGTTTCCACCGGGGAAAATGCCATACCCGTCCAAACACCATTCCATCACATTGCCCAGCATGTCGTATAATCCCCAAGAGTTGGGCTGTCTCTTTGCGACTGGATGGGTGGTATGGTCGCTGTTATCTCTATACCACGCGATTTTATCCAAGTTGGTATATCGCTCTTCAGTCGTCCCAGCTCTGCAGGCGTATTCCCACTGCGCTTCGGTCGGCAGCGTGTACGCATAACCCTCCGGTAGATGCCCAGCCGCCCGCTCTTGCTCCGTAAGCTTTTGGCAAAAATCCATCGCATCATCCCAGGACACCTGCTCCACAGGCGCGTCTACACCAGCCTCCACAAAGTTGCTTGGGTTGCTGCCCATGACCGCTCGGTATTGCCCCTGCGTCACAGGTGTTTTCCCCAGCCAAAATTCCCTGCTGATCGTCACCACCGTTTGCGGACATGCAGCAATCGGGCTGCTCTCATCTGAGGTGGGGTCGCCAATCTGCCAAGCTCCATCCGGACAAGGCTCGCCCATCGTGAAAGTTCCGGGATCAATCCAAACAAGATCCACCGTCACCGCGTTTGGCAGGGTGATCGTGTGATTGTGTTCTGGTATATAACCAAGAGATTTTATTGGTTTTGCATTCGCGGGAGGTGCATCGCTGGCCGGCTGCTGCGCATGCGACGTACAGATTGCCGCCACAAAGATAATCCAACTTAAAATTAAGAGCCCTAGTAGTCTTTGCATGGGATAAACATCGAATGAGCGCTCAGTGCGTAATCGTTGCGGAGATTGAGGCGCGGAGCTCTGCTGTATTATAACTCGCCTGAGCCGGCACGTGGAGAAGTGGAAGCTTGCAGGTGCGGAAAACTTCGTCGACGAAAACGTCACGCTTTTTGCGGTCGGCCCTCTCGTGGGAGCTGTCGTCTAGTTCGACCCCGGCCACGGGTGCGAGGTCGGTGGTGCGGACGAGGAGGAAGTCGACATGCTTTTGGTTGATCCTGTTGCCGGCTCGCGTGCGGAGAGAGGGCGACAGGCCTTTGCGTGGCTTGAACACGTCGCCGAGGCGAACTTTGGCGAGCAGGCCGATGCCGTCAGGTAGTGATTGTTCCAATACGCCGAGGAAGGAACGCTCGGCGGGCGAAAAGATTGTACCCCTAAGTTCATAGGCGTTTCCATCGGCGGAGGTGTCGGCTGCACCACCGAGTTTGGTTTTCAGTAAGGCGGCAACGATTGCTAAAACGACCAAAGCGAAGACGACGAAAACAAGAGGAGCGAGGTGCATGGAAGAAGGTTTACGCGTTTTGAGTTAGCTACGGTGAAACGACCGGTGCACTTCCTTGGTGCAGTGTGACCGTAGTGTTCTCGGGTGGCATGGAAACTACGGCTGCCTTGTCATCAATGCGGATGCAGCGAACGGAAACGAAATATCCGTCGACATTCAACTGCGCGCTCTTCCCGGCGACGAACCGCGTGCCATTGATTATTGCGATCCGATCGCCTCCACTGGATGCGAGGCCGGTGAGTTTCAGGTTCGGTATGATCACGGCATTTCGAACCTGTATCACAGTATGGCCGGGCTGATAACTTTTCGCGAGAGCCTCTCCTGCCTGCACCTCCGCGAGCGGCATGGCCTTCAATAGAGTGGATTTTAGTCCGCTGCTGGTAGCCGCGAGCGCTGGAACAGGCGCTCGATCTACGCGTGCGAACCTCAGAAAAGTTTTATGGGGCAGTTTGGCGCAATCGTGGCAATGCTTATAAGAAGTCACTTGCAAAAAAAATACACCAGCACATCCGCATCTGTTACGCTCGGAGGGTTCGAGGTTGCGGAATTTTGCTACGGGTTTGCTACGTTCCCGTTTCTTATTTCGCAAACCCCTGCTAAGCAGGGGGTTAGAATGGTGGCACGGACCGGAATCGAACCAGTGACACAAGGATTTTCAGTCCTCTGCTCTACCAACTGAGCTACCGTGCCATTCACGAAGGGGCGAAGTTAAAGGGGGTGCCGTTTCGCGCGTCAATGGGGAATTTCGTCGGTTATTTCTTAGGCCGTGAGTAACGCCTTGAGATCGGTGAGCGAAAGTTTGGCCGAAGCCGCGTCGCTGGCCTCGAAAACATCGGCCAGCAAGGCGCGTTTGCTCGCCTGAAGTTGCAGGACTTTTTCCTCCACCGTGCCGGTGCAGATCAGCTTGTAACTGGTGACCACGCGACTCTGCCCGATGCGGTGCGCGCGATCTGTCGCCTGCGCTTCGACGGCGGGATTCCACCAGGGATCGAAATGAACGACGGTGTCGGCCGCGGTGAGGTTGAGTCCGGTGCCGCCGGCTTTGAGCGAAATAAGAAAAACCGGGATGGTGGCGGAGTTGTTGAAACGGTCCACTTCGGCTTGGCGGGCCTTTTGTGTCATCGAGCCATCGAGATAGCAGAACTCGAGTTCCTGCGTTTCGAGTTCGGTGCGCAGGAGCGCGAGTAACGAGGTGAATTGCGAAAATACAAGCAGGCGGTGTCCGTCGTCGACGGCCTCGGAGAGCAGCTCGCGGAAGGCGTCGAGTTTGGCAGAGTCTGCGGGATTTTCGAATTTGGATTTTTGATTTTCGATTTCGGACGGGCCGTCTGGGGATTTGGCGTTTGGATTTTGGCCTTTGGAATTTGGCAGCAGCCTGGGGTCGCAGCACACCTGGCGCAGGCGCAACAGCTGGGTGAGCGTGGCAAGGCGTAGTGAATTTTCGGATGCGCCGCTCGCTTCGAGATCGATGAGCGCGCGTTCGGATTCCTCCTGCACGCGACGGTAGAGCGCCGCTTGCGTGGCCGACAATTCGCAGTAGAGCACCTGCTCGATCTTGGGCGGGAGTTCTGGCGCGACGACGGTTTTTGTGCGGCGCAAAATGTAAGTCGCGGTCTTGGCGCGCAGGCGTTCGTCGTACCAGAGGCGTTCGTCGCCGCGCGTGCCAGCGGGCACCTTGTCGATGTAGCCCGGCATGAGCACTTCGAAGAGCGAGCGGAGGTCGTCGAGGCTGTTTTCAAGCGGCGTACCTGTGAGCAAAAACCGTCCGCGGGCGTGCAATGAGCGGAGCGTTTGGGCGTTTTGGGTGCGGCGGTTTTTGAGGTGCTGGGCTTCGTCAGCGATCAGGCAAGCGAACTCGATTTCGCCAAACAGCTCGCGGTCACGGGCGAGGGTGCCGTAGGAGGTGACGATCAAATCGTAAGCGGCAAAATCGGTGGCGCGGGTCAGCCGGTTGTCGGCCTGGTGGGTGAAGACGCGCAGTTGCGGGGTGAAGCGCGCGGCTTCGCGCCGCCAGTTTTCCACCAGCGTGGCGGGGCATACCACGAGCGAGGTTTGTGATGAGTTGGCGGTTATCGGTTCACGGTTTGAAGTTGGAACCGAACGGGGGGCGATATTTGGCGTTTGAAATTTGGAGTTTGTGGCTTCGGCGCGCAGCGCCGCCAGCAAGGCGAGCGCCTGGAGCGTTTTGCCGAGGCCCATTTCGTCGGCCAGGATGCCGCCGAGCTGATGCCGATACAAATGCCAGAGCCAGGCCGCGCCGAGTCGTTGGTAAACACGCAGCTGCGCGTCAAAGGCGGCGGGCACCGGCGCAGGTGTGAGTTTCGAGAGGTTGCGGAGCGCAGCACTGCGTTCGCGCCAGGCGGCAGGCGGCTGGAAATGTGGTGCGATCTCCTCGATGATGGCCTCCGCCTCGGCGAGCCGGGCCGGGCTGACCCGGTGGGTGCGAAGGGTGGCGGTGCCCGCGCCGGTATCGCCGGCGAGTGCGCGCTGGGCTTTGGCGAGTTGTCCGAGTTGCTCGGCGGATACGAGGTAAACGCGTCCATCGGCTTCGACATAGCCCCGGTTGGACGCAGCGGCGGAGAGCAGCTGGTCTTCGGGAACCTTGCCCGCGCGCAGGGCGACGGTGATGTTGAAGCCATTGCCGTTGTCGATCGCGTCGCAGATGATTTCAGCCGGGGCGAGACGCGCGGTGTTTTTTTCGAAGTTGGGCGTAAACTCGGCGTGGAATTCGTTGCGCAGACGGTCGCCGTTGGCGGCAAGAAAATTGAGGGCCTTGTGGCGATCGCGCAGCCACCACTTGCGGTTCGAAGGTTCCAGGGCAAAGCCCGCGTTCTTGACCAGCTCGAGCGCTGAGGCGTAGGCGATGTGTTCGCGCGAGGGCAGGGTAATGGCGAGGAAATGCTCGGAGCCGTCGACCATGAGCGGGGACGAGGAAGCGGGGAGCGAGGAGCGAGGAGCGGGTAGGTTGGAGCTTGATGGAAGGTTTGGTATCTCGCGACCGATCTGCGGTTGAAGTTTGGGTTCTGGAGTTTGAGATTTTTCCTGAAGGTGTTCGCTTACGCCGCGCAGGATCGGGCCGACCCAGAGTATCGGGGCCTTCTGGTCGTTGACCCAAAAGAAAACGGGCTGCGTGCCGGCGGTCGTGACGAGTTCGCGCAACTGGGCGCGCGTGAGTTGGAGAAAAGGCGAAGGGGTGGCCGAGCCGCATAGTCTCTGCAGAGCTGCCAGCAAAGGCCAAAGCTCAGCGCTGGGCGTGGCGGCGAGATCGAGTTCCACCTTGACGGCGATGGCGTCGCGAGGCGCGGCAGTGGCGAGATTGGGCGGCAGCAGAAGGCGGAGCACAGTGTTCAAAGAGTTTCGCCCTGGCCGTCGTGGCGAGGCGAAAAATCATCTCCCGGCGAAAGTCTGGGAATAAAGCGCGCGCCGGTTGCTCTGATTTCGGTTGGCGCTTGTTTGCATCCTGTGGGTGCGGCGTCCGACCCAACTCGAACTCCTATTGTTATGACAATTAACTTCGGCGGCACCGTTTTTGTTTTTGCTCACCGCACTCATCGTCTTGGCCTTCGGTCCCGGGATTTTCTCGGTCGACCATTTGCTGAATCGAAACAGGGTCGTTAGTAAGGAGGCGTGAGCGCACCGATGTCCGACGACACCTTCAGCCAGCTCGTGGACCTTTACTATCCATCGCTCTACCGTTTCGCCCTGAGTCTGGCGCGGAGCGAGGCGGACGCGTGCGATCTGGCGCAGCAGACTTTTTACGTGTGGGCGAAAAAGGGCCACGCTCTGCGCGAAGCGGCAAAGGCAAAGTCATGGTTGTTCACCACCCTGTACCGTGAGTTTTTGCGTGGCCGCCGCCGCGGAGAACGTATGACCGCTTTGGATACCGTGCCCGAGAGCGAGCTTGAGGACGTGATCCTCGCGCCCGAAACGGTGGCTTCGATGGACGGCGGCGTGGTCATGGCCGCGTTGCAGGAGGTCGATGAAATTTTCCGGGCGCCGCTGACGCTATTTTATCTCGAAGATTTGTCGTACCAGGAAATCGCCGAGGCGCTTGATGTGCCGGCCGGCACGGTGATGTCGCGGTTATCGCGCGGCAAGGCCCAGCTCCGTGCGCGGCTCGCGTCGCGGTCGGCGGCGAGCCCGTCCAATGTCGTGTCGTTCCAGAATTCAAAAACCAAGGCCTCAAATGGATAACCAAGAGGCAAAATTTATTCTCAAAGCTTACCGTCCCGGCGGTGCCGACGCGGGCAATGCCGTCTTTTGCGGAGCACTAGCCCAGGCCGCACGCGATCCTGCATTGCATGATTGGTTCGAGCGCGAGCAGGCGTGCGATAAGGCCGTTGCGGCAAAACTCAAATCGGTGCCGATACCGGCTGGATTGCGCGCATCGATCCTGGCTGGCGGAAAAATGAGCGCCGCGCGCCGCTCATGGTGGCAGCAACCGACCTGGCTGGCGTTGGCCGCTTCGCTGGCGATTTTGTTGAGCACCGCGCTGGCCTGGCAGCTGCGCGGACCGCGCACCGATTGGCATCAGTTGACGGCCCAGATCCTCGACGATGCCGCTCACGGTGAGCGCCATGGGTCGCACGGCCTCGCGGCAAAAAATCTAGTCGCGTTGATTTCTGAACCGACGACAAAACTGGGCTCTCCGCTGCCGGTCGATCTCAGTCGGCTAAAAACCGACGGCTGTCGCACGTTGAGTGTTGCGGGTCACGAAGTCATGGAAGTCTGCTTCGAGCGTGATGGCGGCGAATTTCATCTCTATGTCATGGCCCGCCCCGCGTCGCGCGATCTGCCGTCGGGGCCGCGTTTCGAAGCTCAGAATGGTATGCATTCGGTCATGTGGACGGATGCCCAGCACCTCTACGTGATGGCCAGCGCGAAGGATGAATCGGCGCTCCGTGCCTTGCTGTAGCGCGGGGTCGACAGCGGACTCCCGGTTTGTAATGTTGGCGCCATGCCCACGCCCCTGCGCGTTCTTCTCACTGCCGGACCGACTCGCGAACACCTCGACCCCGTTAGGTTTCTAAGCAATGGTTCGAGTGGCAAAATGGGCTACGCGCTTGCCGAAGCAGCGCTGGCCCGCGGGTGGGAGGTCGATCTTGTAAGTGGACCGGTGGCGTTGGCGTCGCCCGCTGGCGCGCAGGTGACGCGCGTGGTTTCGGCGGAAGAAATGTTTGCCGCGAGCGAACGGTTGTTCGCCCGCTGCGACCTGTTCATCGCCGTGGCCGCGGTGTCCGATTACCGGCCACGTTTTCGCGCAACAGAGAAAACCAAGAAGGCAGGCGGCGGGCTCACGCTGGAGCTGGAACCGACGATCGATATTTTGAAAACATTGGCGGCGCGAAAAACGCCGCAGCAAACCATCGTGGGTTTTGCCGCCGAGACGCGCGACGTGGAGGCCTACGCCCAACGGAAACTGGTTGAAAAAAATCTCGACTGGATCGTGGCCAACGATGTGAGCCGCGCCGGGATCGGGATGGACGCGGATGACAACGCGGTGGTGCTGCTCTCACGCAGTGGAGGACGGGAAGTGTTTGGTCCGGCACCGAAGCGGACCGTGGCTGACTTCATTCTCGGTCGGGTCAGACCCTGACGTCGTGCTCACCGCGTGGATACAGCGGCCATCGCAGAGGAGCGAAAAGCGCTTGCTGCGCCCGGACGAAGCCTGAAACTGAAATAACTGCTTCGTTGCGAACTCCGCCATGTACCTCATTGAACCCTCCATAACTTCCTACCCCGGTCGTTCGGTGGGGCTTCCTGTGTTGGCGGGCGAAACCGAGGAAACTTTGTTCAGGGATGCCCGTTTGGCAGGGAAGAGCGGGCTGTTTCAGATGCGAGAGACGGGCCGCTGGCGGGTGGGACGGGCGCAGGTTTCGGTCGCGGCGGGCGTCGATCCGGCGACGAGCCAGTTGTACGAGATGCTTTTTGCGGCGGCTGCCGGGCTGAATCTCTGTCGAATCTGGCATTTTGTTCCTCACATCAATGAACCAGGGATCGATGGACTGGAGAATTACCGGGCGTTTTGCCACGGGCGCTCGCTGGCCTTCGAGACTCACTACGGGGTGGGTTTTCGGCAACGCCTGCCATCCGCGTCGGCGGTAGGGACGGAAGACGAACAGCTCACCATCGTCTTTGCGGCGTGCGCGACTGAACCGCGCCACTTCGAAAATCCTCAGCAGGTGCCCGCCTACGATTATCCGAAGAAGCACGGCCCGCGTCCGCCGAGTTTTTCACGGGCAACGCTCGTGCCGATGGGGGCGCAGGCCGATGTATTCATCTCCGGCACGGCGGCGATCGAAGGGCACGAAACGGTCGCGCCAGGCGACACGGCCGGACAGATCGTGCGCACGATGCAAAACCTGCGCGTTATTTCCCGGGCGTGTGGACTGGGCGATGATCTCGGCGTGGCGCGCGGCGGACAGCGGCATTTCAAAGTTTATCTGCGCCATCAAACGGATCTGGCTGCGGTGAAGCAGGCGCTTGACCGTTCATTTTTTGGCGCTGGGGACAAGGTAAGTTATCTCCGTTCGGATATTTGCCGGGCCGAGTTGAATCTTGAAATCGAAGCGACCGTGCTTGGCGCGCGGATTGATTAAGGAGTCCGTATTGTCGCGAATCATTTCCCTGAGCGATTTTCGTGAAATTTCCTCCGTTATTTTCAGCAGTAAATGTGAGCAAGTGCGGATTGTATCAGTAACCTCACGACAGCTGTTGGCGGTTACGGTATAAATTTGGCGCTTGCGATTGCGTCCTTGTCCGAGCGCTGCATCTTGGCGCTCCGGCCTTGGTTATCACCCACAACTCATCGCTTATGAAGACGAAAATGCCGATCGCCACTCGTGTCAGTCCCGGAGCCCACGTAGGTTGTCCGTTATGCTCAATTATCCCGGCGCATATGATGCGAGGGCTGGTTGAAAATGGCAGTGAAAAACAACGGTCGCATGCCTTGAGTACGATGCTGGGTTCGCATCGCTTGCGCGGGCAGCGCGATATGCTTGGGGAATTGGGGGCGGTTGCGCTCATGACGCCGGCTGGCGTAAAAAGACGAACCATCTACGACGCCCAAGAAGATTCGGCGTTGCCGGGCAAACTCGTCCTGGGTGAAGGTGCGGCGAAGGGCAAAGACGTCATGGTTAACGAAGCCTACGATTTTTCGGGCGTCGTGTACGATTTCTACTCCAAAGTGTTCGGACGGAATTCGGTGGACGATCGCGGCATGCGCCTCGATTCGTCGGTCCATTTCCGGGAAGATCCGACCGAGGCGTTTGACAACGCATTCTGGAACGGCAGCCAGATGATTTATGGCGATGGCGATGGGGTGACGTTTGACCGATTCACCAAATGCCTCGACGTCATCGGGCACGAGCTCACGCACGGCGTCACGCAATACGAAGCCGGACTCGCCTATCACGGACAGTCGGGCGCGTTAAACGAATCGTTCTCCGATGTGTTCGGCTCGCTGGTCAAGCAGTGGTACAAAAAGCAGACGGCGGCGAAGGCCGACTGGCTGATTGGGGCTGGCTTGCTCGGCAAGACTATCAAGGGAGTTGCCCTGCGCTCGATGAAGGCACCGGGCACGGCCTACGACGATCCGCATTTTGGCGGCAAGGACCCGCAACCCGCCACGATGAAGGGCTACGTCAAGCTTTCCGATACCCAGGCTGGAGACAATGGCGGTGTCCATATCAACTCCGGCATCCCCAATCACGCGTTCTATCTTGTCGCCATCAAGCTCGGTGGCTTCGCCTGGGAACGTGCGGGCAAGATCTGGTACGATGCGCTCTGTAACCGCATTCGCTCGAATTCGACGTTTAAGACCGCTGCGCAGGCCACGCTGGCCTCCGCGACTTCGCTGTACGGCAGCACGAGTCCTGAGTTTAAAGCTGTGAAAGCCGCCTGGCAGGAGGTAGGGGTGCTCTGATGCCCGTAAAGAAAACAACGCAGCTTTCACTGGCACGAAGCGGTGGCGTCGGGGGCATCCGCCCGCCACCGAAGGTGCTCGACACGGCCAGCCTGTCTGCGGCGGCGGCGCAGCATATTGAGGAATTGCTTACCCGGTCGGATTTTTTTGCGCTACCGGCCGAACTTCCAGAACGAACTAAGAGTGCGGATAATTTTCAGCACACCCTTACGGTCCGGCACGCCGGCGGCCGTGAGCACACCGTGACCTTTACCGAAGCGAGTGCGAGCGAGGCGTTGCGCGAACTTAAACGCCTCGTGCGCGACCAGGCCAAGAGCTGAGCGGGTGCACAATAGAACCAGGAAACTGCCGTGGGGACCGCAATCTCTCGATCCAGAGGGATTACCACTAATGGAATTCCTCAATGAGGAATTCTTTGAAGTGTCCTCCGGCTGATCGCCTTCGGGTACGCGTTCCGGGGGCTGCTAATCGCAGACCTTAACATCCCGCGATTAGCGGGCTCCGGCGCAATTTCCGCCATTAGCGTCCCTTCGCGTTCATTAGCGGTTAAGCCGCTGCGTAGTTTCAGATTAATCGCTACCGCCCGCATCTGGGCGGTTGAAATCTTGGCCCTGTCCGTCGCAGACTGCGGATGTCGTGTTTTCTCCGCTGCGCAAATTTATCTCGTGGGCTTTTCTGAAGCTGGTCTTCGGCGCATTTATCGCGGTCTCGGGCGTCACGATTTATGCGTTGTGGCTGTTCCAGCATGACGATCCGGATTTTGCGGCCGTGCATTCACGAGCGGTGGCGAACTTGAGCGCCGAACACGTGGCCGCACAGCAGGCACGAGACGATGAGCGCAGGCAGGTTGAGGCATTGCAGAAGGCATCCGCTGCGCTGCAAAGCCGGGCGGACAAGGCGGCTGGCATCGCGGAGGATCTACGTTCGATGGAGAGCTGGTGGAAAAAGATTTTCGGTAACCGCGAACAACAAAAGATCAATGCCACCCGGATCGTAGCCCTCAAAACGATGGAGCGGGAATCGAGGGACGGGGCCAACAAATTGCAGCGAGAGCTGACGCGCTCGACGGTGGCCCTGGAAGCGCGGGACAGTGAGCTGGAGCGGGTAGGCGTGCAACTGCATCTCGCGGAGGAAACAAATTCGCGGATCGTTCATTACCTGAACGAGGCCTGGCAGCATGGCGAATGGTTCGTTGCAGGTGGCCTTTGCCTGTATTTTTTTGGCCCAACGGTGCGCAAGCTGGTGCTTTTTAACTATATCGCCCCACGCATCGCACGAAGCCGGGCGTTGCAGCTGGCCCGAAGCCAGGAGGTTTTTCCCTCGCTCGGCGAAAGCCGAACCATTGTCGAGACGTCACTCTGGCCGGGTGAAACGGCGCGCGTGCGAAAAAGATACTTGCTGGCGGTCGACGACGCGGCGGTGCGGGAATCGCGCTGGCTGCTCAGCCGGCGTTTTCCGTTGATCAGCCTGCTGAGTGGTTTCGTCCACGATGTGAATCTCCATAACGCCCGCGCTGGCCGGGAATATCGTCTGGCCTTCGCGCATCACAAAAATCCAGAAAATGAATTGGCAGTCGTTCTTGTGCCCGAAGGCGGCTCGTTGGTGGTGCGGCCGAGCTTTCTGGCGGCAGTGATATTGCCGCCCGGGAGGAAGCTCGTTGTGCGGCGGCGCTGGCAATTTTTCCGCTGGCAATCATGGCTGACCGGTCAGTTGGGCTTTATCGAATTTCATGGGCCCTGCCGGATGGTTGTAGCGGGCCGACCCGGTTTGCGAGCCGAGCGCCTGATTAGGAGTGACGAGGGTGCCGCCCCGGTGAGCCGGACGAGTCCGAACAAGACGATCGCGTTTACCCCGAGCCTTGAATATCGGGTCGTTCGCACCCCGCGTTTTTGGAATTACTACCGCTGGAACCAGCCGCTGTTTGATACCTGTTTTGCCGGCGTGGGGCTCGTCCTCACGCAAACGACGGTTCCGGGACGGAAGACAGCATTCTGGTCGGCAACTCGGAATCGAGCGCGGAAGGTTTTCGGGCTCTGAGTGGGTTTAATCTGGAACACTGGAACTCTGGAACGGAGAGTTGGTTTTTTTGACAGAATATACAGAATGGAGAGAATGGTTTGTGGAACGGGGCACCAATCATTCGGTTGATTTTGTTCATTCTGTCTCAATTCGGATGCTTTTCCCGTGTTCCTGAGTTCCAGATTAAGATTCTGGGAGGTGGCCCGCCGTGCCGGTTAGGGCTCGTCTCGCGGTCGGCGGCACGTAATTTCACCGCAAATTCAATGGCGCTCTTCATCTTCATAGCCCTGTTCGTTTGGACGCTTCTAAATAGCTATGTGTTTTGGCGACTGAGTAGCTTGCCGGTGGTCGCTGGTTGCCTGTCAACCTGGGCGGTCTGGGCTCTGGCAGCAGTCTGTTGTGTAAGTTTTCCAGCAAGCCGGTGGTTCGTTAAGTTGGATCTGCCGGGATTGGGCGCAGCGGTGGAATTTTTTGCGATGACGTGGCTGGGGGTTCTGTTTCTGCTCTTCGTCTGCTTTTTGGCGGTCGATTGTTTCACGCTGGGAGGTTTTGTTCTTTCGAATCGCGTGCTCCAGCTTCGCACGATTGGAGTGGTGGTCGCTTTGGTGCTGGCGGTGTTCGCTGTCTTTCAGGGCAGGCGCACTCCGGTCGTCAACGAACAGGTGGTCGTGCTGCCGGGCCTTCCGCGCGAACGTGACGGTCTGCGGATGGTGTTCGTCTCCGACCTGCACTTGGGCAGCCAGATTGGCTCGGCGTGGTTGAAGGACTTGACCGCTCAAATCGCCGCTTTGTCGCCGGACCTGATTGCCATCGGCGGCGACCTGGTCGACCAGGATGTTTTTCGGGTGCAGGGCATGATCCCTGAATTGCGCGCTTTGCACGCGCCGCTCGGAGTCTGGGCGGTGTTGGGCAACCATGATTCGTATGGTGGCGCGGCCGAAGCGTCGCAGATCATGCAGGATTCCGGGTTTCGCGTACTGCATGACGAATCGGCCGAGGTTATTCAGGGGTTGCGCCTGGCCGGGGTGGACGATTTGGGCGTGCGGGGACGCGACGGCCCGGGAGACGCATTTGTTAAAAAGGCCTTGCAACTGGTTCGGCCCGGGCAGGAGGGCTGCGTATTTCTGTCGCACACGCCGATAGAAGCTGACGTGGCGGCAGAGGTGGGTGCCGGTCTGATGTTGTGCGGGCATACCCATGGCGGACAGATCTGGCCGTTTAATTTTCTCGTCCAGTTGCGTTATCCTGAGCTGGTGGGCCGCTTCGCTCACGCTCCGATGACGCTTATTGTTTCACGAGGAGCCGGCACGTGGGGACCGCGTATGCGGCTATGGGAACCCGGCGAAATCGTCCTTATCACGTTGCGGGCGCCATGAGGTTCGTCCTAAGCCGGCGGAGCCGGAACCAAAGGAGCGAGGATTGAGGAGCGAGCAGGACGGAACTCCGAGCTGCGGCAGCGATCGTCGCAGCCGTTATCGTGGTTCGCAAATGAGGGACTAACGGGCGCACAACTTCGCAAGGTTCCTATTGTCAGCATCGGATCGACTTGCTTCATTGCATCAGAAATTGCGCCTCCTCGACCGCTACATCTTCAAACAAGTTCTCTTCACCTGCTCGGCGTGTGTCGGTTTTTTTGTTTTCATGTTCGCGGCGGCCAACGCGCTTAAGGACCTACTGGGCTATCTGCTGGCTGGGCAGCTCGCGCCGGAGTCGGCAATCAAGCTCATCCTCCTGCTGATTCCGTACGTCGTCATGTATGCCCTGCCGATGGGCATGCTGCTCGGTGTGCTGCTCGTGCTCGGACGCATGTCGGCGGACAGCGAGATCGTCGCGATGCGCACCTGTGGCCAGAGCCTGAAGCGCATCAGTGCCCCGATCTTTGTCCTGGCGCTGGCGGGTGTGGTGATGGGCCTGGTGGTCAATTTCCGCTACATGCCCATTGCCCGCACGGTGTACCATCAAGAGCTCGGCCAGATGCTGCGCACCAATGCGCTGCGCCTGATTGTGCCGAAGACGTTCGTTCGCGATTTTCCGCACATGGTGGTTTACGTGAGCGAAAAGCACGGTGATTACGTTCGCGATATTTGGGTGTGGCGGTTGGACAAAGAAAAACGAATGATCGGGTTTTCTCACGCCGATAATGGCCGCATCGAACTGGATGAGGGGAAAAACGAACTGGTTTTCAAACCGTTCCAAATCTCAACCGAGCGGTTTGACGAGAAGAATCCTGAGGACTTTTCCAAGCCTCCGATCCGGCTCGAAGCCGAGGATGGCGGCAGTTTTCGGGTTTCTCTGGCCAACTTATTTGGCCCCAAAACTTTCAATCACAAATCTGACTGGTCCACGCTGACCGAACTTCAGGCCGAGAAACAAAAGATCGCCGCGACTGAACCGGCTGGGCGCGAGCGCGAGCGGAAGCTGATGCGAGTCGAAATGATCATCCAGAACAAGGGGTCCATGGCGCTCGCGGTTTTCATTCTCGTGTTCATCGCGGTGCCGCTCGGGATTAAGGTGTCGCGGCGTGAGACGTCGGCCAATCTCGGCGTGGCACTGATCATGGCCGTGTGTTATTATTTCCTTTCGACGGTCGTGGTGGGTTGGTTCGAGAAATATCCTGAATACCGGCCCGACCTATTGGTCTGGGTGCCGAACGTGTTTTTCATCGGCATCGGCCTCTGGCTGAATCTGCGAGTCGAGCGGGCGTGACGCGGTCAGGACATCCGGATCGGATTTCTGGTGGTGCGGATGCGGTTTTGACGGAGTGTTTTTGCCGCTCGTCGCAAGCAATTTGATACTATCTCTACTCAAACCGACGGAAAGGGGCAAAGGTAGGGACGACACGCCGGGTCGTCCGAAAGCGTCGCCAGCCAGCTTGTTCGTAACAAGTCGGACGGCCCGGCGGTCCGTCCCTACCAGCCAAACGTCATAGTTTATTCTGCGTTTGAAAGAGAATTGGTAGGAGGTCTGCGATTAGCAGACCCCGAAACGCGTGCCCGCAGGCGATCAGCCGGAGGACACTTCAAAGAATTCCTCTTTGAGGAATTCCATCAGTGGTAATCCCACCGGATCGAAGCTTCAGATCCTCAGACGATCACCGGAACCGGCTCTTTCAGCTGCGAGATTGCGGCCATGATGTGTTGCGAGGCGCGCAGATAGCGCTCCTTGCCGGCCGAGGGGTCGTCGTATTCGGACGGCTGAAGCGGTTTGCCGTATACCACCGTGACGGGCGTGCCGAGGCGAAGGGTGCCGTCTTTACCGAATGCTTTGAAAGAACCAAAAACACGGGCGGGCACCACCGGCACGCCGGTGCGGCAGGCGAGCAGGCCGACGCCGGGCTTTGCCGCCTGGAGCTGCCCGTCAGGGGACCGCGTGCCCTCGGGAAAGAGGATGATCACTTTGTCTTTTTTGAGCGCGTTCAAGACCCGCTTGATCGCGGTCACGTCGGTGCCGCCGTCGCGGTCAACCGGGATGGTGCCGACGCCATTGAGCCACCACGAGGCGAAGCCGGGTTTCCAAAGGGTTTTGCGCGCGAAAAAACAGACCTGTTGGGAAAGAAGCGAACCAACGATCGGTGGATCGAGATGACTGGCATGATTCGAGGCGATCATGAAGCCGCCGTCGGTCGGTATGTTCTCAAGTCCGATGGCTTCGCCGCGGAAAAAAACTTCGTAGAACTGACGCAGCAGGTAGTGGCAAACGCCATACAAGGGCTCCATGTCCAGTTGGTCGTGAGGGCGGTTCATGCGGGCGGCAGCTGCGTGGCGATCGTGGCGGAGATTTTCTCTACAACCTGTTCCAACGTTAAGTACGTGCTGTCGATGCCGGTGGCGCCAGTGGGCAGCACGAGCGGCGCGGTCTGGCGTTGCGAGTCGAGGCGATCGCGTTCGGCGACCTGATCTGGCCGGCCTTCTTGCTCCCGACGACGAGCGCGTTCGGCCGGATCGGCGTGCAGGAAAAAGCGAAAATCGGCGTTAGGAAATATCACAGAGCCGATGTCGCGACCCTCCATGACGAGTCCACGAAAGCCGTTTTTCTTCGCCACGTCGGTCTGCCCGCGTTGATATGCGAGCAGGGCGGCGCGCAGTTCGGCAATCGCGGCGAAATGCGAAACCGCGGCGGTCACCTCGGCGCTGCGGATGCGAGCCTCAGGCACAACCTGACCGTTGATCTCCATGAATGCGGCGCGACCGACCACACGCGTGCTGAGCACGAGGTGGGCGAGGGCGTTCTTCACCGCCGCGACATCGCCGGACGCCACCTTTTGCTGCAACAACTCCGCCGTGAGAGCGCGATAAAAAGAGCCGGTGTCGACGTGCAGCAGGTTAAACCGTTCGCTGATGGCGCGTGAGGTGGAGGATTTGCCGGAAGCGGCACCGCCGTCGATGGCGACAAGGATGAAGGAGGAACTGGCCATTAAGAGGCAACGTTGTGAGCTTCGGCGTGCAGGCGCGCAAGCTCATCGAAAAAGCTCGGAAACGTCTTGGCGCAGCAGGCCGGGTTCTTGATCGTGAGCCAGGGCTGGCCGTTGCCGAGCAAGTCGTAACAGCCAAGAATACCGAAACTCATTGCGAACCGGTGGTCGCCGTAGGTTTCGATCGTGACGCCCGGCATCAGCGGACGCGGATGAATCTCCAGTGAGTCCTCGGTTTCGATCACATGCTGACCGAGTTTTTTCAACTCACGCGCCATGCCGGCGACGCGATCGGTCTCCTGCTTTCGCGTGTGAGCGATGCCGGTGATTTGGGTCGGCCCGTCGAGCAGCGGCGCAATAGCCGCGAGCGTGAGGAAGGTGTCGGAGAATTCGCGGAAGTCTTGAGTGACGCCTTTGGGTTTGGCAGCCACGTAGTACGCCGCGTCGATTCCGACCACGCGATCGTCGCTCTTTCCAACGTCTTTAGGAATATGGATCAGCTCCTTCCGTTCTTGGATGATTGAGCCGCAATTTCGAACGACATGGACGAACCGAGTGTCGCCTTGCAGGCCGACAAGATCGCCAAAGAAATTGGGGAAGTGAACCAGGCCGCGGATGACCAACGGCAGAGCGAGAAAATAGCTCGCCGCAGTCGCGTCCGGCTCGATCAGGTAGCTTCTCTCCGTGGCATAACTGCCTCGGGGGATTGATATCGTATCTGAGGAGCGTGCGAGTTTTGCCGCAAAACCGAACTGCGCCATCTGGTTGATCGTCATCTCAACGAAAGGCCAGCGCACGTTTCCGCGAAGCTTAATTTCAAGAAGGGCGGTGGCCAGCGGCGCAACCATCAGCAAGGCGGAAAGCATCTGACTGCTCTCACTCGCATCGATCTCGACCAGACCGCCGCGCAGCCCGTGGGCGCGGAGCTCGACGGGGGAAAAACCTTTTTCGCCGAGGTACACGATTTCGGCGCCTTGATTGGTGAGCGCGTCGAAGAGCCCTTTCATTGGCCGCTTTCGCATCTGCGGCACACCGTCGATGCGGTACACACCGCTTGGAGCAGCGGCGCAGAGCGCGGTGAGAAAACGGGCGGCGGTGCCGGCGAGACCGACGTGGAGCGTCGCGTTTTCCGCGGGGATTTTTCCGCCGCGACCTTCGACGTAGATTGTCTTTTGCGCGGCGTCTTCTCTGACCACAAAACCAAGCTGGCGGAGCGCCTCGGCCATGATCTCGGTATCTTCGCTGAAAAGCGCGCCGGTCAGTGTGACCGGGTTATCGCAGAGTGCGGCTAGGAGCAGGGCACGGTTGGTGATGCTTTTCGATCCCGGCAAGACGACTTCACCGCGCACGGGGCGCGTGAAGGGCTGGATCGGAAGCAGGTCAGGGAGCGACATGAACAAACATTGCTCACGCAAAGGCGCAAAAACGCCAAGAAAGAAGTGCCTGAACGTTGCGCCCTCGCGTCTTGGCGTGAGGAGGCAATCTCACGGTTTGAAGGCGTCGCGATAGGTTTTGCCGCGTTCCAAACGCGTGCGCAGTTCACTCCAGTTGCTTTTTTCGAGCGCAGATTCGAAGCCCTGAAGCTCCTTCTGCAACCCTCGTAATGCACCAAGTACCTGATCTCGGTTCTGCTGGAAAATCTCGATCCACATCGTGGCATCGCTGGCGGCGATGCGGGTGGTGTCGCGCAGCCCTCCGCCGGCGAAATCGCGCCAGGCCGGATTTTTTTGAGCGAGAAAACTGCAGAGCGTCGTGGCGAGTGCCTGGGGCAGATGGCTGATGTGCGCGACAATCTCGTCGTGGCTTTCAGGTGCGACAGTGGCAACCTGCGCGCCCAGCGCACGCCAAAATTGGACGACGGCTTCAACGGCCGGCGCAGGTGTGGCGGCGAGGGGAGTGACGAAACAGGTGCGTCCCTCGAAAAGTGTTTCGGAGCTGTTTTCCCAACCGGTCTTCTGGCTGCCGGCCATCGGATGCGAACCGACGAATGTGGCGTGGGCAGGCATGGCCGCGGAGCAAAGCCGGCTGAGTTCATTTTTCACGCTGCCGACATCAGTCACGATTGCGCCGGCCTTGAGATGGGGTGCGATCTGGCGGGCAAGCTCGACGATCTTTTCAACGGGTGCAGCGAGCACGACCAGATCGGCGCTGCGCACGGCCGCTTCGGCGGTATCGGTAATTTGGTTACACCAAGGTTGCGCGCGCAGCTGTTGTCTGACTTCAGGGCGCCGGGCCCAGATGACGATCTGTTTGGCCAGTCCACGGGCGTGGGCGGCTTTGGCGACAGAGCCACCAAGCAGGCCAGGGGCGAGAATCGTCAGTTGGTCAAACACAGGAATGGCAAACGCGAACGGCGCACGAATGTCGAGTTCTTCGGCGTGTTGTGCGCGGGAGAATCAGGTTCGGAATTTAGTTTGTCAGCCGCGCCGCCATGGCCTGCATTGGCCACCGATGAACGTTACCGATGAAGAAAAGGCGAAGGCTCGCCGGGCCATCCTGATTCTTTACACTCTCATGATTGTGGGCATCGGTCTGCCTATTATATTGTATTTTATACTCCGATAAGCCTCTCTAAGCCATCCTGATGAACAAAACCCTGTTGCCCATCCGTCTGGTTTTTGTCGCCTTGTGCGCGGTGGGTGGCGGCCTGGTTTGTTTGACGAATCAGCAATGGGATCGCTACCAGCCGATGGCGATAAGTATTGGTTTTCTAATCGGCGTGCTGGTGGTGCTGACTGATGTATTATTGCGGGGGTTTTCGCTGCGGGGATTGTCGGCGGTGTCTTTCGGTTTGGCGGTGGGGCTGCTTATTGCGTATATGGTGCATATTTCGCCACTCGTGCGGGAGGGCGATCCACAGATTCTGTTTTTGGTGCAGCTGGGTTTGTTTTTGATCATTCCCTATCTTTGCACGGTGATCGCTTTGCGCGGTAAGGATGAGTTTAACCTGGTTATTCCTTATGTGCGTTTCGTGCCGCACGAAGTCGATATTCCGCTGGTGGTGGTTGATACCAGTGCATTGATCGACGGACGCATGGCGCGAGTTTGCGAGGCGGGGTTTTTGAGCGTGGCGCTGGTGATCCCGCGTTTTGTGCTCGATGAATTGCAT
>Ga0302294_10000185_pt1 | contig 19372 bp, 21 predicted proteins | sample III_Fen_N2_3_FD_194550 | JGI IMG/M metagenome (GOLD analysis project Ga0302294, IMG submission 194550) | Peat permafrost microbial communities from Stordalen Mire near Abisko, Sweden - III_Fen_N2_3 | ecosystem: Environmental > Terrestrial > Soil > Wetlands > Permafrost | place: Sweden: Abisko...
ACGCTGCCGGTTACGACGGCACGCCAATCGGTTTTTTCAGCCTGGAGTGCATGGTAGGAGAGGGATGCGTCGACGTCGCCCCAGCCTGACTCGGATTGTGTTTTTCCTTGGTTCTGGGCGTTGATTCGCTTTTCCATGCGCGGGTGGCCGCTGATCACGACGACGCCGACGGAACTGGTCACGCGTTCGTAGGGCGCGAAGAGTCGGGCGGTCCAGCCTTTGCAGGAATATTCACCGGTGACGTTCCACGTCGAAATCTTCGTCTTGGTGCTCAGTCCGTAATCGCCGGAAGTGTAGTCGAAGCCGGTCGAGGCGGCGAATTGGGCTTGAGCCGGCGGTGCGGCCAGGCAAAGGGCGAGCGTGGCCAGGAGGTTTTTGAGCGGGATAGAGTAGGTTTTCATAGCGGCTGAATTTGGTTGGGAGTTGGCGATGGTTCGTAAAAGCGCAGGCAAAGCCCCAGTCCGCGGGAGCGGCAGTTTTTTTGATTGAACCGGTGGCGACCGGTTCGGGTACTGGCGGACCGGCTACGGCGTTTCTTGCGGACGGTTTCTTAGTCTTTGCAGCCGCTGCAAGCCGGGGCCTTGCGCGCCGGGTGTGAACAGGCCGTACTCGGCCTGGAGTTTCTCAAATTTCTCCCGTTGCTCCGGCGTCAGGATTTCGGAAATTCTTTTTTGTGTATCGGCGAGAATGATACGGAAGCGTGGAAGGCGTTCCTGTCGGGCCAGCGCGATATCCTGCTGCATCGTGACAAGGATTTCGTCCAGTTTGCCCTGCTGGTCCGGGGTGAGCGCGAGTTCGCGAGTCAAGCTGCGTTCGATGCGCAAGCGGACCAACTCGGGACGCCGAACCGCTTGCTGGATGGAACGGCGGATCACGTAGCGGGTGGAGACCACGCCGACGCTAATGCCCGCTGCGAAGACCAGCAAAATCAGGATAGTTGGCTTGAGATATTTCATGGTAGTGGCTCAGTGCAGCATCCAGTCGGAGCAGATCTGGTTCACATCGTCATCGATGCTGGACTCATGGCTGAATGACTGGCCAATTTCCACGGCGACGCAGATCATGATCATGGCGGCGGCGGCAACAGCGTATCGAACGAAATTGCGGTTGAGCTGATCCACGAAGCTGACAACGGGTGCACTGCGTTCAGCTGGGTTGAGTCCGCGTTGGACGCGCTCAGCAAAACCCGTGGGCACGGTTGGTGGAGTTTCCTGACGGGCGGCGGCGAAGAGCCGGCCTAGTTTTTTGTCATTCATGTTCGGAGGCCTCCAGTTTCTCGATGGCTTTGCGTAATTTGGTCCGGGCTCGCATGGCGCGCACGCGCACAGCCACGCTGGAATCACCGGTGAGGGAACAGATCTCTTTCACACTGCGGCCTTCGATTTCCATGAGCGTGATCACGACTTGTTCCGCGGGTGAAAGGGATTGCATGGCGAGATCGAGAATTTCCCGGGCCTGCCGACCCTGCAACTCGCGCGGCGGGAGTTCATCCCGCAACCAAGCCACAGAGTCTTCGCCGAGTTCGGGCAACGAGATCGTGCCGGACAACCGTTTCCGCCGGCGGATGTGGTCGAGGGCAACACGAACGGCGATGCGCGAAAGCCAGTGCTGGAACGGGGCGCGACTATCGAAGCTGCCGAACGCACGCCAGGCCTTGAGGAAGGTTTCCTGCGCGAGGTCTTCGACCAGATGGATGTCGCGTTCATAACGGTGAAGGATGGAAAAAACCTGTTGTTGGTTGTGCCGGACCAATTCGGTGTACGCGTCGGGCGATCCGGCCCGGACGCGGGCCACGAGTTCAGCGTCGTCGTTAACCACAAGGGGAAGTTATTTGTCTGGCGTGTGATCAATAGCAATCTGAACGGCGTGGTCGATAAAATCAGCGACGGGCTTGAAGCTCTTGAAATTTGGCGAGCTGTTCTGGAGTGAGGATGGGTTTGATGCGGGCAAACAGCGCGGCGCGCACGACAGCGAGATCGCCTTCAGCGGAACCAAGCGCGGCGGCGTCGGATCGGAGTTCGGACTCGGGCGCGCCGGCCTGGATGGCGTGGCGGAGGTTGGTGCGTGCTGCTTTAACTTTCTGCGCCTGTTCCTTCAGCGGAGTTTTTTGCGCGCGGAATTCAGTTTTGATTTTGGCAACCTGCTCGTCGTTCAGGCCGAGCTCGGTCTTGATCTGGCGCGGATTCCAGCCCCGGTGTTGCGGGGCCGGAGCGACGGATTCCTGGGCGTGGACGGTAGGTACACTGAAGGTGAACAGTGTGGCGGTAAGGCCAGTGGCGACTAAAAATAGTTTATTCATGATACCTCGGCATACGTGGCCGCGGTGCGAAATGTTACCGGGCCGGGCAAAGTTTTCTGTTGAGTGAGCGCTGTTTGGTTTCGTTGGCGGAACCGCGCCTTAATGGGCGCGGCTACCTTCGTGCGGCTGCCGATTTGACGTCGTAGCCACGCTCCTTGAGGCGTGGTGCACTCGGCGAGATCTTCCGTCGATGTCATGCACGCGACAGTAGTGCGAAAGCTGGAAATAAAGCCGGCGTCCGAGCGAGGCTCGAACGCCGGAGAGAATTTACAACTTGGCCGACAGGTTAGTTGCTGGCCGAATTTGTCGTGAAGGCTTCGGTGCGGGTTGCAGTCGTGCCATCGGGCTTGGTGATCTCGACGGTGCGGGTGCCGGAGCCGTCGGGATTAATCTTTGCGTCGATAGTCTTCTGTTCGGTTTTTCCGTTCGGGCCGGTGATGGTCGTTGCGCGCTCAACTTCACCTTTGCCGTCCTTGGTCACAGTGCTGTTGACGGTCGTCTGTTTACCATTGGGACCGGTGATGGTGTCTTGGGTGGTGCGACCGGTTGCGGTCTTGGTGGTGACGGCGTCGTAGGTGCCGGTCTTGCCGTTCGGGCCCGTGACCGTGCCTTTGGACTCGTAGGTGTTATCGCCGGTTTTGGCGATCGTGCCGGTGCGCGAGGAGGTCTTCCCGTCGGGCAAGGTGGTGGAACTGGAAACCGTTCCGGTGCCGGTAGATTTGTCCCACGTGCGCGTGGAGTCGTGCGTGCCGGTCTTGCCGTCCTGGTTGGTCCAGGTGGCGTCAGTTTGTTTCTGGCCAGCGCTGCGCGTGGTGGTTTCGCTGAACGTCCCTGAGTTGCCGTTGCTGTTCTGGTAGGTGCCGGCCCGGGTGCGGGTGTGTTGTTTATTGGCGGCGGCGAATACGGAGTTGGCGGAGAGAAACAACGCTCCGGTGAGCAGAGCAATGGAGGCGATTTTGGAAGACGAGGAGGTTTTCATAGTTTGTATGTGCGTACACCGGCACATACGAGGAGCTCCGCGAAAATGTTACAGGCGGCCCCGCCAGAGCACGCCACTCGTCGGGGTATCTAGAATGGAAATACGTTCCGAATCCGGGTGACCTGCGCGACGCAGAGGAACCAAGCGCTACCACCAGCCGACGAGAAATCCCTGGGCTGCTTTGATCAGGATCACGCCGACGTTTTTTGAGGCGTGGGCGGCAAAACAGGGCAGGAGCGAGCGCTCTGGGTTGAAGCGGGCGAAGTGCACGAAGTAGAACCAGAGTGAAGCGACAAAGACAGCCGCAGAACTGAACCAGCCTTTAAGGTCGGCGGTCCAGTTCAAGTGCCCGCCATGCCAGGGCATCGCACCTTCCCACGACCAGAGAAACGGATGGATTGCGGTGAAGAGGAGGGAGGCGGCGAGCACGCTGGTCCACAGCGCGACCTTACCGCGTTTCTCGATCACGATGAAACCGCGGAAAATGATTTCTTCGATCACGGCGGCGACCAGCGTGTAACTGGCGAAGAGTCCGGTCATGGACGATTGTTTACCGGCGATGCCGAGGGCTTTTTCGCCCCAGGTTTCGGCCGCGACGATCAAGAATCCACCGATGGCGGCGATGATGATGGCCCTAACCGGGGCAGGCGTCGTGCCGGGCAGGGCATGGGGTTTGGGTTGCCCGGAACGGCGGGCGCGGAAATCATCGAGCCAGAGTTTGGCCACGTAGAGGCCGACACCCAGCATCAAAATTTGCACCCAAGGATCATTTTGCATCGACGGCGGAGTTATTGATTAGCCATTTCGTGAAGGAGTCTTAGTTTCAAGCTCTTCTCATGACAGAAAGTATCCGCACCCAGCCCGGCCCGGTCGGCGCGCACGATTTTGCCACCGTTTTCGCCATGTTGAAACCGCACATGGCGGCTTTAGATGTGTTCATGCACGCGCAACTCGAAGCGTTCGAACCGGAAATTCGCGGCATGGCGGACTATTGCATCGATACGTCGGGAAAACGCATTCGTCCGGCTTTGGTCTTTACGAGTGGTTGGACCGGAGGCGATGTCACGACCGACCTGGTGCGAATCGCCAGCGTGGTTGAACTGGTCCATCTCGCGTCGCTGGTGCATGACGACATCATGGACGAAGCGGATGTGCGGCGAAACCGGCCCACCGCGACGCGCGAATACGGGGCCACGGCAGCAGTATTGCTCGGTGATGCCTTGTTTTCACATGCGCTAAATCTCGCTACACGTTTCCCTACGACGGAAGTTTGCCAGGCGGTGTCGGATTCGATGCGCAAAGTCTGCGCGGGCGAAATCATCCAGACGTTGCGCCGCGGCTCGACGAACATTTCACGCACGGATTATCAACGGATCATCGATCTCAAGACCGCAGAGCTCTTCCGAGTTTCGTGTTACCTCGGCAGTCGTTACGGCGGTTATCCGCAGGCTTTCGTGGAAGCGGCGGCAAATTTCGGACGGCATCTCGGCATCGCTTACCAGGTTTACGACGACCTCGTGGATTTTTTTGGTGACGAAAAACGCATTGGGAAGACCCTCGGCACCGATCTGGCCAGCGGGAAAATCACTCTCCCCTTGCTGACGCTGATGGAGCGCTTACCGGAGACAGCGCAGGCTGAACTCGTCGATGAAATTGTCGGTCGGCGTCCGGCGCAGCCAACTTTGCGGCTCGCGCAGATGAACGAGTTGGGCGTTTTCCCGGTTGTGACTGAGGCCGTGCAACAGGAATTGCGGCTGGCCGAAGCTGCGCTGGCACCTCATCTGTCGTTGGCGCCCGCGCCGTTGCTCATGCGGTTGTGTGAAGTCTTGCGGCACCAAGTCGGTGCGTTGCGGGAAAGTCCGCGGACCTGATCAGGGACAGATTTTACATTTGCGCACAGGGATTATTTTTCCATGTTAAGCGGTCATGGATGTCGCCTCCAAGGCCCTGCAAAAGCCGCTTGTCGTTTCTCCCGAACGACAGCTTGAGGCCGACTCCGACCGGATCATCGTCCAGCGAGTGCAGGCGGGCGAGGTGGCGGCATTTGACAACTTGATCCTGAAATACCGCGAACGGGTTTTTGGAGTGATCTATAACATGACGTCTAACCGTGAAGATGCGGCAGATCTCACGCAGGACGCTTTCATAAAGGCGTTTCAATCCATTAACCGCTTCCAAGCGCAATCGTCCTTTTTCACGTGGTTGTATCGCATCGCCGTTAACTCGACGCTGACCCATCTGAGAAAAGCAAAGTTACGCACTTTCTTCAGCTTCGAAAAGATCACCGACGAGGACAAAACGGCCGAGCTCGTCAACCAGATGACCGACAAGAAAGGCGCGGATCGGGATCTGTATATTCGTGAACTTCAGGAAAAATTGAACGAGGCGATGATGAAATTGTCTATCAAGCATCGTACCGTGGTCACTCTATTTGAAATTGAAGGCGTAAGCCATGAAGAGATCGCCGAGATTATGAATTGCTCGGTGGGCACGGTTCGCTCGCGACTACACTACGCGAAACAGCTCCTCCAAGCTGAGCTTCAACGATACATCAACCCATGAACGAGACGGAGCGCCGACCGAAAGTCACCCTTGAGGATTTACTGCAGCTGAAGCGTGCGGAGCGCCCGTCGGCGGAGTTCTGGTCTGGATTTGACCGCACGCTGCGCGCGAAACAGCTGGCTGCGATTGTCGAAACCCGTCCGTGGTGGCGCACTTGGACCGCGAGAAAAACGCTGGTCCGCGTTTGCATGCCGCTGGGGGCCACGGCGCTTCTGGCGATTTCATTTAGTTCGGTTCGCGTGGCGAGCGTTAAGCCACAGAAGAATATTGCCGTGAACAGTGAAGTCGTGGTGCAGACACCGGTCGTTCTCGGTGAATCAATCGCGACTCAGGGAAATTCGGTGCCCGCGACTGCGACCCAGACGGTGGCTTTGGCTCAGTCGGAAGCGGCGCGGAGCGATTCTTCGGATAGCTTGGCGTTAGTCAAAATTACCCCGACCACGGGATTCTCGGGCACTGCTTCACCGGAGCAGTTGTTGGCTTCGGGCACTGCGACCGTGAAGGCGGCCGGACAGGCGCTCGCCCAGCTGGTTGGCCTTGAAGACTACGTGAGCACGTCACCAGTGAATGCACGTTCCAACGTGGTCGAGCCATTGACTCAGGTAGCAACGCCACGTGACAGCCGGCGCACCCGGTTGCTTGCGTATTCGGTGACATTTGATCCTCACGCGGCCGATAGTTCGGCGGCGGTTCGGTCACGCGACCGCGTCACGCACAGACTTTCTGACGAGGCAGTTTACGACTCGATCACCCGGCTCGGTCTGAGCGGCGACCGCGTATCGATCAAGTTCTAGGCGGCAAATTCCAGTGCCGCTGCAATCCCCGTTTCTGGGTTGCGAGCAGCGCCTCAGGAAATCAAAAGCTATTACCGCGACTAAAACGCGAAGCAGGCTTCGATGCCTTGGGTGCGTGGGGAGCCCGGCGTTCCATGCATGGTCCCGGCGGAAATCGAACTGTAGTAGCGCTGGTTGAGCAAATTCTCGACGTAGGCCGCGACGCGCCAGCGGCCGGTGGCAAAACCAAGCCGGCCGCCGAGCAACCCATAGGCGCGCTGGCCAAACGTGATGTCCTCAGATTCGGTGTAATAGGTCCGCCCGTTTGCCGACCACTTTACCACGCCGAACCAGCCGCTTGAGTGAAGGTATTCGCACCGAAACGAAAAATCGTAGCGAGGGACATAAGGGGCCTGTTTGCCGCTGAAATTCTGACCGGTGTAAGGATCAGTAAACTCACGAAGTGTCACCTGGGTGACCCCGAAACCGGATGACAGTCGCAGCCCTGAAACCGGCTGCCAGGTGAGCTCAATTTCTGCGCCGATGGAGCGTGCCTTCGGCGCGTTTACGACCAAGTAGTCGTCCGACGTCGAACCGGTCGCAAACGAACGCTCTATCTGGTATCCGCGAATATCATACGCAAAAACGCGAAAAGTCGAAGCCAGGGCATTGTTCCGAGCCTGTTGCGAAATGCCGCTCAGTGCCTCACTGATGGGAATTGATTTTGTTCTAGTCAGGAATTTTACCCAGCAGGCGGCCGAGGTATTTTTTGGCGTAAAGAACACTGCGTTCACGGACGATGGGCTCGGAGAGCTCTCGTCGTAACCGGAGCTCAGGTACACGCGTGATGACCATGCCGTCGTCAGGGCGGAGAATCACCCAGGCAAGAAGATGGCTGAGTTCGTCGCGGCCGTAGCGAGACTGCAATTCATCGAAAATCACCCGGCCAATCTCAGCCTCGCGTAAATCCGCACCGATGTCGGCCACTGCGGCGACGCTCAGGAGTGTGCGCACGACCTGTCCCGGATCATCGGTTTGGATTTGTGGCCAGGTTTTGAGGCTGAGCGCAAAATCGCGGGCTCGTTCCGGTGCCGCGTTGCGTTTGAAGGGTGGAGCCAGGCGGGTGACGAGCTCGTTGTCGCCAGGCAAACCGTCGTATGTAATTTGGTCAATTTGCTGGTTGGTGATGGACTCGTATGCGACGGCTTCGGGCAGCACGGGATCGAGCCGTCCGGTTGCTTCCGCTGCCACGCCCACAGCGATCCACGCCGAAAGGGGGATTACAAACCAGAGAAGCGAAGAGCGATTTATCCGTCGGCCGGCATCCCAGCGAAACAACCTGAGCCCGACAAAACCAGCCGCAGAACCAATTACCATGAGTGCGGCAAAGCTAAAGCCTGCGCCCCACAATCCGTGCGGGTTTGTGAAGCAACGTTGCAGGACGTCGACCGCGTAGCGTCCGGGCATGAAGCCCGCGATGTGTTGCGCCCAACCCGGCAAGGCGGCAAGCGGCACGCCCACGCCGCCGATCATAATCATCGGCAGAAACAAGCACTGGCCTAGTGCCTGAACCGCCGGAACATCGTTGGCCAATGCAGCGATCATGAGGCCAAGACCGAGAAAAGAATACCCGACCGCCAGGAGTGCGAGGAGCACTTCGCCAGGGTAGTGTGGCAGCGGAGTATGGTAGGCCAGGCGGGCGAGGAGAAGCTGCATGACGACCGCCGAACCCAGGATAACGAGCCGGGCCAGCAGTGTGCCCGCCAATAATCCGCCGGTGGGGACAGGCAGCAGTCGATAACGACGCCACACACCCTGCTCGCGCTCGGCCACCAAGGCCGTGGGCAATCCGAAGCACGCCCCGCCGAGAATGCTGATGGTGAGCAGCTGCCCCATTTGATGAAGGAGTGGCGGTATTTCACTCCTGAATACACTGCCGAACGCCAGCAGAAAAAAAACCGGCACCAGATAACCGTACACGAGTGCCTGCATGCTACGGAAGTTCAGCTTCAACGTGAGCAGGCAGTGCCGCAGCATTCCGGCGAATAGCATGCCCGATCTCATGGCGTTTTCTCCGCTTTGGTTTCGGACCAGGTTTTGCCGGTTAATTCAATGAAGACATCTTCCAACGTTGGCCGTTGAATGTGCAGATCCAGCATTTCGTTGCCCGTTGCCGCCAGCTCTCGCACCAAGCTGCTGATGGTTTGATTTACGTTGGTGGTACCGACCTGCCAGGCATTTCCTTGTTGCGTATGGTTCGATATTCCGGGCAGCAGGGCTACGCGTGCAGAATCGAGCGGCTGGGCGGTGCGGAATGACACCCGTGGAATTGCGCTCGAGCGGGCGATCAGCGCGGCCGGTGTGGCGTTGGCGATGATCCGGCCTTCGTGAAGGATGCCGATCCGGTCGCACAGCGAGCTGGCTTCCTCGAGATTGTGGGTGCTGAGCAGAACCGTCTGACCGGCGGTCCTGAATCCGGCGATGATCTGATGCAGCTCGCGGCGTGATTGCGGGTCGAGTCCGGCGGTCGGCTCGTCGAGGATGAGGATTTCGGGATTGTTTACCAATGCGAGGGCGAGGAACAGGCGTTGCTTTTGTCCGCTCGATAATGAGGCAAAAGGGGCGTGGGCTTTGGCGGTCAGGTCGAACCGGGTGAGCAAGTTATCGGTGTTCGCTGGTTCTGAATAAAACGAAGCGGAAAACTGCAGTGCTTCTCCAGGCGTGATCTTGTCCTGCAAAGCGGCGAATTGCAGTTGTGCGCCGACGCATTGCCGGGCGCGGATTGGCTCGGTTAGGACATTGATTCCCTGGATCGCGATGGTGCCGGCGTCAGGTTGGCGCAGGCCGAGAAGGCACTCGATCGTGGTGGTCTTGCCCGCACCGTTCTGCCCGAGCAGGCCGAAGATTTCGCCGGAAAGGAGTTCAAAACTGACGTCCCTTACCGCTTCGACCGGACCATAGCTTTTGGCCAGATGGTCGACGCTGATACTGGCTGGAACGGCCGTTGGCATGTGGAACTGTGCGTCGAATGGCTGCCCGACCAGGATTCGAACCTGGACAAGGAGATCCAAAATCTCCGGTGCTGCCATTACACCATCGGGCAAGAAGGTTGGGAAATTGAGGCTGAAACGGTTCGGGTCAAGGTTTGAGAATGGACTTCGCACAAGACGTCTTCCGCCGCTTGCCATGATCAGGTCCCCGTTGTGATAAGTGGTTCATGTCCATACATTCCGTTTACTGCGGGGCATTCAGCCGGTGGAGGCGCATTATCATGGAATGCCAACAGCGACGGAAGCGCGTCCAGGGCGCGAGGCGTAGTAAAAAACTAGAAATTCGCCGTGCCTACAGGAAATGCGAGCGGCGCTTCTGAACTTATGATTACGTTTGGGGGCTTACATAACGTTCTACGCTTTCTCATGCCCGCCCAAAAGAGGCCGCGTTTGTGCTGACTGAAGTTCGCAAAGAGCTTGAATCGAATTCTGCGAACAAGGTGGCGGAACTTTCGATCGACCCTGATTACGGCCGCGACAAAGAAAGTTATTTGGTGAATGCAGTCGTGGCGGCGCAGGAGCAGCGTTTTTCTCTAGGCGTCATCGTGACGCTCCAGCCGGTCGCGAACGGGTGGAAAACCCTCGTGGCTTTCGTCGATTAGTGAGGAAACGAGAAGAACGGAGTGCGGAAGAATTCCTATTTCGTCACCACAAACGGGGCGAAGAGCGCGGCTTGTGAGGCGGGGAAGCGGCCCTGGATGAGGATGCCGTCGTCGCGCTGTTCCTCGTTTTGCACGTGACCAAGGGCATGAAGCTTGGCGATCACGTCGTAGCGCGAGTGAGGAACGAACAGTTCGACGGAACCAAATTCGTGGGCAATCAGCTCGGCGCAGCGTCCGAGCAGGGCATCGATGCCTTCGCCGGTGTGGGCACTGACAAAAAAGCCGTCGGCGGCCAGGTGCCGGGCGTGGGCGCGCATGGTGTCGTTGGCCGCGTCGACCTTATTGAAGGCGGTGACCATCGGCTGGCCGCTGGCGCCTAGTTCGGCCAGGACGCTGAGCGTCGTGGCGTGGTGATGGACGAAGTTGGGGTCGGTCACGTCGACCACGTGGATTAGGAAATCGGCGACAATGACTTCCTCCAGCGTGGCCTTGAAGGCTTCGACGAGTCCGTGCGGCAGGCGGCGGATGAAGCCCACGGTGTCTGTGATGAGCAGCTTTTGCCGGTTGGGAAGGACGAGCTGGCGCGTGGTGGGATCGAGCGTGGCGAAGAGTTTGTCTTCGGCGAGGACGTTTGCCCCGGTCAGCCGGTTGAGCAGCGAGGATTTGCCGGCATTGGTGTAGCCGACGATGGCGGCGGTCGGCACGGGCACGCGCAGGCGCCGGCGGCGCTGGGTGTCGCGTTGTTTAACGACAGTGGCTAGTTCGTGTTTGAGATGCACGATGCGGTCGCTGACGATACGCCGATCCTGTTCGAGCTGGGTTTCGCCTTCACCGCCGAGTGCTCCCTTGCCGCGCTGGCGGGAAAGATGGGTCCAGGCGCGGGTGAGTCGCGGGAGCGAATACTCCATACGGGCGAGGGCGACTTGCAGCACGGCTTCGCGGGTGTGGGCACGGTCGGCGAAAATTTCGAGGATGACTTCCTGGCGGTCGATGACGACGAGGCCGGACAGTTCCTCCCAGTTGCGTTGCTGGGCGGGCGAGAGAGCCTCGTCGAACACGATCACATCGGCGCCGTCGGCTTTGGCGAGTTCGATTAGTTCGTTGGTCTTGCCGCTGCCGAGCAGGGTGGCAGGCGTGAAGGTGCGCAGGTTGACCAGCATGCTTCGGGTGACGCTCATCCGAAGGTTTTCGACGAGCTCTTTGAGCTCGGTCAGCAGCTCGGCGCCTTCGCCGATTGCCATCTTTTGCGTTTGCACGCCAATGAGAAAGGCGCGTTCGCGTTTGTCGGAGCGGGTTACGAGGAAATCAGCCATTACGAGAGGGCGGTTACGTTGCTCCGGGCTCGCGGTGAAGGCGAGAGTTTATGTGGGAAAGTAATCGTGGAACTGTGGCAGGGCGGAAACGCAGAAGGACGATTCCGCGATTGGCATTTCAGCGATGGCGTCCCTAAACGCGAAGGAGCGGCGATTGAGCGGCGCGGGAGCGGGGACACTGACGGCTAGACGCGTATTTCCCTTCTTTCCTGGACTCATGGTATTTCTCTGAGGGCGTTGACGGCGGTGGAGGTTGTGAGCGAGTGTGCAACGAAACCGCCATGAAACTCTCTCGTGCTTTTCTTATCGGCGTGGTTGTGGTCGTGGGGTTGTTCCTGCCGGGGTGCGCGGCGTTCGTTCCGGTGCCAGCGCCGCCACCAAAAATGAAACCGCCGTTTCCCTACGAGGCGCTGGGCGTGCGCAATTCGTGTTTCGTGGAGTCGGTGCATTTCTACGACGTTTACACCGCGTGGAAAGCGGGTGGCGATGCCAGCTGGGCGCGTGTTTTGCAGTGGGGCAATCAGGAGGGGGATTACAGGATTTCAACCGGTCACGCGGTGACGGTCTACGTCGAGGGCGGAAGTGTTTGCGGCTACGACATCAATTTTGGTTTTTGGGCAATCGACGTGCCGGTCGAAAAGCATGCAGATATAACCGAGGTGGGACCGAAGGTTTTTGCGCATTATCCAAAGTTTAGGCCGGTTTTTGCGCGTTACCGGGAAGATTTCCCTCAACCCCGGCCGGCGACGCCGCCGGAGTTTTTGTTTTACCACAAGAATCCTGACGTGCGTGATGCTACGCGCGTGGCGAGCGAACTTGGCCGGTATCGACCGGTGAGCGTGGTGGAATTCGGCTTTCTTGACAAAGGAGTCAGGCAGACCAGTGCTGCGACAATTTTTGTCTATGGCGGGCGGTTGTGCATTTATTTCCCTGGTAAAGGTACGCATATTTCGAAATCGCTGGTCCGCGTCCTGCCTGATCTCCGGCCGGCCAGTGTTGTGATTGAGCGGGTTTATCCCGGTGCGATGGACATCAAGACGCAGCCGGGTGGGTATTGGCTTTTCCCTCCGAAAACCTGAGCGGGTTTAGCGGGTGGGTGCTGTTACGGAGAAATCTTCAATCCAGCCAGCGAAGGAGGCGACAGTCGGCGGTTGACCTCGCGAAAACGAAAATGTCTTATCCAGACATGCCGTTTGCCTTTAGGGGGAAACGGCGGTTTTGCACCTTATGCCTGGCCTCAAACATATTTTAGTTGTCGATGCGGACGCGCGCGCGGCGGCGGCGGTGACCACTCTCCTTCGTGAGGGCGGTTGTGCCGATGTGGTGGTTGCGCCGGATGTGGCGGCAATGGCGGGCAAGATAAACGGCGTTCAAGTCGATGTCGTGCTGTTGGCGCTCGATGCACAGAGGTTGCCGGAGCGGGTTGTGGCTGCTCGCGAAATCCGCCAGCAGTTTCTGGCCCCCGTGGTGTTTCTTGTAGATGAGACGGCGCGGCGTGAGCTGGAGAAGAAAGGCGATACGCAGTCGTTTGAATATGTTTTGAAACCGGTGGCGGCGCGTGAACTCCAGGTCGTGATCGACGCGGCGCGGCGGGTGCATGCGCTGGAGACGCGGATGAGGCAGATCGAAGCGAAGATGCAGGAGGCCCAGCGGCTGGAAGGCATTGGCGTCATGGCGGGCGGCGTCGCGCACGATTTCAATAATTTGCTCACCGGGATCTTCGGTGCGGTGTCGATCGCGCAACAAGAGATACCGGCTGGTTCGCCTGTGATGCAACGGCTCGATCACATCGAACGAGCGGCGACGCGTGCGGCCGAGCTCTGTCAGCGGTTACAGGCGCAGATGGGGCACGGGGCGAATGCGCTGACCCTGCTTTCGGTGGACGGACTCGTCGAGGATGCAACCAAGCTGGCCCAGAGCAGCTTCAAGCCGGGGATTTCGTTGCAGACCGGTTTTGCGGGTAACCTGCCATCGGTGCGGGGCAACGAGGCGCAGCTAAGGCAGGTCGTGGTCAACCTTATGGTCAACGCCGTCGAGGCGATCGGCACCGCCGGAGGGACGATCCGTGTCGTGACTTATTCCCGGCAACTCGACGAGGCTGTGCTGGACGCATTGCAGTTTGCCGAGGATTCGAAGCCGGGTGACTATGTGGTGGTTGAGGTTGCCGATACGGGTGGCGGGATGGACGAAAAAAACCTGCCGCACATTTTCGATCCCTCCTTCACGACGAAGGCTTCGGGGCGAGGCCTAGGGCTGGCGGCTGCGGGGCGGATCATACGCAAGCATCGTGGCGGGATGAGTGTTGAAAGCATTGCGGGCCGCGGTTCGGTGTTTCGTTTTTTCCTACCTGTTACTTGGGCGGCTTCGTCGACGCCGGCGACCGTTGCCCCGATGTCCACCGCTCCGCGTACCGGTGGTTCGGTATTGGTGGTGGACGACGATGAGGCGGTGCGCGCGCTGGCCAAATGGGTGGTTGAGAAATCCGGCTATCGCGCGGTAACGGCTCGCGATGGCGATGAGGCCTTGCGAATTTTCAAAGCCAACCCTGAGCAGTTTTGTTTTGTGCTGCTCGATCTCACCATGCCGCGCATCGGCGGGGCGGAGGTCGCGGTGGGCTTGCACGGGCTGCGGCCGGGTGTGCCGGTTGTCATCATGACCGGGCACGGTGAAGACGTGATGGCTTCCGAAGCACGGGCTGGCATAGTCGATTTTCTGCAAAAACCTTTTGGGCCCGATCAGGTGCGCGCAGTGCTGAAACGTCATCTGTCGCCGCCGAAAAGTTGAGCGATCGGATTGCTGGATGAATTGAGCCGCAGGGGTTTGCCGAGGCGTCGGCGCTTTGTTGCGCTGCGGGATTGCGCGCGAACCTCCCGCCCACCACGTTGCTTCGCTCATGGCTTTATTCAGTCTGCTCGACGTCAATCTCAGCTTCGGTGGCCCGGCGATTCTCGAAAATGTCAATTTTCAGGTCGATGCGGGCGAACGCGTCTGCCTACTCGGGCGCAATGGCGCGGGCAAATCCACCTTGATGCGTGTCATCGCCGGCGAAATGAAGCCCGACACCGGCGCGGCGTTTCGCCAGCCGGGCGCGCTCTTCACGCGGCTTGAGCAGGAGGTGCCGGAGCTCGAAGGCACTGTGCACGATCTGGTCTGGTCCGGCCTGCGCCCGCCGCACGACCACGAAGAAGACTGGGAACGCGAAGTCCGCGTGGAGAACTTGATCGAACGCCTGCAACTGCGTCCCACCGCCAAATTCGCCGATCTTTCCGGCGGCTTGAAACGCCGCACGCTGCTTGCCCGCGCCCTCGCGGGACAGCCCGATCTGCTTTTGCTCGACGAGCCGACCAATCACCTGGATCTGGAATCGATTCTCTGGCTGGAAGAATTTTTGGTCTCCGAAAAGATCACGCTCTTTTTCGTGACTCACGATCGCACGTTTTTGCGCAAGCTCGCCACGCGCATCGTCGAGCTCGACCGCGGACGCCTCGCGAGCTGGGCCTGTGACTACGACACTTACCTCGTGCGCAAAGAAGAAGTGGTGGCGGCCGAGGAGAAGCAACAAGCCGCCTTCGACAAACGACTCGCGCAGGAAGAAGTCTGGATTCGCAAGGGCGTGAAGGCACAGCGTTCGCGTGCCCAGGGTCGCGTTCATGCACTTTTGAAAATGCGCGAACAGCGCGCCGCCCGCCGTGAGCGCGTGGGCAACGTCAACCTGCGTCTCGCCGAAGCCGACAGCTCGGGCGTGAAGGTGATCGACGCGGAAAATCTTTCGTTCGCCTGGCCCGATGGGCACGTGGTGGTGCGCGATTTCACCACGACGATCACGCGGGGCGACAAAATTGGCATCATCGGACCGAACGGCGCGGGTAAAACCACGTTGATCAAACTTCTGCTTGGCCAGCTCGCGCCCAGCGGCGGTATCCTGAAACTTGGTACAAACCTGGAAGTTGTCTATTACGACCAGTTGCGGGAGCAGATCGACGACGACAAGAGCGTGGCCGACAACATCGCCAACGGCAACACGACCGTGACGATCGAAGGCCGCACGCGGCATGTGATCAGTTACCTCGACGATTTTCTCTTCACGCCCGATCGCGCCCGCACGCCGGCCCGCGTTCTCTCGGGGGGTGAGCGCAACCGGTTGCTGCTCGCGCGGCTTTTTACCAAGCCCGCCAACGTGCTGGTGCTCGACGAACCGACCAACGACCTCGATCTCGAAACCCTCGACCTGCTTGAAAATCTACTCGTCGAATACGCGGGCACGCTCGTGCTGGTGAGCCATGACCGCGATTTCTTGGACAACGTGGTCACGAGCACAATCGTCTTTGAAGGCGACGGACAGATCGGCGAATACGTTGGCGGCTACGCGGACTGGGTGCAGGAAAAAGAAAAACGCGCCGTGGCGGCCGCGCTCCGGGCTGAAGCGGCCAAGCGGGCCGAGGAAGCGAAAGCGGTGGCGAAACCTGCGCGCAAGTTGACGAACAAGGAGCGCAACGAACTCGAAGGATTGCCGGCAAAAATCGAAGCACTCGAAACCGAGCAAGCCACGCTCATTGCGAAGCTCGCTGACGTCGGCATCTACCGGCGGGATCCGACCGGCGCAGTGGCGGCCAAGACACGGCTCGATGAAATCGAGCAAGAGCATGCGACTTCGTTTGCCCGCTGGGAAGAGTTGGAAGCGGCGAAAAACGCCACGTGAACCTTAAAACTGAAATCGAACTACCAAGAAACGAAGAAGCAAAGGGCCCGAAGACTTAAGCGTTTTGGCTGCTACGTGTGATGGATGAACGTAGCCGAGCATGCATCATCACCTTAACCCCATGGTATTGGTTCTTGGCTTCTTCGGAGTTCAAATTGTATTGCTGAATTTGGTATGAATCGCACCGACCGGCTAGTCGCGATGGTGATGCAACTCCAGGGGCGTCGCGTGGTGCGCGCCGAAGAGCTGGCCGGCCATTTTGAGATCAGCGTGCGCACGGTGTATCGCGACATCGCTGCGCTGGGCGAATCCGGTGTGCCGATCTGCGGCGAGGCCGGCGTGGGCTATAGTTTGATGAAAGGTTATCATCTGCCGCCCGTGATGTTGACGGCAGAGGAGGCGATGGCGCTGTTTGTCGGTGGCGAAATGGTCAAGCAGTTCTCCGACGCCTCGCTGAGTGCGCCGATGGCGTCTGCGCTGGCCAAGATTCGCTCGGTGCTGCCGCGCGATCGCCAGGACGACCTTGACCGGCTCTCTGCGGCGACGGCGATCTTCGGAAAGACGCGACTGCCTTCGGGGTTGGATCAACGGCTGTTGTTGCCCATCCAGCAGGCGATCGTTGCGCGGCGGGTTTTGCGCATGACCTACCGGGCGCGGGCCAGCGACGACGATACGATCCGCGACGTCGAACCATTAGGCGTAACCTACCACAGTGCGGCTTGGTATCTGGTGGCCTGGTGCCGCCTGCGGCGTGATTTTCGCTATTTCAAAATCGAACGCCTGCGCGCACTCGAAGTGCTGAGCGAGCGCTTTGCGGTGCGTCCGGATTTTTCGCTGCGCGATCATCTGCGATCTCAAAACGAAGCTGGAGAAAGAATCGCCGCCCGGGTCTGGTTCTCGGCCGATGCCATCGAACGCGTCCGTCGCGAGAGTTACGCGGAGATCGTGACCGAACAGGCGGCACGCGGCGGGTTCGAAGTGAAGATGGAAACGTTTTCACTCGACTGGCTCGCGCATTGGCTCTTGTCGTTTGGTGCGGACGCGGAAGCGCTGGCCCCGGCGAAGTTGCGGACAAAAGTCGCGACGGAGGCCGCTGCGGTGGTGCGGTGTTATGCGCGGGAATGAGACGGCGGTTCTTTGGCCGAGGGGAGGGTATCTTGGGCGCGATCTCTCCTGACATAGGGTTGTCAGCAGGGCGTGTTATCAGTGAGGCATGACAACCTTTCCTGATCCGAACTTCATCATTCAATATGTCAAAAATGTCGCAGTGAGCAGCGCATTCTACGCTGCGCTGCTCGGCCGGCCGCCCGTGGAAGCGGCTCCTCACTTTGCGATGTTTGCTCTTTCTTCGGGCGTCATGCTTGGACTCTGGGCGCAGAACGACGTGAAGCCGGCGGTGACGGCGCCGGCCGGTGGCAACGAGATCTGCATCCCTGCGGCCGGCATCGAGGCCGTCGATGCTTTGCACGCCGAATGGCGCGGGCGCGGGATGACGATCATTCAGAAACCGACAAAGATGAATTTTGGCCATACCTTTGTCGCGTGCGATCCGGACGGCCATCGCATCCGCGTGTTTTTCCCTGCGGCGGCGTGAACGCATAAGGTCGCCATGAACGATAATTTTGAATTTGGTCCGCGGGTCGCTGCGTTTTATCCCGGTCTGGTGACCGCGAAATTCTATGAGACGTGGGATTTCTACACGGAGCAGCTGGGGTTTCATACGATCGAAGAGAGCGACGACCGCGTGCGCCTCGCGCATCCGTCGGGCGCACGACTGGCGATTCTACGGCATGAGACGGATGAGCAGAACCCGGAGCTGGTGAGCCCGACTGATGGGCACGGCTTATGGCTGCAGCTCGACGTTACCGATGTGGATGGGTTGTACCAAAGGCTGCGCGGTGCTGACATGCAGATTGTGCGGGAACCCAAGGCTGGGGCGCGGGGATCGCGCTTCGCCGTGCGTGATCCCAACGGAGTCTTGGTCTGCGTCGAACCTGCCCGTGAGCCCCTCAGTTTGGCACCCTTGGAGTATATTGAATAAAACAGTAGCCGTTTTTAATAAAGGCGTGGCAGCTCGAGGTAGGGGCGCAATCTTGTTGCACCCTGGTTTGCGATGAGGGCAAGGGCGCAGCAAGACTGCGCCCCTACGCAGAATGATGGAAAGATGAACGGCCTCACTCCTGTACGGTCGTATGGTCGATCAACGTTTGCAGGTCGATCAGAGCGCGATGCATGGCCTTGGCGTGGGACTGTAAATCTTGCGCAGCGCTCGCGCTTTCTTCGGAATGGGCGGCGTTCTTTTGGGTGACGTCATCCATTTGTGTGACGGCGGTAAGGATCTGACTCAGGCCTTCGTCCTGCTCGGCGGAAGCGTGGGCGATTTCGCCGATCAGTTCGTCGACTTCGCGGGCTTTGCCCACGATCTCGTTCAGGCTTTGTGCAACTTTTTCGTTAAGCTGGGCACCGTGTTCACTCTTTTTGATGGAGTCTTCGATGCTTTCGGCCGTTTCGCGGGCGGCGCGGACAGAGCGCTGGGCCAGGCTGCGTACTTCGTCGGCGACGACGGCAAAGCCTGCGCCGGCCTCGCCGGCGCGCGCGGCTTCGACGGCGGCGTTGAGGGCGAGCAGGTTGGTCTGAAAGGCAATTTCGTCGATGGTCTTGATAATCTTCGCGATGTTGCCGCTCGACGTTTTGATGGCTTCCATCGCGGTGGACATGGCTTGCATGTCGGTGGCGCCTGTTTCGGCAGCGGTGCGGGCCTGACCGGCGAACTGTTTGGCGCGGTCGGCATTCTCGGCATTACGCTTGGTCATACTGGCGATCTCGTTGAGCGACGCGCTGGTCTCTTCAAGCGAAGCGGCCTGAGTGCTGGCACCGTCGGCGACCGATTGGCTGATGCTGGCCACGCTGCCGGCGGCTTCGGCGGTGCCGGAGCTGGCATCTTTTATTTTGTCGATGGCGCTGCGTAGCGGACGCTCGATCAGGCTGCGGTTGAAAAAGAAAAATCCAGTCAACGTGATCAGCAGCATGCAGGAGCCGACGAGCGTGATCCGCTCCATGCTGGCGACGACGACCGGATCGGATTTTAAAGGGGT
>Ga0302294_10000189_pt1 | contig 19011 bp, 15 predicted proteins | sample III_Fen_N2_3_FD_194550 | JGI IMG/M metagenome (GOLD analysis project Ga0302294, IMG submission 194550) | Peat permafrost microbial communities from Stordalen Mire near Abisko, Sweden - III_Fen_N2_3 | ecosystem: Environmental > Terrestrial > Soil > Wetlands > Permafrost | place: Sweden: Abisko...
CTACTTTCATGTTAGCCTTCTATAGTTTAGAGCTTCGCCCCGTTGCGTCGAGAGGACACAACCGGAATTTGTGTTTAACCTACCAGACTCGATCACTTCGATTTTTTCTCGGGGCCGAGTAAAGCAACCAGCAGGGGCATTACGGCTTTAAATCGCCGCTGCCATGTCTGAATCTTTTTTGCTCGATCCAAGTAGAATTTGCTTTGTGAGGGAGACCGCTCGGCGAGCATTCCCAATCGATTCACCCGCTCAGCACTCGTCGCAGCCATTGAGGCAACCCGCCCGCGAAGTACTCCTTTCATGAGTCTGCGCAATCCCAGTTCCGGCTCATATATAACTCCCCGAATTTCAACTTCATGCGCAGAGTTTACTTCAATGATTGCCCCCAAAGAACGTAGCAGTTGCAGTCCTTGGCTGGCGGAGCCTTTGCTGATCTCCAAGCGCTCGACTATATCAGGAAAGCCTAGGGGCTCGGGCGAGGCGTAGAGCAGGCCGTAGATTTGGCCTACGGACTTTGGCACACCAAAGAGCTGCACCACCTCGGCAAAGAACGAAACGCATTCCCGCTCGAAATCACCGGCGGGGGTGAGTTCTGAAATAGCTGTGGAAAGTGGCCGTTCCGATGACATGGGGTTGAAGAAGCCGGAAAGTGGAGAGAGCCTGATTCGTGAGTTCAAGAATAAATGAACCGAGAAAGAGCGAAGGGGATTTTTGATGGGGAACGCTGGAACGGCTGGAACGATCTCCGGACGTCTTGAACACGAAGATCGCGAAGGGCGCGAAGAAGACCAAATCCATGTTTGCCTTTGGCCGGATTGGCGGTTCGCGACGGTTGCGGCCGCGGGGTGCGCGGCCCACGCGCGAAGGACACCCGTCAAGGACTGGGCAGGTAAAACCTAGACGCGTTACCTGCCAGCTGGAGCCAGCAAACGCCCTGTGCCGTAAACGCGTGCCCGACGCATAGCCTGTTGCGCGGAGCGTTTTAGCGCCGCTGTTATCTTGCGCGTAGCCTCTGACTTGGGTGCTGGTTTCTTATTCATCGCAAAGACTCTCTTGATTGCCTGTCGTTAAAAAAGAGTTCGATCTATTTGACCACGGATAGCAAGGAGTACACGGATCCAAAATTCCGGGAAACCGTTCAATGTTTCTGCGCGCCGCAAAGCGTGGGTTGAAGGTTGAAGCATTGAACACGCCTTCTCCGTTCTCTCTGTTTACTCCTGTAAGGTGGGTCGGCGGTCTTACTCTGCACTTTCGATCTCGGCTATCATCACAAGCTTCGCCGCGTGATCGACCCAATACGAGTAAACGACTCCATCCACGAGCAGATGATCAACTGTCCGACCATCGGCGTCAGTGAGGCGATAATCACTTTCAATGAATGGATAGCGCGCCAACTCGTACGCCCGATCCATTACCTTCCGTTGCCGCCGTTTCGGAAGCGATAAAACATACTCGGCGGCCAGATCGGAAAAACTTGGCCGATATTTTGCAGCTTCAGCCACGAGCGATGCGTGCCTCAAGCTCTTCCGCGGACACCCGCTTGCCTGCCTGCATCATGCGAATCCGCTTGGCTGTAGATCGCTTCCATTCCGGTGTATTATGGCTTAAACGAATGAGATAAGCGTGAAGCTCTTCACGTCCGCGCTTCGACAACTGGCTGGCGGCCTGCTTTAATTCGAGGATACTCATGGGAGGTGATTTTGATCTACTATTGAAAGCCGTCAAGTGGAGGCTTTTGGCTTACATTCCGATTCAACATCGATCCTTTCTCACGCTAAGGGCGCAAAGGCCGCGAAGAAAACCCAATTCATGTTCGTGAGCAAATCCACCGTCGAATAATGGCTAGACGGTCTTCTTGGAGGTTCTTTGCTTTCTTCGTGTTCAAAAGGTTTTTGATTGTGCCGACGGAAAGCGGCGCGCCGACGAGCGGCGGCCCTACGGTGTAGCCGTAAGCGCCTGTCCATAAGCACGGATCATGGCAACGCACATCAAACTAATAGCTAACACCGATTCTGTAATACCGGGCCACTCTTTTGTGAACAGGAACTAGAGTCATTGGCTTTCTCCTCAGCTTTGCGCGATTTCGTTCTGGTCTGAGAGATTCCGGTGGCTTCCGACGCGTTACCTTTTCGCGCCGCAACCCAGTTCCAGCACCAAAATGGCAGCCATCCCCCCGGACAGCCCGCATGCAGGTTCGATCTCAAGCACCCAAACAAAACATGGCAATAGCCAGCGTTGCGAAGCACTCGCGCATACCATCGCGGCGGCCGAGCGCTTGATCCGGTCCGTCCTCACGTCACCCGATATGCTGCTCGCGCTTGCGCCTTTGGGATACAATGAGCTGGAGCTGAACAAAGGCCTGACACTCTTCACGACTTCGCAATCGAAGTTCACAGTGCGGCAGGAAGCGCTGGCCGTGGCGAAGCTGGCGACGAAGGCGCGCGACATAGCGTTCGACATCGCGAAAAAGGAATTCACCGACTTCCAAACGGTCGTAAAGGCCAACCCGCGCGGCACCGAACAGGCTGGACTGGCTGCCAGCGGCCCAATCCCAAGCCGGAGCGCCAAATTCTGCGCCTCCGCGCGCAACGCCTATAACCGTGGGCTCCAGGAACCTTATATTAGCATTCTACCGAATCACGGGTTCAACCGCCAGCGGCTGACCAAAGCCCTCAGCGTACTCGACAAACTGGACACCGCCGAAAGCGCCCACGAAAACGCGTTGAGCAAGGTCAAGGTGGCCACCGAGACACGGGATGTCGCTGCCGATGCGCTGATAGCCTGGGTCAATAAGCTACGCACTATCGCTAACATCGCGCTGGAAGACCGCCCTACTCTTTTGAGCCGGCTAAAAGATTGAGCGGATAAGAATTTCCCGGGCCCGATAAGGTCCCGCGAGAGCAAGAAGCCTAGTTGCGGATGGTTTTTGGGGTGAAGGGGTCCAAGGGAGCAACCGTGCTTCGCGTATCGACTGGGGCGTCTCGCCCGAGCGTCGCACGAGACGGTTGCTCCCCAGGGAGGCCGCCGCTCGCCGGCGTGCCGCTCTGATATCAAGCTCACCTCGCCGCTCGTCGTTCTGAACCTCGATCTCAAACCCGGTGCGCACGCAAGGTGCGACCCTACACGAACCTCAATTCCGTATTCGCGACGCCATTACGCAGGCGTAAAAAAGCCCGCAGGGGACTGCGGGCTTCGACTTACAAAGATTGGCTGACGGAAGCTTAACTCAGTTCCTCCACCACGACGTCTTTGCGCTTCCCTTCGACGGTGATCGTGAAATGCGCTGGAACGCCGCGCAAAGCAGATGAAGACGTCACACGTTGCGGGGCTGGCGCTGCGACTTTCGCAGCCGAGGTGACCTCGACCGCAGGAGCTTTGGCGGGAGCAGCCGAGGCGGGCGCGGCAGAAGGTTTTTTGTGCAACGCAGCGAACTCAACGGGGAACATGGCGTGCAACACACAAGCTTCGTCGTCGGTGGGAAGTCCCTTGGACGCGAGGTCGGCGCGCAGCGTGTCCATACGGGGCTTGAGCTGGTCGGCCGGGCGACCTTCAAGCGGCTTCTGTCCGCTTTTCTCCATGGCGAGTTTGAGCACATCGGAGTCGATCGGGCCGGGCGTGCGTCCGTATTTGCCGAGCGCGATGTCGATCGCTGGTTGGGAGAAATTCTTCCAGCGGCCGAACTTCACGTTGAGCATCGCCTGCGTGCCCACGATCTGCGAGGTCGGCGTGACCAGCGGAATCCAGCCGAGGCATTTGCGGATGTACGGGATTTCCGCGAGCACTTCGTTCAATTTGTCCGACATGTTTTGCTCTTTCAGCTGGTTGCGGAAATTCGAAAGCATGCCGCCAGGCACCTGATAAAAGAGAGTGTCGCTGTCGACGATCTCATTGGCGTGCGAGGTGAACTTCGAGAGCTGGGCATAGACGCCGGTAAAGTAAACGCGCAGCTCCTGCAGCTTGGCGGTGTCGTACTTCGGGCAGCGGGCGTGGCCGTCGAGCAACCCGAGCATCCGGACTGTATCCGGCTGGGAAGTACCGTTGGCGAAAGGCACGATCGAGGTTTCGATCGCGTCGATGCCCGCGTCGACCGCGGCATAGTAGGCGGTGGCAGCGAGGCCAGCGGTGTCGTGACTGTGCAACGTGAGCGGCACACCCACGCGACGCTTGATCTCCTTGGTCATGGCGTAGGCGATCTGCGGCGAGATGACACCCGACATGTCTTTGATCGCAACGGAATCGCAGCCTTCCTTTTCGAGGGCGACGGCCATTTCGACGAAGGCCTCGACGGTATGCACAGGACTGGTCGTGTAGCAAAGTTCACCGCGGGCGTGCTTGCCATTTTTCTTCACAGCCTTGATTGCCGTCTTGAGGTTCCGGATGTCGTTACACGCATCAAAAATTCGCATGACGTCCATGCCGGCTTTCGACATGGCGGAAACGAATGCCTCGACGACGTCGTCGGGGAAACTCGTATATTGCACGATATTTTGCCCCCGCAAGAGCATGATCTGCGGAGTCACGGGCGCAGCTTTCTTCAGCGCGCGGAGGCGATCGAAGGGATTCTCGCCCAGAAAGCGCAGGCAGGAGTCGATGGTCGCTCCGCCCCAGGTTTCCAAACCGCCGAACCCCAAGCTATCGAGGATCGGAGCAGCCGGCAGCATCTGAGCTGTCGTCATTCGGGTGGCCGCGAGGGACTGGTGTCCGTCACGCAGCACTGTATTATTAAAAACAACGGTCTCGCGCATAAAATTAGATTTAGGGATTCATCGTATCCAATGCGTCGGAGAGCGGCTGCGCGTTTGTTGCTTTTTGTTCGGCGGCCTGAGGGGCGGCCTGGTAGGCACCGCGGCGCACTTCGCGCTCGGGCAAATCGGACGTATCGACGGGTTTCTGCGGGTCCAGGGCTGGTTTAGGCGGAGGCGGTAGTGGATGCGGCAGCGCACCAACATAGAAGACTTTGAGTTTGTCGACTTCGAACCAGCTTCTGTCCGCAGGCAGTTGCGTGGGCTGCAAAACCTGGCGGGCGATGACGCGGCGGTTGCGCCCGTCGTAAAGCATGAGACCCGAACCATCGCTACTGCCCACGGGAACGGCGATGAGCGCATCCACGGAATTCTGCTGGTAAGGTAACAACAACCGTTGGCCATCGATCAAAGCCGCTGCCACCTCATCGGAGCTCGCTGGCTTTACCCGCGCGACCGGAATGGCCGGGGCAACGGACGGCTTGGCGACATTCCAACGCTGCGGAAGTTTGCTCGGGTCGCCGTAGAAATAATCGTCGGGCGTGAGCTTTTCGCTGGCGGGTGCAGCCGTCATTGCTTTCTCGATGGCAATGGCGGCCGCGGCATTTGGGTCCACCTCCAACGAGACGGCGCGATGAGAAGTCCAATGCCCCGCAACGATAAGCAGCACGATAAAGGACCATCCTGCCATCGTTCCCAGCCAAGCCGGCAGAGCCAAACCAGGCCGGGGCAAAGGCGGTGGCGCCGGGTTTAGGACAAGCCGGGCGACGTCAGCCTGGAGGGCGGCAAGTTCACCGCTGATCGCCGCGGCGGTGGGCGAAACCGACTCGCCTTCCAGCGCCGCAATTGCCTCTTGCTCGCAACGGCTCAGAGGCGTGAAAAAAGTCCAGGGGCGAGCCGTACGCACTTTTCGCCGAAACAAAAAATTCAATCCCCGGCCGGTGGCAAAACGCAAGGCCACCCCACCCGCCACCGAGCCCAGAATCCATAACGGCAGTCGGGCACCCGTTGCAAAACCAGCCGCCAAGCCAACGCCGATCCAAATTCCCAAACCGATTTTCCATGACCCAAAAAGGATGTAGCCGGCCCTCTGCGCCCGGCCGAGCCGCAACCAAAACAAGCTGGCGGCGAGCCTGGTTCCACGGAGTTTTAGCGCCTCGTAACACTCGCGATTCCACTCCTGATGGGTGACAAAGGCGTAGCGTTCGGGTTGTGCGGCGGTTGAAGCCAGCAAAACCAGTTCGAGATGCGAGAGATTGGGCTGCGTTAACAGCTGCTGGATCTGTTCCTCGCGGCTGTGCGCAAAGCGCTGCCGCAGACCCGCGCGCAACTCCAACAACTTCGCCTCAGGTTCCATCGCGAGGAGGAGCAGCCGGGCGAAATCCGCCGGCTTTTCGAGACTGAGCCAGCCGGCGTTCTGTGCTTTCGTCACTGCCTCACCAGACATCGTGCCTGCCAATATCGACAGCAGGCGCGCCGCATCCGGGTCGGCCTTTTCGATCATCTGGATGAAGGGAAGGACGGTGAGCGCCTTGACCAAAGACACTCCTTCCGCCACGCCTCCGCGCGCAAACAAACCCTTGATGCAAGCGACGTCGACCCGCTGGCCGTAGAGAGTGAGTTTCGCATCTTCGCCGCCAAGCAACAACCATGCAGCAGAGGCAATCGCGGCCTGACTGGCCTCCGCCGGCAGGTCTTTCCAGTTCGGGATCTGCAGGAACTTGTGCAGTTCATCGATCCGAGCGCGCACTCTGCTGTATTCCGGCCGTTCGCCAACAAAGGCTATCAGGGTCCGCGGATCGTCCTTGTCGAAAAGATTGGAAATTCCGTCGATCCAGTTTTCCTCGCGCGCAAAATATTCCGCGGCCTCTTCGATCGTGAAGGAGCGATCCTTCCAGCCAAAAAGCTCTTCATTCCGTCCGAGTTGGTAGCGGTCCTTGACCGGCTGCTGCTTCAACCAGCGCAAAACCTCGTCGGTGCCCCAGCGGCCGCTGCGAGAACTCGTCAACAACCCGCGAAACAGATCGGTGAGCCGCTGGCTCATCGGCGGCATCAACTCGACCGCACCGGCGCGCGGAGCCTGAGGATCGCGTTCCAACAACAACGCCTCCGCCCGCGCCCGCAGCTCGGGCGTGGACCGGCTTACATCGCGGTTGGTCACGATGCTCAAAATATGTTTCCCCAAAACCAGTTCCTGTGCGATGCGGCCGAGTGACCACCAATCCCACGCGCGCAAACCCGCGCCCGGCGAATGCTTCGCCAGACCAGCCGCCTCGGGCGGAGCGTAATAGGGATCGACCGGCACCGGGATAAGTCCGGGCTGATTATAAGTCGTGGCATGCTCCAGCCCACCGATCGCGACATGCAGTCCGCCCTCCTCCGAAAGAACAAAGATTGTATCAGGCCGTAGGTTCAGGTGAACCACACCGCGGTCATGCAACGTGATGAGCACATCGCTGAGTTGCTGGACCAGCACCTGCACCTCGTCGAGCGATGCCTGCCGGCACACCGCCCATTCGTGCAAAGTGGTGTGCGGCGCCGGTCGCGAAATCTCAAATCGGTATCCATTCTCCTCATACGAATCGATGCCCTTGATCAGGCCCGGCTGGTCGAGCGACCGTAACTCAGCCCACGTCTGCATACGCATCTCGGTTTGCTCGTTGCGGTGAAAGACCCGGATCTCGACGTCCTCCAGCATGCCAACATTTACCGCGTGATAGCACCAGCCCGCGTCGGATTCAATTTGATCGCCGATCTGATACTCACGCCAGCGCTGCCCAACGACCAAAGGCGAACGAAACGGAGCCGAAGGCTGCCCGTCCGTTTGCAGCGGATTTTCGGGTGCCATCGGATCGTCTTGCGTCGGCAATGAAGTCGTCGCCGGCGGATCGGTTTCGTCGGGCATAGGTGAAGCGTTTTTACCAATAACGACTCCGTTCGGGCCCGGTTTAGGGGAGAGATTTGATCGCGGGTAATTCGCCTGCCACAAACAGGTTAAGTGACGCTACGCATTGCCCGCCAGCCCCTGCACCGACGAGGGAAAACCGGCTCTCACGAAGCGGTCACTGCCTCAGCTTGCCCGCGGCTTTCTCGGCGAGGAATGACGCGTAGGCTCTTTCGATGCCTTCGCGCAGGCCGATCTTCGCCTTCCAACCGAGGCCGGTCAGACGCGAGACGTCCATGAGCTTGCGCGGCGTGCCATCAGGTTTCGACACATCCCAGGTAATGCGGCCCTTGAAGCCGGTTACGGTCGCAACCGTCTCCGTCAGTTCCTTGATCGTCACATCGGTGCCCGTGCCGATGTTGATCCAATCCGGCGGGTTTTCGAGCTTCAGGAGAAAGGCGCTGGCATCGGCCAGATCGTCGACGTGCAGAAACTCGCGCATCGGCTTGCCCGTGCCCCAGGCGACGACTTCGGCCAGGCCGGACTCTTTCGCTTCGTGAAAACGGCGGATCAAGGCCGGCAGCACGTGGGAATTCTGCGGATGATAATTATCCCCCGGGCCAAAAAGATTGGTGGGCATGCCGGAGTGGAAAAGCACGCCGTATTGTTTCCGGTAATACTGGCAGAGTTTCAGCCCGGTGATTTTGGCGATGGCATACGCTTCGTTAGTCGGCTCCAGCGAGCTGGTGAGCAGGCAGTCCTCAGGCATCGGCTGCGGTGCGAGCTTGGGGTAGATGCACGAGCTGCCGAGGAAGAGCAGGCGTTTCACGCCGGTCTTGTACGCGCCGTGAATCGTATTGGCTGCGATCGCGAGATTCTCGAAAAGAAACTCGGCCGGATAAGTATTGTTGGCATGGATACCGCCAACTTTAGCTGCAGCGATGATGGCGACGTCGGGTTTTTCGGCAGCGTAAAACGCCTCGACCGCGGCCTGAGACGTCAGGTCGAGTTCCTTGCGTGTACGAAGCAAAAGCGTGACACCCGGCTCGCGCTGATAGCGGCGCACGATCGCGCCGCCGACCATGCCATTGTGACCAGCAATGAAAAGCTTCATGATCGGGTTAGTCTCGGGATACCGCCGGGAGCTTGGCGATCTGAGCCTCTCGTTTGGCGAGGTCGAGGTCATGATCGATCATGAGTTCAACCAGTTCCTTGAAGCGCACCTTCGGCTCCCAACCGAGCTGCTTTTTCGCTTTGGCCGGATTGCCAATCAGTAGATCCACCTCGGCGGGACGCTCATAACGCTGATCGTACTTCACGTGCTTTTCCCAGTCGAGACCCAGCCGGCCGAAGGCGACTTCGCAAAACTCACGAATGCTGTGAGTCTCGTTGGTGCCCACCACGTAGTCGTCGGGATTTTCCTGCTGCAACATCATCCACATCATCTCGACGTACTCCTTGGCGTAACCCCAGTCGCGCTTGGAATCGAGGTTACCGAGGTAGAGTGAATCCTGCAGGCCGACTTTAATGCGTGTCGCGGCCCGGGTGATTTTGCGGGTGACAAAGGTTTCGCCACGGCGCGGTGACTCGTGGTTAAAGAGAATACCGTTGCTCGCATGAAGATTGTAGGACTCGCGGTAGTTCACCGTGAGCCAGTAGGCGTACATCTTGGCGCAGCCGTACGGCGAACGCGGCCAGAACGGCGTCTTCTCTGTCTGCGGCACCTCCTGCACTTTGCCGAACATTTCGGAAGAGGAAGCCTGATAATAGCGGCATTTCTTGATGAGGCCGGATTCGCGGATCGCCTCAAGAATTCGCTGGGCACCGAGACCGACGACATCACCCGTGTACACCGGCACATCGAAGGAAACCCGCACGTGGGACTGGGCGCCGAGATTGTAGATTTCGTCAGGTTGGAGCTGGTAAAGCAGTTTCACCATCTGCACCGAGTCGGCGAGATCGCCATAGTGCAGGTGCAGGCGCACCCCGTTCACGTGCGGATCGCTGTAGAGATGGTCAATGCGGCTTGTGTTGAAAGTCGATGCGCGGCGGATAACGCCGTGAACTTCGTAGCCCTTCGCCAGCAACAGCTCAGCGAGATAGCTGCCGTCTTGTCCAGTGATGCCTGTGATAAGCGCTTTTTTCATTGAGGGGGTAATGTTAAGGAAAGGAATCCGTTCGGAGCAAGCGCTTCAAGTGACGTTTATGTATTTTAATGGATTCCCTGACATAGCCCGCCGCAAACCGAGCGGTTGCAAGGCGGGCTTGTGCTTCTCGCACGCGTAAGAATAAATTGGGCCAATGCGAATCACGCTCATTGCCGCGCAATCGCTCGACGGCTTCATCACCCGGCACGACCAGCCGGGAAGCGACTTCGCATCCGCGGAAGACCGGGTGTTTTTTTGTGAGGCATTGCGGGGCTTCGATTGCTGCGTGATGGGGGCCACGTCCTATCGGGAAGCCCGCACAACCATTCAAAAGAACCTCATACCCGAACGACTCCGTATCGTGCTCACGCACAATCCCGAAGCTTTCGCGAGCGATGTCGTGCCGGGAAAACTTGAGTTCGCCAATACGCCACCGACGTCGCTTGTCGCCGGCCTGGCCGGCCGTGGCCATAAAGCCTGCGCCCTGCTTGGCGGGGCTCAAATTCACAGCTTGTTTCTCGAGGCTGGATTGGTTGATGAACTATGGCTCACCGTCGAGCCCCTGCTCTTTGGGACCGGCACGCCTTTAATCGGCCGGCGCGCCTCGATCGAACTCGCGCTGCTCTCCAGCCAGAGTCTCGGTCCAAATACGCTGCTATTAAAATACCGCGTTAAAAAATGAATCTACGGCAGTGCCATTGGGCGGTGTATTATATCTTTTGGGCAACGGCTGTGGTTTTGCTCGGCGCAGTGGCGGGCGCGATTGGGTTTGCTCTGCTCGGCCCGCTGTTTGGCAGCACTATGACACCCCTGCAGCACCTCATCGCCGGGGCGCGCCATCTCGGATTCGTCTCGATGATCTGGGCGCCCGGAATCGCCCTGGTGCTCTGCGTCATGCGTGCACACCGAAACAAACAAAAGCGGTAAATTAGGTTTTTCTCGTTGCTCGCGCGTTTGCGTGAAACAAATCTTCCTCTTTCTCATCTTCTTTATCGTTCTCTTTCTCCCGTCGGCCTAGCCGGACGAAAGATAAAGAGAACGAGAAAGAAGAAAGACCTCAGCGCCTCGAACGACCGACGCAGTCCCGTATACTTCTCACGCGCTTGCCACTTTATTTCCGACGCATCACGTAGAGCTTATCGCCACGACGGACCGGCTCGGACACCTTGAGGGCGACGCTGATGCCTGCAGGTGCTTCCGTGACCGGCTGCGCTTCGATCTGCAGTGACTCAACTTTCTGCCGCAGGAATCCAGTCGTTGCACCTTCAATAAAAAGTTCGTCACCCAGCATAAACGGCGCGTCCTGCACGGCAATTTCCGCCACCGAAAGTTTCTTGAAATAGTTCACCACGATGCCGACAAAACGCTTCTTCAGCGGCGAGGCATTTTGTGGACCTGCGTTCCACTTCCCGATGGGCTTGCCGCAATAAAAGCCGGAAGAAAAGCCCCGGTTGTAAACCTGCTCAACGCTGGCGAGTAGTTCGTTTTTAAGTGCATCAAAACGTCTTCTCCAGTCGCGCTTGCCACGATTCTCCGCATAGAAATCCAGCGCACGCCGGTACGCACTTGCGACCGTCGAAACGTATTCGGGGCCACGATTTCGACCTTCGATTTTCAGGGAGTCGACCCCGGCCGCGATCAGTTTTTCAATGAAAGGCAGCGTGCAAAGATCCTTCGGGCTCAAAATATAGTCCTTGCCCAGCGTCCACTCCTGTCCGCCCCGCTGCTCGACGATTCGGTACTCGCGCCGACACTGCTGCGAACACTCGCCCCGGTTGGCGGATTTCCCTGCTTCGAAATTGGAAAGAAAACAGCGCCCGCTCATCGACACACACATGGCACCATGGGCAAACGCCTCGATTTTCACCCCTGCGGCTTGGTTTCCGAGCGTCTTTCGCAGCGACGTTTTGATACGCCGGATGTCGGCCAACGAACACTCACGAGCCAGCACAAAACGCCGCACCCTGAGCGAATGAAGAAAGGAGATCGACGCTGAATTCGCGACCGACATCTGCGTCGAAGCATGCACTTCGAGCCCGGCATTCCGCGCGGCCGAAAGCACTGCAAAATCAGAGCCGATTACACCGTCCACCTTCGCCGCTTTGGCGGCTTTCAATAAACTCTCCAACTGGGAAATCTCGCGCTCAAACACCACGACATTAAGAGTGAGATAAGCCCGAACCTTTTGCTCGTGGCAACGTGCGACGATTTTCGGCAGGCCGCGCACCGTGAAATTTTTTGCCGCCGCCCGCATATTGAATCCGCGCACGCCGAAGTAGACGGCATCAGCCCCGGCATCGAGGGCAGCGTCGAGACTTTTCCAGTCCCCGGCGGGAGCGAGTAGTTCAGGAATTGAGATCTTCGGCATAGGTCAGCGGCTACTCTGCCGGCACCCGCCCTCACGACAATCTCCGTTTCCACGGCAGCCGCCGTGCCTGGACCTTCTGTCGTGGAAGTTCCTTGAACTCCTACGCCGCGCTTTTGCGTAACCACAGCCGTAGCCGCTGCCATTAAGCAGCGGATCATAGGAGACGGTATGCCACGTCTCAGATGACGCGGCTACGGCATTTCCGAAAATGCCTCGCCCGCCTGAATCCATTTTAGCTCTGCCGACTCGTTTGTAACGTATTACGTTACAAACGAGTCCGGTCACATGGGAGGGGATCGCGAAGTTTTGCCGTAGAGCGAGAGGGATCGACGCGGCGCTTCGACTTCACTCAGATTGAAAAGTCCGTGCGGCCGGTGTTTTCGTGCAGGCCGCATTCGCGCTTGAGGCCGCCGAAGCGCGTATCCTCTTCCTTCATACCGTCGAGCAGTTTGCTGGTGCTGTGCCAGTCGCCGACTGAGACATAGCCTTCCTCCCAGAGCGGATGATAGGGCAGTTCGTGCGCCGTGAGATATTGGTGCACGCGTCGGTTGTCCCAGTCGATGATGGGATGAATTTTGGTGATTTTATTCTGTTGTTGAACGGCTTTCACTGCCTCGCGCGTGCCCGCCTGTGAGCGGCGCAATCCTGCCAGCCAGGCCGACGCATTGAGTTCTCGCAACGCACGGTCCATCGGCTCGACTTTGTTGATGAAATTGTAGCGTTTGAGGCCATCAAGTCCGAGTTCCCATTGCTTGCCCGACAACGCCTCTTGCTCCGCCGCAGTCGAAGCCGGAGCATACTTCTTGAGGTTCAAATTGAGCCGTGCGGTGAGGTCGCGGGCAAAGCGATAGGTCTCGGGAAATAGATAACCCGTATCGATGAAGATGACCGAAATCTTCGGCGCGATCTGCGTTACCAGATGCAACATGACCGCCGCTTGGATGCCAAAGCTGGTCGTCAGCACCAAACTGTCGCCAAATTTGCCCACGGCCCAACGCACCCTTTCTTCCGCGGTTGCAGTTTCGAGATCGGCGGCGGCGGCGGAAAGGGAGGCATTACTCATGGATTAGATATTGTCTAACGTACTTAGGACATGTCCTAAGTAAAGTTAAATGCCCGTTTTCTCCTTCGTTGGCTGTTTTGCGTTATTCTCCTTTGGTTTACGTAATTTCCACCGCCCCCGCATTTCGCAATTTCACGTCTTTTGTTTACGAGTTATTACGCGGCACTGCGGTGGTACTCGCCGGTCTACTTGCCCACCTCAACGCCAAAAAGCGCCTCATGACGGGACGCGGCTAATTCTCTATGAACTCGGCACCGGACCTCCAACCTATCACCGAAAACAACGCTGCCCCCGACGAACCGGATCTGTGCGAGAACCTGCCCCTGATGAGGGAACGGCTCACGAAGCTGTTCAAGTTTCTCAAGGCTTACTCGGATCTGCGTTATCCACCGGTCCGTGATATCGACCAACAACCCGGTACCATCTGGTTGGGCAAATTGCCCGCGCATCCGGCGGTGGAGTTATTCCGCGATACGCCCAAAAATGAGGAAGCTTTTGAGGACAACGACATCGTTCTCCGACTACAGCGTCCGACAACGTCCCCGTGCCCGGAGCCGCCCGCCATCTTAGCGGAATGGCTTTTGCCGGGATGGAATGATTATTCCGGTCAAGCCGAGGCCATGAGTTCGCGCAACCTCGTCGGCTCCGCGGGCGTTGAAAACGCGGAGCATTTCCACGCCGATCCGCAACGGCCGGCCGCCCTTCGGCAGTGGCAGGAAAAACGTTCTCAGTGGCAGACCAGCGAGCGTGCGGCGCGGGAAGCGCTGAAGCATTTTGAAACTGCTTATGCCTGGTACGGCGCGCAGGAACGCGAAGGCGAACGCATCGAGTTGCTACTGGGCGACGGCCTGCTCAGTTGCGCGGACGGCCACGGTCAGTTTCGTCACCCGATCCTGCTGCAAAAACTAGAGCTCGAATTTTACCCGGAAAAAATCCAGCCCGAATTTGTCTTCCGTAAGCGCGAGCTGCCGTCCGAGCTTTATCTGGAATTTCTTCAGGCCCTGCCGAACACCAACTCCCAACAAATTGCCCGCTGCGTCGAGGAGCTGAAAAATGCGGAGTTTGCCCCGCTCGGCGACGAAGACACCGCCGGCTTCTTCCGCCGCCTCATCCAGGGGCTGTTTCCGAGCCGCGGGGTGTATATCGACTCGAACCATCCGGCCTCCGAGTCTTTACCTGGCGCCACCAACCCTGCCGAACCAGCGCCAACCTTAAAACGCCAGCCGGTGATTTTCATGCGAGAACGCCGGACTGGTCCCGAAAACATATTTGATCTTTTGCTGGAAGACATTTCCACCCGGACCGACTTTCCGCCTTCGCTGCTCCAGATTCTCGGGCTGGAAACGGGCCAGTCCGAGCCAACGACCGAACCGGTCACGGCCGGCCTTACCGCCGGAAACGAGGATGAGAATATTTTGTTCAGCAAACCCGCGAATCGCGAACAGCTCGAAATCGCCAAACAGCTCGAAAAACGTGATTGCGTGCTGGTGCAAGGTCCACCCGGCACCGGCAAAACCCATACCATCGCCAACCTGCTCGGCCATTTTCTGGCCCAGGGCAAACGCGTGCTCGTCACCGCCCACACGCCCAAGGCGCTGCGCGTGCTCAGGCAAAAAGTCGTCGAGCCACTCCAGCCGCTCTGCATCAGCGTTCTTCACAACGATAAACAAAGCCAGGAGGATCTTCAGTCAGCTGTACAAAAAATCCACGTGCGCCTGAGCCAGGACGGCGGCCAGCTCCAGCGCGACGCCAAGTTTCTGCAAGGGGAGCGCACCCGTATCCTGGACGCACTACGCGAAGCACGGCGGCAGTTGCTCAACGCCCGACAGGACGAAATCCGAGACGTCGCCGTCGGTGAAAAATCCAGCCGGCCCATCGATGCCGCGAAACAGGTCAAGGAAGGTTCTGGTTTCGCCGATTGGATTCCAAGCCCGGTCGAACTGGGTGCGTCGCTTCCACTTTCGCACGCCGAAATCGTCGAGCTCTACCAGACCAACGCCCGGGTCTCGGCGGATGATGAGCGTGCGTTGAGCGCGTACCGCCCTGATCTGGCTGCCCTGCCCTCCCCGCACGAATTCAAGGCCGCAATCATAGAGCTAAATGTGCTCACCGAGCAGAATCTGAGATTGCGCGAAGATCTTTGGGACAACACACGCGGGACGCACGAACCGGCTGAGTTCGATCGCATGTTGGAGCTGGCCAGCAAAACCATCGATTTTATGCGCGATAGTGCGCGCTGGCAGTTGCTCGCCATTCAAGCCGGCCGCGATGGCCGCGATGCCCGCCTCGAATGGGATTCTCTGGCGCAAAAAATCGATGCGACATGGAAAGAAATTCAGGAATGCCACCTGCTCGTCATGGAGCATGGTCCGGTGCTGACGGACACGCGTGAGCCGCATGAATCATTGTCCTTGGTGGAGGAGATTATCCGCAATCGTGAAGCCGGCCACACCGTCGGGTTGTTGTCGCGGCTCACCAAGCGCGCATGGCATGAATTTCAGGGAAAGGTCCGCGTCAACGGCCGGTCGCTAGACCTAAACGACCTTGCCCAGCTGCGAGCGGTTCGTGCGCTTCTACGCATGCGCCTGCTCCGTACCGAACTCGTGCAAAGGTGGGCGCGCCAGATGGCGTGCAACGGCGGCCTGCCCTGTGCCGAGTTGAGCGACCAACCCGAAAACGTCTGCAAACAATACGTCCCGCTCATCCAGGCCAGCCTCGACTGGCATTCCACGATCTGGCTGCCGCTCGAAGCGGAGTTTTCCCGCCTTGGGTTTCGCTGGTCGATGTTTTTGAACTCCACGCCACCGGAAGCCGGCGAAAACGCGCAGCTCCGCCGCATCCGCAAAGCCATTCTTGGCGAGCTAGGCAACATCCTCCAATCACGGAGCCGCTGGTTGCGCAACCGTCAGCTCAGGGACAATCTTCAGGTCTGGCAGCAAAAGGTTGCTCATACGCCGCAGCCCACGGCACGCGTCACGTTGCAATTGCGTGAAGCGATTCAGAGCTACCAGGTCGTCGACTATACGACGGCGCACAACGAACTCGTGCGGTTGAAAGATCTGGAGCCGACGCTCGCCCGGCGCGCCGATTTGCTGGATTGCCTGACGAGATCAGCAGCCGCCTGGGCTTCGGCGATCGAAAATCGCCTGCCGCGACACGCCGATTCGCAACCGCCCGGCGATCCCCGGGTCGCCTGGGAATGGCGTCAGCTCAATGACGAGCTGGACCGCCGGGCCTCGGTATCACTGGATCAACTACAACAACGCATCGAGCGGCTCGCGCATCAGCTGCTCGAAGTCACGGCGGCACTGGTCGAGAAACTCACCTGGCTGAAACAGATTCAACAAACGGACAGCGCCCAAAAACAGGCACTTGGCGCATTTGCCGCGATGCGAAACAAACTCACAAAAACCGGGAAGGGTGTGCGCGACGCCGAACTCCGCGCCGCCGCCCGCCGGGAGATGTCCTCAGCCAAGGATGCGGTTCCCGTCTGGATCATGCCCTTGGTTGAAGTGGCGGAAACGTTTGACCCACGAAAGACCCGCTTCGATGTCGTCATCATTGATGAAGCCAGCCAGTGCGATCCGTCGTCACTGTTCGCACTCTACCTGGGAAAACAGGCCATCGTCGTGGGCGACGACGAACAAGTTACACCGGTCGCCGTTGGCGTCGATTCCGGCGAAATCGGAAAGCTCATTCGTGTCTTCCTCGAAGCCGTGCCCCACAAGGAACTCTACGATGGCGAAACTTCGGTGTACGAGCTGGCTCAGATCGCCTTTGGCGGCGTGATCCGCCTGACCGAACATTTCCGCTGTGCGCCTGACATCATCGCCTTCAGCAACGCACTTTCCTACAAGGGCGAAGTCAAACCGTTGCGCGAAAGCTCGGTCATTCCACTTAATCCGCACGTCGTTTGTCACCATGTCGCAGCTGGACGCAACTCAGGAGAAAACGTAAACGACATCGAGGCCGAGGAGATCGCGTCGCTGATCTGCGCCGCAGCCGAACTACCTGAATACGCCAGGAATGACGCCGGCGAACCGATGACCTTCGGTGTCGTTTCCCTGGTCGGCGACAAGCAGGCGCTGAAGATAGACAGCATCCTGCGCCAAAAACTCGAACCGGCAGAATACCGCCGGCGTCAGATTCTTTGCGGCGACTCCGCGCAATTCCAGGGCGACGAACGCGACATCATGTTTGTTTCCGTGGTCGACGGGCCGAACGGTCATTCGCCACTCACCCTTCGCCAGGAGGGTCCAAAGAAGATATTCAAAAAACGTTTCAACGTCGCCGCGAGCCGGGCGCGAAACCAAATGTGGGTCGTCCACTCGCTAAATCCCGGGATCGATCTGCAGCCGTCAGATTATCGCCGCCGGATCATCGAACATGCGCTCGATCCGAAAGCGTGGGAACGCGACCTGCAAAAACGCCAGGCGCGGGATAACTCGCGCACCAAGGGTTTCGAGGACAGTGTGCAACAATTACTGGTGGAGCGTGGTTATAACGTCATTCCACGGCATCAAGCGGGCGCGTATACGATCGACCTCGTCGTCATCGGCAAAGCCAGCCGGCTGGCCATCGAATGCGACGGCGATCAGTTCCACAGCGTAGAAAAACTCCAGGAAGACCTTGAGCGCCAGGCCGTGCTGGAACGGCTCGGATGGACGTTTGTGCGCGTACGCGGCAGCCTGTTCTTCCGCGATGAAATGCGTGCGCTGGAGCCCGTGTTCCGGCGACTGCAAAAGCTGAATATCACGCCCGCGAACGCAGAGAAGCCGGCAGCGGCGGGCGGGCCCGTGGCGAATGAAATTGTGGACAAAGTCACCACGCGAGCCGGCCAGCTTCGCACCGCGTGGGGTTCGCCTGCGGCGGTGAAAGCGAAACCATCAACCAAAACCAAGTAGTCCGCCGCTGCTGAATCCGCGCCTTAATGGGCGCGGCTACGCGACCATTCTTTCGTAGCCACTTCGCATCGTCCCGTAGCCGCGCCCAATAGGCGTGGCTGCCGGACCGCACGATCTTGTAGCCGCATCCATTAAGATGCGGCAATCCCCTGCCCCAACCTGTTTCACATAGATTTTCCAATACACGTCCCAGAAATCGTCCCGCCTCGGACCGACGTCAGGATAACCCGGGATACAGGCACCGTAAAATCCATAGTCCTCCCATTTTGCAACCAATCCCGCACGCACCGGATTCAACAAGATGTAATGGCACACAGCCGAGCATGCGCCGCGTTCACGTTCATGTTCGCGCAATACATGCTCGTAAGGTTCCTTCTGCCATAAAAATGGCGCTAGCAATTGATTCGTCTGGCGTCGAAAAAACTCCGCAGCCAGACGTTGATCAGTTGCTGCGGCCGTACCCATCCATACCAGATGAACGTGATCCGGCATGAAGCAATAAGCCGGACAAAGCATTTCATAACGCACAAGCGTATGAAGTAACGCCTCTCGAAACCCTGCATGACGGCCTGCATCAAGCCAGCCCGTGCGCCGGTCCTGAATCGTCATCGTCCAATGAACTATCGCAAAACCGCGATAATACTCCGGCTCCAAACGCGGAAGATGTCCGTGAATTGGGGGCTGCTCCATTTTCTCGAAAATGCGTTCCGCGTCTTAATGAACGCGGCTATGGATGAGTGGCCGCGTAGCCGCGCCCATTAAGGCGTGGCGGCCTGGTTCGATGGCGGCTCGGCCGGCGCGTTTGTGGCGGTTGCCACTGGTTTCGCCTTGGGTTCGCCCACGAGCACACTGAGCTGGGCTTGCACCTGAATAAAAAATTCGGGCGTGAGTTCGCCCACGGGG
>Ga0302294_10000190_pt1 | contig 18992 bp, 18 predicted proteins | sample III_Fen_N2_3_FD_194550 | JGI IMG/M metagenome (GOLD analysis project Ga0302294, IMG submission 194550) | Peat permafrost microbial communities from Stordalen Mire near Abisko, Sweden - III_Fen_N2_3 | ecosystem: Environmental > Terrestrial > Soil > Wetlands > Permafrost | place: Sweden: Abisko...
ACGGCAACTTCTATTCAATCTGCGACGACCCGGCAAAGTATCGCGTCGACCTTGAGTTCGCCACCGAGTACGTCCTCGCCTCCGACCTCGCCTCCGTCACGCGCGAACGGGATGAGGCCAGGGCGAATGTTGAGTTTCTTGAGCACGGAATCAATAGCGCATCTGATCAGCTAACGAATATGGCCAACTGGCGCGAGGGCGCTGATTCGTACGACCAGGAATGCGACAACGAGCCGCGCGAGTATTACGAAGATGTCTAGCTAATGGAAAAGGGAGCGGCGTCTATTCGCGATCAACTGACTGAGCTACCCGCCCCGAAGGAGCCGACCGGTGCATAACACTATCCCCGTTGTGGGCAGATTCTACCGCTTTCCGTCGTCTAGATTCCCTCGGCGCATTTACCGAGTCGACAGCATCGACTCAGCTGGCGTGCGTATGACCGTAGTCCGAATGGATCCAATTGAGATTATCCAAGACGTGGAGATTGCTCCTACGCGGTTCGAGTTCGGGGCGATCGAGGTTACCCTGTGACACTTCCGCTGGAGCCCCAACTAATAATAGGCGAGCTGATGCGAATCTATTCCGGTCGTATAAGCTTGTGTGTGCATTTCGGAGCAATTGATTGGCTGACCGCCAATGGATACGCCAAGCCCTTTGGATACAAGGATGCGACGCTTACTCCAAAGGGTAAAGCGCTCGCTGAGAAAATAATACACGCGTCAGGACTTAGTGTCATCATGGAGGAGTTTTGATGGAAAACCCTAATAAGCCCGCTACAGTTTCTCTGCTGCCTAACGTTGTATTTGCCTTGCAATATGCAACGCGCGGGTGGTACGTGTTCCCGTTGCACTCTATCGATCCTGAAACCAAGAACTGCACGTGCAAGCGGCCCGACTGCGATCGTAAGGCGAAGCATCCGAGAACTAAGAATGGAGTCGATGATGCCACAACAGACGAACAGAAAATTCGTGATTGGTTCCGACGATGGCCGTCCGCAAACATTGGACTATCTTGCGGACCGTCGGGGCTTGTGGTCGTCGACGTGGATCCGCGCAATGGCGGTGATGAGACGTTATGCGAGATCGAATCCAAGCACGGAGCGATGCCAGCGACACCGATTCAGCTTACCGGAGGAGGTGGTCAACACTACTTATTTCAGCGGCCCGAGTCCGGAGGCGCGAAAGTCCGAGGGACTAAGATCCCGGGCGGCATTGATATCAAAGCAGACGGCGGGTATATCGTCGTCGCTCCCAGTAACCATGAATCAGGAAGATCGTACTTCTGGGACGGAGGTCATCATCCCAACGACGAACCGATCGCCCCATGCCCTGACTGGTTGCTCGCTATCCTTCGCAAGCCATCGAGCGAAACAACGTCGACAATCAATCCGGGGGACGGCCTTCTAGGAGCCGCCTTCAAGGCAGCCGGCTGGGCTGGGCGCTCGCTGGGTACCGACAAGATATCCGTTCAATGTCCGTGGGAGGGTGAGCACACGTCAGGTAATCGATTCGATGGATCGACCGTCGTATTTTCGCCGAATGTGGGCAAGACCACCGGGCACTTCTGGTGCGCGCATTCGCATTGTCAGCAGTCACGCTCGCTGAAAGATGTGTTGGCGGTGCTTCCAAAGGCCGCACTGGTGTCGGCGCGGAAGCATTGCAAGCTACCCGAGAATCATCAGCCTCCGAGAGAGTCCGAACCGGCTCCGTTCGACCCTGAAAGCCCATGGACTGACTCGCTGCGCGTGACCGCAGATGGCGCCATTACTCGCGACACTGGCAACGCGGCGCTGTTACTGACGAACCTGCCCGACTGGAAAGGCTGCATTCGGTTCAATGAGTTTTCCGGTAAAGTCCTATGGGCCCGCCCCGCGCCTGTACTCGATGGTATGGAAGTGCCAGCGGTAGATTCCGAGCTGCAAGATTGGCACGCTACGTACGTTGGTCAGTGGCTAGCGGTACATCGCAGAGTTTCGTTTTCTAAGGACGCGTTGCACGCTGCTATTGACTCCGCAGCGCGTGCTCAGGCCTACAACCCACTCGTCGATTATCTGCGGCATCTCGTATGGGACAAAAAACCACGCGTCGCTAACTGGCTATCAACATACCTGCGGGCAGCTTCGGACGAATACACCCAATCCACTGGAAAATGGTGGTTGATATCAGCGGTTGCTCGCGCTGAGAAACCAGGGTGCCAGGTAGACCACGTCCTTGTTTTGAAGGGCAAGCAAGGCGCACGCAAGTCTTCGGCATTGATAGCACTCGCTGGTTCGCAGTGGTGCCTAGAATCACTGCCTCGAATACGCGAGGGTAAGGACGCGATGCAAATACTTCGCGGGAACTGGATCTGCATTCTGTCGGAACTCGAGTCCATTCGAGGCGCGGCGTTCACGGAAACGAAAGATTACGTTACTCGACGCGTGGATAAGTTCCGACCGTCTCACGGACGGTTCACCGTTGAGGTCCCAAGGGCGTGCATATTTGCAGGGACAACTAACGAAGAGTACTGCCTACCGCCTGACCCGTCGGGGCTTCGCCGCTGGTGGCCCGTCAATGTCGGAGATGCTGACATCGAAGGGATCGAACGGGACAGGGACCAGCTATGGGCCGAGGCTTACGCGATGTACTGCAAAGGTGAGCATTGGTGGCCAGACGATGAAAAACAACTCAACTTACTCAACGAAACGCAATCCGAGTCAGTTGACGTTGACCCATGGATCTCAGCTGTGCTCACGTGGCTTGAGAATCGCGAGGGTATTCCGTTCGAGTCTTACGATATTCTCAGGCTTGGTATCGGCATTCCAGCAGACAGAATGACGCGTGGAGATCAAACACGAATCGGAACGATACTAAAGACACTCGGGTACAAGTCGGCTCAGGTCTCACAGAACGGCTACCGAGTGAGGATGTATTCGAAATGTGAGGATTCGAAATGTGAGGATTCGAAATGAAAGTGACTTATCACTCCAGAAAATCGGATAACCAGGAACCGAAACGCTTCACAACTCGCGACGCGGAAAACCGACATCCTGCGTTCGGACCCATCCCGAGCAAGGCGCATCCAAAACGGTTGACGGTTGTGCCTAGGTTTCCGAAACACCAGGTGACGCTATCGCCTGTTGAAATATCAGCTCGGTACGACGGCACATCTAGGACCGCACTCGCGTGCGAATGCGCGTATTACCGATGTTCCGAGCTAGAAGGGGAGCTCCACTGCGGATGGTACGGGTTCGACCTTCAGAAGAGCCATGGGGCGCCAAAGCGAGACCCCGAGTGCCTGTTGCGTCGCGGGAAGTAATCCGTAGAGCGGCGCCCAGATACGGTACGGAATACAGTCCGGCTGGCCTATCTTCAATGTCGGAATAGTTATCAACGTTTGCAACGTTGACAACCGTCATCGATTGGGCCATTGTTATCGAGTCAGCGGAGAGAAACACGAACCGCCCGCACTTGGACTTTACATCCGGGGCGATCTTGAGGCGGTATGACCCGACAGTTACGATAGAAGGAAAATAACATGTCAGACCATGCCTCTTCTGGAATATTCGATTACCCGGATCGCAGGTATGCGGGCCCGAGCGGAAAACTAACGTGACCTCTCACGTCTGGTTCAAATGCGACCCCGGCTGCCTCGGGTGCCAGTTCTGCGACGGTGGACTGGGGCAGTGCATTGTTTGCGGGGCATCCGAAGGACAGCTTCTTAGCTTATGTCCGGGCCGCAGGCTGAACCATGAAACATTGGAAGCATGTTACCGTGGTAACGTAAAGGACCTGTCAAGGTTTCGCACTGCAGTCCATTATGGCGCGAAAATTGTAAACGGTTCTATTGTCTACCCGAACGTCCGACTGTGAACAATCGATTACAGTGGAAACAATACCACGTATGTCACGCGATCACATAAACCCACCAAGAAACATGTTTCCAAACGCTGGTCACCTGGCCGAGCGTGATACTGTTCCGTTAGTATCAAAACGTTCTAGCGCAATACTTTCGCACTTTACAGTTGGCCTACCGCTATCGTTGAATAGTTACAGTGACATTCCGCGTCCGAACGGCTCGCCTGCACAACTCTGCACAACCTCCCTTCGACTAGGTTGTTCAGGTATAAAGCTATGACATCACTCATTAAAAGTGCACCGGCCCGGCGATTAACACAACCTGCTCGCCCAAATTCCTTAGGAGCGGGCACACGCGGCGCACAGTACTATTATAGTATATATATATATATAATATATATAATAGTGGTTAGTAGGTTGTGCATGGTGGAAAAGTCGGAACCGTTTCGAGCGGTTACGCATGCACAACCCCCTGCACAACCATGCACAACCAAAATGTGAACTTTTGGATACAGTAAGATAATGTAAGTGAAAGGAAGACAATGGCAAAAGCAATTGACCGAATGACCAAACTAGCAACCGAACGAGTCGAGACACTGGCCCGGCTGGTCGAAATCGAAGGAGAGATGATAACTGTGGCAGCTGACCTGGCAGCGACGGTGGTTTACGGGGATATGGTAGACCCTAAGACGACGGAACCCGCGGAGCCCAAGCAGCGCAAGCCACGGCGGTCGAAAGCCCCTACGGGGCCCAGCAGCGGCGTGCCGCCGGACGGGGCGGAGCCCATATCCCCAAGCAATGCCGCAAAACTCGAGGGCCAGGTCCAACCACTAACCGAGCCCGAACTGTCGGTGACCGATGTGATGGCAATCGGTGAGATTCTTTCGGGCGGCGAAATCCTGCAGAAACTCATCGAAAACGGAACAATCGGAGGTGAGTCCGAGGTAGTCCCGCAGGCTGAGATTGACGCGGGCAAGGCCGATATCCGGGCAGCGTTACTCGTGCTTATCGATCGCGGTATCGTTGAGCGGAGCGGCGAGGGAAAGGGGACTAAGTACGCTCGGGTCAAGGACGTTACCGCGGAGGTTATCGCGGATTAGTTCGAGCGCGAAAGGGGGCCCGTATTGCGCGGGCTCCCGTCCGGTGCTAACGGTACTATCAATGGCAAAGTCTAAACGGGTATCAGTGCTGATAACGGACCAGTCCGAGGAGTCTCTCGAAGCAATTCGTATCCGGTCACCCGCGCCGGTACCGCAGGCCGCGGTTTGCCAGGTGGCTCTCGAGATTGGCTTACGGCAGATGTGCGCGGAGCTAGTCAGAGGCAAGAAAGTGAAGGCGAGGGCGTGAAAACTTTAGCTGAATGGCATCAGATGTTTTTTGAACTCCCTGTAGAATTGCAAGAGGCGGTCCAGGAGCTATCGCGCGGCGCAACCGAGGTTATTCACGCCCACATGAACGACGCTGACCACGGTCCGCAGGATAGCGGGAATCACTTTGCTCACGCGGAAAGTCACTCATTGGGAGCCTGGAATCATTACTGCTTAGGATCGACTGAGTACGACTCAGACGGCCTCGAGCATTGGAAGCATGCCGCGGCCAGGCTGGCGCTGGCGTGCGTGAGGAAGTTACCGATATGAAAAAAGTCACAGTGGAAGTCACGCTAACAATTGAGATCGAGCAAGAGGTCCCGGACGACTTCAGTCAGGATGACTGCGATTTCAAGTTCAATGAATCTTGCTGGTGCGCGAGCAATTGCTGGCTTGATGTAGTTTCTCGGGTGAATGAGATGAAACCAAAAGGGGAATGCTTATGCTCGTCTATGAAATTCGCTACAAGGCTGCCCGAATAGCCATCGCCCTGCTATCCGTCGGTTGCAACCAAAACCAGTCGCTAGCCCCCGTGTGCCGATCTGACATCGAATGCGATAACTACGAGCGCTGCGTATTGGACGCATGTCTGGCAGAATGTGATGCTCCGGAATACTGGTGCGAAGATGGTTTCGAGTGTCACGAGGCCGCTCGTTCCCCGGTATCTTTCGACGGTTATTGGCGCGGTTTCGTTTGCCGGGACATAGTCGAGTGAAATGACGCTCCAGCGCCGTAAACCAGTCCAGGCCTCGGTAGCCTTTGAACGCGTAACCCCACGCGTGGAGGATGCTGTGCTTGTACTGTCCGAGCTGATAGTCACGTCCAGGTGGCAGACTGGAGTCAGCACTCGTCAGTACGCGAAGCTGTGGGGCGTATCTGAATCCAAAGTTCTTGAGTGGTACCGCGCAGCTTGCGCGACGGTAAAGATTGTCGCGAATCCAGAACAGCTACAGCTCATATTCAACGAGTCGATGCACTTTATGATCGGGATGATGTACGACCTAAAGGGCGTGGATGACCGCGGAGCGATAGCAGCATGCAAGACCGTGATGGATACCTGCGTTGCGTTAATGAAAGCACGGGCGCTATCCGATAAACCGCCGGACGAACTGGACTTGAGCGGAAAGTCGGAGCGGGAGCTACTCGAAATCATCGCTAGGGGCACTGTCGTGGTTGATGCTCCGGCGCTCGAAGAGCGTGCTATGGTGGGCGAATGAAACTCAGGAGCACCAGTCAGACCATAGACCCCGAACTATTGGGCGCGTTGTGGATTTACGTTATTGCCAGGAGTGACCACGAATGAAAAAACTAGACCTTGCCCGGCTAACCCCAGGCCGTTTCGATGTACAGGTGCTTGGACCGGCGAACACCACGTCGCTAACGATTGACGAAAACAATGCGGTCCACGCGACTATGCGTCACACCGGAGACAAGTGGATGCTTTTCGGTATCGTCGACGCGGTAAAGCTCATGCAGGTTTCCGTGGCTGACGAATTCGAGACTCCCGTCAGAAAGAAGTGACCGAATCGCCGTATCTTTCAGCATTGCGCGAACGGGCCAAGCGGGAGCTACTGGTCCAGCGAATACTTTCGGCGCTCCACGCTAAGCAACGCGAATTCGCGCAGCACCCGAGTCGACGGATAGCGGCTCACTCGGGACGTAGGTCAGGCAAGTCTCACGGTATAGCCGGGAGACTCATGACGACGGCTGCGCGTAATCCTGGTCAGCAGTCGGTCTTCATTGCCATTAGCGCGGCCCGCGCGAACGACATTATTGGCAGGGCGTTTCACGTCTTAGGCGACTCGACTGGGTTTCGCGCTCGCTCGACTAAGCGGGACGGTCAGCTTTATTTCGAGTTTCCGAACGGGCATGCGGTGTGGGTCGCTGGCTGCAAGAACCGAGCAGACGCTGAGAAGTTTCGCGGTTCGCCACTGTGTGGAGCGGCCGTTGATGAGTCCGATTCGATGCGGGGGCATCTCGAGTATCTATCAGAGGAAGTGCTAGAGCCCGCGCTGCTCGACGAGGACGGCTGGCTAGCTCTGACTGGCACACCGGGCGTAACTCCGACTGGGTACTTCCACGCAATCACAACCGGAGAGGGTTGCCAGAAGTGGCCAACCTTCAATTGGACGGTGCTGGACAATCCATTCCTTCCACACGCTCGCGAATGGCTCGCCGAAAAGTGCCGGCGGATGGGGCTCGATCCAACTTCTCCGTCGTATCTGCGAGAGTGGCTGGGTCAATGGGTGCTCGATGTCGAGTCGCTCTGTTACCCGTATAACGCAGCGCTGAACCATGAATTCGGCGCATTCAATGACGAAGGCAAGCCGGGATGGCGTTACGTTCTAGGGGTTGACCTTGGCGTCAACGACCCTTGCGCCTTCGTACTCGTGGCGTATCGACCCGAATCGCCGGAACTCCACATTGTTGAGGCTACGCAGGCGGACGGACTGTCACCGAGCGGAGCCGCCGCGCGCGTGCTTCAGTACCGCGAGCGATTCCCCGGGCTGCGCATTGTCGCGGACACTGGTGGACAAGGTAAAGCGTTTGTTGAGGAATGGATTCAGCGGTTCGGGCTTCCCGCCGAACCCGCTTACAAGCTCGGTGTGGCTGGGCAGATTGCCCTCGTTACCGGGTTGCTCCGAAGTGGCTCGGTCAAGGTTCACTCGCCAGCTGCTTCGGACCTAATTGCGGAGTGGATGCTATTGCCGTTCAACTCGGACCGCGATGGCCACGACTCGGGATATGCCGACCATCTATCGGATGCCGCTCGCTACGCCATTCTAGCGGCTCAGCCTCGGTACACTGGCGAACAAGAGGACCCGGAGCCCGGTACCGTGGAGTTTACTCGACGACAGTTAGAGCGCGAAAGGGAAGCCGCTTTCAAGCGGGGGAGCAAGATCCGTAGGACCAGAGGCGGTCTTTATGTGGTGGAACCGGGGGAAATATGGCTACCCAAGGCCGCGTAGTTGACGAATCACGGAAACGCGAGCAAACTCACGGGGTGACCGAATCCTGGCATAAATCCACAGGCGCCGAGCTGGCGACCCACGTCGTATCACTCGGGCGCTCACTGTGGCAGCAGGACTCTGGGAGACGAGCGCAGATGCGCTCCGACTTGTCGAGGTACGAGGGTTTTCGGATAGCCTCGCTCGACCCGGCAGGGTACCGAGCAAACGGGCCGCTATACGTCGACGGAATCGATGGCGAGGTAAAGGTTCGTTGGAACCTGTGCCGATCGCTAGTCGATGCTGCCACGGCTAAAGTAGCCGGCACTCAACAGCCCAAGGTGCAATTCGTCTGTTCGAACGCTGACTGGCGCACGCGGCGCAAAGCTCCGAAGCTCGACGCGTTTGTTGAAGGCCTTTGGGGCACACGACAAGAGCCTTACGCTGATATTTGGGAACTTGGCGCGCACGCTTTCCGCGATGCCGCCGTCTGCCAAATCGGATTTATCAAAACTGAATCCGACGTAGACCAGGGAGCAGTTGTCCACACGAAACCGATGCCGTGGGAAGTCGTAACGGACAGCAACGATGCGAGTCGCGGAAACCCAAAGCACATTTGGCACATTTACGGCGATACTCGCGACAATCTAAAAGCGATTCATCCAGAATCGGCGGAGTACATTGACGGCGCGCGTATTCGCGATCCGGGTGAAGACTCCTACTCGGGAAAAGTCGATGCCAAAGTCGTGGAGCGCGTTTGGGTCTATGAATGGTGGACGCTTCCTACTGGTCCAGACTCGCCCGGTAAGCACGTCAAGGCCCTTGATTCTAGTGGCGCCCCGCTCGTTGAAGAGAAGTGGGAGCGCACGTCGTTTCCGTTCGCAATCATCCGTTGGTCCCGAGCTATGCAGGGATTCGGCGGCACGTCTCTAGTTCAGGAATCGGCTGAGATTTCTGACGAGTTGAACACGGTGATCGGTCGAATGAGTCGATCGATACATCTGACGTCCATGTCGCATATTTTTGCGCCAGAGGGCGCCGGGTTAGCCGATAAGCTTGCTGACAACGAGGATTGCAAGGTTACCGAATACGCTGGCATGCAGCCGCCGATCGTGCAGAACGCGGCTCCGTTTGGCCCGGAACACATGCAGTGGGTTCAGTTGCAGAAATCCATGGCCTTCGAGATGACTGGAGTGAGCCAGCAGTCGGCAACGGCCAATAAGCAGCCAGGTATCGAAGCCGCGAGTGCGATTCGCCTGGTCGCTGACATTCAGTCCGAGCGATTCTCGCTACCTTGGCGCGCATACCAATCGATGTACGTCGAGCTAGCTCGTCATGATATTGCATGCGTGCGAGAACTGGCGGAGGCAGACAAAGACTTTGCTGCAAAGTGGCCGGGCGAAGGATTCTTGAAGACGATCAAATGGCAGGACGCTGACCTGGACGATGACTTGTACGCTATCCGAATCGGCGAGGCGCCGTCACTAAAGGGAACGGCTGCGGACCGCATGCAAACCGCTCAGGAGCTTTACGCGGCCGGAATGCTCTCTCAGGATGCATTTGCCTCTGTCCAGCGCTACAAGGACCTTCCGGGAGAGCTCGATGGCACAAGCCGACAGCGCAATCTCGTTTCGCAGTACATTGAAAACTGGCTCGATGCTACGCCCGAACAATTCGACTCGGGTGAGTTGCGTCCGGGTGTTCCGCTATTCCGCCCGCCAATTCGTTGGATGCGACTCGAGGACGCGTTGCTTCAAGTGGCTGAGGCCTATATGCAAGCGCAGATGGACGAAGCGCCCGACGAAGCTCAGGACCTGATGTTGCGCTGGATCGAAATAGCCGACAGTGAGATTCAGAAACGCGAGCAACGCATGGCTGATCTACGCTCACAGGGATCGCGAGCTATCAACGTTGGAGCGACAGAAGCACCACCGATGCAACCACAAGGACCAGCACCAGTATGAGCGAAGCAGAAACACCAGTGAGTTCAGGCGCCGAATCGGGAACCGTCACGCAGTCGCCCGGAGGGTTTACCCCTCCCGTGAATCAGCGTGAACAGCTAGCGAAGTACGAAAAGGCAGCCGAGGCAAGCGCGCAGAAAACAGAACCGGCAACGGTTACGGAATCCGCAAAACCCGCCGAGCCCGCAGCCGTTGCATCAGCGGAACCGGCAAAGCCCGTGGCGATTGACGGCGATAAGCTTGCCGGACTGCTCAAGTCTGGTGACTTCGAGGGTGCGTTACGCCTCGCTGGCATTGACCCGGCAGGGACGAAGATTCCTGCAGCTCGCTGGGCTGAGTTTCGAAAGCACGAAAAGGAATCGAAGGAGCGAATTCGCCAGGCCGAAGCTCGCACAATGCAGCGCGACAATGAAGTACGCACATTAGCCTCTGAAGTAGCTAAGCGGTTTGAACCCTATGAGAACGCTCGGAAAGCCTGGGAATCGGGCGATATCGAATCGGCACTGAAACACGCTTTTGGGGCTGACCTGGAATCACTGTCGGAGATGGCGGTAAAGCAGAAACTGGGCCAGGACCCTGAAGTAGTGGCCCTGAAACGCTGGAAAGCTGAACAGGAAAAGGCCGCCCAGGAGCGTGCCGCGGCTGAGCAGAAAGCCCAAGCCGAGCAAACTACGGCCGCTCAGCGTCGGGAATACTGCTCGGCTCTCAGCGCTGAGCTGAAAGCCGGGGACGCGACTCACGCCGCGGCGGTCGATACATTCCCGGATTTCACTGAACGGGTAATGCAAATCCAGCTGGATGCCTACAACAAATCAGGCGAGGAACTATCAGCCGCCGAAGCGGCTGGACAATTGATCGAAAAGCTGCGACCATGGCTAGAGAAGTGGTCGAAAGTGTTGGGCGACGGAGCAACGCCGAAACTCCCGAGTAGCGTCGGGGCCGCGACAGAGCCTCAGGATACCGCCCGGACAGGGAAATCGTCCGCGAAAGATGAACGAAAGTTCATCAAGAAGGCGCAGCCGGCTCCCCCGTTACCGGATACTGACTTGGACGATGATGCACGAATGGCTAATTGGAAAAAGCGATTGGTCGTTGCAGCTCGCGAAGATGGTTTCCTACCGCGGTAGAGACTCGGAAAGCGCCATGGAGTTATCCCCATGTCCGCTACAATCACAACTCTCGACGCATTCATGAAAGACAACTACGGGCCCGGCTCTAAGCGGGTTCAGAAGCTCCTTTACAAGGACTTTCCGTTCCTCGGTTACATCAAGAAAAACGTTGGTGTAGAATCCGGCTCCGGTCGGCGACTAATCGCGCCTTGCGTGTACGGTTCCGCGCAGGGGCTTTCCAGCGGGTTTACCCCTGGTCGTACCGCCGCGAGCGCAACCGGCGGGAATACCAAGTCGCAAGACTGGAACGTCGTTTGGGGCGAGTACTTCGCATTTTGCGATATCAGCGACAAGCTAATGAAACTGAGCGCGGGAAGCGGCTCCTACCTGGACACCGTAGCTCTCGAAATCGACTCGCTGTACACCAGCTGGTCCATGACGTTTAGTAAGTACTTGCTGTCAAGCTCGGCTCGCAATCTCGGAAGCTTTACCGAGTCGTCCGGTGTTTGCACGCTCGTGAATTCCGATGATGTCGTAAACTACAAGATTGGGATGCTCGTAAATGCATCGGCAAATGACGGCTCCGCGACTGGCCATGCGCTGCTAGGCTCGGGCTCAATCGGGTACATCATCGGCGTCAACCAGAACGTTGGAACGTTCACCGTTTCTGCTACCGATGGAGGCTCCGCTGGAACTCCCTCTGGCTGGACCGGAACGATGTACGCTTTCCGCTATGGCGATTTCGGCGGCACTGCTTCACCGAACACGGTCTGTCAAGGCTTTGGCGACTGGTGTCCAGCGTCCGATCCAAGTGCAACGCTGTACAACGGCGTTGACCGCACGCAGGACATCATCGCTCTGAGCGGCGTGCGCATGACCGCGGCCGAGATTGCCGGTCTATCTCTCGAGTCACGGATCAAGCGGCTCGTTACTCGCATGGCAAATCGTGGATTCGGAGCGCCCAAGGTCGTATTTGTCAACCCGGAGAAGTGGCAAGACCTTGCCGATTCGTATGAGCAACGAGCGATTGCAAGCGACCGCATCGGAACGGTTGGCACGTTCGGATACAAGGCAATCAAAGTTGTGGCCGGTGGAACTGAGGTCGATGTAATGACCGATCGTTTCGTCGGACCGACTGACGTTCTGGCTCTCGGAGATCCCGATTCGTTCACGCTCAACACGCCCGAGGAGTTCCCCGCGGTAGTCAAGGGCGACGGGCTCGACATGCTACGTAAGGTCGGGAGCAACGACTATGAACACCGGCTGGGCGCCTACCCGGCTGTGATGGCAATTCCCGGATACCTCGGACGCACCACCGCACCATAACGATTTCGGCTTGGTATCAGCGGTGCTCCTGGTCCTTGCACCGCTGATACCCGGCTGATTTCTAGGAGAAAAAATCATGAGTATACACGCAGCGTCCGCGCCTGACGCAAACAAGGCGAAGACTGCAAGTTGCCGGCTCGTGGTAGTATTCCGCGAACGCGTCGCCATCGGCTCAACGGGAGCTCCGACGCAGGCTACTGTGACAGCGAGTAGGCCGCCATCGAACGGATTCGACGATCCGGGCTTCACAATTTCCCGTACCTCAGCGGGTCTTTACGCAATCACATTTCCCAAAGGGCGCCGAGCGTGGATTGATGTCCGCGCTATCTCACCGGCTCAAACAGTGGTCGGATGGAACCTAGTTGCGATTGATTCGGCGGCTGGCACCGCGTCATTTACCATGCTCGCCGGTACAAACGCAGCGGCAGCAACCGATCCGGCAAGTGGTGACGCTCTGCTGATTCGGATCGAAGTGGAGGCGTAACATGCCGAAGAAACCGGGGTTATCAATCGCGGTATTGCTCGGAAAGGGCAAGCACGACGATGCTAAGGCTGATGAGGCAATGGATTCAGAGGGGGACTCAATGGAGTCGGAGGATTCACCCGGACTAGTCGAGGCAATGAGCGAGCTTCGTGCGGCGATCGCTTCAGAGGATGACGAAGCAGCGGCCAAGGCATTCAAGGCCGCGATGGATTGTTGCTAACGAAAGGACCGAGCCGTGAGTTATCGAACACTGACAGAACTCGAAAGCGATGTCCGTACTCGGTACGATATCGAAGGATTCACGGCTCGGCACCCGTCAACGCAAATCATCCGCTGGCTGAACGATGCTTGGCGGGAGTTGCGGGAAAGGATAACCGTTGACGGTAGTGAACTATTTCTATCGGTAACTGGCGAAACCTGTACCGCAATCGGGCCTAGCACGGTCGGTACCGGAACATTCCCCGGTACAATCCTGTCTGGCGCCGGAAGCTTCTTAAGCTCTAGCTCCATCATTCGTTCGGTAATGATGAAGAACGGATCATCCTGGGTAAAGCTGCGTGAGGTTAGTTTTGACGATGCTCTAAACTGGTCAGACTTGAGCGCAAATTCACTACCGCAAGCATGGTGTCTAGCTGGAGTCGACTTTGGTCATTCTTCAGGGAGCGAGTCCGCACAGGTCATGCGCATCATGGTCATGCCGCCTAATAACGCTGCTCGCGATTTTAGGGTATGCGGGCTTAGTATCATGGGAGGTGACCTTGTCGCGGGTGATCGAATCATGACCGATTTTGGCATGAACGAGTACCTAATCAAGTCTTGTGGCGTTCGCCTTGCGACTCGTGATGATGATGTAAATCTATGGCAGGCGCGCAAAGCCGAGCTGCAGGAGTGCTACTCGGACATTCTTAGGCGCTCCAAGAGTCGCACGCCAGGCAGAGCGTCAAGAGTCGACACTCGGGGAAGGTACCGATAATGGCTCGCATGAAACGACTCGGTCCGCGCACGGATATAAAGGACGATGCTGCGCGCATGGGCCTAACCGAGCTCGATGCGAACGTTAGTGAAATCGCTGACATTCTAGACCGCGAAAAGCGGCCGAAGTGGCGCACGGTACAGGCTTCCCCGATCCAGGCCGCTCGATCGTGGGATTGCCTACTGTGCATTTGGAGCAGCACGATTCAATTCCCCGATCCGAACCCAAAAAACGCGAGCGACGAAATCATGGTCATAAAACAGGGGGGACCGACCGTGTTGATTGTGGTTGCAAACGGTCAGATAAACGGAGCCTCAACCGATTCGGGCCCAGCTTCAGATCGGACCAGAGTTTACGTGTCAACTGGTACGCAGTGGGTTTCCTATGCCTAGAGCTAAGGTCGCGCTAAATGGTTTCTCACAGGCGCCGGACGAGCATGGGGGTCAGCCTCGTGTCGCCCGACTTATCAATGCACGAATGGGAGCGGTCGACAGAGTCGAGAAAAGTCCAGGCACGATCGCAATGCCCACAGCGGTAGCTCCGGACGCCACACTTGTTCCGGTAGCTTACGGACTGACCCCATCGCAAATACCCTTCGTGGTCAGTCGCCATAATAGATCAATACAGAACGGGGCACGCGTACTAGCCGCTGAGCATGGAGCTAGCGGGTCATTTTGGGTCGATCCGGATGAATCAAAATCGTTCATTACTTGGGATGAGGCGGCTCGTTCGGAGCCGATATTCACGAGCGAGCAATACTCGTACAACTCCCCGGGAGTGATGGACCTCGGAACGGGTGACTACGTTGTCGTTGCTGAGGGGCTTCGCCAGTTCGCTGGTTATGGTGTCGGGACTTTCTTGGACTCCGATCTGCAATGGGCGCTCGTTACTGGCGGTGATATGAAAGTCAAAGCCAAGGGTTTCAAGGCGCCCAGTACGCCCATCAATCAGCGGGTCTACCCGGTCACGGCTGGGCCTTACGTCGTGGCCTGGGTCAACCTCAACACTATTGGGATTTTTGGGTTCCAATACGAGTCTCCGATGGGGCTTGTTCAGCTTGCTTTCGTCACCACCGGGGGACTGGCGCTTGGAGCGGGGACGCAGATAGATGCATCATACGACTGGGCAACGGAACGTCTGATAATTGTCGGGCCATCGGCACAGTATTGGTGGCTAGATACTTCTAGCTGGTCGTTGCTTCAGTCCGGCGCGTTCGTTTTTACCCCTATCAACGGAACAATGGGGTGCTCTGTTACTTCTGGGATTACCACTGGACTAGTCCAGGTCGCCTACCGTTCCAGCGCCACCAATTGGATGCATGCGGCCTACATATTCACCGACTCCTCAGTTACTCAAGTGTCAGCGCCAACGCTGATTTACATCTCAACGAACGCATTGACAGCATCCCCATCGTTTGCCCCCTGGCGTGCTGGCGTAAAGTCCTGGGCTAACTCTGGTTGGCTACGACCAGAAGGGGCGATGGTTACGATTTACCACGAGCCACTAACTACCGACGCCGTGGTCTGTACTAGCGCAACGTTGGCAGTTAGAAGCAACGGAGTGGTCGATCGCATTTGCTTCCACTCGTTCGGTTCTCACCCAGCGTCCAAGCCCTATTATCGCCAGTGGGACGCGACTCCGCTTATTCCTGTGGCCAGCCTGTGGTGCTATCAGGGTTCAGGGCGAACGATGCGAGGCGCGGTGCACCTAACTGAGGGAAGCACTGCGTTCACTGAAAACCCTTGGGCGGGAAACTCGAACTATCCGAGGGCCACTCACTGGGCATTTCGAGGCGCGCAGCCAGGGCCCGCTCCACTCGAGCGATCGACTGGCGCGGTCAATGCTCCGATTGCAACGACTTCAGGGCTAGGCGGCAAAGCCGGGATACTCACCGCTATGTGTGTCAACCGTTACGCCGATGCGAACGCAGACGCGGTGAACGTCTACCTCGTCACCCACGCGTTTGCTGACCAAATACTCGGAAAGATAGACCGGTTTTTACCAGACATTTTGCAGCAGGCACACGGGAACGATTCGACCATTTTCGCCACTAGCAACCCAGATCAGTACAATGGCCAAGTGTCGTGCCCTGGGGCGCAATACCTGCCACGCAACCCAATTATCACTCACCCAGCCGCCGGCTCGACACCAGCGGCAGGGAAGTACCTCTACGTGACCGTTCGCGAATGGATCGACTCAGCCGGAAACGTCTACCGCAGTCCGCCCAGTGATCCGGTTTCGATTACTAACGCAACGGCGGGCACTAATCTGGTTTCTGTGTACGATGATCCGTGGGAAAACAGAAACCTAGGCGGCAATGTCCAGTTCAACGGTGCGATGATAAAGGTGTACCGGACCACGAACAATGGCACTGTCTTCTACAATATCAACGGGTCTGACGGAGTGTTTTTGCCGTCCGGAATGATCGCTACGCCAGTTACTGATGCTGTTGACGACGCTGGATTGATTCGCAATGAAATCCTATACACGCAAGGCGAGCGCGGCGGAAACTCGGGAATGTTGGAATGGTGGGGGCCTCCCCCTTGTCGATCGCTCTGGCGCGGCTCCGACCGAATGATTGCAGGCGGTCTCGAGAATGAGCATCGGGTTCAATTGTCCAACCTGTTCTACGATGGGGAACAAATTTCCTGGCCTGAGAACCCAGCTTACTATGTGCAAATGGCCGGAATCGTAAATGCAGTTTCGGCGCTGGACACTTACTACCTGGCGTTTTGCTCGGATGGTATTTACCTAATCACCGGGCAGGGCCCAGACTCGTTCGGCGTGGGTACCTTCGATACTCCGCGCAAGCTGACCGAGCGTATCACCGCGCCAACGTGGCGATCGATTGTTGAAACGCCAGAAGGGATCATGTTCCAAGCGTTTGATGGGCAAATCTACATTGTCCAGCGCGGCACGTTTCAGGTTATCCAAAAGTCGCAAGCGATTCACGACTCCGTTGGAAGAGCCCCGAGCTCTATTGCTTCCCCCTCGCTAGCTGGTCAACCCGACGTTTACGACCCAACTAACTGGGTAATGGGCGCGGTTTATGACTCGTTCGAGAATGAAGTCTGGTTTTTTCAACAGCAGGAAAACGCATGGGTTTATCAACTCGATTACGGCGCCTGGCGCGAGGAGGTTTCGATCGCTACGATGGGGAAATACGCAATTGGCGCTGGACTTACTCGAGTCGTTTCGGCTGGTACAAGTGAGCCGACCATGGTGGTAGCGACTATTCGTACGGCTAGCAGTATTCCCACTGGTTACCGTATCGCTCGTCGCTCTGATACTGACACCTTAGGCGATTATCTTGGGAGCTGCAGGTTCATGACCCTTACAACCAATGATATTGACCTGGTCCATGGAAGACTGAAACGAATTTGGGTCCGCACCACGGTCGCTACAGACCAGGGTACGCCTAATTTTATCGCTTCCAAAATTAGCGTTTGGTACGACGGGAAGCTAAGGAATTTATCCGCCGACGATACGGGGGCATTCACTCCTAGCGGGTATGAGGTGAATTCAAACTTCCTGGAGCTAGAGCACGCTCCGGCTCGCCAGAAGTGCAACCAGTTCCGCTTCGCTTGGTCTGATAATCCATTGGGTGTAGGCAACAGGGAGCGTGCTTCCCACGTTATTTCCTTGGACGTTGAGTACGAGCCGGCAGCATCCGGCCGTGGTAGTATCCGGTACAACCCTGGAACCGGAAGGATGACCTAAATGCCAACTAACTACAGTGATCCGGTTCAGTTATCCCAAGGCCAGCAGGACATTCGTAATTTCTACGACAACGGGGGCTATGAGGACGCGAACGCTAACCCTATTGACGGAGTATGGAGCGGACTAAAGGACGCGTTCTCCGCGGACACGGCCACGGCTGGTGGCTATGACGTGACCGATTACGCCCTTGGCGGCTCGCTTGCGGCGCAGCGTGCGGCGCAGACCGGTCTGGTTGACCGTGGCCAAGAAAACAACATGACCCTGACGATTGCAGGGAACCAAGATTACAACAAGTTGCAGAACGCGGCCGAGGGGATCTATGGTGCCGGCAGTCAAGCTCGTGATGCTGCGCTAAGTAACGCTGCAACATCGAATCAGTACGCCGTCGATATGGGCGGCCGAGCAGACCAGCTGAAACAATTCGGCGATCAAAAGTCATTGCGCGATTGGCAAACATCCGCCGGTTCGCTGCAGGATTACAAGCCAAGTGCTGACACTCAGATCGCTGGTAGCCAGCTTTCGGGGTTCACTGCTGGCAACGCGGGGTCAGAACAGGCCGACTCGTACCAGGCGTTGCGAGACTACGCCAACAACGGACCCGGACCATCCGCTGCCGAAGCTCAGTTGCGGCAAGCTCAGGACGCCAACGTCGGGCAGGCAATTGCGCTAGCTCGAAGTGGCCGCGGCTCGGGCGCGAACGCGGGGGCAGCAAGGCAAGCGCAATTCCAGGCCGCGGATATCGGGCAGCGAACGGGCGCGGACATGGCCAATCTTCGCGCGAACGAAGCTGCTACCTGGAGAGGTCAACAAGCTCAGGCACTCACTTCGGCGGGCGCTATCGGTACTAGCATGGAGCAAAATCGCCAGGGTGCCGCAAACCTGAACCTGCAGGGCCTAACGTCTAGCGCGCAGTACGCCCAGTCGAACGAGGCCAATCGACTCGCGGCACTGCAATCGGCGGCCAATCAGTACGGTCAGCAATACGGCGCAATTTCAGGCAATCAAGTCGCGACCGATCAGGCCAAGCAACAGTATCTAGGCCAGTCTCTGGCTGCCAATAACTCGGCTGCAGTCCAGTCCAGCGGAGCATATGACCAGTACCTGGGCGCACTATCTTCCGGAGCCGGCGTGCAGAATCAGGCAACTGCAAATCGACAGAACGCCTATAAGACCGGGCTGGACTATCAAGCGGCTTATGATCAGGCTGCTTTAGGTGTCGGTGAATCTGAGGCTAGCCGCCGCGCTCAATTGGCTAACACCAAAATCGG
>Ga0302294_10000198_pt1 | contig 18548 bp, 15 predicted proteins | sample III_Fen_N2_3_FD_194550 | JGI IMG/M metagenome (GOLD analysis project Ga0302294, IMG submission 194550) | Peat permafrost microbial communities from Stordalen Mire near Abisko, Sweden - III_Fen_N2_3 | ecosystem: Environmental > Terrestrial > Soil > Wetlands > Permafrost | place: Sweden: Abisko...
TAGAATCGAGTGCATGCTCTTTTTGGCGGGCGACCCGGTCGCAATTACCGAGCTTGCGCGCGTACTTGATTTTCCGATGGCGAAGTTGCGAAACATGCTCGCCGAAATGGAGCATCTCTACCTCTGCGAAGGGCGCGGCGTGCAGCTGCTCGTTACCGCGGATACGGCGCAACTCGTCAGCAACCGTGATTATATCGAAGACGTCAAAAAGCTCATCAACCCGGACGAAACAAAGAGCGTATCCCAGTCGCTTCTAGAGACTCTCGCGGTGATCGCCTATCGTCAGCCTGTGACCCGCTCGGATGTTGAGCGCGTGCGCGGCGTACGCTGCGACTATGCGGTGACCCAGCTCGCCAAACTCGGTCTGATCGTGGAAGTCGGACGCAAAGACGTGGTCGGGCATCCAACGCTCTTTGGCACCACCGACAAGTTCTTACGCCAGTTCGGCATTCACGCAGTCGATGAAATGCCAAATTTTCTGCACTATTCACAGGATATCCTCGAAGACAGTTCCGAAGAAATCCCAGTGGTTTAAACTCGCTACAAAACAAAAACAAACCCGATCAAAACAAGCCTCCCGCATTTTTTTGCGAGAGGCTTTTGCGTGTTTATCAATATTATTTACAAGAGCGGAATCATCTTGACGTTGATGTCTTTGCCTTCCACTTCCAGCAGCGCGCAGGAAGGCTTGCTCCCCTGCCTTGGCAGCGAAATACTGCCGGGGTTGACGATCAGAATTTCTCCGTCCGCCTGAAGCAGCGGCACATGCGTGTGCCCAAAGAGCACCGCCGAGCAGTGGTTCTCACGCGCTTTGTCGATCATTTGATAGAGCGTGTGGTAGCCATCGCCATGTACCAGCATGATCCAGACATCCTCCACGCGCTCGATTCGCAGGCGCGGATAGACGCTGCCGCTGTCGTTATTGCCTTTGACCGCAAAGTAAGGCACATCTCCAAGCGCGGCTGCAACGTGTTCCGCATCGATTGCAAAATCTCCCAGATGAAAGAGCATATCTACCTTACCGAGGCGTTCCAGCGCCAACGGAAGGCGGGAAAACATGTTATGCGTATCCGCAAATACTGCAATTCGCTTCATGCCTGCTCCTGTTTTAATACTTCTACTAGCGCTTCCAGCGCGTGCTTTCTGTGGCTGACGGAGTTCTTCTCCTCCGCGCTCAACTGCGCAAACGACTTGCCCAGCGGCGGATAAAAGAAATAGGGATCATAGCCAAAGCCGTTTTCTCCCCGCGCTTGAGTGAGTAGGATTCCTTCTGCATAGCCAATCACGCAGATGGTCTCTTTCCCCGCCCGCGCGAGCGCAACCGCGGAGGCAAAGCGACAAGTGCGCTGTTCGGTCGGTACACCCGCCATGTCGCGCATCAGCTTTGCGTTGTTGTCCGCGTCGTTGTGCCCTTCGCCCGCGTAACGCGCGCTGTAGACGCCGGGCGCGCCGTTGAGCGCGTCTACGACGAGACCGCTGTCGTCCGCAAGCGCGGCGGGATAGCCGGAGGCAATCAGCACCTCTTCTGCTTTTTTGATCGCGTTTGCTTGAAACGTGTCTCCATCCTCAACGACGTCGATGTTTAACCCCGCCTGCTTGAGCGTCGCCATATCCGGAAACTCTCCGCCGAGGATTTCAAATATTTCGCGCATCTTGTGCACATTATTAGAAGCGATAATCAATTTCATGGGCAGATTATAGCAGAGATTTGCATGTTTCGTAAAGTGAAAGAAAAACGCAACTTCTCACTTTTACTTTTTTGATCGCTCTCATCATATTAGATTAAATACAAACGCTTGTTCTTATTTTTTTGCCTTTTTCTTTGCGATGGGTTCAAAGCCGGTGGTTCAATATGGTATAATGATTCGATTCGTTTCAGGGGGACAAACATGGACCTATCGATTCTCAACGACAACCAACGCGAAGCAGTGGAAACGACCGAAGGGCCGCTTCTCGTTCTCGCGGGTGCGGGCAGCGGAAAAACACGCGTGCTCACGCACCGCATCGCCTATCTCATTCAGGAAAAAGGCGTCGCGCCCTGGAGCATCCTCGCGCTGACGTTTACGAATAAGGCTGCGGGTGAAATGCGCGAACGCGTTGGCAACCTGCTCGGCAGTGGCGTCAACGACATGTGGGTCATGACGTTTCACGCCTGCTGCGCGCGTATTTTACGCAGTGAAATCGAGCAGCTCGGCTATGAGCGCACGTTTGTGATCTATGACGACGCAGATCAACAATCCCTGCTCAAGAAGATCATTCGCGATCTGAACCTCAACGAAAAGGTATTCACCCCGCGCGAGCTCAGCAGCCGCATTTCCGAGGCGAAAAACCACAGCCTTGATGCGCTCGCCTATCTGCATGAGGGCTATGCGCCCAAAGAAGTTGTAGCGGCGTATCAGGCGTATCAAAAGCAGCTCAAGCAGTGCAACGCGCTTGATTTTGACGATCTGTTATTGATGGTGTTGCATCTTTTTACGCAATACCCTGAAGTGCTCGAAAAATATCGCAGGAAATTCCGTTATATCCTCGTAGATGAGTATCAGGACACAAACCTTGTGCAGTATCACATCGTTTATAAGCTCGCGAGTGAGCACCGCAACATCTGCGTGGTGGGCGACGATGACCAGAGCATTTATGGCTGGCGCGGGGCGGATATCCGTAATATTCTGGAGTTTGAAAAAGACTTCCCCGGCGCTGCTGTCATTCGGCTGGAGCAAAACTATCGCTCGACGGAGGTCATCCTCAACGCGGCGAACATCGTCATCTCCAACAACCGCTCGCGCAAGAAAAAAGCGCTCTGGACGCAGATCAAGGGTGGCGAACCAATCGACGTGTATGAAGCGATGGACGAGCGCGACGAAGCGAACCGAATCGCCAACCGCATCCTCGAAGGCGCTCGCTACGGAGACCGGAATTACAACGACTACGCGATTCTCTACCGCACACACGCGCAGAGCCGCGTGATTGAAATGTATCTGCAAAGCTACGACATTCCTTATCGCGTCTACGGCGGGCTTTCGTTCTTCCAACGCGCGGAAGTTAAGGACATTGTCGCCTATTTGCGCCTCTTGCAAAACTCCGCAGATGACGTGGCGTTTTTACGGGTCATCAATATCCCCCGCCGTGGCATCGGGGACACCTCCGTGGACGCGTTGCAAGCCTTTGCCTCTGCCCGCACACAGCCGCTTTTGCACGCGATCATGCAGCTCAAAGACGGCGATCTCGCCAAAGCCGCAAGAGAAAAGTTCACCGCGTTTGCAGAAGTTCTTTCGGATGTCTATATGCAATTCGGGGTGAAATCATTCCCCGATGTAGTGGAATATCTATTGCAGGTCATCGGCTACGACGCGTATTTGCAAGCCGACCGCAAGGAAAACTACGAATCGCGTGCGGACATTGTCAAGGAGTTCGTCGGCTACATCCGCGAGTTTACGGATTCGATGGATGAAACAAAGGTCGATATACTCTCCGCCTTCCTGGAAAACGTTGCTCTATTTTCCGCAACGGACGCGGTTGACGAAGAGAACGGGCGTGTCTCTATGATGACGCTCCATAGCGCAAAGGGTCTGGAATTTCCCGTCGTGTTTCTAACCGGAATGGAGGACGGGCTGTTTCCCTCTATGCAGAGCATCTACGAGCCGGAGAAGTTGGAAGAAGAGCGCAGGCTTTGCTATGTCGGCATCACACGCGCACGGCAAAAGCTCTATCTCTCCTGCGCCAAGCAACGCATGCTTTACGGCAAGATTTCGCCCGCAATGCCTTCACGCTTTTTAACCGAGCTTGAAGAAGCGCTACCCGCAGTCGAAAAGCCTGTGATAAAGCAGCCGCAACTCAAGAGCGCCCCGCCACAGCAGGCGTTTGGCATCTCCGTGCATTCGCTCAAGAGCAACGGCGCGCAGAGCGCGATTCAGCGGGAACAGTCGAAGCCAGAGTCAAGACCGGCAGCGATGGACGTAATTTATACCCCCGGGCAACGCGTGCGGCACAAAGCATTTGGAGAAGGCACCGTGCTCGCGGTCAACGGAGCCAGCGCTTCTTCTATTGTAGAAATCGCGTTTGACAACGGCGCGAATAAAAAGTTTGCCGCGGCGTTCGCGCCGATTGAAGTACTATAACTCGGATCATAAAGGTGGTTACTATGACCCGTCAGGAAGAATTAACACAACAGCTCGTTCGTTATGCAGAGGCGTATTATGATACCGACGCGCCAGTGATTTCGGACGCGGAATATGACGCGCTTTACGATGAACTTGTTCAATTAGAGCAAGAGAGCGGTTTTGTTTTATCCGGTTCCCCGACCAAACGAGTCGGCGCAAACGCAGGCGCATTTCTACCACACACACACATTCGCAGGCTCTACAGCCTCGACAAAGTGCGCACGGAAGAAGCGCTGGGCGACTGGGCAAACCGCGCAATCAAGGCCGCAGATGGAGCATCCGTCGAATTCGGGCTGGAATACAAGTTTGACGGGCTAACCGTTTGCCTCACCTATGAAAACGGGCGGTTTATGCAGGGCGCGACGCGCGGCAACGGCGTCATAGGCGACGGTGTGTTTGAGCAGCTGCTCACGATTCGCACCATCCCACGCACGATTCCGTTCAAGGGCAAGATGGAGGTGCAGGGCGAGTGCATCATGCGCCTATCCGTACTCGAAGCGTTCAACCGCAACAGTGACGAGCCGCTCAAAAACGCACGAAACGCTGCGGCGGGCGCGCTGAGAAACCTTGACCCGAAAGTAACTGCGAGCCGGAAACTCGATATTTTCTGCTATAACGTGGGCTACATCGAGGGAAAGGAACTCTCGAACCAGCGCGATATGCTATCGTTCTTAGCCGAAAACGGCTTCCCTGTCAGCCCGTATATCCGCTATTGCACGACCGCCGAAGAGCTGAAGTGCGAGATCGACCTGGCGGAGCAGACCCGCGGCACACTCGATTTCCTGATCGACGGCATGGTCATCAAGGTCACAGATTTTGCTCTGCGCGAAGCATTGGGCGCGACCGATAAGTTCCCCCGCTGGGCGATGGCGTATAAGTTCGCCGCCGAGGAAACGACCTCGATTGTAGAGGAAGTCACCTGGGAGGTCGGGCGCACGGGCAAACTCACGCCGCTCGCGCACCTATCCCCCGTTGAACTCGCGGGCGCAACCATCAAGCGCGCAACGCTGAATAACTACGACGACATCCAGCGCAAGCGGGTGAAGATCGGCTCAAAGGTGTTCATTCGCCGGAGCAACGACGTAATCCCCGAAATTCTCGGCGCGGTACCGGATGACATCGCAACACAGGAGATTCAAAAGCCCACCCGCTGCCCCGTTTGCGGTGCGCATGTTGAGGAAACCGGCGCGCATCTCTTCTGCACCAACTCCCTCTCCTGCCGCGCGCAGATCACGCTCCGACTGGCGCATTATGCCTCACGGGACGCGATGGACATTGAAAGTTTTAGTGACAAGACCGCAGAGCAACTCATCGAAGCGCTCGGTGTGGACTCGATTCCCGCACTGTACGCGCTGACGCACGAGCAGCTCGTTGCGCTCGATCGCTTTGGCGCTAAGAAGTCGCAAAACCTACTTGACGCGATTGAACAGAGCAAGACGAGGCCGCTTAGCGCGTTTTTATTCGCACTCGGCATTCCGAACGTTGGCAGCAAGACCGCCAAAGACCTCGCTAAGCGATTTGGCACCTTTGAGGCGGTACGAGCGGCAACACGCGAAGAGTTGCTCGCCATTCCGGATGTCGGCGGCATCGTCGCGGAAAGCATCCTTTCGTTCTTTGCCGATGCGAATATCTCCGCGCAAATCGATCAACTGCTTGCTTACGGTGTTAAGCCGCAGAGCGAGCAGGCGGCAAACACGAGTTCGCCCATCGCGGGCAAGACGATTGTCGTCACCGGCACACTCCCGACGCTTGGGCGCAGAGAAGCGGAGACACTCATTGAGCAAAACGGAGCAAAAGCCGCTGGCAGCGTCAGCAAAAAAACGGATTATGTGCTCTACGGCGAGAGCGCGGGCAGTAAATTGGATAAAGCAAGAGAACTCGGCGTACCGCTGCTCACCGAAGCAGAGTTTCTCACTTTGATCGGGGAAGCACCGCGCGCAGAATCTACCGAAAGCACAGTCACATTGTTTTAAGAATAAATGGAGATTACCGAATACATGCTTAGACTTGGCAAACTCGATAACGACGATCTGGATCGTTTGGTACTGAAAAAATTCCGCCGTGTGAGACCGGAGTCGCTCTCCTCGCCCACTATTGGGCAGGACTGTGCAGTGGTCGATCTTGGCGGCGATCTGCTTGTGCTCAGCAGCGACCCCATCACCTCCGCCAGTGTTGCGCACCTTGGACGGTTGACTGTTCATGTGAGCTGCAACGACGCGGCGGCGGCAGGCGCGGAGCCTGTTGGATTATTGGTTACGCTTCTGATGCCGCCCAGTGGCACGATGGAACAGATTTCTCAAATAGCCGACGATCTTTCTCGCGCCGCGCAACTGGCCAACGTGGATATCCTCGGCGGACACACTGAGGTGACGGATGCCGTCACGCGCGCGGTGACCAACGCAACCGTGATCGCGCGTCAGTCCCGCAAGCAAGTCCCGCGCGGCATGCGCCCCGGCGACGACATCGTGATGACCAAGTGGGCTGCAGTCGAAGGCACCACTATCCTCGCGGAGGATTTTATTTCCCTCCTCTCCGCTATCCCCGCAGAATTGATTCAAGCCGCGCGCTCACTCACAGGTCAACTCAGCATTGTTCCCGAAAGTAAAATCGCGATGCAATATGGTGCAGTTGCAATGCACGACGTTACCGAAGGTGGAGTCCTTGGCGCAAGCTGGGAGCTTGGATTCGCCAACGCCTGCGCGGTGGAGATCGATACCACTCAAATTCCCGTGCGGGAAGAAACGCGCGCGTTTTGCGAAGCGCTCTCGCTCGATCCGCTCCGGCTCATCGGCAGCGGCAGTCTTTTGATTGCCTGCGAAGATGGCGCTCGTCTTTGCGCAGCACTACTGGCAAATGGCATTCTTGCAACGGTGATCGGCCACGCAATCGAAGGAAAAATCAGCTTTGTTGACGGTGAACCGCTCACCGAACCACACGCGGACGAGCTTTACCGGCTCTATGATCACACGTAACTACATTCTTATCGTGTAGAACGCTTGTGTGATACCGCTTGCCATGCTATAATTTATAATTGCGACTTGGGGGTAATGAAATCATGTACAGTATGACCGGCTACGGCAAAGGAAGCGCCACCACAGATGGGCGCGAGATGACGGTTGAACTCAAAAGCGTCAATCACCGCTACCTTGATGTTGGCATGCGCCTGCCCCGCCATCTGTCTTTTTTAGAAGATCCCATTCGCTCGGCTCTCACCAATCGGCTCTCGCGCGGGCATGTGGACGTATTCGTTAACTATCGCAATCTGCGCAGTGACGCAAGAAGCGTTGAGATCGATGTGCCGCTGCTGACCGCGTTTGTCGCCGCAGCAAGGCAGGCCAACGAAACGCTTGCGCTTAGAGACGATCTCTCCCTCACCGCCGCGCTTCGTCTACCGGACGTATCCAGCGTGCGCGAGACGGATGAGGACCCGGAAGCTTTGCTCGCTCTGCTCAGCGGATCGATCAACAGCGCCATCGACGCTCTGCTCGTCATGCGAAAGCAGGAAGGCGACCGCCTCTCGGTTTACTTGAGTAACTGTGCGGACACGGTAGAATCTCTTACGGTGCAAATCGCAAAGCGTGCGCCCATCGTAGTAGAAGAATACCGCATCAAGCTCAACGAGCGAATCGCAACTCTGCTTGGCAACGTTGAAGTAGATCGCGCCAGACTCGCCACCGAGGTTGCGCTCTTTGCGGACAAGGCTAGCATCGACGAGGAAATTACCCGCCTGCATAGCCATCTGGCACAACTCAGAAGCCTGCTTGTCGATCCCGAACCTGCGGGAAGAAAGCTCGACTTCGTGGTGCAGGAGATGAACCGCGAGTTTAACACCATCGGCTCCAAAGCCAACGACGGTGAGCTAACCAAGCTTGTGCTTACGGGCAAAGCGGAGATCGAGAAGATACGCGAACAGGTGCAAAACATCGAGTAACTCGCGGTTCACTCAGTATAATTTTAATCATTTAATTTTGTTTAATAAACTTTTAGTATAGGAGAAGCCCGTTATGATGAACCTGCGGCTTGTGAACATCGGCTTTGGCAATATCGTGTCGGCAGATCGCCTGATCGCGATTGTCAGCCCAGAGTCCGCGCCCATCAAGCGCATCGTACAGGAAGCGCGCGAAAGCAGCCGACTGATCGACGCAACCTGCGGACGGCGCACACGCGCAGTCGTCATTACGGATAGTGACCACGTGATACTCTCCGCCATTCAGCCGGAGACCATCGCAAACCGGCTCGACACCAAAGCGGACGAAGCCGACGACTGACGACGAGAGGAGATACATCACATGAAACAAAACAGAAAAGGCCTTTTGCTGGTCATTTCGGGGCCTGCCGGCGTTGGCAAAGGCACCATCGACATTTCGCTGATTTCGCGTAATAGCGACATTCGCATGTCTGTCTCCGCCACAACGCGCCCACCGCGTCCCGGCGAAATTGACGGGGTACATTACTTCTTCAAGTCGGAAGAAGAGTTCCAAAGCATGATCAATAGCGGCGCGTTCCTAGAGTATATGCGCGTTTTTAATACGTATTATTACGGAACACCGAAGAGCTTTGTCGAGCAAGAACTCGACGAAGGACGCAGCGTCATACTAGAGATCGATGTGCAAGGCGCCATGCGCGTCAAAGCTGCTTATCCGGACGCGGTGCTGATCTTTATCGCGCCGCCTTCCATGAGTGAGCTGAAATCCCGCCTCATCCATCGCGGAACCGAAAGTTCCGAAGCTATAGATCGCCGTTTTGAAACGGCGTTTCAGGAAATGGAATACGTCAATCGATACGATTACGTAGTCGTAAACGATATCCTTGACCTCGCGATTGCGCGAACGGAGGATATCATCGTTGCGGAACGCTGCAAGGTTTCCCGCAACGGCGAACTAATCGAAAAACTTAGAGGAGGCAGGAGCGCATTATGATGAACTTACCGTTAAACGAACTGATCGAGATCGCGGGGTGCCGCTATATGCTGGTTACCGCCGTTGCGCAAAGAGCGCGCCAATTGCAATCGGACCCGGATAAGCTCGATGGGCGCAAACCTGTTTCCGTCGCCGTGGATGAACTCTACACCGGAAAACTTCATCTGGAATTTCCGAAGGAATTCTATCAGGACTGACAAGCCCGATTTTCTCACGGGATCGTCACTCCCGTTTTTATACGACATGATCAGAATTCTTGCCGACTCCGCAACCCGGCCTTGTTCCGGCACGGCGTCGGCGTGCACTGGCCCGCTTGCGGGCTATTTGCGGTTTTGGGAATCGGCTAGCCCATTCATCGATCAAATCTAAAGCCATTGTAAACACACGCACAAACGCAAACGCTTTCAAACGTGAGGTGAACGGCATGGAACAAACCTGCGAAGTCATCGTAGACATTGCGCACGCAAACGTAGACCGGCTTTACAGCTACCTTGTGCCAGATGGAATTCTGGTGTCGGTTGGCAGCCATGTACTCGTGCCGTTTGGCTCCGGCAACCGCCAGCGCGAAGGTTTTGTGATTCGCGTCATGGAATCCGGCAATTCACCGATCGAAAGCGACGCCGATCAAATTAACCCAGTTGCGCTGAAGCCTCTGCTGCGCGTCATAGAGCCCTACCCCATCCTCACGCCGGAGCAAATCGATCTGGCATACTGGATGCAAAAGAGTTACTACTGTTTGCTGGTGGATGCGCTTCGGCTCATGATCCCGGCGCAGATGCGCGGCTCGAAAGTGAAAGAAAAGATTGAGCGCACGCTTCAGCTCGCAAAGCCGGAAGAAATTGAAGAACAACTGCTCTCGCTTCTGGATAAGAGCGGCAAACCACGCGCACCCAAGCAATATGAAGTGCTCGAACGCTTGAAAACCTCCGGCCTTGAAATGACTGTTTCCGATGTTCTAGCCTATGTGCCGGATGCGCAGAGCGCGATCACCGCTCTTGTCAAACGCGGATATTTGGTCGAGGGAGGTCACGTTACCTTCCGCCGCCCGAATATCAACGCGCTCTCCGCGGACAAGCAGGTGACGCTCAACGCGGCTCAACTATGCGCGGTAGACGCCATCACCCATGCCATGGAGGCAAAGGGTGGTACGTTACTCTTACACGGCGTGACAGGCAGTGGCAAAACCGAAGTGTATATGCACGCTATCGAGCGTTGCCTTGCGGCAGGTCGGCAGGCGATCATGCTCGTGCCGGAAATCGCGCTCACACCGCAGACCGTTGGCCTGTTTCAAGAGCGTTTCTCGGACGGAATTGCCGTGCTGCACAGCCGCCTCTCCGCGGGAGAACGCTTTGACGAATGGCGTAGAATCCGCCTCGGCAAAGCACGCGTGGCCGTCGGTGCCCGCAGCGCAGTGTTTGCGCCGATGCAAAACGTCGGGCTTATCATTGTCGATGAAGAACACGAAGGCAGTTATCAGAGCGAAACAGTCCCCCGCTACAACGCGCTGGATGTGGCCGCCTATCGCGCAAAGCAATTTGGTGCGCCGATGCTGCTAGGCAGCGCAACGCCATCGCTTCTCTCCTATTATCGCGCGCTATCGGGACGCTACCAGTTACTCGAGCTACCCGACCGCGTTCAAAACCGCCCCCTGCCCGTGGTTGAAGTCATCGACATGCGACAGGAGTTTCAGGCAGGCAACAACGGCATTTTCAGCGGCAAACTCGCGCAATACCTAAGCGAGTGTTTGGAAAACGGCCAGCAGGCGATGCTGTTTATCAACCGAAGAGGGTATTCAACCTTCGTCTCCTGCCGTAGCTGCGGGCACGTCGTCCTCTGCGACGATTGCGATATCTCCATGACCTATCATAAGGGTGAAAACCGGCTGCGTTGTCATTTCTGCGGCTCGGTAAAGCCCCTGCCCACCAAATGCCCTGCCTGCGGAAAGCCGTTTATCAAGTATTTCGGCATCGGCACCGAGCAGGTGGAAGAAACACTGCATGATCTCTTTCCGAAGGCCGTTACCCTTCGCATGGATACGGACACTATCCGTACGAAAGACTCGATGCAGCAGATGCTCGGCGCGTTTGCGCGCGGCGAAGCACAGTTTCTCGTCGGCACGCAGATGATCGCCAAGGGTCACGATTTTCCGAATGTGACGCTGGTCGGCGTAGTCGCGGCAGACGCGACGCTGTTGATTCCCGACTATCGCAGTACGGAGCGCACCTTTCAGCTACTCACGCAGGTCGCAGGCCGCGCAGGGCGCGATGAATCCCCGGGGCGCGTGGTCGTTCAGACCTACTCGCCCACGCATCCCGCCATCCGCTACGCGAAGGGTCACGACTATAAGAGCTTTTATGCTTATGAACTGGAACAGCGAAAGAAAGCCGTTTTTCCGCCGTTTTCGCTGTTTGTCCGCATTTTGTTTTCTTCAGATGATGAGTCCGCACTGCTGACCGGCGTTACCGCTTATGCGGAGCAGCTCAAGTTGGTGCTGGACGAAGCACTCGGTCAAGAGGGTGAGCGAGATATCCTGCTTTACAGCGCCTCACCCGCGCCGATCAAGAGAAAACAACGTGCCTACCGTTACCAAATACTGATCAAGCTGCTGCGCACGGCGCGCTTAAGCAGCGCGATCCAAACGATTTATACGTTTGCCGCCGATCATCGCAACGAGTTGTTTGCCATGGTCGAGGTAAACCCACAGGATATGTTATGAAGAAGAATGATTTGAAGAAAGACAAGAAAAAGAAGATTCCAATAGAGAAAACAGAACGCAAGAAGACCAACTGGAAACTCGTTGGCGAGCTTCTTTACGGGTACCGGCGCTATCTCGCATTTGCTACCGTTAGCGTCATTCTTGCTACGGCGTTTTCGTATGCCGTTCCATATGTGACGAGCTTCACGCTCGATTACGTCATTCAGGGTATCTCCACCTCTACCCCTGCGTTTTTATTGCCTTGGGTCGAAGCGCTCGGCGGGCGGGCCTATTTCATGCGCAGTTTATTTCTCTGCGGCGTTGCGCTGGTGCTCTTTACCGGATTGAACAGCCTCTTTACCTATACGCGCAGGCAAAGCATCGCACTTGCCTCTGAGGGCATGGCAACCAAACTCCGCAACCGCCTCTACCGCCATCTGGAAGATGTGCCGTATGACTACCACAAGCACGCGAGCACGGGCGACCTTGTGCAGCGCTGCACCTCGGACGTGGACACGGTGCGTCGGTTTGTACACCTCCAACTCATGGAGATCGTGCGCACATTTATCATGTTCGGATTGGCTGCGGTGGTCATGTTCTCCATCAACGTAAAGATGACGCTGATTTCGATGGCGTTTTTGCCGTTGCTTACGATCAGCTCGTTTGTCTACTTCAAGTATGTGCAGGAGTATTTCACCGCCTCTGACGAAGCGGAAGGTGCGCTCTCGACCATGCTACAGGAGAACCTGACCGGCGTGCGCGTCGTGCGTGCCTTTGGTCAGCAAAAGAGCGAGATCGACAAATTCACGAACCTAAACGCGACGTATCGCTCAAAAACCTATAAGCTCATCAAGCTACTCGGCTTTTACTGGGGGCTTTCGGATTGCGTCGGGTACATTCAAATCGGGCTTTCGCTCTGCATGGGCGTCATCGGCGTTTATCGCGGCACATTCACGCTCGGCAACGTTGCGCTCTTTACCACCTATGTCGCAATGCTTACCTGGCCTGTGCGCCAGCTCGGCAGAATCCTCGCGGACATGGGCAAAGCGGGCGTCTCGCTTGGCCGACTCGACGAGATTCTTTCCGCACCTGTTGAAAAAGAACCCGGTAAAGCGCTCTCCCCCGACCTCACGGGCGATATCGTTTTTGATAACGTTTGCTTTGGTTACGAGCGTTTCAATGACGTGCTCGACGGCGTGAGCTTTACCGCAAAACCGGGTCAAACCGTCGCCATCCTCGGCGCGACAGGTTCGGGAAAGACAAGTCTTGTTCAGCTACTCCAGCGGCTCTATGTGCGCACCGCGGGTAGTATCACCATCGCGGGTACGGACGTCAACGACATTGAACACGGGCATCTGCGCCGCAACATTGGCATCGTGCTACAGGAGCCGTTCCTCTACTCGCGTACGATAAAGGAAAATATCCGCATCTGCGCGCCGTGTTCCACGGAGGACGATGTCTACTTTGCCGCGCGAACGGCTAGCGTGCATGAGGTCATCGAATCATTTGAGCAGGGCTACGACACGATCGTTGGCGAGCGCGGCGTCACCCTCTCCGGCGGGCAGCAGCAGCGCGTCGCCATTGCGCGCACGCTGATGCAGAACGCACCGATCTTGATTTTTGACGACTCCATGAGTGCAGTCGATTCCGAGACCGATGCCGCCATCCGCCGCTCTCTGCTCGCGCTGAATCAAGACGGGATCACGTTCCTCATCTCGCACCGCATCACCACGCTGCGCGAGGCGGACAATATCCTCGTTCTGGAAGACGGGCGCATCACACAGCAGGGCACGCATGCGCAGTTGATTCAGCGGCAGGGTCTGTACCGGCGCATTGCAGAAATTCAGGACGCCGTCTCAGAAGGAGGCGACGCATAATGGATTGTTTCATCATTACCTACGCGTCTCGAAAGGAGGCGAAGTATTATGTATATTGAAGAACAGGATTTTGCAGCAAAAAAGATTGACTGGAACGTTTGGAAGCGACTTTACCGCTATGCGCTTCAGCATAAAAAGCTGTTTTTTACCGTTATTGCGGCGCTCGTCGCCGTAGCCGCCATCGATATTGCCTACCCGTTGTTCACCAGCTACGCCATCGACCATTTTGTCGTGCCAAAAACGGTAGAAGGGCTCGGCAATTTTGCGATTCTCTACCTGCTCATCATTCTCGTGCAGAGCGCCGGCGTGATCACTTTTATCACCTTTGCCGGAAAACTTGAAATGGCGATTGCCTACAACATCCGGGAGGACGGGTTTCTGCGCCTGCAGGAGCTCTCGTTCTCGTTCTATGACCGCACGGCAGTTGGCTATATCATGGCGCGCATGATGAGCGATATTTCGCGCTTATCTGACATGATCGCGTGGAGCTTGGTCGATGTGCTCTGGTCGCTTCTTTATGCGCTGGGTTGTATCGTGACCATGTTTGTGCTCTCATGGAAGCTAGCGCTGATTTCACTTGCGGTACTGCCGCTGCTGGCTTATATCAGCATCCGTCTGCAAAAGCGCATGCTCAAGCACCAACGTGAAGCTAGAAAGCTGAACTCACGCATCACGGGCGCGTTTAACGAAGGCATCATGGGCGCGGTCACCACCAAGACGCTCGTACGCGAAGAAGCAAACGCGAATGAGTTTAACGAACTCACCGGAAAGATGAAGCAGGCGAGCATCAAGAGTGCACTGGTTTCCGCGTCGTTTTTCCCGATCATCATGTCACTCGGCGCGGTTGGCACCGGACTTGCGCTCACGCTGGGCGGGCAAAGCGTGCTGAATCCTACGACCGCTTTCGTTGGCGCGCTCTCGGTCGGCACACTGGTCGCGTTCATCTCTTACTGCACGCAGATCTTCGACCCGATTCAGCAACTCGCGAACATTCTCGCCGAAATGCTGGGTTCGCAAGCCTCGGCAGAACGCGTCATCTCGCTGCTCAACACAGAGCCGGACGTAGTCGACAGTGCGGAGATTCTGGCAAAGTACGGAGATATTTTACAACCGAAACCCGAAAACTGGGAACCGATCACGGGCAATATCAATTTCGACCATGTCACGTTTCAGTATAAAAACGGTGAACGCGTGCTGGACGATTTTTCGCTGGACGTCAAAGCCGGGCAGACAATCGCGCTCGTTGGCGAAACAGGCGCGGGAAAAAGCACCATCGTCAACCTGCTCTGCCGTTTTTACGAGCCGACGGAAGGCGAAATCCGAATCGACGGAACAGACTACCGCCAACGTTCTCAGCTTTGGTTACAGAGTAGCCTCGGTTACGTGCTGCAAACGCCGCACCTCTTCTCCGGTACCATCAAGGACAACATCCGCTTCGGCAAGCCGGATGCAACGGACGAGGAAGTCATGGAAGCCGCGCGTCTGGTACATGCTGACCCGTTTATTCTGTTGCAGGAGAAGGGCTACGACACCGAGATTGGCGAGAGCGGCGCGCGCCTCTCAACCGGGCAAAAGCAACTGCTTTCCTTTGCACGTGTGGTGCTGAAAAACCCGCGCATCTTCGTGCTCGACGAAGCGACAAGCTCCATCGACACCGAGACCGAGCAGCTGATTCAACATGCGATTACGCATATCCTGAAAGATCGTACGAGCTTCATCGTCGCTCACCGCCTCTCTACCATCCGAACGGCGGATCGCATTCTCGTCATCCGCAACGGCAAGATTCAGGAAAGCGGCACACACGAGGAGCTATTAAAACAACACGGCTATTATTACGACCTCTATACCCAGCAGTTCTGCGAAGACCGCACGGCGGAATCCCTCGGCTCTGCCAAGCAGGAGAAACAGGAGAACGAAGAAAGATGATGCGTCATGACGCGCGTGTAACGCAATCCCTCAAGACGGAGATGACGAACGCATGACGATCAATTACTGGACGCTCCTGATCATCTGCCCACTCGTCTTCGCGGCGAGTCTATTGGACGCGGTGGCTGGCGGCGGTGGGTTGATCTCCCTCCCCGCCTATCTCATCGCAGGTCTTCCGCCGCACAACGCGATTGCGACCAATAAGCTCTCCAGCAGCATTGGTACCGTTGCCTCCACCGCGCGGTTCATCAAAAACAAGTGTGTGGATTGGCCAACGGCTATTCCCTCCGCGCTACTCGCGGTGCTGGGTTCGATTGCGGGCGCAAAACTCATTCTCGCAATCGATGACAACGTCATTCGCTATATCATGCTAGGTCTTGTTCCGATTCTGGCATTTGTCGTGCAGAAAAAGCGAGACCTGAGTGCGGAAACGCTGGAACCTGTCAGCAGGAAGCGTCAATTTCTCGTGGTCTGCATCGCCGCACTGTTCGTCGGCATGTATGACGGATTTTACGGTCCCGGTACCGGCACTTTTCTGCTAATCGCCTATACGCAGTTGGCGAAGATGCCGCTGCGCCTCGCCGCGGGCAATGTGAAAATCGCAAACCTCTCGAGTAATATCGGTAGTTTGACCGTGTTTCTCATCAGCGGTCAGGCAATTGTTCCGATCGGATTGATCGCGGCGGTTTTCGCCATCTCGGGTCATTTCATCGGCGCGGGACTTCTGCTCAAAAACGGCGCAAAGGTCGTCAAGCCCTTCATCCTCGTCGTACTCGGGTTGTTGTTTGTGCGCCTGATTTACGATTTGGCTATTCATTAACGATGTTCGTGCAACAAAAAACACCGCACGGTTCACACCGCGCGGTGTTTTTGCTTGAATCGATTATCGGTAGAACACCTTCATTGTGCCAAAGGTTACATCACCATTGACCACCAACGTTTGCAGCGCATCCGCATTCGGTTCACCGTTCATCTGAATGGAGCCAAACGATTTATCGGACTTGACAAACAACCGAATCGTTTTGGGTACGATCAGGTCAAACTCTGCAAAGGACACGTCGACGTCCAGCTTTGCATTTGGTGCAACGGTTTTCACCCCGGTCAAATCCAGCTCGCTCTTGCCAAATGAGAGATCGATGTTTCCGCCAAGGAAGTCCTCCACGGCGACTTTGCGGTTCTCCTCGGAAAACGAGCAGTCATAGTTGACGAAACCATTGTACTCCTTATATTCGCTGCGTTTGTCCTTATTCCCCGCAAAATGCACGCCACACCATTTGTTCTTATGCGGAATAAATGCTTCGTAAAGGATTGTAAGTCCAAGTAAAACCAGCAGAATCGGCCAGGTGACGCTCCATGTCAGCACAAACGTCGTTACACTTAGGTTAAATAGTAAAAAGTATAGACCGAGCGCTGCAACGGCAATGCTGAAGATCGAAAAACGTTTGATCATCCAGCTGACACCAAATCCGATGATGACCGCCGGCCAAATAATCCCCCAGATACCAAAGGAGACGATGCCGAGGCGCTGAATCAAGAACGCGACGCCTAGCACGATGATGAGCACCGCGAACCATACGCCGTCCTTCTTGGCATGCTTCCCGCCGTCCCATGAAACAGAAAACGAACCGTCGCCTTCCTTATTATTCTTCTGGGAGTCGACGATGACGACCTTCGGCTCAATGGGCTTTACCCCGAGCAATTCATCTGTTGAAACCCCCAGTTTCTCCGCCAGGAATGGGAGAATCGAAATATCCGGACAGGACACATCGTTCTCCCATTTGCTGACTGCCTGCGCCGAAACCCCCATCATCTCGGCGAGTTGTTCCTGTGTATACCCTTTTTCTTTGCGAAGCTGCATGATGCGCTTCCCCATCGTCTGTTGTTCCATTTGGTTTCCCTCTCTTTCTTGAGTTTATTATGTCATAAAGCGTATATCTTGAACATATACTGTTTATCGAGTTGTAATTTTTCTCACAACCAAGAGTAGAGTTTTGTGCAACCTCGTTTCTTGCATGTTAACCCACGGTAGAATATGATGCAACCATCGCTTTTCTTTACAGCATGCGTCATTTCTAGTACAATACATTTGGTAGATTAAGGAGGTTTCCCTAAATGGCATTACGCACAATCCGCACGGACGACGATCCGTGCCTCTATAAAGTTTGCAGGCCGGTCGAAAAGTTTGACGCACGGCTTTCCGACCTGATCGAGGACATGTTTGAAACTATGGACGCTGCTGACGGCGCAGGTCTTGCCGCACCGCAAATCGGAATTTTGCGGCGCGTGGTAGTCGTTGACGCAGGCGAAGGAAGAATTGAGCTTGTGAACCCGACCATCACGCTTGCAGAGGGTTGCCAGGGCGGCTACGAGGGTTGCCTCTCATTTCCCGGGCAGAGTGGCTATGTCGAGCGCGCCGATCACGTCATCGTAGAAGGCTACGACCGCAAGGGCGAACTGCACACCTATGACACTTTTGATTTTTTCGCGCGTGCCATGCAGCACGAACTGGATCATCTCGACGGCGTTGTGTATCTCACCAAAAAGACCGACCCGCCGAAAGACTTTGCCGATGAGCCGCATGAAGAGGAGAACATGGGATGAGAATTGCCTTTCTCGGTACGCCGGAGTTTGCGTTGCCGTCGCTGGACATGCTAAAGCAAAGCGGGCATACTCTCGCTGTGTTTACGCAACCGGATCGTCCAGTCGGCCGCCACGCGATGCTCACGCCCCCTCCGACGAAAGCTTATGCGCTCACGCATGATATTCCCGTCTATCAATTTGAAAAGATTCGCTTGCCCGAGGGCGTCGCGGCTCTCAAAGCGTTTGCGCCGGATCTCATGGTGACCGCGGCATTCGGGCAAATCCTCTCCGCTGAAAATCTCGCCATTCCGAAATATGGCTGTATCAACGTGCACGGATCGCTCCTGCCGAAGTATCGGGGAGCGGCTCCGATTCAGTGGGCGATCATCAACGG
>Ga0302294_10000199_pt1 | contig 18543 bp, 10 predicted proteins | sample III_Fen_N2_3_FD_194550 | JGI IMG/M metagenome (GOLD analysis project Ga0302294, IMG submission 194550) | Peat permafrost microbial communities from Stordalen Mire near Abisko, Sweden - III_Fen_N2_3 | ecosystem: Environmental > Terrestrial > Soil > Wetlands > Permafrost | place: Sweden: Abisko...
GTGGCACAGCTTCCTGCGTGTGATCGCCTACGTCGGTCTGGCCGCCTACCCGCTTTGGAAACTCTACCCCTTCGCCCTGGCCGCCTGGTTCGGATGGGACGTCAATCCCGGGTGATTCCCGGATCCTTCAATTTCTATCGTGATTGTTCAGGAGACACTGTCATGGAAATTCGCACAAGCCGCATCGCCACGCCTTCTTCCAAGCCGCAGGACGCGGAACTGGGCTTTGGCAAGTTCTTTACCGACCACGCCTTCACCTGCCGCTGGAGCGAGCAGAAGGGCTGGCACGACGCCCAAGTGGCGCCCCGTGCCCCAGTTCCCATGGACCTTGGTGCTTGCGTCCTCCACTACGGCCAGGCGCTCTTCGAAGGCATGAAGGCCTTCCGAGGCCAGGACGGCCAGGTCCGCATCTTGCATCTTCCCTTTCTGGCCAACCGCATGCGCAACGGCGCTGCCCGCCTTTGCCTGCCGCAGCCTCCCGACGAGGTCTTCATGGAAGGCGTGAAGGCGGTGGTCAATGCCGACCGCGACTGGATCCCGCACACCCGCGGCTGCTCGCTCTACATCCGTCCGACCCTGATCGGGACCGAGAGCTTCCTGGGCATCCGCCCGGCCGCCGAGGCCCTGTTCTTCGTCATCCTCTCGCCGGTGGGAAGCTACTACGCCAAGGGCTTGGCCCCGGTGCGCATCTGGGTGGAGGACGCCATGGTCCGCGCCGCTCCGGGAGGCCTGGGGGCCACCAAGGCCGGCGCCAACTACGCTGCCAGCATGGCGGCAGGCCTGGATGCCAAGCACAAGGGTTACGATCAGGTGCTGTGGCTGGATGCCCTGGAACACGAGTGGGTCGAAGAAGTGGGAACCATGAACGTGTTCTTCCAGGTGGGGGACGAGGTCGTGACCCCGCCGCTTGCCGGCACCATCCTGGGCGGATCCACCCGCAAGGCCGTCATCGAGATCCTACGTCACTGGGGCGTGAAGGTCTCCGAGCGGCGCATCTCCATGACTGAGATCTCGGAAGCTGCCGCCAGTGGAGCACTCAAGGAGTCCTTCGGCACCGGCACCGCCGCAGTGATCTCCCCGGTGGGCGAGTACACCTGGAAGGGGCGCGACATCAAGGTGGGGAACGGCGACACCGGCCCCTTGGCCAAGCGCCTGCAATCGGCCATCCAGGCCATCCAATACGGCGAATCCACCGATGAGCTGGGTTGGAGCACCATCGTCTGATGCGGACACCGCACGCCGTCTTCGCCCTCTTTTTGAGTCAGGCAAGCCTTGCGCTTGCCGACATGGACGTGGTCGGCGTGGTCATCGACGCCCAGTCGGACATGCCCGTCCCCAAGGTGCGCTTCTTCGATCCCGATTCCCAGTTCCTGGGGGCCAGCGACGATCAGGGACACTTCCAGCTTTCGGTGCCGCGGCCCAAGGAACTGACCCTGCGCAAGAACGGCTACCGCACCAACGTGCTGGGCCTGGCGCAAGTGGGGGATCCGCTGGACATCTCGGTGAGCCTGGAGCCCATCGGAACGCGCCTGGACGACCGCACCATCGACGGTGCGCCCACCGCGCGCCGCACCAAGGTGCCCACCACCATCACCGGCATCGAGGAGATGGCGGGGCTGCGCTTTGATCTGCAGGAGCACCTGCGCACGCTGCCCGGCGTGAGCGGCACGCGCGAGTTCACGAGCGAGGTGTCGGTGTACGGCTCGCGCTCCGGTGACGTGGTCCATCTGCTGGGCCCCTTCGCCATCCCCAACCTGCGGCACCTGGACCTGTCGTTTCCCGGCAACACCAGCGTGCTCTCGCCCCGCGTGCTCCAGTCCATCAAGCTCGAGCACGATCCGTCCAAGGGTCCGCTGGAGCAGGGTTTGGCCTCGGCGATCCAGTACCAGCCGCTGGTGCCCTCGGGGGAACACATCGAAAGCACCGTATCGCTGGGCCTGACCAACCGCGAACTGGACCTTGCCACACCGCTGGCAGGAGATGCCACCTTGGTGGCTTCCGGGCGTTGGCTTGATCCGACCCTGCTCAAGCTCTTGGGCGACCGCTTCTTCGCCGGCGTCCTGTTGGACGGCAAGAACTCCTCCTCTCGCGACACCTCCAAGCTCAAGAGCACCAACTTCGACCTGGCGGCCTTCGACGGCTTCGCCCGGGCCTCCATGCCCATCGGCAGTTTCCAGGCCTCCGTGACCGCCATGGGCGCCTCGGACGACCACAAGTTCGAGCTCTACGCAGGTTCCAAGGGGGACGAATTCCCTGTCGTGATCAGCAAGGGCGACGCCCAGCACCTCGTGACCTTTGGGCAAATCGAGGGAGACGCTTCCTTCGGATACGTCCAGGGCTATGCCGGTCGCGTCTACACCGCAAGCGCCAACCAGTACGGCGACACCTCGGGTTATTCCTGGGCGCACAGCCACAACAAGTACGTCTACGACTACATGTACTGGGCGGCCCTCAAGACCACCCGCACCGACGACCGGGCCGGTGCGACCTGGCGGCCCACGGCGACCTTGCTGGGAGCCGAGCCGGAGTTGCTGGGCGTGTTCCACGTGATCTCCGACGAGCGCACCCGCGGTCGCGAACTGAACAACGGCGACGTGGTCAGCGGCACCAACATCACCACCTACCGGGTGCAGTACACCCTCGACTACCAGTCGGCGCGAACCGCCGGACGCCTGCGCTGGCCCCTTGCCAGCGGCACCGTGGGACTTTCGCTGGGAGCTCTGTGGGTCTCGGATGTGGACGCTGCGCCGGAAGCCTCGCTTTCGTGGTCCGGCCCGCTGGCCGGTTTCGGGATCGACGCCAACGCCAGCCTTCGTCAGGAAGAACATGCCCAAGCGGTTAGATACGGCGTGCTGGGGAACGGGCGAACCACGTCGATGGAAGCCAAGCTCGGAGCGGGGCATCCGTTGCCCGGCGGCCTCAACCTCTCCATGGCCGCCTATGTGCGCGGCTTGGCCAACCCGGCTCTGCCCTCGCCCGAGATGTGGTGGCAGATCCCTCAGGCCGAAGCAGGTCATGAGGCGTCCTTGGGAGATGTGTTCGCGGACGTGTACCACGGCGTCTCGGGCAGCGGTTCGTCGAACCTGACCGCCACCGTCACCGGACTGACCGGCGAACTGGACTGGCGCAGCTTCCACACCGTCCAGATGCAGGTGAACGCCTCCACCGTCCATGGCCAATACCAGCTTCCGGATGGACGCAGCTTGGACTGGGAAGCCAACCGCAAGGCCGACTTCCAGACCCTGGTGCGGATCCATCCGCGTCGCGACACGCTGCTGTCCATCCTGTTCTCCCACAGCGCATCGCTGGGCAAGCCCTACTACCGCTACACTTTCGACACCTCGGCAAGGACGGTTTCCATCTCGCCGGACTCGCTGTCCCAGGCCATTCCCGACCTGCAGGACCTGTTCCGCACCGACATGCGCATCCAGTTGGACCTCAAGTCCACCATTCCTCCCTTCAAGTCGTTCCGCTTCTACTTCGAGGCTCAGAACCTGTTCGCCAACTTCGATGCCGACTGGGCCAAGCCCTTGGGCGGCGGCAACGCGCGCCAGCGCGGCTGGCAGCCGGTTCGCGACCTGTACGGATCGAGCGTGACCGAAGACCGGCCGCTGGTCTACAACCGCGTGGCTCCTCTCTTCGCCAACGGCACCGGGCTCTTCTTCAGCTTCGGCATCGAAGGCAACCTTTCTCTCTAGGACCAATGCTGACATGAGCCAGAACATCCGGGAATTCCTGCTTTCCGCCCGCCAGGATGGCCGCAGGCTGTCCATGGTCACCTGCTACGACGCCGCCTTTGCCGAAATCTGCCAGGAAGCGGGCATCGACCTGCTGCTGGTGGGGGATTCGGTCGCCAACGCCGTGTTGGGCTACGCCAAGACCGCCCAGATCGGGATGGGGGAGATGCTCCACCACACCGCTGCGGTCCGGCGCGGCAGCCCATCTTCTCGCATCGTCACCGACCTGCCCTTCGGATCGGACGAGCTCCCCGAGACGGCTGTTCCCAATGGCTTGGCCTTGATGGCCGCCGGAGCCGATGCCGTGAAGCTCGAAGGTGCCAAGCTGGACTCGGTCCGCGCCCTGGTCGCGGCTGGCGTCCCGGTCGTGGCCCATCTTGGCCTGTTGCCGCAGACCGCCACCTCCCTCAAGCAGGCGGGAAAGAATCCCGAAGAGGCTGCCCAAATCCTCAAGGATGCCACGGACCTGGCCCAAGCCGGTGCCTCCGCCGTCGTCCTTGAACACATCCCCACCCCTTTGGCCGCCGAGATCACGCAGAAGCTTGCCATCCCCACCATCGGCATCGGAGCAGGAGGGGAGTGCTCGGGTCAAGTGCTGGTCCTGCATGATCTGCTGGGCTTGTCGGCGCGTCGCCCCCCTTTCGCCAAGGCCTTTGTCGATCTGCGCAAGCTGGCTCTGGAAGGCCTTGTCAGTTACCACCAAGCCGTGACGACCCGCCAATTCCCCTGAGCCGCAAGCACCGCGTCCAGTGTCGTCCAGTAATGAGGTTTAATTTAGTTAACATTTATCCATACCATCGATCCGCAAACACCGATGGAATAAGGGCTCCGAGTCAGAGCATGTGTCAACTGTGTTGAGCAATTGCTCACTCGAGCAGATTCGTGAGACTGCGCTCACCTTGCCCTGTGATACTTCCTTGGTCAAGAACACCTATCCCAAACTTAATGAAGTCTCGATAGAAAGATATATCGATATTGAATTATTAATTTAGCAATCGATAATATGACATCTTTGTGCCTACCTTCACCTATGTGGTAGAATGCAACTTCAGTTTGAAGCCTGAAGCTCATCTGAATAACAGATCAACTATTCCAAAGCCCCATTCTAGGTAATTCCTAAACATGACGTCCTTCCTTTCCTGGATCGATCACGACCCTACCGCCCGCGAACGCAGTCAGCAGATCCTCGCCTTGTTCTCCGAGAAGGAGTCGCGCGATGAGCTTGGAATGGGCACCATTCGCGATGCGATCGCCGATCTGCTGTTTCCCGGGACTTCGACCATTCAGACCAGGCTTCGGTATTTCCTCTTCGTTCCTTGGACTTACGAGGCCTTGGAGCGAGGAAACAGGCGGGGAGAAGCCTTCCTGGCCGATGGGCGACGTGATGAACTGCGTATGCTGAGCACGTTCCAAAAGCAGGAGGGAGATCGCGGCTTGATTGGCGAAGAGGCGGGGGCATCCCTGAAGAGACTGCCAAGCTCGGTGTATTGGGCCGGCCTTCATTCGTGGGGCATTCGCAAGGCGTTTCCGGGTGGCATGGAGGATTACTCCAATGGCTGGGCTTCCTTCAAGAAACAAGTTGAACGGATTCTGGACAAGGTTGGCGATGAGGAAGAGGGCGATGGTGCCGAATCGCATAGAATCTGGCATCGCCGAGCGATCGAATTGAGGCCTGAAGGATTTCCAAACAACATGGACTTCCGGCTCCGGCTTGAGGAGCGCGAGTTCCTGACTGACCGAATCCGGACCAGCCATCCCGATTCCCTCCTTGCCTGGCTTGCTGTCCGACCCGAGCAAGTGAAAGGGATCGATGCCGGGTACGTTTGGGAGCACCCAAATCTCGGTCAATTTACGTCAGAGGTTCGCGAAATCGTGGAGTTGGGACGCGTCTTGTCGGGTTTGACCCAAGGGGCTGCGATCCTCTACAATCTTCAGTTGGGGGAGATCAAGGAAGACGAGGAACTGAAGACCACCTACCGCGAATGGTTCCAAGAGTGGTGCGCTGATGTTGAGGCTGATTTACAGGCGGTTGGAGCTTGGAATCCCGCTCGACTGTGGGAAATCGTTACCAAGGGCGGCGGGCGCCCCTCTCTAGCAGCGAAAAGCTTCTTGGAGACGTGGCATCGCCATGTACTGGAGGCCCCAAGAGGGCTCATCGAGAATGTCGCTGCCAGGGATTTGGTCAAACACCGTGAAATGGCTCTCAAAGGGGGGCGATCCAGGTTCCGGAACGTGGCGGCAAGGAACCAGTGGCGTGGAGGAGCGGGAACCATGGCGATGGAGTTCCGTTGGACCCAGGCCAAACGCCATTTGGATGATTTGGTGGCTGATCTATGAGATCTCCAGATGACAGAAAGCTGCTGGTTCAAGCGCTGAATCCACCTATTGGGTATGACTTCGATACCGGGATCGCGACCACCTTCTCGCTTCAGCCCGAAGCGTTGATCGCCGCCCCGTTGCACCTTTCGTGGCTGGCACACGGCAAGGATTCTGAACTTCCCGATGATCCAATCCGTTTGCTTGAAGGATTAAGGCGAGTGGCCTCCCGGTTCACAGTCTTTTCCGATGCAGGGCGGATGCACCTGCCCGTGAAGAGCCTTCCGTTGGCAGGGATGCTCGAAGACATGATCCACGAGGTCCGGGCACCGAACAAGGGCGCCTTCCATCCCAAGGTTTGGCTCCTTCGGTTCGTGTCGGAATCTGTCACGGACGAACCGGTCAAGCTGCGACTGCTGATCCTTTCGCGGAATATGACCTTCGATCGGTCGTGGGATCTGTGCTTGTGCCTTGAAGGGACTCCTGGTAAACGAAGAGTCGCCGACAATAGGCCGCTGCGCGAGCTTCTCGCGGCGTTGCCGGGCATGAAGGCGTTGGGCGGACGCGAACTGTCGAGTTCACGTGCAGAACAGGTTCGGACCCTGATCCAGGATCTGGAGCGCACAACCTGGGAGCTCCCCCCCGGATTCGATACTGCGGTATTTGTCACGTTGGGAATGTCACGGAAGGGCTCGAACTGGTTCCCGCCGGATGGCGACGACTTGTTGGTGATTTCGCCCTTCGTGACAGGAGGTGCGCTTTTGGAGTTGGCAAAGCGCTCTCGGGTCAAACCACTTCTGATCTCGAGAGCTGATGAGCTAGATGCCTTGCAGGAAGACGTATTGAACCATTTCCGCGAGGTCTACGTTCTCAACGACCTTTGTGACAAGTTGGAAGAGGGCGATGATAGCGATCATCGAGAAGTGCTCCAAGGACTCCATGCGAAGGCGTACATAGTCAAAATGGGCTGGGATGCCAGCCACATCGTGGGGTCGGCAAATGCCACAAGTGCTGCGCTTCAAGCCGGTTCGAATGTCGAGTTCCTCTGCGAGTTGAGAGGCAAAGCATCGAAGGTCGGTGCGCCCGCTGTCTTCCTCGAGCCTGATTCCCTCGGAAAGATCCTAGTTCCATACGTACCATCCGAACGCACCCTTGATTCCAATGAAGAAGACGCAAAGAAGCAGATGGAAGTAATCCAACAAGCGATTGCGGATATGGATCTTCGTGCAATATGCGCGATTGAAGAGGGTGGAACCTGGAGCTTGTCGCTGACAGGAATTGGATTCCGGGAACAAAGTGATTGTTTCCTCACGACTTGGCCTGTCTCGCTAGTTCCAGAAAGAGCAATCGAATTCGATTCATCCGGAACCGCGAAATTCACACATCTTGCCGCGGCTGAAATCACTTCGCTCTTTGGGTTTCGGATCCAAATTGGGCGACAGGTATTGACCTTCGCTCGTGCAGTGGTTTTGGAAGGTGTTCCGCCAGATCGCGATGCGGAAATTCTTGCTCGGGTCTTGCGGAATCCGCAGGGGTTCCTGCGTTACCTGCGATTGTTGCTGGAAGATCTGCAGGGACACGAAGGCGGCGAGGGATTGCCACCATGGATGTTGGCTGGCCAGGCTGGTCAAGGGCTAGCGGAGGAGACTCCCTTCTTCGAAATGCTGGTCAAGGCGTATTCTCGTCAGCCATCGACCCTGAAGGCTGTCGAGGATGTGATCAGCCGATTAGAATCTTCATCCGAGCAATCTGGCATCATTCCATCCGAGTTCAAAGAACTTTGGGAAGTCTTTCGCAGCGCCTTGAAAGAGGTGGCAACGTGAGCCGCTTCGAAGCCGAACCGATTCTGTCCTCGTTGAAGGACTTCCAGCAGGCCACTGCCGAACATGCGTTTTCCCGAATGTTCCGGCAGGAAAATCCCAGAAGACGATTTCTGGTCGCCGACGAGGTGGGGCTTGGGAAGACCCATGTTGCACGCGGTCTGATTGCGAAGTGCATCGAGCATCTGCAAGACACTGTGAAACGGATCGATGTCATCTACGTGTGCTCGAATGCCGCCATCGCGGCCCAGAACGTGAGTCGCTTGAACGTGACGGGACAGAAAGCGTTCGTTCGAGCCACAAGACTGACCCTGCTACCACTGGAGGTACACGACCTCAAGGCGCAAACGATCAACTTCGTGAGCTTCACTCCAGGTACAACATTCGAACATGGCAATCGCGGCGGACATCAACGCGAGCGTCACCTCATTTACCAGATGCTTTCCTTGCCTGGCAGGTTGAAGGCAAAAGGATTGCAGCGACTGCTTCAAGCCACTGCCGGTAACTTGTGGTTCGAACGGTCCGCACAGACTTTGAATTTTGACCAGGAGTTGTCCGACAAATTCTGGTTAGCCGTGCAAGCGGATGAAGGGTTCTCCGAACTCCAAGAATTGTCCGACTTCTTCTCCGACGGCCGGCGATCCACCGATTCAGCGGACACCCGAAATCACTTCCTCGAGTGGATATCCAAGCTTCGAAAGATCTTGGCAAACGTTTGTTTGGACGCATTGGAACCCGATCTGGTGATTCTGGATGAATTCCAACGGTTCCGCGATTTGCTGGTCGATTCCGAAGATGGAACGGTCGGGGAGATCGCACATCGTCTCTTCAACTGGTCCAAGGAACTGCGAATCCTTCTGCTTTCGGCAACCCCTTACGCAATGTACGCCTCGGATGCCGAGCAGGAAGACCACTATTCAGATTTTATCCAGACGCTTCGATTTCTGTTCCATGAGACACCTTCTGACGTGGACGAAATCGAAAGTCTGCTTCGCGCCTTCCGCAGGGCCTTGCTCAAGACCGATGGCGCGGAAAACCTGCAGGCTCTGGATGGGATCAAAAATCGGATCCAGGAACTGTTGCGGGATGTGATGAGCCGGACGGAACGAGTCGGGATTTCGGCGGCACTGGATTCGATGATGTCTGAAACGGGAAGAACCCCCAAACTCGCTCCCGGGGATTTGGCCGAATGGAAGCTGTTGGACGATGTCGCGCGTTCGGTCGGGGCACACGAAGGAATCGAGTTCTGGAAATCGGCTCCTTACGCCTTGCAGTTTCTGGGGGCAAGTTATCGTCTGAAGCGCAAGTTCACCGATAAGCTTCAGACAGATCCTGACACCCGGTCATTGGTGGAATCGAACCGGTCCTTGCTGCTGGATTCCCAGGCTATCCAAGGCTGGGAGGAGCTAGATCCAAGGAACGCCAAGCTGCGGGTTCTTGTGGATGAAGCGATGGAGTCTGGAGCCTGGAAATGCCTTTGGGTTCCTCCGTCGCTCCCGTATACCCAACCTGCCGGGGTCTTTCGAGACAACTCCTGTCCGACCAAACGGCTGGTGTTCTCGAGTTGGAAGGTGGTCCCGGAAGCATTGGCAGCGGGTCTATCGTATGCTGTCGATCGGCAGGTGATGAGCGACCTGGGAGCCAAATTTCGTTATGACGAAATCGGCGAGGCTTTTAGGCCAAGGATCAAATTCGCACGGTCCAACGGGCGTGTTAGCGGAATGATGCCGTTGGCATTGGCCTACCCCTCCCATTGGTTGGCGTTGAATTTCCATCCGCTGCGATTGGCGATGGATGGACTCGCTGATTGGAAGGGAATGCGCACCCATGTGGCTCGGGTCATCGAGTCGGAATGGGCGTCTCGATTGCCTGCTGGGGGAGTGGGCAACTTGGTGGACGCGAAGTGGTATTGGGCTGCGTTGGCGATGATGGATGCGTATTCAGCTCCCGATCGTCGCACATGGTGCGAATCCGCATGGCTCGGCGCCTTGACGGATTTCGTCGATGGTGAAGCCACCGATGACCAGGGCGGCAAGCCGCACGAAGTCCTGCAGGAGCATTTGGCTCTTTGGTTGGATGCCTGGGATGGAAAGCTCGTTTTGGGGCGTCGCCCAAAGGATTTATGGGAAGTGCTGGCCGAGATCGCGCTTGGAGGCCATGCGGTTTGTGCCGTTCGAAGCCTTAGGGGTTCGTTGGCCAATCCTACCGTGGATGAGTCGGATTTTCTTCACGCCGCCGTACTCGCGTCGCGTGGATTGCGGGGGTTATTTAACCAACCAGAGTCCATCGCCATCGTGAGCTCCCAGCGCCTCGAAGACGATCAGGACGACAGTTATTGGCGGGAGTGCATCCAATACGGTCTGGATGGCAACCTACAGTCCTTGCTCGACGAACACGGCCATCTGCTCTCGGTTTTTGTGGGTGGTGGCGATGGGACGAGCGATAAGCTCCGCAAGATGGGCGAAGAAATCCAGAACGGCGCGACCATCAAATCGGCCTCGATTCAGGTCGACCGATTGGACCCAGACAAGAGTTCGTTCTCCATCCGTTGTCGGTATGCGGTGAAGTTCGGCGGCCAGGCGGAATCGGAATCGGACACCGAGCGCAAGAAGTCGCTGCAAACCGCCTTCAATTCTCCTTTTCGACCCTTCGTCTTGTGCTCGACATCGGTTGGCCAAGAAGGGTTGGATTTCCATCTCTGGTGCCACTCGGTGGTGCATTGGAACCTTCCGACAAACCCTGTCGATTTGGAACAGCGCGAGGGACGCGTCCACAGATTCAAAGGTCATGCAGTCCGCCGCAACCTAGGAATTCGCTTTGGGATCGATGATTTGAGGCGCGCGGGATGGGATCCAAGGATGGATCCGTGGGAAATTCTATTCGAACTGGCGAAGAAGGAACGCCCTTTTGACGCGACCGATCTTGTTCCTTACTGGATTTACGAGACTCCAGGCGGGGTCAAGGTAGAACGGCATTTGATGTTGCAACCATTGGGGAAAGATGCCCAACGCGCCCAGCGGCTACGCAAAAGCCTGGTGCTATACCGCATGGTCTTCGGGCAACCACGCCAAGACGACCTGCTTCAATATCTATCCGAAAAATTCCAAGGGGAGGAAATGGCCAACGATCTTGTGCGTTGGCGTATTGATCTATCACCCGATTGTAAGAGGTAATTCATGTGGGTTCAGATATAAATTCAATCATCAGATATCATTCAATGTAAACTTTCGCTTGGATCTTGATTTCACGCTCAATCCGTTGATAAATGAATTCGCATCCAGATCAAATCTCTCAATCGCTTCAATAAGTAAATCTTCTCCAAATTTATTGAAGCTCATATTCCTCAATTCAGCGATTTTGCATGCAGCCGCATGGATTTCAGGCGAAACGCGGAATTGAATATTTCCAGAAAATTGCTTTGGAGGAGGCTCGCCCTTCTCTGCGTATCCTTCGAGCAAAAAGTCAATCGCCCTCTCGAAATCCAATTTTGCTTGTTGTACGGTTTCTCCTTGGAAGAGAACTGTGTCACGAATTCCGACGACTATTCCACAAATCAAATTCTCTTCAGCAACAAGCTCAATCCTTGCGGAATATCCTTTGTAAGTGAATGCTGACGACATGCTTTACCTGTTTTGCTAATTATTTGGGAGACTACATAAAGTGGCCATTCCTGACTGCCTATTTAGGTTAGTTATCAAACGCCGCAAGCAACGCGCAAGCACACTTTTCTTACAAGGTATGCTCAGACGCAAGCAGAGTGCAGGCAGATGCTTGTTTTTTTTCCGCGCATGCTTTGGTTGTGAACGAAAGGGAACTTGACTTGGGATTGCTTCAGCCCATCCAGGCCTTGGAGAAGGCCTCCGCTTGTTGGAGCACCGTTTGAACGGCGGCGTCTTGAAGGTCGGGTGGGTAGCCGTACTTCTTGAGGATGCGTTTCACAAGCACCCGCAGCTTGGCGCGAGCACTGGCGCGATGCGCCCAGTCCACGGTCACGTTTTCGCGTAGGCTGACCAGAAGCTCATGGGCGATGATTTTGAGGCTTACGTTCCCAAGGATCTCCAACGCGCTTTGGTTTTCTGCCAAAGCATCATAGAAGGCGACCTCTTCCTCAGATAGGCCCAATTCCTCACCACGGCTCCGGGCTGTCCGAATGTCTTTGGCAAGGTTGATCAGTTCTTGGAGAACTTCCGCCGTGGTGATCGCGTTGGCGTGGTAGCGGGCGATGGCGGCTTCCAAACGCTCCGAGAAGGCTCGCGTTTCCACCACGTTGGTGCGGCTTCGCGACTGGATGCTGTCATTCAGGAGCTTCTTGAGCGCTTCCAAGGCGAGGTTCTTGCGTTCCATCTGCTGGACTTCAGCCAAGAACTCGTCCGAAAGGATCGAAATGTCCGGAGACTTGATCCCGACGGCACCAAGGATATCGACAATTTCTGTCGAAACCACGGCGCGGCTCACGATCTGCTGAACGGCCAGGTCGCGACTGGCCTGCGAGACTGCACCCGTTGCGCTTGTCTTGGTGATACTGACCTTCACCGTTTGGAAGAAGCCGACTTCTTCACGGATCTCCCTAGCGAGGTCGGTTGCACCCGCCAATGCAAAGGCCTTGGAGAGGTTCAAGACCGCGTCTGCAAACGAGCGCAACGCCTTCTTCTTGCCTTCATCGGACTTCTCATGTGCGGCCTTGTCACGGACCACTTCCTGAATCCATTCGATGGCTCCAGCAAGCAGCACAAGCCGCTCGTGGGGTGTGCCGCTCAAGCCTTCGCGGTAGCCGTACCCGTGGAACATATCGCGCACGATCTCGAGCTTTTCCTGGAGCACCGCAACGGCCTTGGCTTCATCGACGCCGGTAGTCGCCTGGTCGGGCTTGGAATACTGAGTGAGGGCGTTCTTGAGACTTTGGGCGATGCCGATGTAATCGACGATCAATCCTGCAGGCTTGTCACGGAAGACGCGGTTCACACGGGCAATGGCTTGCATGAGGCCGTGGCCACGCATGGGCTTGTCCACGTACATGGTGTGCATGCAAGGGGCGTCAAATCCTGTCAGCCACATGTCGCGCACGATCACGATCTTGAGCGAATCCATGGGATCGCGGGCACGCTTGGCCAACAGGTCGCGACGGGCCTTGGTCCCGATATGGCGTTGCCAGGCTTCCGGGTCGGAGGCAGATCCGGTCATGACGATCTTGAGCGCACCCTCGGCATCGTCGTCGCTGTGCCACTGCGGGCGCAGCTTCACGAGTTCCTGATAGAGCTTCACGCAGATGCGACGGCTCATGCAGACGATCATTGCCTTGCCGTCGAGGCTTGCGACGCGACTCTCGAAATGGTCCACGATGTCCTTCGCGACCAGCTCCATGCGAGTGTCGCTTCCCACCAGAGCTTCGACCGTCGCCCACTTTTGCTTGAGCTTCTCCTGCTCTGTCGGTTCTTCACCTTCTGTGAGGGCTGCGATCTCGTCATCGATGCGGGGGCGCTCGTCCTCGTCCAGTTCGATGCGCGCCAAGCGGCTTTCGTAGTAGATGGGCACGGTCGCGCCATCTTCCACGGCCCGGCTGATGTCGTACACGTCGATGTAATTGCCGAAGACCGCTGGCGTGTTCACGTCTCCAGCCTCGATGGGCGTGCCGGTGAATCCGATGAAGGATGCGTTGGGAAGCGCGTCGCGCAGGTACTTGGCGAACCCGTAGGAGATCTCGCCCGTGTCGGCTTCCACCTTGGCGCGAAAGCCGTACTGGCTACGGTGCGCTTCGTCTGCGATCACGACCACGTTGGCACGTGCGGTCAACGGGGGCAGATTGGTCACTCCGGCGGGCGGGGCGAATTTTTGGATGGTGGTGAACACCACGCCGCCCACATCGCGAGCAAGCTTCTTGCGTAGATCGTCGCGGTCTTCGGCTTGGATGGGCGTCTGGCGGAGCAGATCCTTGGCGGCGCAGAAGGTACCGAAGAGCTGATCGTCCAGGTCGTTGCGGTCCGTGAGGATCACAAGCGTGGGATTGCCCATGCCGGGATGCTGGACGAGCTTGCCCGCGTAGAAGGCCATCAGGAGCGACTTTCCCGATCCTTGGGTATGCCAGATCACGCCTGCACGGTGGTCGCCCTTGCGTTGGGTCTTGACGCTTGCGAGCCCGTATTCTGTGGGGTCCTCACCGGAAAGTAAAACGGAAGGATCAGACGGCGACGTGGCACGAAGTGTCGAATCCACGGCCTTACGCACGGCATGGAATTGGTGGTAGCCCGCAATGATCTTGACGGTGCCCGAAGGCATGTCGGCAAACAGGATGAACGAGCGCAACAGTTCCAGAAAGCGCGACTTCTCGAAGATGCCTTCGATGAGCGTGGACTGCTCGGGAAGTCCCTTTGCCTGGATCTCCAGCCCATCGGTGGTGCGCCAGGGCATGAAGCGTTCTTCGTCCGACGAGAGCGATCCCACGCGGGCATTGAGTCCATCGGAAGTCACCAAGAGCGCATTGGTGCGGAAGAGAGCCGGGATCTGGTTCTTGTAAGTCTGGAGCTGGTTGTAAGCCCCGGTGAGGCTTGCCGACTCTGCGCCGGGTGCCTTGAGTTCAATCACAGCAAGCGGAAGGCCGTTCACGTACACGACGCAATCGGGGCGACGGTTCACGTTCCCCGTGATAACGGTCAGTTGGTTGACCACCAGCCAATCGTTGTGGTCAGGATGATCGTAGTCGAAAAGCCGCACCACACCTGCGGTCAGGAGTCCGTCTTCCCCGTAGAACTCGACCTCCACGCCGTCGGTGAAGTACATGTGCAGACGGCGATTCTCTTCCAGAAGCACGGGGCGCTCCTGCTGCAGGAGCTTGCGGACGGCTTCTTCGCAGGCAGATACGGGAACGCCGGGATTCAGCCTCTTGACAGAATCTGTCAATCGTCCCAGGAGCACCACATCCTCGTGGCTCTCGCGCTCCGGGGACTTGCTGTCTGGGCCAATGGTATCGCCTAGGGCGGTTACGTAGCCCAAGGCGCGGAACTGGGTCAGGAGCGAGTCTTCGAGATGGGATTCGGGGAGGAAGGACATCATCGCGGGTTTTCCGGGGGGAGGGAGGCCGTGGTGCAATACGCCTGCCGCTCGTGCTTGGGCGTGGCCGGGAAAGCCAGGCTCAGCGAACGATCCCGGACCATGCGTGTCAGGTAGTTGTTCCGCAACGGATCGGGCTTGCGTGCAGCTAGTTCCGCCAGGCAACGCAGGGTGATGTAGCGTCCCTTGCAAAGCTCCAGAAGGATGGTGTCCAGAGCATCGGGATTCAGCCTCGCTTTTTCGCGTGATTCCTGGGCGAGTCTTTCCAGGCTTTCCCGGAACGAGGGGGACAGGTTGGTCAGGTCATCGATCACCGGCAGCGGCAATTTGGACGACCGCAGACACCCGTCGGCATCCCGCTCCTCGATCCCTTCCTCACCGCTGGGCGAGGATCCCGAGTGGTTATGTGAGATGGTCCGGCTGCTATGTGAGATGCTCGGGGCGCTATGTGAGGTGCCCAACGTGGGCAAGGATGGGCCGAACACATCCTCCGGACGGGTCAAGGGCACACCTGCTAGATGGTACACTGCACCCCTTCCACCACCAGTAGAAACGAGCATTCCTTGTTGTGTGAGATGCTGGAGTGTGCGGGTCAGGTCCACGCTATGGGAGGTGCTCATGCCCTTGAGGCGGCCATGGCTCACGCTGCCTTCGCTGGCGGCCAAGGCTAGGGCCATGCGTTCCTCCTGGGCGAGAGCATCGAACCGGGCACCAAGGCGCTGTCGCAGACTGGTCACGATCACCTCCGGGAACAGGTCGATCATCCTCAATTCCAGCAGGGTCTGGTTGTAAGGCTCCGAGTTCATGTGGAGTTTGGGAGGGTGCCAATGTTGGGCTTCCCAGCCCTGGAGGATCTTGGGGATACCTGTGCCGGCCTGCTCCCCGACGCCCACGAAGCGGAACATCTGGTGAAGATTGCGGTTGCGGCAATCGGGCTCCCCGCCTTGAAGCGCGATCTCGACTGGCACGCGCATGAGACCGGGATTGCGGAATCCGAACATGTCGGGCCGCTTAACGACCAGCACCGAGGCGCGGTCGGTATAGTCGGCATGAACGAGCGTATTGGCTAGAGCTTCGCGCAGTGCCACATGCACGGGGGTGTCTTCCTGGCGCTCGCCTTTTTCCAGGCGGAACGGGACCTTGAGGTCGGCGGTGAGCTTGAGGTAGACGCGCCGGTAGAAGTCATAGAGATTCCCGGACCACTTGCCGTCCAGCGTGAGCCGGTCGGTCCAGCGCATCTCTGTTCTGGCCTCCGGGCGCTCCATGTAGTCGAGCATGTAGTTGGGCAGGATTTCCCGGATGGTCTCCATGCGTCCGAACATGAGGAGCCCTGCGAGGGTCAACCCCTGTTGCCCCGTCTCGCGGTCGCGACGCCATCCCCCGATACTGCGCAGGAAATCCAGGTCACCAAGGGCATTCCAAGGATGAGCCGGTTCGCGGTTCGCAAAGACCTGACGGTAGGCCCGGAAGGTCTCCATTTGGAGATCATCCAGGTCGTGGTGCGGGAGCAGACGGAGATCTCGGCTGTCCTCCACCTGCTCGGCCAGAAGGCGCTTGACCTCCTCGTCGGGGATGGGGCGGTCGCTTTCGTTTTCGCGGCGGTAGCTGTTGCCGTCCAAGGGATTCTTGGTGATGTGGACAGGCCGTAGGGTACGCGGAGCCCGAGGCACTTCGATTGCCAGTATGGTCTTGCCGCCAAGAGGGATTTCCTGCACACGGGAGTCGTTGAGCAGGTTGACGCTGACCTTGTCGCGGCTGTTGAGGAGATTGAAAAGCTCCGTGCGCACCTTGGCGAGGTTCTCGATTCCCTCGACGGTGAACTGGCCGTGGCTTTCGCGCAAGCCCAACAGGATCACGCCGCCGTGGGTGTTGGCAAACGCGCTGTAGGTGGGCCAGAAGTCCTTGGGGATCACACCCTTGCCATCAGCACCCCGGGCCAGCTTGATCTCAAGGTCGACCGATTCTCGCAGCAAGGAAATATCTTCAATGGAGGAAATTTGGATCATGCTCTGGAATTCCTATCACCTGCGAGACTTGCAAAAGCGGCTTTGAGGACCTGCATGCAGATGTCTGCAGTATGGCGGTCTGGTTGGAATCCAGTGTGCATCTGCTCATAAGGGTGAATAAAATTCCTGAAGTCACGGAGTACATGGCTGAACTTTTTGGCACTTCCGTGAAGTTTGTGGGTAGTGCTCATGCGGCCATCGTTTGTGGGTAGAGCTTGAGGCCGGCGAGGTGGAAGAGGACGTCGTTCTTGAAGGCCTTGAAGTTGGCGTGTCCTCGAGCCTTGTTCCGGATGGCCTGGATCTTTGAGTTCATGGTCTCGGCCGGGCTGTTGGAGAGGGCCATGCGGATGCCGTTGAGAATCCCCCAGGTGTGGTTGGTGACCAAGTTCGCGACCTTGTGCATGGCCTTCACGCTGGAGTCCAAGACCGCCTTGGACCACTCCTCCAGAGCCTGTCCAGCCTGGTTGACACTGTCGCACATCCACACCGCGCGCAGAGCTTCCTTGAACCTCCACGCTTGGGCGCTCTCGTAGTGGGCATCGGCGGTCCAGGAGATCTGCTGAGCTTGCTGTGCAGACAGCTTCTCCTGGCCTCGCACCAGGGACCACTTGGCTTTTCCCAAGGCCTTGAGATCGAAGTGAGCCACACTGGCCTCGCGCCCCGCTGCACTCTTGCAAGACTTCATGCCGCCCCTCTTGATCAGGTGGCGAAGCTCCGCCACTTCCTTTCGATGGGTAGCCATCAAGGCTTCGTTGGCATGCTTCATCAGATGGAAACGGTCGAAGACGACGATGTCCCGGCCTTGCTCCAATTCCTTCAGCGTCACGCTGTAGTAGCCGCTGTGAAAATCCTGGGACATCGATTCTATCTGGCTTCGGGCCTTCTCGGACAGTCCGGCATAGAAGTCGGCCAGGCCATTTCCGGCACGTCCCTCGTAGACCTCTTCCACGTGTCCGGCCTGCACGTTGCACAGGATCGTCCCGAACTGACGCCCCTTCTTCCAGCTCTTCTCGTCCACGCAGCCATGGACGAAGGCTGGGTGGGTACCGGCCTTCTTGGCAGCTTCGCGCTGAGCCAAGCCTCGCGCAACGGCACGCTGCTTGATTCCCAGAAGCTGGTCTTCGCTCACCCGAAGAATGCCCTGGGTTCGCGTGGCTGGCATCGCCAACAGAAGATCGATGGCAAGGCGTTCAAACAGCGCTGTGAAGCCCGACCCAGGCTCTGCCCAAGGAAGAACAGGCTGCCGGGTCTTGTGATCCGGGCACTCCACACGAGGCGGCTTGGCGTGGAGGAAGGTCTTCATCTGGCAGGTGTCCAGGTGACGCCAGACACGCTCACTGGTATGGTCGTAGACGGCAAGCTCATGGTCGCAGTCGGGGCACCGGAACTTGCTCCCGGCACCATGCTCCACATGCACATGGATCTCCTGCCCGGCCACATTCATGTCCACACGGGAAACCCGCCAGGGGCTACGAAGACCAAGGATGTGCTGGTAGAGATCGGTGCTGTCCATACCCAAAACCTGCCTAGGAAAAAGCCAATGGTCTACGGGTGACGTACCTGCTACCCACAGAAAATCCGGGAGTGCCATCGATTGGCAAGTACTTCGCAAGGAACTTT
>Ga0302294_10000200_pt1 | contig 18504 bp, 14 predicted proteins | sample III_Fen_N2_3_FD_194550 | JGI IMG/M metagenome (GOLD analysis project Ga0302294, IMG submission 194550) | Peat permafrost microbial communities from Stordalen Mire near Abisko, Sweden - III_Fen_N2_3 | ecosystem: Environmental > Terrestrial > Soil > Wetlands > Permafrost | place: Sweden: Abisko...
AAGCGAGCAAAGCGGCACGCTCGACGCCAATGGCAAGCTGCAAGTCACGATTCCGACCAAGACAAGCGAAAAAAAGGAAGATGTGATCTATCGCATTGAGGCTCGTGTCACCGATGCGGGCAATCGCGAAATCTCCGGTCGTGGATTCGCGCTGGCTACATATGGCAGTTTCTATCTCACCGCACACCCAAGCTCGTATGTGTACTCCAAGGGTAGTTCGGCAACGATCAACGTCACTGCTCAGGACTACGACAAGAAGCCCGTGGCCACGGCATTCCGCGCAGAGTTGATGAACTGGAATTGGCAGAAGCGGAGCGGCAGCGTCGTTTCAACCTCGCAGGGACAGACCGGTTCCGACGGCAAGGGGCAAGTTCAATTCACGGTTCCCGACGCCGGTGAGTTCCGCGTGCGTGTCACGGCGATGTCGGTGCAAAACCGCGAAGTGGAAGACACCGCGTACCTCTGGGCCCCGGGTGTCGGTCCGCTTTGGGCCGGAACGCAGCAGGAGCGCGTTCAAATTGTCGCTGACAAGAAGTCGTACGCGCTGGGCGATACCGCGCACGTCATGCTGATCGCGGGCGCGGAACCGGCGAGCGTACTCGTTACGACGGAGGGAAATGGTCTCTACACGGCGCAGGTCATCAAGAGTGCAGGCGGCAGCGTCACGGTGGATGTTGCGATCCGCCCGGAGTACGCACCCAACTTCTATGTTTCGGCCGCGTTTATTCGAGGCAATAAACTTTACGTTGGTAATAAGAGTCTCTCGGTGCCGCCGACGCAACATGTTCTGAAGGTGGACTTGCAGCCTTCCAGGCCGCAGTACCAGCCGGGGCAGGCGGGCGGTTACACCATCAAGGCGACGGATTCATCGGGGAAGCCTGTTGCGGGCGCGGACTTCAGCCTGGGTGTGGTCGACGAAGCCATCTACGCGATCGAGCCTGAGGTGGCGACGAATATCGTCTCAGCGTTTTACGGCAAGGTGTACGCGAACGTCTCCACCGAAAGTTCACTCACCTTTTACTTCACCGGACAAGCAGGGAAGCGAGCGATGCAGTTGGCAGTAGAGTCCGTCGGCGTTTCGCTTGCCTCTTCAGCGCTTGCACAGCTTAAACCGGAGCGGCTGGTGCAGCCGAAGATCCGCAAGGCGTTCCCTGACACTGCTTTCTGGGTTGCTGATGTGCGTACCGACGTGAACGGCCAAGCGACAGTGAAATTTGACTATCCTGACGCCATCACTTCGTGGCGCGCCACGACGCGGGGCGTTACGCAGGAGACAATGGTCGGAAGCGCGGTGGAGAACACCATCGTGCGTAAGAATCTGATGGTGCGGCTGGTGGTGCCGCGATTCTTCCGGCGAGGCGATGAGACCGTGGTTTCGACCATTGTGCAGAATTACCTTCCCGCCGAGAAGACGGCACGTGTTTCGATGGAATTCACCGGCCTGCAGGTGCTCGACGGGGCAACCCGTGAGGTGCCAGTGCCGAGCCGTGGACTGGTGAAGGTGGACTACCGTGTGCGAGTGCAGGATGTCGATTCGGCGAAAGTGCTGGGCAAGGCACTCACCGACATCGAAAGCGATGCCATGGAGCTCACGCTGCCGGTGGTGCCGTTCGGCGTGCAGTTGGCCGTCGCGAAATCGGGCTCCATCGGCGGAACAGGGAACAGCAATACCACCGAAGACTTGACGTTCCCGTCTGGCATCGAAGCCAATACCCGCAAGCTCACGATTGAGGTGACGCCGTCGATTGTAGGGACCATTTTCGGGGCGCTCGACTATCTCACTTCGTATCCTTACGGGTGCACCGAGCAGACGATGTCGAGCTTCCTCCCCGATGTGCTGGTGGCTGACGCCATGAAGAAGCTTGGTGTCGGCGCCAATATCGATCCGCAGAAGTTGAACAAGCAGGTGCAGGCCGGGCTCGACCGGCTCTACCAGTATCAGCACCCAGATGGCGGTTGGGGATGGTGGCAGACGGATGACTCGCAGGCGTTCATGACGGCCTACGTTCTGACCGGCCTGGTGCAGGCCAAGGCTGCCGGGTACGAGGTCGAAGCGGATCGCATTGATCGCGCCCGCAAGTGGTTGCTTACGCCGTTCACACGTTCGAATTCTGTAAAGACCGACTTGCGCGCGTACATGGCCTATGCGTTGGTGCTAAGTGGCAATGAATCGAATGCGACCATTCTGAACTCGGTCTGGAGCCAGCGAGCGACGCTTACCCCGTACGGCAACGCACTGCTCGGGCTGGCGATGGCGCAGGTCAATGATTCGCGCGCGAGCGAACTGGCCAAGCAGTTGTCTTCTGACGTAAAACAAGAGGCAAGCCAGGCTTGGTGGCCGACCGATACCAACTACCTGATGGACTTCTACGGCGACACCACACCGCAAGCCACGGCCTACGCACTGAAGCTGCTCGACCGAGTCGATCCGCAAAGCCCGCTGCTGGCCAAGGCCGCACTCTGGCTCGTGATGCATCGTGGCGGCGGCTACTACTGGGACTCGACCGAGCAGACGGCGATGGTCATCTATGGCTTGACCGACTACCTCCAGCGCACACAGGAGCTGAAGCCTAACTTTAGCGTTGATGTGCAGGTGAACGGCAAGACCATAGCGACCAAGAAGTTCACCGCTGCCGATGCGACAGCTCCTCCAACCGTGGTCACATTGCCCGAAGCGCAGCTGGCGTCAGCTGCAAATCAGATCCGCTTCGTCAAGAATGGCGACGGGCATCTGTATTGGTCGGCGCGCGGCGAGTACTACTCCAGCCAGCCAAACATCGTGAACACCGGCACGTTCCAACTCAGCACCGTGCGCGAGTACTACAAGCTCACGCCGCAGCAATCTGGCGACAAACTGTTGTATCACCTGGACAAGCTTAAGGGACCGGTTCAGGTGGGCGACACGCTCGCCGTGCGCATCACGGTCGGTGGCGGCGATTGGCGCTACCTGATGATCGAGGACCCGATACCATCAGGCACTGAATCGATCGCGCGCGACGATTTGTATCAGCTCGATCAACAGCCGCCGTGGTGGACGACACGTTGGCGAAGTTACCGCGAGCTGCGCGACGATCGCACGACGTTCTTCAACTACTGGTTCCCGCGTGGGCAGTCTGAATACACCTATCTGCTAAAGGTGGTGAATCCGGGCGTCTTCCGCGTCAGCCCGACGCGGGTGGAACCGATGTATCAGCCGCAATACCTCTCGACGAGCGATGCGGCCACGGTGACCGTGAAATGACCTCGCCTGAGACTAATACCAACCGCACTGGCGTTTTGAAGCTGTGGCTGCTGAACTTCGTGGCGAATGCGGCGCTGTTGGCAGTCGCATATTTCTGGTTGCTGCTTCCTGATGCGCATGGCTGGCAAGTAGGGGCAACGGTTTTCATCGCAGCCGCCGCTATTGGGTCTGTACTATGGCTGCGCGCCGGAACACTGGCGTGGTTCCGAGTTGCCGAGTTTCGCAAAGATGCGGGCATTTGGCGCGCCTACAAGTATTCATTACGCTACGTCCCGGCGCTTGCTTTTTGGGTGCTCTCGTTCGCCATCATTGCTTGGCTGCTGTTGGGCTTACGCGATTACGTGCCGCAGTTCGCCGTGTGGATCCGCCAGCAGTTCAACGGCGGGCTGCCGCCGCGCAATATCATGAACGACTTGAACTGGTTGCTGCTCGTAATAGTTGCCTACGTGATGCCTGGTCTATGGCTGCCAATTGCCACGACGGTCGCGGCCAGTGGCGTCCATCCGACGCACCTCGCGCATTCGCGCCGCGTGTGGAAGCGGCCGTTTTACTGGCTGTGGTTGTGCCTGCTGCTGGGTTTGGGCATCTATTTTCCATACAAGCTGGTCTGGTGGATTCCCGACCTGCAAACCATTCGCCAGCAGGTTTGGAGCATGAGCGCGCGCTTTCTGCTTGCCTACCTCGTTGCAGTAACAGCGTTCATTGCGGTGGTATGGCTGGCGGGACTGTTTACCGATCGCGAAGATCCGGTCGAACTCTGAAGAAAACCTCAACCAGCGGGCGGCATGCGGGAGTCAATCCTCGGACACAATGGCGGACGGCAATCCATCTTGGAGCCATCCGATCACCTCGGCCCGTCCCTTTTGCGCCACCAACCGTGACACTCGCGCTTGGGCTTCTGCATACGCCAGCCGCATTTCCTGTTCATTCGTAGGGTTGCGCAGCGCTTTGTTTATTGCGTCGATGCTCTCAAAACTACCCGTGTGTTTCGGCGTATCGCCAGGCTGAGAGAGGTATAGCACCAGACCCTCACGAAACCATAGCGGCGTCCCTGGCTTGGCGTGCGATTCCACCAGCATGTGCAGCAATTCGTGGCGAAGAGTGCCTTCGAGCCGGCCTGCGTCACGCAACACGTCGGTGGGTTGCAGCCGAATAGTTCTTCCGCGCGTTGAAGCTGCCACCCATCCCGGCTCGCCCGTAGCATCACGGAACGCCGCCACAGTCGGGTACACCTTCAGCTTTGCCGCGCCGTTGTAGAGCAAGCCTGTGCTCGTCTCAGCTTCGTGCATCAAGCGAGTCGCCAGCGGCAACAAAGAACGGTCGCGCTCCGGACGCTCGGTGAAAAGCACCACATCTTCGCTCGACAGTTGCTGCCACTGTGTACCCTGCGCGCTTACACCCAGCCTCGTTCCCGGGTAATAGAAGCTGAGGATTTCGCGATACATTTTGCCCTCTTCGCCCATCACCTCGGCACCAACTTGGCACAGTCCTACTCCATGGCCAGAGCCGCGACCGTTGAAAATAATCTGATCACCCGAGATCCGCACGTCGTACCAGTTGCTCTTCAGGCGGTCCCACCCAATATTTCTTCCCACTGCAAGGCGAAATGCGAGGCCGGGCACCGTGATGCTGTGGCCGCCAGTTACATTGAGGAACTCCACCCGTCCGCTGGCAGTCCGCTGCGCTACAGCCACTGAACGCAGATGGCCCGGGACGTTGACTCCCTCTGCTGCCAAAGCGCGTTGCAACTGCTCTTTCGTTACCTCGCTGCGCCAGCGGTTGTTGCTGCTGCGAATGCAGTAGCTATCCGAATGCTGCTTCAGATAGGGCGCGCGCTGCTCTTCGTTACCCATAATGTAGCGGCCGTCTTCGGTAGTGCCGCCGCAATTGGCATGGTAGTACGTTGCAGCGGGTTCGCCGTCATACCAGAGCACCTCGCCCGCGGTGGACTCGACGATCTTGCGCAGCCGTGGTGTCACGTCGCCAAGCCTCAGGTTCTGGCAGTGCGTGGAATCGCAGAAATCAAAGCCATCGACCGCGTGCCGCGTGCCGAAGTGCAGCGCATAGGTCCGGGCCGTGACTGCCATCGCCTTCAGCGTTTCCTCAGACTTGAAGTTTCCGGTTTCGCCCGCGAGAACACCGCCGATGTACTCGTCCATCGGCATCGAAGCCGTAACCAGTAATTTTCCATCGTGGGCGCTTACGTCGATAGGGAAGTCAGCCTTCAGCGGCGGCGAACTTGGGTTGGCGAGCACGAAATTGCCGCCGACATGCAGTTCGGATGTTGCCGTTCTGTCCCCCTCAACTCCGACTTGCGCCCCAGAGGCACCGATTGCCATTGTCGTGAATGCGGTTTCCGCACACTTTGCGCACTTGCGGTACGTGGCCTGTCCAGCGTTGGCCGTGATTTTCAATTTCGAGGCAGGGTGCAGATACCACAGCCGTACACGCACGGTTTTAGGAAATCCGCTTGCGCTCCCATTCCGCTGTGTCTGTGCACCATCGGCCAAAGCTATCAACAATGCCAACAGCAGAATCGAGATGCGCCTCATCGGGCCGATCCTCGGCTTGCCGAATACGCTGAGAAAATTTCCCGCGCAACACTCGCCGCATCCGTCGGCCCGTGTCCCTTTTCGAGGAACACGACCAGCACAATTTCCGGCTTATCGGCTGGAGCATATCCTGCAAACCAGCCATGCCGCCAAGCGCCTTCTTCCACAAGCGCCGTTCCGGTTTTACCTGCGACTTTCATGCTTGAATTCGGCTGTGCCAAGTGTCCCATTCCGTAGGACACTGATCCTTCGAGCCCATCGAACAACGGAACCAGTCTCGCGTCGTGTTGCAGCGACAGCTGAGCGAGGTGCTGGTAACCGCGCAGTAATTCCAAAGGGGTGACGCGCACACCCCACTCGCCGATCGCCTGCAGTTGCAAATCTGCTTGTGTAGGTGCGAGTGTCACGGTGCCAGACTCATCGTTAGGCACGAGGCCACTGGGTGAACCGAATCCATCTTTCAAGAAACTGCGATGCAATTCGGCCGGCGTCAGCCGGGTCGCCATGCTTGTGAAGTACGTGTTGCACGAGTATGCCAGTGCTGTGGCCGCATCGAAAGGCTGCTTCAGGTCGGGATGGGTACAGTCGAGTCTATGACCTGTAACGGTGAGCGACCGATTGCACATCAGAGCTGTCTGCTGGTTGATTTTGCCCGCTTCCAGCAGCGCGAGCAGCGTGAATGGCTTGATCGCCGATCCCGGCAGTGCAACGCGACGAGCTGCTGTTCCGGGATGATAGGCCGCGAGCACCTTACCCGTTGCGACGTCGAGTACTACCGCCGTCCCTGCGCTTCTCGCCATGGCTCGGTTCACAGCCTGATGCAACGCGGATTGTGTCGCCGAAGAGGTGTAGGTTTCCAGCGTCAGGCACATGAGTAGACACAACGCCATCCGAAGTGACACCGCTGAGGGGACTTTCGCCTGCACCATATCTCGATTGTATGTTTGGATGAGTGGGCCGGCATGCGAATTTGTCCTGCCGAATCCCTGTGCTAATCAGATGCCAGCCGCGATTTTCACACCACCAGAACTATCTTTCCCATTGCGCCCGTGGACTTCATGATCTGTTCATGCGCGCGTGCCGCGTCAGCCAGCGGAATCTCTTGCGCTATCACCGGACGCAGCGTCTCATTCTCCAGCCCGGCTCCCAGTGCGGCATGCATCTCTCGCGATTCCTGCTCCGACGTTCCGAATAGCAGTACTCCGCGAACATCCGACTCGCGCGACATCAGATCCCGTGGATTGATTTCGATGGTCCCTCGGTTGCCGACTACAACGACGCGACCTTTCTTCGCCAATAGCCCCAGGTCGGCCGCGAGGTTCTTGTTAGCCAGCATCTCCACGATGAGGTCGAAGCCGCGCTCTCCGGTTAGCCTCATCAAGTCGTCGAGATAGCCGGGTGTCGAGTGATTCACAGCATGCTGTGCACCTTGCTCCTTGACCAAGCGCAGTCCTGCATCGCTGCCTGCCGTCCCCATCACCAACAGCTTTGCCGTACAGGCCAACTGGACGGCTGCAGTTCCCACGCCTCCGCTTGCGCCATGGATTAACACGGTCTCCCCGGGTTTTGCGCCACCGCGCTGGAACAGAGCACGATACGCGGTTCCGTACGCTACGCCCATCGCCGCACCTTGCTCGAAACTCACTTTCGTCGGCAGCGGATGCACTTGCGACTCGGCGCACAGCGTCTGCTCAGCATAGGTGCCACTCAGCGAACCCGACGTATACACGCGATCGCCGGGCTTTACGCTGGTTACTCCGCCGCCCACCACTTCGACAACTCCCGCGGCATCGGCGCCCGGCGTGTAGGGAAGCGCAGGCTTGATGGCGTAGGTCCCGGTGCGCATGTAGTTCTCCACCGGATTTACGCCTACGGCATGAACCCGTACCACAACCTGGCCCGGCCCCGGCTGAAGATCAGGAACGTCCTCCAGCTTCAACACCTCCGGCCCGCCAAACTCATGTACACGAATCGCTTTCATTCTTGCCTCCCGCGGAGAAATGCCCGCGCCAAAATAAATAGTATGCCTGCGGGCGTGAAAAATGACCCCGCGGGAAAGTAACGGGGCCTCTAGAAAACTACCTTGTGCGAATCGAGCGTACGTGCCGCTCAGCCTTTAGCGGCCATTTTCTCGCGGAGCACCGCCATCTGCTCGCGATTTGGTCCGTAGGGTGCGGGAGCAACGCCGCCGGCTAGCCGACAAAGGACTGACAGCTGCCCACGATGGTGAATGTGGTGGTGTAGCAGCGCCGACCACAGGATGTTTCGGATCGGCATCTCTTCACCGGTGAAGAAAAGTAGCTTTCGGTCCAGGTCCGCGGGCGCCAGCTTTGCGACTTTGCTCATCGCCTCTTTGTGAATACGTTCATACCCGGTCGCAAGCTCCTCGATCGTCTTCGGTCGCTCGATCCCCGGTGGCCGTACGCCCATCTCAAACACTCCGCGCTCGAGTCCAAAACCGGTGTACGCGTCCATCTCCGCCAGGTGCCATGCCAACTCGCCTATTGAGCGGCCTCCGGCATCGGGACGGAAGTCATATTGTCCTGCAGGCAGAGCCTTCAAGAGCTCTAACGTGTTCTTCGACTCCTCGTCCCAGGTACTTAAAAACGTTTGCACTTCGTTGCTCATGAACCATCTCCTTGTTGCACAATCCATCCCTGGCTACCTGTGCCGCTCCATTCTATTGCACGCTGGGCCGGCCGCTGAGCCTGCCCGGATTCCAGCTTTGTCGATTGCGCGACAACTGCTCCGTCGCTGCCGGTTAACGGAACGATGCCTTGCCTTTCCCTTAAATTCCTTTACCATCGGATTCCAAAGGTCGGGCACCTTACCGCGACGCGTTCACCGACCGTACAGGCTTGCACGACCGAGGTTTTCATGTCCGAAATCATCTTGAGTATCAATGGAAGTGAACGCAAACTAAAGGTCGCGCCCGAAACGCCGTTACTCTGGGTGATCCGCGACACTCTTGAACTGACCGGCACCAAGTATGGATGTGGTGCTGGAATCTGTGGTTCCTGCACTGTCCATGTTGATGGCGAATCCACCCGCTCGTGCATCACCCCGGTTTCCGCCGCTGCGGGCAAGGCTATCACCACGATTGAGGGCCTCTCGCACGAAGCCTCGCATCCTGTGCAACAGGCATGGATCGCCGAAGACGTTCCCCAGTGCGGCTACTGCCAATCGGGTCAGATCATGCAAGCTGCCGCGCTGCTGGCCAAGACACCGCACCCATCCGAACAGCAAATATTGCAGGCCATGAGTGGCAACCTTTGTCGTTGTGGAACATACCACCGCATTCGCCGAGCCGTCGCGCGTGCTGCGTCGGCGACCGGAAGTGCGCAATGAGCCCAATCTCACGCCGCCAATTCCTCGTCGGGGGAGCAGTCGCCGGAACAGGGCTTGTGGTTGCTTTCTATTGGCCAAATGGCCGCTCCCATGAGACTGGCGAGCACGAGTTTGCACCGAATGCCTACCTCCGCATTGCGCCCGACGGAAAGGTCACCATCGTCGTTGCTCGCTCGGAAATGGGTCAAGGCGTTCGCACCTCGTTGCCAATGATCCTCGCCGATGAACTCGACGCCAACTGGAGCGACATCGCCATCCAGCAGGCAGGCGCGAGCACGCTCTTCGGCGACCAATCCACCGGAGGCAGCGCCAGCGTTCGCACGACTTGGGACCCGATGCGGCAGGCTGGCGCTGCAGCCAGGGAAATGCTGATCGCAGCCGCAGCGCAGAGGTGGAGTGTGCCCGTAGCAGAATGCACGACCGACAAGGGATTTGTGTTGCATCCGGCTTCGCGCCGGCGCGAGTCGTACGGCGAATTGGTGGAGCGCGCCGCGAAACTGCCAATCCCGAAAGAGCCGAAGCTCAAGGACTCGTCTCAGTACAAATTGATTGGCACGCCGATTCCACGTCTGGATACGCCTTCCAAGACGAATGGCACCGCGGAGTACGGCATAGACTTTCGCGTTCCTGGAATGAAGTACGCATTTCTGGCGCGGTGTCCCGTGATCGGGGGCAAGGCCGTCAGCTTCGACGACCAAGAATCCCGCAAGGTTCCGGGTGTGGTCAATGCGGTGAAAGTCGGTGACTATGCGGTTGCCATGGCGGCCGATTCCGTCTTCGGCGCGATAGAGGGGCGGAAGGCGCTCAAGGTTTCATGGGACGAAGGTCCGAATAAGGCCCTCGAAACCGAAGCCGTCTTCGATGTTTTGCGCAAGGCCGCCAACGATAAGGGCGTCTCATTGCAGACTGTCGGCGATGTCTCGAAGGTGAAGGGTCGCCGCCTCGAAGCCATCTATGAAACACCCATGTTGGCGCATGCGCCCATGGAACCTGAGAATTGTTTCGCTCACTTCCTTGGCTCGACATGTGAAATTTGGGCGCCGACGCAGGTTCCCCAGGACGTGCGGGACTCGGTGGCCACCGCCGTAGGACTCAAGCCCGAAGACGTTCATGTAAATGTGACGCTGATGGGCGGAGGTTTCGGTCGCCGTCTCGAACATGACTACGCGGTCGAAGCAGCGCTGGTTTCCAAAGCAATTAACGCACCAGTGAAAGTAATGTGGACGCGCGAAGATGATATGCGCTTCTCTGTCTATCGCCCCCCCAGCGTGCACCAACTCAGCGCGGTTCTGGACGGACATGGATCACCTGCCGCATACACGCATCGGTTGATCTCGCCCACTATCTCGGGCCAGAAGGGCTACCCCATCGAAGGCGGCGTCGATCCCGACCTGAAAGATGAAGCTGCCTTCCTCTATCCGGTTCCCAACCTCAGCAACAAGTACATCGCGCCGCAGTGCGCGGTTCCGCTCGGGTGGCTGCGCTCGGTGTACGCCGCACAGGTGGCCTTCGCCAACGAGAGTTTTATTGATGAACTCGCCCATGCCGCGGGCAAAGACCCGCTGGAGTATCGCCTCCGCCTGCTGGCCGAAGACAAAGAGATTAGCTACTTCGACACCAAGTGGCAGACTGCTCGCTTGCGTGGCGTACTGAAACTGGTGGCTGAAAAGTCAGAGTGGGACAAGCCTCTACCCGCCGGACGTTTTCGCGGCGTCGCCGCCTACGGTTGCTTTGGTACCTATGCAGCAGAGGTCGTCGAAATCACCATCAAGGACGGAGATCCGAACGTCGAGCGCATAGTGGTTGCCGTCGATTGCGGACAGGTTATCAACCCAAACATTCTGGATCAACAACTCCATAGCGCCGTGATCTTCGGTCTGTCCGCCGCACTGCGCGGGCAGATCACCATCGAGCACGGTCAGGTGCAGCAGGCCAACTTCAACACGTACCCGATTCTGCGCAATAATGAGGTTCCGGCAATCGAAGGCTATTTTGTCCCGAGCCACGAAGCGCCCACCGGTATCGGGGAGCCACCGGTGCCGCCAATTGCACCCGCGCTCTGCAACGCAATCTTTGTGGCGACGAAGAAACGCATCCGCAAGCTCCCCATTCTGAATGCGTAGTGGCGACTGGCAACTAGTTCTTGATCTCACCCACTGCCCGCCAAGCCTCGCCGATGGCCCCGTCCGTATAAGCGTTTGCGCGTCGTCCGTGCATGATCCGACCTTACTGCAATTCAGCAAGGCTAGAGAGGCCCGTGCGAAGCTGGCAACGGCCCATACCGGGTTCTGGTGTGCCACGGGAACGGTATTTCAAAACAGGGCGGGGTCGGGACGAATCACGCCGGCTGGTCGCCGATACGGAAGTGTTCGCCCCGCAGCCAACGCGCACCTAACGACCCGTTAGTACCACGTGTATAATTTTCACAAGACGCGCCCGTAGCTCAGCTGGATAGAGCGATTGCCTCCGGAGCAATAGGTCGGGAGTTCGAATCTCTCCGGGCGCGCCAGAGCAGCCTCACTTCCTTCGTTTTCCCTCCTCAATCTGTTCTAATACCGTAACTCCTGATTTGTGTGCCCGAAAGGAATGCCGTTTGCTCTGGCTCCGTCGCATCGTGTTCGCCATCACTATCCTTATCGCTCTTCTGTTGACCTTCTGGTCCGCCGCCGCGCTCTTTTTTGATTCGCCCTTCCCCGCCTTGCGCACGCCCGCTGCCATCGTCTATGTCATTGTTGTGCTCGCGGCACTCGTGATCCTCCGCCGCCCTCACTTGGGATTAGTCGTTGCATTCGCTGGCTTCGCGCTCGTGGCAATGTGGTGGTTCACACTAAAACCCTCGAACCAGCGCGACTGGCAACCCGATGACGCCCAAACAGCGTCAGCCGACATCAACGGCGACTACGTCACGATTCACAATGTTAGAAACTGCAGCTATGTCACGTCGCACGACTACACCTGCCAATGGGAGACCCGCTCATACGACTTAGCCAACCTGAGCGGCATCGACCTCTTCATTACATGGTGGGGCCCGACGTTGATCGCTCATCCCATTGTCAGCTTCGATTTTGGTCCCCAGGGGCACGTTCCCATCTCGATCGAGACACGCGACGTCGTTGGCCAGAGTTATTCCGCGGTCCGCGGCTTCTTCCGCCAATACGAACTCATCTACACCGTTTCCGACGAGCGCGACGTCGTTCGTCTGCGCACCAATTTCCGCAAAGACGAAGAGGTTTACATTTTCCGCACCACGGTGAAGCCGGAGTTCTCCCGCAAAGTCTTTCTGGACTACATCCAACGAGTAAACGATCTGCACAATAATCCAGAGTGGTACAACGCCGTTACCAACAACTGCACCACCAACATTGATGTCTCGGCGTCCCAGGCGCAGGGCAAGACGACCGTGTATGACTGGCGCGTCCTCCTGAACGGCAAGATGGATGAGATGCTCTACGAGCACGATCGCCTCGTGACTGGCGGCTTGTCGCTCCCGGCGCTCAAGGCCCAGGCTCACATCAATGCCGCAGCGAAGGCCGCTGGAGATAGCCCGGAGTGGTCCAATCTCATTAGAGTAGGTCGCGTCGGGTTTACTGAGCAGACGGGATCCTCTCCTGCCCAATGATCTACTTCGCGGAAAATATCAGGAAGTAATCCATACGGTCGCCCTTGACGAGTTCGTCATGCTCGCTCTGCAAGCGGTAGCCCGCCGATTCCATCTCGCTAATCACTGTTTTCATGGGCACGCCGTGGTCGGAACCATTTCCGTTTCGATCGATGATCCCCACTCGCGCGTCGGGACGCAGTGCGAGCCTCAAGTTGCGCATTAAGTCCAATGGCTTGGCGACCTCGTGGTAGGTCTTCAGCAGAAGTACCGCATCCACCTTGCTGGCCGGTAATCGAGGGTCGTCGGCGCTTCCCCGTATTGTTGTGATGTTCGATAGCCCGTCCTTTTGCGCCCGCTTCTGGATATAGGCCACGGCCTCGGGATTAATGTCCACGGCATACACTTTGCCTGTCGCAGTCACCCGCTTCGCCGCCCTGACCGTGAACCATCCCGAGCCTGCGCCGATGTCGGCCACCGCTTTACCTGGTGTCACGCTTAACAGGTCCATTACCTGGTCGATGTGCAGTTTCTCGTCCCGCTCAGGATAGTCGAAGATCGTCAGGTCACCGCTGTACGGAGTGCTGGTTTTGCGCGGCCCCTGCTCCGTGGCTGGCGTAGTTTGTCCTACCACCGGCACCAGAGCGGCGATGAGCAGCGCGGCCCCAAGTAAAATCCTCAAAATCCTCGTGCATTGCATGTTCAGCTCCTGATTCCCACCGTGGGGCGCTATCCTGTTGGTCTGTCGATTCCCATGCATATCTTTGCCGCACCAGTTACCATGATGTTGCAGCGCGCGTAATCGGCTTGCGCCGCCTGCTCGCCGCAGAGTAACTTTCTTTGCTGCGGCAACATAAGCGCCTGCTCAGCCCTGCGCTCGGCATGGTTTTGGGCCATGAGGACATCGATGACAGCGTTGAAACGCACTTCTACTCTCGTACTTTGCAGCATCCTTTTCGCGTTCGTTCTCGGTTGCGGCCTCGGCAAGCCTCCCGTTCCGCCCGTGCCGCTGGTAATTGATCCCACGGCGCTTTCGGCAGCAGTCATTAACGTACCGTATTCCGTTACCCTGAGAGCGGCTGGTGGCACTCCTCCCTATACTTGGGCACTGGCGTCCGGGACATTGCCTACCGGTCTCACCTTAAGTGCTGGCGGTGTCATCAGTGGTACACCCACTGTTGTCGGCAGCACCACGTTCAAGATTCAGGTCACGGATGTCCAGACCCCCATACAGGCGGTGGACACTGCTACCAAGACGATCACCGTCAATCAGCCGCTTTCCATTACGACTACATCGCTTACCAACGGCACCGTTGGAGTTCCTTACACCGGGTCCTTGGTCGCCGGCGGAGGTGTCCCGCCCTACACGTGGTCCATCACCTCGGGTACGCTGCCGGCAGGCCTGACGCTTGCTGCCAATGGCGCTATCACTGGCACGCCGACCACGCAGGAATCCCAGACCTTTACCGTGCAGGCTAGCGACTCGCAAACGCCGGCTTCCACCGCGAGCGCGCCCCTGACCTTGACCATTACCGGACCAACCGGCCGGCTCAACGGAAACTATGTCTTCTCGTTGTCCGGATTCCAGAACAGCAACCGCGTCCTTCAGGCAGGTAGTTTTACTTCTGACGGTGCCGGAAACATTACCAACGGCCTGATGGACTCCAACTCCGCCGCTGGGGTTCACACCAGCTTGCCTTTCACCGGCACCTATTCCATCGGTTCCACTAACACCGGGCCCATGACGCTTGTGATTCCCGCACTGGGCACGTTTACCTACCAGGTCGCGATTCCGGCGGCAGGCACGATCCGCTTCATCCAGAACGGCGATACAGGTGGCCAGGGCACGGGCTACATTCGCAAAGTAACTTCGACCACCAAGATCACTCTTGCACAACTCGCGAGCTCATGGTCATTCGGTGGAACCGGAGCAGACGCCGCAGCCAGTCGTTACGCCGCTGCCGGAACCTTCGCGGCTGACAGCAAGGGTGCGTGGACCAACCTCGAGGAAGACGCCAACGACAACGGTACGGTCGTCCATAGCACGGCAGGCACGGGGAATTTCGTCACCCTCGATCCGGTAACGCAGCGTGGCACTGCCAACATGACGGTCAATTCCGTTACAACCAATTACAGCTTCTATCCTGTCTCCACCAGCGAAATGGTGATGTTGTGCACGGATCCCGTTTCCACCACAGCGCCACTCGCCCTGTTTGCGGTGAATACCAATCCAGCTAACTGGTCGAACACCTCGATTCACGCCACCACTGTGGCCCAACTGCAAGGCGTGGGTACTTTAAATGGAAACACCGTTCCGTATGGCGAGCTCGCGCTTGCGATATTTGACGGAGCTGGCGGGGTGAACGTTTCCACGGACGAAAACCTTGGTGGAACATTAAGCGCCAATAAATACGCCACTGCTACCTACAACGTAACGACTAACGGCCGGGCAACGATTACGGGTGTCGGCGGCAGCCAGATCGTCGCTTACTTTACGAACCAGGTGGCGTACACCCTTGGCGGTGATAGCGCAGTTACCTTCGGTGCTATTGTCCCGCAGTTTGGAAGTCCCTTTACCAACAGTTCGATCAATGGCTCCTACCAGGGTGGCAGCCTGCAAACAGTTCTGCCAAGCGTCACGGTGGAAGACAACTCCGCTTTGGCAGATGGTGCAGGCGTTCTCGGTCTTACCTTCGACACCAGCGGACCCGGCGGACCACAAACAGGTCTGACGCAGGCCATGACTTACAGCGTGGATTCCGCGGGCCGCTCACCCCTCATGGCTAAGGGCAACACCGTCGGAATCGCTTACGTGGTAACTGGCACGAACAGCGGCTCCAGCACCAGCGGAAAGGTGTTTGTCTTGTCCACCGACGCTAACGCAACCATCAATAGCTGGGAGAAATAACCGACTGGCAGTTCGAACCCGGCCTCCAGTGTGACGGGCTAGTTGTCGCGAATGACACTCCGAATCAAGGGAACTCTCTGGGTCGGCAGGGTCGGTTCAACTTGGATGTTTCTTTCGATGATGAGGCGCGCTGCCTCCATCCGCTCGGTTGAATTGAAATGGACGGTACAGAGCGCCTCGCCACGCTGCGCCGGGTCCCCCAGTTTTTTCTGCATTACGATTCCAACTGCAGGATCAACGGTATCGCTTTCATGCTGACGCCCGCCTCCCAGCAGAACGCCTGCTACACCAATCAGCTCGCAGTCCATCGCGGTGACATAACCGGACGTGGCACTCAAGATGTCCTCTTGGTGCTTCGCCTTAGGTAGCCGCCTCGGCTCATCCACCACTCGGGGATCACCGCCCTGCAGTTCGATCATCCGCCGGAACTTGTCCGCTGCTGCTCCCGAGGCCAACAGATTTCTGGCTAAATGCTCGCCGTCTTCGACCGTCGCGGTCCGGCCGCCCAAATGGAACATCCAGCCACCCAGCGTAATCGTGAGGTCCACAAGGTCTTGTGGCCCTCCGCCATGCAGTGCCTCGATGACCTCTACCACCTCTAGCGCGTTGCCGATGTTGTACCCCAGAGGCTCATCCATCCCAGTGACCAGCGCGACTGCTCGCACTCCCATGCGTTTGGCGGTATCCACCATCAACTCCCCGAGCAGGGTAGCTTCGGCTTCGCGCTTCATGAATGCGCCCGATCCCGTCTTCACATCGAGCACCAGCGCGTCGATGCCCTCCGCGAGCTTCTTGCTCATGATGGATGCGCAAATGAGCGGAGGGCTGTCGATGGTGCTGGTGAAGTGCCGCAACTGATAGAGCTTGCGGTCGGCAGGCGCGATCTCTGCGGTTTGGCCGATCATCGCGCAGCCGCACTCGCCGAGCACGCGGGTAAATTCGTCGATCGGCAGGTTCACCCGGAAGCCCGCAATCGACTCCAGCTTGTCGAGAGTTCCGCCTGTATGTCCCAGGCCGCGGCCGCTGATCATCGGGACATTCAACCCGCCTGCGGCCACCATCGGTGCCAGGATCAACGAGGTCTTGTCGCCAACACCGCCTGTGGAGTGTTTGTCCACCTTCCTGGCGGGCAGAGACGAAAGGTCAAGCTGCTCACCCGAGTGCAGCATCGCATGTGTGAGGTGGGCTGTCTCCGATCGCGAGAGACCGCGTACGTGAGCGGCCATCAGCCACGCGGCAGCCTGATGATCGCTGATATCGCCGCGCGTATGTCCCTGAACGAAGTGCTCGATCTCTTCCCGTGAGAGCTCCTCGCCATCGCGCTTCTTGCGCAAGGTGGTGAGGATGTTCAACTTATCCTGCCGGTCTCCGCTCACCTGTGGTCCTTACTGGTCCGAATTCGGCATCACAATCCACAAAATGAGGTAGATCAGTCCTCCCGTTCCAGCGAAGAGGAAGAGCACCAACCAGACGATGCGCATGGCGGTGAGGTTCCAGCCGTAGTAGTCAGCCAAACCCGCACAAACACCGGCGATGCGGCGTCCTACGCGAGGACGGACCAGACGCCACGGAGCGGCCGCACCTCCGACTGCCGTTCCGCAATAAGCGCAGATACGCGCGTCATTTGGATTTTGTTTGCCGCAGTGATTGCAGTACATGAAACTCTCCTACACCGAGATGAGCTGCAGCCCATGATAATGGGCAGCAGGGTCGAACGTCGTTACCATCATCGTCCAAACTTGCCTTTGATACCGGATATGCACTTATGCAATCCGGCTTTCAGCTCGTCCTGATCTTCCCAGTCAATAGTCGGAATGTCGGCCACGTCGAACGCGCGAGTGGTTCCCCTCTTTGCGGTCAGAATTACATTCTTGCCCATACCTCGGGCAAAGCCCACCTCATAAAAGACGTTGGGGCTCCACTCGCTGACATCGGCAATCACGAAAGCCGATTATTTGATGCCTTTCTCCACCCGAGCCACGATCCGCTCCAGGGAGACAGTTTCGTCGGTGCGCTCCGCCTCGAAGTCAAACTGCCGGCACACCTCCTTGCACGAGGTATAGACATCATGAAATTCCTTCTTGAATGACATGATGGTGAACACGCTTCGCGGAGATACCATACGCTCCGCCAGTGAGATTACCTGCTTCACATACGACGCAACGTCGCTGGAAACCTGGTTCAGTGATTCGTAGTCCTGCGCCGTGATCGGCGATTCGGTGTGCAATCGCTCCAATTCCTGGTCATAGATGGTTTCACCAGCGCCACCGAAACGGGGAACGCCCAGGATCGGCTTGCGCGCGTAAAAGGCCCAGTTCTTCGCCCAGAATGTGCCGTCGCCTCCGCCTACGAAGATGGTGGCGTCCGCCTGTTCGATTTGCTCGGGAACCCGCAGCTCCGGGTGGTTCATCTGCCAATCGACCAATGCCGAGCGCCTCACTGTCCCAAAGCTATGCTCGGGTACACTCTGTTTGGCGCAGTAACCGACAATCAGCTTGTTGGGGTCGCGGCCATTCTGGGTCAGCCAGTCATTAGCGGCGCCTGCAACTGCTGTGTCCAGAGATCCCCGGCAGCCGTTGAGCAGGGTGTGTCCCTGCTTTACGATCTCGCAGCCGAGGGCGGCGGCAAATTCCGCGCACACATCAGGCTCACGGGGAACCTCCCTGAGAGACCCCCCGACTAAAATCCGCATCTCTGCAATCCCTCCGAAGTAGTTAGGCCAGTTCGAGCCTTAGGGTACACCGCCCGTTGGACGAGTGGAGTCGTGGTTAAGCGGCTGGGATCGGCAGTAACTTGTGCTGCGCCTGGAACTGGCCACCGAACCTCACTCGCGCATCGACCTTGTCGGCATTCGTCA
>Ga0302294_10000202_pt1 | contig 18341 bp, 15 predicted proteins | sample III_Fen_N2_3_FD_194550 | JGI IMG/M metagenome (GOLD analysis project Ga0302294, IMG submission 194550) | Peat permafrost microbial communities from Stordalen Mire near Abisko, Sweden - III_Fen_N2_3 | ecosystem: Environmental > Terrestrial > Soil > Wetlands > Permafrost | place: Sweden: Abisko...
TCTATCTCGACCCGGCCGAATTCAAGAGCACGTGGCTGGGCAACAAAGCCATTTACCGCACCCGCATGGCCATGGCCGATCTCGGCGAGCTCATCATCCTCGCGCCCGGTTTGAAAGAATTCGGCGAGGACCACGAGATCGACCGCCTCATCCGAAAATACGGCTACTTTGGCACGCCCAAAACCCTGGCCGCCACAAAGGCCAACGAAGAGCTGCGCACCAACCTGAGCGCTGCGGCTCACCTGATCCACGGGTCCAGCGAAGGGCGTTTTAACATCACTTATTGCCCCGGCCACCTGACGCGGGCCGAGATCGAGGGCGTCGGTTTCCGTTACGCTGACCTCGCTGAAATGACACGCCGCTACGATCCGGCGAAACTCAAAGACGGCTGGAACACGCAGCCCGACGGCGAGAAGATTTTCTATATTTCCAACCCGGCACTAGGCCTTTGGGCCTACCGCGGACGGTTCGAGAAATAAGCAAAAGCGCGCCTAAAGGTGCTGATTAGATTTAAGCCGACACCGCCCAGATTTGGGCGGTGTTTTTGTGTCTACGCGCGACGATCACGCCTCAGGCACAACCACACGCCTCATTCTGAGGTAAATTGCTCAAGTGCCATGTGATTGCGTCGATATTGGACGAGATCCCCTTTCTTTCTCCACCGACCGGCAGACTTTTCGTGTCGGAGGTTACCCAACATTTGCCCGCCAACCATGTCCGCCCGCGAAAAAAATCGCCGCATCCTTGTTATCGATGACAACCACGCCATCCATGAAGATTTCGTGAGGATTTTGCGCCCGCGCGACGAATCACACAAGGGGCTGGACGCCTTGGAGTCAGAACTTTTTGGCGAGCCGGTCAACGGCCCGCTCGTCGAAGAAAATTTCTACCAAATCGAATCTGCTTTCCAGGGTCTGGAAGGCATCGAGAAAGTCGCGCAGGCCATCGGTGACGCCAAACCATACGCCATGGCTTTTGTCGATGTTCGCATGCCGCCGGGAATCGATGGAGTCGAGGCGTTGGAACGCATCTGGAAAATTGATCCCGATATCCAGGCTGTCCTCTGCACCGCCTACTCCGACTATTCTTGGGAAGAGGTTATAAAGCGGCTCGGCATGAACGACCGGCTGCTCATTCTCAAAAAGCCTTTCGACAACATCGAAGTTCGCCAGATGGCCAATACGCTCACCGAAAAGTGGTCGTTGCAGCAGCAAACCAGGGTCCGCCTGAAAACCCTCGAACAGGCCGTGGCCGAGCGCACCACCGAGTTGATGGGAACCAATCGCCAGCTCTCTTCCGAGATTATCGAAAGAACCAATATCGAGGCGGAGCTGGTCAAGGCGAAGGATGCCGCCGAGGCCGCCAACCAGGCGAAAAGCATGTTTCTTGCCAACATGAGTCACGAGGTTCGCACGCCGCTCAATGGCATCATCGGCATGGGCGACCTTCTGCTTCAAACCGACCTTTCAAGTCTCCAGCGCGATTTCGTCCAAACCCTGTGTCATAGCGGCGAAGCATTGCTCACCGTGGTCAACGAGATCCTCGATTTCTCAAAAATCGAAGCCGGAAAGATTGTACTGGAGAAGGTCGATTTTTCGTTCTTCGAAATCGTAAATGCCGCGCTCGACGTGCAATCACAGCCCGCCGCCAGCAAGCAACTGGAACTCGCCTGCCTCGTCGAAAACGAAGTACCAAAGCGCCTGCACGGCGATCCCACGCGTCTGCGCCAGATCATTTATAACCTGCTCGGTAACGCCGTTAAGTTTACAGACCACGGCGAGGTCTTTCTGCACGTTACACTTCATAGTTTCACCGAACGCGATTACACCGTCCGGTTCGAAGTCTCCGACACCGGCATCGGCCTGACCAAGAAGATTCAGCAGACTCTTTTCCAGCCGTTCACCCAGGCCGACAGTTCGACCAGCCGCCGCTATGGCGGCACCGGGCTTGGTCTGGCGATCTGCAAACGGCTCGTCGAGTTGATGGGCGGCGAAATTGGCGTCGAATCCGAACCAGGCAAAGGAAGCAAATTCTGGTTCACCGCGCGCCTGGAACACGCCGCTGCCTCCGTACCCAGTGCCGCCCCCTTCGCGATCCCCGCCCAGCGCGTGCTCGTCGTCGACGACAACGAAACCAATCGCAAGGTTCTGCATCATCAGCTCACCCACCGCCGGGTCACGCACGAAAATGTCGCCTGTGGCCCCGCCGCGCTCACCGCGCTCCGGCATGCCTACCTGGAGGGCGTCCCCTACGATCTGGTTTTGCTCGATTATCACATGCCCGACATGGACGGACTCGCCGTGGCTGCGGCCATCGCCGCGTTGCCCGAGATTCCGCAGCCCAAGATGATCCTCATCACCTCTCTCGGCGACAAACTCAACAAGGACGAGCTTGATAAATTCCATCTTTCCGCCTGCCTCCTGAAGCCGGTCAAACCCACCCAGCTTTTCACCTGCATCATCCAGACCATGGCGCCAGGTACAACCAGCGCCGAGGCCCTCGCTGCGGTGGCCGATCTGCCGCCGGTTGACACTGCGGTCAACATCCTGGTCGTCGACGACAACCCCATCAACCGGACCGTAACCGGTCATCAGCTCCAACGCCTCGGCTACAAGGCTGATTTTGCCAACGACGGCCGCCTCGCGATCGATGCGTTCCAGCACAAGCGTTACGACATCATTTTTATGGACGAACAGATGCCCGTGCTCGACGGCATCGAGGCCACCCGACTCATCCGCCAAGCCAGAGCAGCCGGTGACACCCGGTTCCCCCCGCATCTGCGCATCATCGCCCTGACCGCCAATGCCCTTCCCGCCGAACGCGAACGACTGCTCCAGTCTGGCATGGACGACTATTTGTCCAAGCCCGTCACCATCGCCGCCATCCGCGAGGCCCTCCAGCGCAATCTCGAAGCCATAGCCCGGACCACTCGCCATTAACACCATGAGCCAGAACCCTGACGCCAACAACCACCTCACTCCGCCCGTCCCGTCGACTGCCTCTGGGGCTCCCATACCCAATATCGAGAACCTATTGTTGAGCGCGTTCATGGATAACATTCCCGACCATATCTATTTCAAAGATCTACAGTCGCGATTCATAATGGTGAGCAAAGCGATGGCTGATCATACCGGCAAACGACCGGAAGATTTCGCCGGCAAGACCGATGCCGATTTCTTCGCCGCCGAGCATGCGAAACATGCCCTGGACGACGAGCAAAGCATCATCAGCACGGGCAAACCCATTCTCGAAAAACTCGAAAAAGAAGTCTGGCCAGACGGACGGGTCACCTGGGTGTTCACGAGCAAACTCGCCTGGCACGACCAACAAGGAAAGATCGTCGGCACCTTCGGCATGAGCCGCGATGTGACCACCACGGTCGAAACGCAAAAAGCCCTCGAAGAATCCAACCGGCAGTTGATGGAAGCCACCCGCCAGGCCGGCATGGCCGAAGTTGCCACCGGCGTTCTCCACAACGTCGGCAATGTGCTCACCAGCATCAACGTCACCGCCAATCTCGTCTCCGACCGCTATCGCGATTCAAAGGTCACCAGCATTTTCAAGGTCTGCGCCCTCCTGCGCGAACATTCGACCGACCTCGGCGGATTCTTCGCCAATGACCCCCGCGCAGCAAAGCTTCCGACTTACCTCGAGAATCTCGCCAACAACCTCGACAAGGAGCGCATGGACACGATGAGCGATCTCGCAACCCTGCTCAAAAGCATCGACCACGTGAAGGACATCATCTGGATGCAACAGAGCTACGCCTCGGTTGCCGGCATGGTCGAACCCATCATTCCCGCCGAAACCATCGAGGACGCACTCAAGCTCAGCACGAATGCCCTGCAGCGCCACAACGTGCATGTTGAGCGTCAGTTTGCCCAGACCCCTCCCGCGCGGGCCGAACGCCACAAGGTGCTCCAAATTCTCGTCAACCTTGTCAGCAACGCAAAGAAAGCGATGGACTGCAAAGAGCCTTCGCAACGCCGCATGCTCATCCGTGTGGAAAATGGAGCTAACGAAACCGTTGTCATTAAGGTCATCGATAACGGCATTGGCATCCCGCCGGAGAACCTAACAAAAATTTTCTCGCACGGTTTCACGACACGCAAAGACGGACACGGCTTCGGTCTGCATTCCAGCTCACTCGCGGCCAAACAAATGGGTGGAGAACTCACCGCCTCAAGCGAAGGCGTTGGTCGTGGCGCAACCTTTACCCTGTTCATGCCTCGCTGGAAGGAATTGACCGATAAAAACGAACCTTCCTCCAGTACTCAGGTAAAATCACCCGAGGAATGCTTCTCGCCCATCACTCCGGCCAAAACAACCTGAGTCCATTTCGCTTCAACCGCATAAGAAGCCTGACGTTTGGAGGTAGGGACGGCCAACTTTGGCCGTCCGGTTGGATATGGGCTGGTGTGGTGGTAAGCAATGTTCGCGGACGACCCGGCGGGGCGCCCCTGCCCTTGTCTACTTCAGAGTGCTGCTTGGCCTAAAATTCAACAGTGCGTAGGGGAGCAGTCTTGCTGTGCCCTTTCTGGGTGTCGCAAACGAGGGCGCAACAAGATTGCGCCCCTACGTCCAACTGCGGAATTTAGAATCAACGGTTCTTCCCAAGCAGCAGGCGCAGCGAGTTCAGGCAGACCACCACCGTGCTGCCTTCGTGAGCAGCCACACCCACCGCCAGCGGCACGATGCCGAAGATTGAAGCAATGGCCATGAGCACGACCACGCCGAGCGAGATTGCGAGGTTCTGACGGATGATCGCACGGGCGCGCAGGCTCAGCCGCAAGGCCGCCAGGAAATTCTCGATGCGATCGTGCATCAAAATCACCTCGGCCTGCTCCAGCGCAGCGTCGCTGCCGCGCGCCCCCATCGCCACCGAAACATCCGCCGCCGCCAAACTCGGCGCGTCGTTCACACCATCGCCGACCATCGCGACTTTCTTTCCGTCTGCGCGAAACGACTGAATCGCCTCGACCTTGCCCTCAGGGGTGAGCCCGGCACGCACTTCGTCGAGTCCGAGTTCCTTTGCCACACTTTCCGCCGCATGACGACGGTCCCCCGTCAACATGACGGTGCGAATGCCAGCAGCTTTCAACTTGGCCAAAACCTCGCGCGATTCAGCGCGGATCTGGTCGCGCAGGAGGATGCGACCGACCACGTCTTTGCCGAGCACCCAGACCTCGCTCATTTCGGGCGGCGCAGGCGGAAGCGATTTTGCCCATTCGGAAAGCGGACCGCTTTCCAGAAGCTCGCGACGTCCAAGGAGACATTGCGCACCGCCCACCGTGCCGCGCACACCCTGACCGGTGAGCGACTGAAAATCGTCTGTATCCAGTTCTTTGACACCGTTGGCCTTGGCATGTCGCACGATGGCGCGGGCCAGCGGATGCTGCGAATTCGCCTCAAGCGCGTAGGCCAGCTCAAGAACCTGCTGCTCGCGGCCCGGCGGGTAACTTTCGTGGCCAACCACGTCGAGTTCGCCCGTGGTGAGCGTGCCGGTTTTGTCGAGCGCAACGACTTTGATCTCGGCAAGTTTTTCAATCGCCGCGCCGCCACGGAAAAGCACGCCATGCTTTGCGCCCCAGGCGATTGCCGCCAGGATTGCCGACGGAATCGAGAGCACGAGCGCACACGGACTCATGACGACGAGCAGCGTCATCGCGCGATAAAACGCCGAGCGCTGACCATCGACATTGGTAAACGGCGACAAATGAAAGCCCAACCACCAGACAAGGAACATCACCGCACACACGCCGAGCACGCCGAGTGTGTAACCACCGCCAAACTTGTCGGTGAAACGTTCGCTCGGTGCACGCAGTTTTTGCGCCGTCTGGATCAGGCGGATGATTTTTTGCAGCGTACTCTCGGAGGGAAGCCGCGCGACTTCGAAGTCGACCACGCCCCAGAGATTGATGGTGCCGCTAAAAACCTGATCGCCGACTTGTTTCTCCACGGGAGCCGCTTCGCCCGTGATGGCGGATTCGTCGGCGGAACTCTTGCCTTTCATGATCACGCCGTCAGCCGCGAAGGCCTCGCCGGGTTTCACGCGCACCCGATCCCCTATTCCGATCTCCTCAATCTTAACCAGCCGCTCACGGCCATCGGGCATCGCCAGCGTCGCCTGCTTGGGCGCGGTCTTGAGCAACGAGCCGACTTCGCGCTGCGTGCGATCCATCGCGTAATCCTCCATCGCGCCCGACGAAGAAAAAAGAAACAGCAGCAAAACCGCTTCGCCCCAGGCTCCGATACAAACCGCACCAATCGCTACCGCCAGCATGAGGAAATGAATATCGAGCTTTCGCTCTTTCATGTTTTCCCACGTATCCTTCGTCGCGTCCCAGCCACCCGCTATCAGAGCCACGCCGTACAGCGCGTGCGCGAGCCAGTTCGGACCGACGCCCACATTTTCAAAAATATATCCTGCGAGGCCGAAAATGCCGCAAACGGAGGCGAAAATCGTTAACTCCTTCCACTCGGGTGCTTCCACCTCGTGCGTCTCCGAAACCAATGCCGGCCACGCAAACTCACGCCACCGCCAAAAAGTAGGCGCTGTGGCGCAGCTGAGTCCGGCCATCTCGGTCAACTCGCCTTCGCGGCGCAGCGTGAAGCCCGCAGGAATCTTGGTCGCCTGGCCGAGTTGATTTTCGACCGCAGTGAGGGTGGCCGCGAGCTGAGCCTGAAGCTGCTCAACGTTGACCTCGCCGAGAGTGGCGACTGAGACCTTGCGCGAAGTAGCATCGAGGCGCACCGCTTCCACGCCGGGATGTTCGCTGAGAAAGCGCGCAAGCGTTTCGGCCCAGTTGTCGTTTGATGCAGGCTTCGTTGACATGCCGGAAAAATGGAGTCCCGCGCGTTGTGCGCAAATATCAATTGCGCAAAAACGAAGCAGCCCGATGTTTATCAGACTCAGTCTCAAACCTGTGATCGGCCTCAACGAAAATCCCTCCACGCCTCCGCCCCCGCCCTCACGAGCGGCCGAGCTGGCCGCGCGGATTTTTGCCGAGGGCGGCTGGCTGCAAGAGGGGCTCAAGCTCGAACATCGCCCCCAACAGGAGCAGATGGCGCGTGCCGTGGCCGCCGCGATGAAAGCCGACGAGCCGCTGCTCTTTGAAGCGGGCACCGGCGTGGGAAAATCGCTCGCCTATCTCCTCCCCGGCATCGTTCACGCCGTGGATCAAAGCCGCCAGCTCATCGTTTCCACCAATACCATCGCTTTGCAGGAACAGCTCGAAACCAAAGACCTGCCGCTCTGCCGCCGGGTGTTTGCCGCCGCGCCGGAGATGGAAAAATACACGAATTTTAAGAGTGCCGTCCTGGTCGGAAAATCAAACTACCTCTGCACCACCCGGCTGGCCAACGCGCTGCGCGACAAAGCCGAACTATTCACCACGCCCGAACACGATGAGTTGCAGCGCGTCGCCGCCTGGGCCGAAACCACAACCACTGGACTGCGCCACGAGCTCACACCCGCTGTTTCGCATGACGTCTGGGACCTCGTCAACGCCGACTCCTCCAGCTGTTCACGCAAATACTGCGACTGCGAGAAATGTTTCTACCAGCGCGCACGCAGTCGTCTTCGGCTGGCCAACGTCATCGTCGTCAACCATTCGCTGCTCTTCGCGCACATCAACGCCGGTGGTGCCGCGGAAAAAGGCGGCTCACGCGGTGTGCTCTTCCCCGACGACTTCGTGGTGCTCGACGAAGCTCACACGGTGCCTGAGGTCGCAACCGATCACTTCGGCCTGCGCCTGAGCAGCTACGGCACCGACCGGATGCTCAAGCATCTCTTCAATCCAAAAACCAAACGCGGTATCCTAAAAAAATTCGGCACCGCCACGGATTGCCAGCTCGTGGTCGACGCCCTCGACGCATCGGAACAGTTTTTCACTTTTCTCGCCGAGAAACTACTCGATAAAAAACCGATCGCCCGCGTGCGCGCCGAAGGTTTTGCCGAACCGTGGCTCAATGGCCCGTTGCTCGCGCTGATCAAATCCGTGCGCACCCTCGCCGACAAACTCGACGAAGGCCGCGAACGCGACGAATTGCTCGAGCAATCCGGGAAACTCAAAACCTACCAGGCCGGCCTGCGGCAATTCCTCAGCGTGGCGGATGAGAAATTTGTTTACTGGCTCGAACGCTCCGGCAAACGCCAGACCATCGTCACGCTGCGTAGCGCGCCAATCGACGTCGCACCGTATTTGCGCGAAGAACTTTTGCAGCGGCAGACCTCCGTCATCTTCACCAGCGCCACGCTGGCGATGGGCGGGCAGATCGAGCCGTTTCAACAACGCATTGGCGGGGCCGACGTTCGCTGGGCCGTCGCTCACTCGCCCTTTGATTTCGAGCGGAACGTGCGCGTGTACGTCGCCGGCGACGTGCCATTGCCCTCTCCACGCGACGCCCGGCTCGCACTCGACGTGCTTATCGATTACGTCCGGTTCTGCACCCTGCGCACCAGCGGCGGTTCACTCGTGCTCTTCACAAGCTACGCCGACATGCGGCAAGTCGCCGATGCCCTCGAAGTCGACTACGCGAAACAACGGCGGCCCTTTCTCATGCAAGGCGGTGATTTCTCGCGCACCGAGCTCGCCCGGAAAATGCGCGCGGCCGGCAATGCCGTTTTATTTGGCACCGACAGCTTTTGGACCGGGATCGACGTTCCCGGCGATGCATTGGCGCAGGTGATCATTACCCGGCTGCCGTTCGAAGTGCCGACACATCCTGTCCTCGAAGCCCGCACCGAATGGATTCACGACCAAGGCGGAAGTCCCTTCAACGAGCTCACCTTGCCCGATGCGCTGATCAAATTCCGCCAAGGCATCGGCCGCCTCATCCGCACCATCACCGACCGCGGCGTCATCACCATCCTCGACTCGCGCACGATCGCCAAACCCTACGGCCGACACTTCCTCGAGTGCCTGCCCAAACAAGGATTTGAAAGAATAAGCCGAGAAAATCGCGAAGAACGATTTCAGCCTTTCTGTTGAGCACGCGATCCTCTACGCTGTTCGTTTAAATCAATTTCATGCAACTACGCAGCGCCGCATTTACCGACATTGGCCGTATCCGCCGACAGAACGAAGACCGCCTCATGTGCGACGAAGCTTTAGGCCTGTTTGGAGTGGCCGACGGTGTGGGCGGCCTGCCCGGTGGAGCGGAAGCCGCCCAATGCGCGGTCGATCACGTGATTAAACTCCTGCGCGAATCGACCAATCCGCCCGATCTGGAGCTGATTACACTCGAAACGAATCACGCAGTTTCCCAGCTAGGTTTTAAGCTGAGCCCGCATTTCGGCATCGGTGCGACGCTCACCTACGGCATTTTCCGCGAAGGCAAAGTTCGCCTCTCCCATGTCGGCGATTCGCGCTGCTACGTGTTGCGCGGTGGCGACCTCGAATGCATCACCATCGATCACTCGGTGGAAAACGAAGCCCGCGCCCGGCGCGCCAAGGGTGAACTCATCTGGGTCAACGAACAGCACCGAAACGCTCTCACCCGCTGCATCGGCCAGACCACTCCGCTCGAAGTCGATCTGATCACCCGCCAGCTGGAAGTCGGCGAGAAATATTTCTTTTGCAGCGACGGTATCACCCGCCTCCTAAAGGAAGAGGAGATCGCCGAACATCTCTCGCGCGCCGACCAACCAGCCGATATCCTCCAAGAAATCGTTGAGCTGACCAATGTCCGCGGCGGTCTCGACAACGCCACCGGTGTGATGGTGTGCATCGATCAGCTGCCATGAGCGAAGGCCGGCGGTCCGATACCTTTGCCGCCCTCGTTGCACGCCAGCCGGACAACGAACTTTTCCGGTTCAGTCTCGCCCAGGCTTTCGTCGCCGAACACCGCTATCTCGACGCCGTCGATCACTACAAATTCTGCATCCAGAAAAAATCCGACTGGATGATGCCGCGCATTCTTCTCGGGAAACTTTATCTCGAACTCGGTCGCGGCCCCGAAGCCAGGCTCCAGCTTCAGGAAGCGTTACGCCTCGCGGTCGACCAGCAGCACGAGGAACCCGAACGCGAATTGCGCGCACTGCTCAACGAGCTAAAATAGTCCCCTCGATCTTCTGACCGACGCTACGCAGCGTTTGCGACCCAGGTTGGTTTGCCGCACAACAAAAAGCGCCGCTTTTTGGCGGCGCCGTAAAACCTGTCGACAGCGTAAAAACGCTCAAACCACGTAGCGGGCATCATTGGCCCAGCGGGCATTCCAGCGCACGTTGGACCGAGAGGACCAGGTGGTGGGCGCAGACTTGATGCTGGCCTGGCCAGCCGAAGAACCAAAAACCGCCGCATCCATCACCAATCTGCTGTTTTCGTTAAGCACCGTCTTTTCAACCGTCGTAGTGCTTCCGAAACTCACTGACATCGCCACGACCGACAAACTTACGCACAGGAAAAATGAAGTGCGGGTAAGGAGGCTGGTGAGAGGGCGATCGTGATTAGGGTTCATAGGCTAGTTTGAGTAGGGAATACTTCGCGGGACAGTATGAGGAGAGAGAGGCGGGATTTCTCGGGTACGGAGCTAAGAAAACCCATTTTCATCGTTATTGCAAGTAATTTTCATGTAAAAATCACTTTATCGTTCTTCTCAATATTCGCGAGTACGCTCACGGCTCTGCCCAATTTACATTCATATATTTTAAACAAACCTAGGTTATTCCATTTAAGGATATTCCGTGATTTATTTGTGCCGCGTAAAGACCTTTAGTGAGTTTTGCTAATACCAACGTTTCAAGGGATGTTCGGGTTTCTCGAAGTTGGCATGCAATTTGACGGCAAATTCGACCTTTGGACACACCCTAGAAGCTTGCTCGACCACACAATCTGTACCGACCTCCAGGCGTAACCAAAACGTTGCATAGTATAACTCGCTGTACACGGTGACCTCAGCCAACGCTCCGGGACACAACACATGCGCGTAATCCTCACTTCGCACGGATCAACGGGAGACATTTACCCCATAATCGCACTGGCCGTTGCCATGCAAAAAGCGGGTCACGACGTACGTTTCGCAACCATTCCGCACTACCAAAGTGAGATCGAGGCCGCCGGCGTGGAGGTTTATCCACTCTGCCCGAATTGGGAACAGGCCGATCTCAGTTACTGGATGGGACGCCTGCAAAAAATTCGCTCCCCAATCTACCAGCTGCGCGAAATCTATGTCGGCGCCAAAGCCTACATTCCAGAGATGATCGCTCGAATGGACACAGCGCTCGCGGACGCCGACCTGCTCGTCTCGTCATATCTTTTCCCGATGAACAAGAGCATCGCCGACCGTCGTGGCGTGCCCTTCGCAACTTTCGCCTTCGCCCACCATGTCGTCCCCTCGCCCGACTATCCGCCCGAGGGCATTCCTTCGCCGCACTGGCTGGGCCGCAAATCCCGACACGCCTGGAATCGTTGGCTCTGGAAGATGGGTAATGGAATTGTTGACCGCGTCATCAACAACGCCATCCGCGGAGATCTGCGCAATGCCGAACTACCAAAGGTGCGCCATTTCTTTTCCGAGCCCGCCAATCGCGTCCTCGTCGCAGTATCCGAAAAATTGATGCGCCCGACGAATGCCGCGATCGACCCTCGCTTTCGTTTCACCGGTTACTGTCGCTGGCAGTCGCCCACCGACCAGAAACTGGAAGCAGAGCTCACCGAGTTCTGCGCAGGTGAAAAAGTGCCTGTCGTCACCTTCGGCAGCATGGTTTACGAACGCCCCGGCGAGACGATGGAACGCTTTGTCCGCGCCTGGCCAAGCCATAAAAAAATCATCGTGCAACGCGGCTGGGCACAGTTCCCTGCCCTGGCCGAGGACGGACACATCAAGGTCATCGGCAAAGTCTCCCACGACCAGCTGTTCCGCCATGCCTCCGCCGTCGTCCATCACGGCGGCGCCGGCACAACCGCCAGCGCACTCCACGCCGGCACGCCGCAAATTATCGTGCCGCACATCGGTGACCAGAATTTCTTCGGCAGCGAAGTCGAACGCCTTGGTTGCGGCTTCCGCCTGAAGCCGCTCAAACGCTGGCCCGAGTTGCTCAATAACTCACTCGACCGGTTGCTGGCCAATCCCGAGCACGTCAGGAACGCCGTGCGCGTCCAATCCATCCTCCTCGCCGAAAACGGGCCGGCCCGCGCCATTGATGAGCTGGAACGGTACGTCGACGAAAACCGAGGCACAAAACCTTTTCGGGATGCCGCGTTGGCAGGATAGAAAAGTTTTGTAGTTTGTACTTTTGGAACGGGTGAGTGCAATCCAAGTGCTTCCTCGTTCATGCTCCTCGCTCTCTACAAACCCTACGGCTTGCTCTCGCAGTTTACCCCCGAACCTGGATCTCAATGGCGCACGCTGGCCATACTCGGGCTGCCTCCGCGCGTTTACCCGATTGGCCGGCTCGATGCCGATAGCGAAGGGTTGCTGTTGCTCACCGACGAACCGGCTCTCAACGAGCGCCTGCTCCATCCGAGCCATGGGCATCGCCGCGAATATTGGGCCCAAGTCGAACGCATTCCAACCGACAACGCCATCGCCCAGCTTGCCGCTGGCCTGCAGATCGGCAACCGGCAGACACTGCCCGGGCGCGCGCACCGACTCGATCCAGCACCCGACATTTCCCCACGCGATCCGCCCATACGCGTGCGCAAGACCGTACCAGACTGCTGGATCGCCCTCGAACTCACCGAAGGAAAAAATCGCCAGGTGCGCCGCATGACCGCCGCGATCGGGCACCCTACGCTGCGTTTGTTGCGTGTGCGCATCGGTGCGCTGACTTTGGTCGACCTCGGTCTTTTGCCGGGAGCATGGCGCGAACTCAACGAAGCGGAGCGCACCCTGGTCTTTGCCGATCCGGCCTGAAGTCTTTCCGCAGAAAACGCAGAGGGCACAAAAAACCGCAGCGGCGGCAAACACCACCACTGCGGTCAGGGCACGCCGGACGCGGCGTATCCAAATTATTTCTTCAACGTGGCGCAGAAGCGCGCGAGGCGCTCAACACCCTTTTTAATGGTTTCGTCGCTCGTCGCATAGCTCAGGCGAAGATAGCCCTCAGCGCCAAAAGCACTGCCGAACACGGCGGCTACTTTTTCCTTTTCAAGAAGCTGGGCGCAGAACTCCTGATCCTTCACCCCAAAACTGGAGATATTCGGGAAAAGATAAAATGCGCCCTGGGCCAACAGGCAGGAAACACCAGGAATTTTGTTGAGTTCGGCGTGCAGGAATTTGCGACGGCGATCGAACGCAGCGAGCATCAGCTTGAGTGCTGCAGCAGTTTTTTCCTTTTCCGTGAGTGCGGCGAGCGCGCCGTATTGGGCAAAGGTCGTGGCGTTGCTCGATTGCTGGCTCTGGATTTCCGCACAGGCTTTGGCGATGGCGGGTGGTGCGATCAGCGTGCCAAGACGCCAGCCGGTCATCGAATAGGTCTTGGAGAATCCGGCGACAACGATCGTGCGCGCTTCAGCGTCTTTCGAAAGCGTGGCCACGCACGTCGGCTTTGCACCGTCGTACATGAGATGCTCGTACATTTCGTCAGAGAGAATGTAGAGGTTGTGTTTCACCGCGACGGCCACGATGGCCTCGAGCTGAGCGCGCGTGTAAACCGCCCCTGACGGATTCGAGGGCGAGTTGAGAATGAGGAGCTTGGTCTTCGGCGTGATCGCGGCCTCAAGCATTTCAGGCGTGAGGAGAAAGCCGGTCTTGTCGTCGGCAAAAACAAACTTCGGCGTCGCTCCGGCCAGTTTCACCATCTCTGGATAGCTCACCCAGTAAGGCGCAGGTATGATAACTTCATCGCCGGGCGAACAAGTCGCCATGATACCAAGATAGCAGGAAAATTTTCCGCCTGGCGAAACCACGACCTGCGAAGCCGCGACTTTTAGCCCGTACTCGACACCGTAGCGCTCAGCGATGGCCTGACGGAGCGGATCGATGCCGGGCGTCGGGGCGTACTTGGTCTTGCCGGCTTTGAGCGCAGCGATACACGCCTCCTTGATGTGCTCAGGAGTATCGAAATCGGGTTCACCAGCGGCAAAGTTCAAAACATCTTCGCCTGCCGCTTTGAGGGCTTTGGCCTTGGCGTCGACCGCGAGGGTCGGTGATGGCGAGATGTTTTTGGCCCAGGTTGAGAGAGGTGAAGGAGTGCTCATAGAAATCGCGGAGGACTAAATGTCGAAGACAAGCAAAAGCAAGCGCGCCTTTGCGGGCGCGCTTGCGTGAGATTGGCGGGGGGCGAGCCCGGTCAACGCCGGGCGTCCCTCGGATTATTTCTTACCGCGCTTGGCGGCCTTGGCCTCCAGCGCGTCGATGGCAACTCGGAGGAGTTCGCCGACACTGACTTTCTTTTTGCGCGAGACCTTGGTCAGCGTGCTTTTCTGATCCTCGGGCAGGCGCACAGAAATCTGGCGATGCTCTTCGGTTGTGGACTCGAACTTATTGTAATCGAACTCGCCAATGGCGAGGCGCACCACTTCGCTCGCGGACTTGAGTCCGAGGCGTTTCTGGTGCGAACCGAGTTTCCCGATGAGGGAGACAGGCAGGTCAAACGTGAGGGGTGAAGGCGCGTTGGAGTTTTTCTTAGCCATAACTTTGCTGGTCACTCGACCGGTGTTTTTGTCTCGCTGACGATGATTCAAAGATGAAGCACTCCCTGCTTTAGGAGCAACGCAAAACTCTACGGATAAGTCGGAGGCGGCTGCAACCAGAATCTGGCGACAAATATTTCTGGTGGACTGATGTATCCACAAAGCCCCTTCGCCTGAAGTGGAAAAACACTACATCCGCCCAAACGTTCAAGGACGCACCGAACGAACCCTCCCGGCGGGCGGAGGCTGAATGGGGTCGGCCAACGTTGCTGGCTCGAACAACGTGGGCAATAGGTCCAAACCAAGGGCCGCACCGGTAACCGCAAAACGCGTTTTGTTACGGGTTTCCTCGTCGCGGACGTCGATGGATTTTGGAATCCACTGCTCGTCGACTTTCTTGAGATCCAAGATGGTTATAGATTTTAACGAACGGTTTTCCACACCGATCTGTTCGGCCTGAACCAAGGCGTTGAATTGGGTATCGAGATAAACACGTACACCGGTCAACTCGGGCCGACGGGCGGTGATTTCAGTGGGCGGATACAGAAGAAATACGTGGGCAGGACGTCCACGCACGCGCGCGAGCCCTTCGAAGACAAAATCGTTCCAGTAAAGAAAAGGCATCTGCAGGTCGAAAGCCGTCAGGTCGGTGCCAGCTAGGGGTTCGAAAAGCGCGTCGAGCCCAAGCGATCCGACAGCCACACCCGGCCGCCAACTCCAAAGTGCGCTCTGCGGTCCGTTTTGCACAAGCAGACGCTGCTGCGCCGTCGCGTCATCCGGATTGAGTTCCAAACGCCAGATGGGTCCCTTGTCGTTCCGACCGGTCCACAGGCGCGCGGGAACCATTCTTTCGTCGCCGCGGCGCGGCATGACGACCAGCTCGAACTCCAAAAACATATCAGCCGGCAAGCCGCGCTGACGGAAATCCTCAAGGATGCGCCGCCCTTCGGCTTGGTCGGGCTTGCCAAACTGCACGTAACTGGGCGGCGGGCGGTAGGTCTTGGTCTGGCCGTAGCCAGCTATCCCAACCGTCAAAAAAAAGAGAAGGCAGGCAGCCGAAGCTACCTGCCTTATAAAATGATTCGAGCGTGCAGCCCGAGCGGTCACGGCAAAATTACGGCTTGGCCGTTTGCGGAGCAGGCATCGTAGCTTGCGCCGGCGCGGGCGTCGGGGCAGCAGCGGCCGGAGTCGCGGGAGCAGTGATGGTGGGTAAACGACCCGAAGAGTCCTGACTGGCATGCTTATGTTGATAAACCTGCGCCAGATAGAGACCGAAGCTAATGACGAAAAACGCGATCGCGGCGTTGATCGTGGACTTGGTCAAGACGTTGCCGGTCTCAGCGCCAAAGGCCGCTTCGGCCATGCCACCACCCATAGCGGCACCCATGCCGCCGTCAGTTTTCGCTTTTTGAGCGAGGACGACCAAGATCAAAAATAGAGAGATCAGGATGAGGATGAAGGTAAAAATGCCGATCAGAATGCTCATGGAAAAGGGAAACTGAGCCGGGCCGCATAGGAAATGTCAATGACGCGTTAGCGGGATTGATTTTCTCGTTCACTAACGCCGCCGCCATACATCTATATCTGGTAGTCTTTTGGACTGTCGTGATCGCCAACCGGTGCGTTGAACGGCGCCTGGGTCGCACTCTCGCGCTTGCTGCGATCATAAAAGATCCGCACATCAGCCTTCCGCGTTTGCAACAGGTGCGAGGCGCGAAGCAGCGCCTTCTTCGTGCTGGCAGTCAAGTTGGCTTCGCCGGCGAAAATATTGTCAGCCCCGATTTTCTCGTAGGCACCGCTCGCACGCAGGACCTCATCGACTTCGGGATTGATGCCACTGACCAGGAGAAAACGTCCGCTTTTCTCCAGATATTCGTGCAACTCCAACAACGACATGACCGAGGTGGCGTCGAGGTGGCGCGCATTTTTCATGCGCAGGATGATGACGCGGATTTTTTCATCGTTCGACAACAGCCGGACCTGCTCCTGGAAAAGATCGGCCGCGCCAAAGAACAACTCTCCCTCGACGTGCACGATGGAAATTGCGTCGTTGCGGCGCTGTTTCGCGTCGTCAAGTTCGGAAAGGTTGCCCGCCGCATCGAAACCGTATTCGACCAGCGACGGCGCACTGGCCTTGCGCAAAAACAAAGCGAGTGAGGTGCCGATGCCGACGTAGATCGCGGCGTCGAGCTTCAGGAAGAACGCCGCACCCACCGTGACCACCAGGACGATGGCGTCGGATTTCGTGGAGCGCCAGGCGATACGGATTTGTTCGCGATTGAGCAATTTTACTCCGATCCGGATCAGATGTGCGGCGAGGCAGGGCACGGGGATGTCGTTGATCATCGTAGTGACGAAAAACAACGCCACGAGCACGATCCCGCTGCTCAAGAGCGACGACACTTGCGTACGACCACCGCTTTGAAAATTTGCGCCGCTGCGCGCAAACGACGCCGAGCCGGGCATTGCTCCAAAGAGACTGTTCGCCAGGTTGGCCATGCCCATGGAGACGAGCTCCTGGTTCGGGTCGACGCGCTGCCCGGATTTGGCCGCGAGGGTTTTACCGAGCGACACCGCCTCCAGCATACCGAGAATCGAGATGGCCAGCGCCGCGCTCAACAGGGGCGGAATCAAATCGAGTTGCGTGCTGCGAAACGGGATTCCCAGGAACGACGGCAACGCCACCGCCAGCGCACCTTCGTCACGAATTAAATGTACACCAAGCTGCGACAGACCGGTCCACTTGGCAAAAAAAGCCAGGAAAACCAGGCCGATCAATTCCGCGGGAATCTTCGGCACGAAGTGGTCGAGCGCATGGAAAAGCAGCAGCGTCGCCACACCCATCATTGCGGCATAGGGATTGAGCTGGAACTGCGCGACATTCGCGACCGCATGCCAGAGGTTGCCAAGAAAATTTCCATGGCCCGCCGAGGGAATGCCGAGCAGATTCGACACCTGGCTGGCAACGAGCAACAACCCGATCGCCGTACCATAGGCGATGATCACCGAGCGGGAAATAAACTGCGTGAGTTTGCCCAGCTGGGCGAGACCGGCGGTCAGTTGAAACGTGCCGATTAGAAATGCCAGCAATAGTGCGATCTCCGTCGGAGCCAGCGCGCCGCCCTTGAACGAGAAAATCGTCGCCGCCAGGATGATGCTCATCGAGTTGCTCGGGCCAAAGACCACGTGATGCGACGAGGTGAACAGCGCATACACAAATCCGCCGACTATGACCGACATGATCACCATCAGCGGCGGCAGGCCCGCGATCAGCGAGAAGCCAATCGCCTGCGGTATCGAGACTAAGGATACAGTGGCGCCGGCGAGCAAATCGGCGCGAAACTTCTCGCGGTTGTAACTGCGCAGCTCGTCGGCCAGGGGGAAACGCTCGCGCAGCCAGCGCGTCGAAAAACGCCGCAACCCATGTCCAGTGTCAGCGGCGTTTTCGTTTACGGCCATCCGCGTTCTCGGTTAGGCTTCCACGCCCAGTTTCTCCAAGATTCGCTGCAGATCCTCATTTCCGGCATATTGGATAATGATGCGGCCGCGTTTGGGCGTGTGCTTGACGGCGACCCGGGTGCCCAGGTGCGACGTAAGTTTTTTCTCGATACTCGCGACGGCGGCACTCTCCATCGGCGGTGTCGAACGCCCGCCACCCGCGACAGCCGGTGCGTTCGGAGCGAGCTTGTGGGACTGCACCAGCTTTTCGGTACCGCGCACACTCAAGCCTTCTTCGATGATGCGGCGGGCAAGCACGGCACG